>Ga0180435_10005245_pt1 | contig 12637 bp, 10 predicted proteins | sample SS_ome_3_FD_132467 | JGI IMG/M metagenome (GOLD analysis project Ga0180435, IMG submission 132467) | Hypersaline lake sediment archaeal communities from the Salton Sea, California, USA - SS_3_S_1 metaG | ecosystem: Environmental > Aquatic > Non-marine Saline and Alkaline > Hypersaline >... | reverse complement strand
GTTCTCCGATGTACTGCCGTGGCCGACGAGCAGGACAAAACGTGACATGCTGCTTTTGAGACCAATCGAACTCAGGGCCTGGGCAACGAAATTGGTCTGTTCCTCGAGACTGAAACCGATACGTCCAACCTGTTCCATCTGCAGTCGCGCGAATGCCGCATCGATGCGGTAGACATTGCGCAGGCGCTGAATAAAATTGCGTTCCTCCTCGTCTGTCAACGAGCATGCCTCCAGCAGTGTCGGAGCCGTTGTCGTGTTGCCCAGTGCAGCCTCGCGAAGCTCGCGTACCATGTCATCAGTAATCACCTCGGGTTTGAGCCCGATCTCCAGTTCGACGGCCTTGCCGACAACGGCACGCTGTACAGCACGGACGATGGAGTTAGCCTGTTCACGGTCGAGTTTGTCGAGCAGCAGATGGGTACCGGGTTTCTCCCTGTAGAGACGCTGACGCCAGCGTGCGTAGCCCTGGGGCATGATCGTCTTGCCGATCATGTCGAAGCCGAAGAGCATGCCGATCGCTTCCACGGTAACGTAGGGTGTCAGTACCGACTCCTTGAGTTCATGGAGCAGTTTTTCCAGGACGGAGAGTGCTGCAACATCACCGGCAGGTGCCGTAGCGATTTCCAGTACCAGGTTCTTAGGCTTGAGCAGAACAGGGCAGAGGTGCATCTCGCTGCCCTTGCCAAGTTCCATAAAGCTGATCGGCACTCCGAAGAATCCGGCGATACCGAATGTCTCGTAGTCGCCAGCGCTCTCCAGGTGACGGCGTATCCGCTCTGAGCGGGTGTCGATGCAGAACAGCGCCTGGGCAAATGGCCGCTTGTCACGCTCTACGGGTAATGTGAGATTGACGTTTTCCAGCAGGCGGCCCATGGCATGTTGCTCCATGGCATGCAGCCAGATCATGCCTTCCTCGCGCTCGAATTCCCGCAGAATGCGCAACAGATCGTCCAGCCGGTCCGGTGGGAGCCTGTCGAGCACATCTTCATCCTTGCAGGCAGCCGCAAGCTCACGCAGTCGTTCTGCCTGTGTATCGGCCTCATACTTGCGCCTTGCAATGCTGTAGTCTGCGAACACCTTGTCGACAAGCGATGCACGGCCGCGCAACAGGGCCTGTTCGACAGGACGCAACCAGGCCGGAAGGATCGAGCCACTGTGCAGTTCGTACCGCAACCAGGTCTCGCGCGTATGTGTGTTAATGGCATCCTCGAGTGCCATGCGCGTTACAGGCAGCTTTCTGTGTCGGCGCGTGTTGAGCAGCGCCTGTGCAAGAGTCAACCGGATGGCGAGAAAATCGACCAGGTCGGCAGGAAAGCGTCGAGTCCAGTGATAGCGTTTCGCATTTGCTCGCCATCGAATGAAACCTGCCCATCCATGCAGCTGTGCGATCTCGCGCGTAAAGCAGGCAACCCATTCAGACTGGGGAATCCCGAGGCTGTTCATGACGTCGGCAATCACTTCTTCCGGTTCAGTCTTGTCGGCCAGGATTCGGCCGACAGGCAGTCCATCGAGCAGGAGTCGGTCGTGATGCGCCGCCAGGTCGCTCCAGGCGGTAAAAAGACCCTGTTCGCGTCCGGGCATGTGCCAGACCGATTGTCCCTCGTCAAAGAAATCGAGACAGGTCTTGATGACGAGTTCGTCGAGGTCGGTCTGTATTTCCGTCCCATAGAGGAGGTCGACGGCCTCGTAGACCGGTCGATCACCGAGCAGCTCTGCACGAAGCGTGGCTGCAAGTGCTGATTCCTCCAGGGCTCGTTCTGTGTCGGGTTTCCTGTTTGTCAGTGCTGCATGGACATCGCTGGCATTGGCGAGCTTGCCATCGAGCGCGACCGGATAATCGAGACTGGTTAAAAGGGTCATTAACCAGCGCTTGAGATCGATGCCGGGAAGAGATACCTGTTTCGCGACAAATGCCTCAATACCTGCTTCCAGTTCAACAGTCGCTACCTTGTTTTCCGCAAGATAGCGCTTGTAATCACGGCGTGGCAGGAAGCCCCTGCCATGAAAGAGTTTGCTGCCGATAGTGACAGCCTCCGCGAAGGGCAGATCCTCGAGGCCATGCAAAGGATTGTGATGGATGAACGAGCGCATGGGCCAGAAAAACGGAATCGGTTCGCCCGCCACGTAAACCATCGAGCGGATTCCGAGTTTTTTCCCAAGCTCCATTGTCATAGCAGCACTCCCATTCCCGCAATGCCAGCCACGAGAAGCAGCACCAGGATCAGTGCATAGCCCAGAATTGCCCCGGTGTGAAGATCGGCGGGCCGGGAGTCGTCAGGCGTGCCGGTGACAAGGCCCTGCAGCAACAGCGCGCCGGCCCAGCTCCAGAGCAACCAGACGACGGCGATACCGGCGGCGACAGCAGGCATGACACTCATGGCCTGCGTGATTGTTACAAGCATGATGGAGAATGCCGGAAACAGCGGCGTGGCAATGATCGCCAGAACAACAAGCACGAGAATTGTCGAAAATCGTGGTATGGATTCGGCAAGCCCGCCATACAAGCCGGTGCATGCAGCACCGAAGCGCCGCTCCAGGCCTGCGCCGAGAAAAGCAAGCATGACGAGCGGTACGCTGAAACCAAGCGCATAGAGCTGTACGTTCATGAAAGCGGTACCCGCATGAACCGGAATCCACAGAAACGCCCAGGAAGAAGTCGCGAGAAAACCGCTCCATTCACCGACGTCTCGAAGGGCAAGGGCACGAAAGGCATAGAGTCCTGATGATGCCAGTGCAAGTAACAGAAACCAGTCGGGAACAGGAAAATCCAGCTGGCTTATCAGGAGCAGTCCCGCCTGTGGCCAGAGCAGCAGGAGAAGAGCTCGCAACAGGGGTTCCCCTGTTCGTCCAAGCAGCCAGTTGAAAATCATGCTCAGGGGAAAGAGTGGCAGAAAAAGACCGAGCAGGAAGAGGGTGAGTATTTCAGTCATCTCAGATCCACCTCATCCAGACATTCAGGCGCTCAGCGATTTTCAGCAGGCGGCGTGTCATCAGCGTATAGAGATGCGGCAGATAGAACTCGCGGGATGTCAGTGCGTAGAACATCAGCCAGAGATTGCTGGCATAGCGCTTCTTGCGGCCACCATCACGGTCAGCGAGAAAGGTGATGAACCAGCCGAAGATGATGATCAGCGTGACCAGTACGATCAGCGCATCGAACCAGATGATATCGATATCCGCTGCAGCATAGAGCTGTTCGCGAAACACCGGATCGGGATAGAGAAAGAGGTCGAAGGCATGGCTGATCAGGGTGTAGCCGAGCACGACCACCGCGAAGGAGACGATAGCCAGGATGACCATGCGGCGAATATTCCTGGTGCCCATCTGGTAGGAGGAGAAGATCAGCTGGGCGCCGGTTATCCAGCCGAAGAACAGCAGCACGACAGCGCTCTGTTTCTGGAAGTAATCCTGGGAAATGAGCCAGTGCGTCGAGACCAGGATGAAGACAGGCACGGCCAGCGTTACCGCTGCCATCGTCAGCCAGGGCAGTCGCTGCCTCGCAGGCCTTCGTTCGACAATGAAGGTATAGAGGTCTTCCTTTGGGACATAGTCACTCTTGCGCGCACTGTTGATCACGCCACCCGCGCCGAGAAACATGGTTCCCTTGAAGAGACCGTGGGCAATCAGATGGTAGATCGCCAGTGAGAAAGCGCCGATGCCGCACTCCATGATCATGAATCCCATCTGGCCCATGGTGGAATAACCGAGAGATTTCTTGATGTCGTTCTGCGTCAGCATCAGCATCGAGCCGACCACAGCCGTGAAGAGCCCGACGATGAAGACCCAGTGCAGGACATCCGAGCTCTGCATGAAGACCGGCGCAAATCGGTTGATGACAAAGCCGCCAGCATTGACGATTCCTGCATGCATGAGTGCCGAGACAGGTGTCGGGCCAGACATGGTGTAGGGTAGCCAGGTATGCACAAAAAACTGGGCTGAACGTGCATAAGCTGAAAAGGCAATCAGTGCCGCGACGACATCAGGCAGTCTCAGTCCGAGCACCTTGTGAGCTTCCGGTGCAGCCATGAGCTGTTCGAAGATAACCGGCAATGACCAGGTGTCGTAAGCCTGGTAGAGAAGGACAGCTGCAATCACCAGTGGCATATCTCCGATACGGTAGGTGATCTTCGTCCAGAAGGCATAACGCCATGCTGATTTGTCCCTTGTATTCTGCCCGAGCAGGAAGTAGAGCAGTACGCCAATCAGGTGCCAGGCAACGAGGAGCGTCAAGAGGTCTCCTGCTGCTACCATCACGAGCAGAGCGGTGGTCATCAGGTCCAGTAAAATGAAAAACCGTGCATACCCCGTCTCTTCTGCCATGTAGCGCACTGAGTAGATATGGACGATCAGACTGATACCGGCGATCACCGTCGCCATGAGACTGCTGAGCGGATCGAGCAGGAGGAGAGCAGAGGTACCGAAAAGATGCAAACCGTGTGATCCCGGCACGGCCAGTACCAGCCAGAGCGCAGCCACGGCAAACAGAAAAGTCAGCAGGCTCGCAAAGACACTGATCCTGGCGACCTGACGGCCCATCCGCGGAGAAAGCAGCTGTGTCAGCAGAGCCGACAGGAGCGGTATCAGCGGGACGAGCAGAATGATCTTTTCCATGTGACTTGATTACCTGCCAACAACACCGGGTGGAACGCTTGCCTGCAGGCAGGATCTACTCAGGGCGATGTCTCTCATCAAAGACCTGACCAGAAGAGAGGTGGCAATAACACACAATCCGGGAGTTGCATCGCCTTCCCTCAGCCGGGGAAAATGTGAAAGCCGGGCTGGCCCGGCTGGTTCCTGCCTGTGGTCACTCGCTTGACCCGGCCTCATCTGGCCTGTTGATCTGTATCATCGATTCCTCCGGTGTCTCAATACTTATGGATTCACGGAGTTGCTGAATTTCGGACTGTACCTTGAGAGCCTTGATCTGTTGCTCGAGCACGGCTCGCACGGTCTCGAGAGGGGGCGGCTCTTCACGTTCGACCTCCTGCACATCCTCGAGCAGGATGACGTGCCAGCCGAATTCTGTCTCAACGGGGGCCTTTGTATATTGCTCCTTCTCAAGTTTCAGCATCGCCGCGGCAAAAGCGGGTACAACGATCTCGGGTGAGATCCAGCCGAGTGATCCTCCCTCCGGTCCCGAGGGTCCCGTCGAGAGCTCTCTGGCCAGTGCCTCGAATTCAGCACCCTCGTCGAGCTGGCTGATGATCTCCTCCGCTTTTGATGAATCGTCGACCAGAATATGCCTGACCAGATAGCGGATCTCCGGCTCCACCGGATAGTTCTCTGCATAGGCCTTTTCGAGTTCCTCCTCGGAGACCGACTGATTGTTCATCATGCGCTCGATGAGCGTGTCCCTGAGTACATTCATGCGCATGAATTTCAGGGTGCGCATGGTTGACTCCTCTTTTTCAAGACCAAGCCTGCCAGCCTCCTGGCTCAGCATGATGGTGGTGAGCATCTCGTTGAGAATCTGGTTCTGTGCTTCCACAGGGTTCTCGGAGAGTGGCATGCCATCCCTGAGGCTCGCATAGGAGAGCATGTCCGAGATCGTAATGGACTCACCATTGATTGTCAGGATGATCTTGTTCAGCTCATCGCCTTTCTGATCTTCTGCATGTGCCACGAAAGCCAGCAGAAGTAGAAGGACGGTCATCATTATTTTCATCAGAATACCTTTTTGTAGGGTTTGACGGTCACGCTGGCATAGACGCCGGCATGTCGATAGGGATCATCCTCGGCCCAGGCAATGGCATCCTCGAGGGATCGAAATTCGGCAATGACAAGGCTGCCACTGAAGCCGGCATCTCCGGGGTCCTCGCTGTCGATGCCGGGGTGCGGGCCGGCAGTCAGCAGGCGTCCGTCCTGACGCAGCGTCTCGAGGCGCTTGAGGTGATCAGGACGCACTGCGAGGCGTTTATCGAGCGATTGCGGGGTGTCTTCAGCGATGATTGCATAATACATGGTGAAAATACCTTCCAGAGATCAGTCAGCGGATTCCTGGGTATGGCGGACAATATAGAAGCCCTGGCCGAGTGCGAAAAGGACGGTCAGGCCCATGAGACCAAAGAGCTTGAAGTTTACCCATGTAGCCTCGCTGAAGTTGAAAGCGACCGCGAGGTTCAGGATGCCCAGGAGAATGAAGAAAAGAACCCATGCAAGATTGAGTCTCTTCCACTGCTCCTTCTCGAGCGCGACATTGCTCCCCATCATTCTCTCAGGAAGCGTCTTGCCTCCGAAGAGGGGCGCGACGAGAAATCCGGCAGCAAAGAGCCAGTTGACGATGGTGGGTTTCCATTTGATGAAGAGCGGATCCTGTAAAAGGATTGTCAGGCCTCCGAAAAAGAGGAGCAGGACGAGTGTCACAAGATGAATTCTCGGCACGGCCCCGTCCCTGATCTTCAGCCACACCACCTGGACGAGTGTTGCCAGAATCAGGGCACCTGTTGCGACATAGATGTCCGAGAGAAAATAGGCAACGACGAAAAGAACAACGGGGAAAAGATCAAAAAGCAGTTTCATGGATGCAGTCAGTGCAGGGTCGGTTTGGCTGCATACCGCTGAAACCAGGTTTCTACGATCTGCTTCACATTGGTTGGATAGCCGACCTGGTCCATCTGTTCCATCGCGTTTTCAAAGAATCCGGGTGCCTCGTGCGGAAGGTAATTGACGATATCGAGATATGCCGTATCGATCAACACAGTCTGAAAACTGCGGGTTGCGATGATAGCCCTGTTGATGAGCAGTACACGCCAGGGACGCATCGGGTCGCTGCTGTCGATGTCCTGGCGTATCTTTTCGTCAATTCCATCCATGATCTCGTTGACTTGCGTGAAAAGCGATGAGAGCGCCCCGGGCTCACGTAACGCGTTTGCCTTGCGTGCAAGCGCGTTGACGACCGGTTGCAAATGGCTGATTGTCGCATGGTGCCGCACCGCCCAGAGGCAGAAGGGGAAGCAGAGATCCTCGATCTGCTCTGCGATGCTATCAAGACCGCAACGCAAAGCCAGGTCAGACTGCTCATCGATGAGATGCAGACCGTAGTCACAACACTGGTCGATATCGATATCCTCCTGCAACTTGCGATCATCCTCGGTGAGATGGGCAATCATGTCATGCAGCTGTTCGGCTGCGCGTATGAGAAGAGCAGGCGTGGTTTCGGCTTTCTCCTCTTCCCAGTCTTCCGCGACGCGTTCGGAAAGGGAGAGGAATCTTTCCATGATCAGGCTGAATTCCGGCGATAGGGAGGAGGCTGTCATTTGCGTGTTCGGGTAGAATGGGGCCTTATGCGCCTCGTTTACGATCTCCACGCACATTCTACAGCCTCCGACGGAACCTTGACACCCGCAGAGCTGGTTAGCCATGCAGTCGCTTCGGGTGTCAACGTTCTCGCCATCACGGATCATGACACAACCGCGGGATTCACCGAGGCGCTGCAGGCTGCCAGGCAAAATCCTGGCTTCGTCATGGTACCGGGAATCGAACTTTCCGTGACCTGGAACAGGCAGACGGTTCACATCGTGGGCCTCGGGATCGATCCCGAGCACCATGTGCTGCAGGCAGGACTGGAGCGAATCATGGAATTTCGCCAATGGCGTGCCGAGGAGATTGGTCGCAGGCTGGAGAATTCGGGCATCGAAAACGCTTACCAACATGCAAAAGCCTTCTCCAATGGCAAACTCATCAGCAGGACGCATTTCGCTCGCCATCTTGTTGCAATCGGGAAGGCGAAGGACATACGCGATGTCTTCAGGCATTACCTGGTGGCGGGCAAGCCCGGGCATGTTGCCGGTGAATGGGCGGCGCTGGAAGAGGCAGTTGGCTGGATTCACGGAGCTGGCGGGCAGGCAGTTATCGCACACCCCGCCCGTTACCGCATGACACGCACAAAGCTCAGAAAGCTCATCGGTGATTTCCGGGAATGCGGCGGTGAGGCTATCGAGGTGGTTTCAGGCAGTCACAGCAAGGATGACATGTACAATATGGCGCGGCATGCCGCGGATTTCGGTTTGCTGGCCTCGGCCGGTTCTGATTTTCATTCACCGGAACAGGCCTGGATCAGCATGGGACGGCTGCCGGAATTACCCACAGGTTGCACGCCGGTCTGGTCAACCTGGGAGTGATTTGATCATGCTCGCGATTTATCTGAAAAAAGCGATATCGACACTCTGGTCCCGATCCTCGACCGGGAGACTGCAGCCTCGTTCCCGGAGCGATCGCTGTATCCCCCGGAGGGTGCACTAGGCGTAGAGAGAGGCATAGAGTCCGTCTCTCTCGATCAGTTCCTCGTGGCCTCCCTCTTCAACGATTTTTCCATCCTCGAAGACGAGGGCACGTTCTGCCTGCCTGACGGCACTGAGCCGGTGAGCCACGATAATCGTCGTGCGACCCTCGAGGAAAGTGCCGAGTGATTCGTGCAGACGAGTCTCGGTGACCGTATCGAGAGCCGAGGTTGCCTCGTCAAGGATCACGATTGCGGGATCCGTCAGCACCATGCGGGCAATTGCCAGGCGCTGGCGCTGCCCGCCGGAAAGCCGCACACCCTGGTTGCCGACAATGGTCTCCAGTCCGGCAGGCATTGCTGCGACAGTTTCACTGAGCTGGGCGATTTCGAGGGCATTCCAGAGTTGGGCATCTGTTGCATCCCCCCCGAGAGTCAGGTTCATACGCAGTGAATCATTGAGAAGGGCAGGATGTTGCAGGACGGTTGCGATGTTGTCCCGAACGAGACTGAGGCCGATCTGCTCCACGGGGACACCGTCAAAGAGCACCTCACCGGATTTCGGTCTGTAGAGACCCAGCAGTACCTGGACGAAGGTTGTCTTGCCGCCACCACTTGCACCGACCAGTGCGACACGCTCCCCGGCTGGTATGCGAATCGAGAGATGGTCCAGCACTGGCGGTCCGTCACCATAGGAAAAACTGACATCTCGCATCTCCACCGAGACGGTCTGTTTGCCTGAAAATGGATTCTGCCTGGTCGGGTAGACAGGTTCCAGCGGGACATCGATGAGGGCATTGATTCTGTTGAGCGCTGCCTTCGCGGCATGCCAGGCATACTGGATATTGAGCACCTCCTGGACGGGACCCATCATGAACCAGAGGTAAGCAAAGACAGCCAGCATCTGGCCGATCGTCAGGTCTGAAAAGAGGACCATCAGCATGCTCAGGGCGCGAAATATATCGAATCCGAAAAGAAAGATAACGAAGGAGAGTCGTGATGCCGCATCACTCTGCCAGGCAAAACGCGTGGAGTGGTTGCGCACATCAGCCGCCACGTCGGTCAGACGGGCGATGTAGTGTTTCTCCCGATTGGCCGCGCGTATCTGCTGGATAGCCTCAAGTGTCTCCGAGAGGGATTCCTGGAAGAGCTGGAAGGCTGCGTTCTCGTGTTTCTTGAGCTGCTTGACCTTGCGGCCGAAAATCGTGGTGACATAGATGACCAGCGGGTTCAGAAGCAGGATGAAGAGTGCCAGCTGCCAGTGCATCCAGAGCAGCACTACCGCGGTGCCCACAATACTGAGTACAGCAATCACGAATTTGCTGATGCCTACGCTGATGAAGTCATCGATTGACTGCAAATCGGTAACCAGGTGCGATGCGACCTTGCCTGATCCCAGCGTCTCGTACTCGGACATGGAGATACGACCCAGCCGTTGCAACAGTGAGCGACGAATTCCGAAAATGACTTCCTTTGAAATGCAGGTGAACTCGCGCGTCTGCCAGACGCCGAAAATCAGGGTGAGCAGGCGCATGAACAGTGTCAGAAGTGTGATGGCAGAAATGTAGAGGATCGGACCATGCCAGCTCTCCGGAAAAAGCCTGTTCATAAAGTCGACAGCACTACCCGGCTCCTGCAGTAATACCTCGTCGACGAGCAGGGGAATCAACAGGGGAACCGGAACTGCCGCGAGGGCTCCGAAAATGGCAATCACATTGGCAAACAGCAATTCACGGCGATGGGACAGGACCATCCCCATGAGCTGATTCCAGCTGTAGGAAGCGTCATCAGTTTTTGTCATGTCGCTGATTCTACGCCAACACTTTGGATTGTCAGCTGCATTCTGGTTGAAGCCTGATTGCATTCACCCGGAAACTTGTTTACGGTGCCCGCTTGAATCCTTTGGGCCGGTGATGATTCTGATTCGGAAAGTTGCCTGTTTTTAAAGGGACATTCCAATCAACCCGGAGAAAATCTATGTCACAGGCAGAAATGGGTCAGACGGTTCGTGTTCACTACACGGGCAAGCTGACGAATGGTAATGAATTCGATTCGTCTCACCGTCGTGAGGAGCCCCTGGAATTCACACTCGGACTCCGGCAGGTCATCGAGGGGTTTGAAACCGCCGTCGTCGGGATGAGTGTCGGGGACAACAAGACTGTTGAAATCCCTGTGGACAAGGCCTACGGTGAGCGGCGTGACGAAATGGTCGCGGATTTCCCGCGTTCTGAAATCCCGGATTCGATCGAGCTTCAGGAGGGCATCACCCTGACGAGCTCATCACCCGACGGAAAAACAATGCATTTCCGGGTGAAATCGTTCAATGAGGAAGTGGTTACACTGGACGCCAATCATCCTCTGGCTGGTGAAGCCCTGGTTTTTGATATCGAGCTGGTGGAAATCCTCTAAGACGCTGGCGAAACATGTTTCTGAAAAAAGATGTATCAATTCAGCTACCTCTATGGCGTTATGCCCCTGGCAATCATCTGGCTGGCTTTCTTTTTTCTCAGAAAGGATCTGCGCAGCGCAATGATCCCGATGTCCCTGCTGTTCGGCGTCGGTGGGGCGACCTCGCAACTGGTCTACGCCGTCGACTGGTGGAGTCCGGATAACCTGACACACACCTATGTGGGTATCGAAGATTATCTCTTCGGTTTCTTCTTTGGCGGTGTTGTCGGCGTCTGCTACGAAGTTTTCCTCAACAAGCGGTTGCGTGACCGGGAATTGCCCAAACCGCGGATCAGTTTCCGCTACCTCGGCGGTATTCTCTGCTTTGTATTTTTCGGCCTGTTTCTTATTACGGACATCCACTCCTACTACCTGAACCTATTCGCCTTTCTGATCCCCTCCATCCTGCTTTTTGCGCAGCGGCCTGACCTGATCAGGACCGGGATCATTGGTGCGCTGTTCGGTATCCCGATTGTGTTTCTGTTCATGGGCGTTCCGGAACTCCTCACACCAGGCTGGGTTCGTGCGACATGGCAGGTGGAAAATCTTTCAGGGGATTTTGTCTGGATGTCACCCAGAGAGGACTTTATCTGGTTCATTCAAGCAGGCGCCTTTATTGCGCCTCTATATAAATTCTGGAAAAACAAGGATGAATACTAACTACTTGAGAATTAACTTTAAATGAAAGAAGCTTCACCGAAAACCATCCACCTCGAGGACTACAGGCCACCGGCCTTTCTCGTCGATCAGGTTCACCTCTGGTTTGACCTGCGGGAGGAGGGGACCTCTGTGCGCTCGCGCCTCACCATGCGGAGAAATCCTGATTGTCATGGAGAGGCCGATCTCTGGCTGGACGGGGAACAGCTCGAGCCGGTTTCCTTCAGTCTGGACGGCGTACCACTTGCTGAATCGATGCTCAGCATCGAAGAGGGGGGGGTGCGCATTCAGTCCCCGCCTGCAGCCTTTGTTCTCGAAACCGAGGTCAGGATCGCGCCCGAAAACAACACGGCGCTCGAGGGGCTCTATCGCTCGAGTGGCATGTTCTGCACCCAGTGCGAAGCCGAGGGTTTCCGTCGCATTACCTGGTACCCGGATCGCCCCGATGTCATGGCACGCTTCACGACCACCCTCGAGGCCGACAAGGCGGCATTTCCGATCCTGTTGTCGAACGGTAACCCGTCTGACGCTGAGGAGATCGGCAACGGCCGTCACCGCATCACCTGGATAGACCCCTTCCCGAAACCGAGCTACCTCTTTGCGCTGGTCGCCGGCGACCTGGCACTGCTCGAGGACAGCTTCGTGACTGCCTCGGGCCGAAATGTGGATCTGCGCATCTACTCCGAGCCTGAAAACATCGACAAGTGCGGTTATGCCATGCGCTCGCTGAAGGAGGCGATGCGGTGGGACGAAGTGACTTATGGTCGTGAGTACGACCTCGATATTTTCATGATCGTCGCAGTTAACGATTTCAACATGGGCGCCATGGAAAACAAGGGACTCAACATCTTCAATGCCAAGCTCCTGCTGGCACTGCCCGAAACGGCGACGGATGCCGATTACCAGGCGATCGAGGGCGTGGTGGCACACGAATATTTTCACAACTGGACTGGCAACCGGATCACCTGCCGCGACTGGTTCCAGCTCAGCCTGAAGGAAGGTTTCACTGTCTTCCGGGACCAGGAATTTTCGGCAGATATGGGATCGCGTAGTGTCAAGCGCATCCAGGACGTGCGCATGCTGCGCGCCCACCAGTTCGCCGAGGATGCAAGCCCGATGGCACATCCGGTACGTCCGGATTCCTACATGGAAATCAATAACTTCTACACACTAACCGTCTACGAGAAAGGGGCCGAGGTTGTCCGCATGCAGGCCAACCTGCTCGGGCCCGAATTGTTCCGGAAAGCGACCGATCTCTACTTCGAACGCCATGACGGCCAGGCCGTAACAACGGATGATTTTGTCACCTGTATG
>Ga0180435_10005244_pt1 | contig 12637 bp, 9 predicted proteins | sample SS_ome_3_FD_132467 | JGI IMG/M metagenome (GOLD analysis project Ga0180435, IMG submission 132467) | Hypersaline lake sediment archaeal communities from the Salton Sea, California, USA - SS_3_S_1 metaG | ecosystem: Environmental > Aquatic > Non-marine Saline and Alkaline > Hypersaline > Sediment... | reverse complement strand
TAATGTAGGGCCGGGAATCGGATCTGTGGGACCGGTGGATAATTTCGCGCACTTATCTGATCCCATCAAATGGTTTCTGAGTTTCATTATGATTCTCGGAAGATTAGAGCTCTTTACTATTTTAATACTATTCATGCCGTTCTTTTGGCAAAATAAATAGCAGTACAGCCCAAGCGATGCAACCCCTTTTATTGCTTTAGGTCCATTGCCATCCTCATGGGCACCGGTCGTGTAGAAATGGCATGCATGAAAGCGACTAGCGCTTTTTTCTCCTGTTGGGTCAAATGAAGTTTATGCAGCAAAGGGGATTCATCCGGAAATTTTCCGGTGTACTTTGTCAACAAAGATTTAGGAATGGGTTGTGGCATCCCTTGATTATACATCTCAATCACCCCGAGCAGATCCGGCATAGTCCCGTTGTGCATATAAGGAGGTGTAAAAGCTACATCCCTCAAGCCCGGTGTTTTGAAAAGTCCGATATCTGCAGTATCCCGGGTAACCATAAATTTTCCCAGATCTTCTAGTCTCCTTCCAACCTGTGCAAAGCCATCGTTATGAAATTCCTGGTCTGTCATCAGCGGACCATGGTGGCAATTCATACACTTTGCCTTTGTTCGAAATAAATGCAAACCTAATATTTCATGGTCATCCAATTGATCATAATCCCCTTCCATAAATAAGTCCAATCGACTTTTGCGGCTGACAATCGAGCGCTGAAAGGTAGCGAGGGCTTGTGCGAGTTGTATTTCAGATATGGTATCTGTCTCAAATGCTTCTGCAAAAGCGGTGATATAAGCCGAATCTTTCCGCAGCCGATGAAGAATGGTATCAATACTACTATCCATTTCCATGGGATCTTGAATAGGAAACAAGGCTTGCTCTTCCAGGGAATGGGACCTTCCGTCCCAAAAGAAATGGTCTAAATATCCCACATTGAGAATAGTCGGTGCATTTCTGCGCCCCATCACTCTGCGATGTCCGACAGAAACGGACCTTCCATCCGCCCAGCCCAATTCAGAGTCATGACATGTAGCACAAGCAATCTGTCTGGAAGTGGAAAGGATAGGATCAAAAAAGAGCTTTTTTCCTAAATCTTCTTTCTCCGGTGAGTAGGGGTTGTCCGTTGGATAATTCATTGAAGGCAGTGGCCCCAAGGGTATGGCTTGAACTCCTGAATCTACTTGCATCGGAGGCCAGTGAGATGGGGTCGTTTGATATACCGATCGCAATTGCGTGATATTCCAATCCCCATTTTCATTCTGTAGTTCTTCTTGAGGATATATGCTCCATACGAGCCATCCCAGGAAGAGGCCACTTAAAAAAAGGATAATATGAGATCTAGACAGGAATTTCATCTTGCTCCATACAACGAATAAATTTAGTATAAAATTTATGAGTCTCGGATTGCTTTACATAAAAAAAGGGCAGTCGTTGGACTGCCCTTTACATAGCTGACAAGCAGCTGACTAATTCTTAATGAAAGGGATTATATTTACCTTATAGCCTTCTGCTGTGATCTTTAATAAATAGCTTCCTGCGGGTAAGCTTGTCAGTTGAATTCTTTCTTGATTTTGAAAAGCAGAAAGTGTCCAGCGATTCACGATTTTACCGCTCAAATCCATCAACTGCACTTCCGTTTCTGATGGGAGAGGCGTACCTGTCAAGGTCGCAAAATCCGTAACCGGATTAGGCATCAGCTTCCAATCTTCAGCAATTGTTTGCTGCGCTGAACTTTGCATATCTACTTCCACCTTAATATAAAATTGAAGTGTATCTGTTTCTGAGAACGTACTTCTAAGGGTAACTTCAGCAACATCAATATTTCCTTCTCCTGTGGCGGTATAACTTACAGAGAAGGTATCAGCAGCAGTCGCATCAAATCTGAAAAATTCTACACTACCAATCGGGTCTATCGTATATCCATTGCCTGTAATAATTGACGTATCCAATAAATACGTTGCTTGGGCATCATTTGTAACTTCAAATGTAAGGGTCGTATCGAAATCCATATCTACCACACCTAAGTCTATGGTATCACCTGCTGAAACAGTACTCAACTCAGGTAGCTCTACTACGGCCGGAACCCCACGCTCCACTCTAAAAACGTACAATTCATCTCCGATGGTTCCACCGTCATATGCCTCAAAAAAGACATTTTTACCCACGATAGTGATATCATCTATATCTGAGTCACCCATACCCGGATTAATATCACTTAATAGCTGCGTATTTTGTAAATTTCCAAAAATTGGAGTTCTTAACAATTCTCTGTCAAAGTCCTCCGTTTCCGCAGAATAGTACATAAATCCATCTAGGAATTCCATGCCTACATCCTGAAAATCCGGATCCTCAGGTTCTAACAAACTCATAATATTCACTTCACCAGCATCACCGTCCAGAACTAGACCGAACACATCGATCAAAAACAACTCTCTTCCCAAAGAGTCAATTCCACCCTGATTATTGGGCAAGTTCAGCTCTCCGGTAAAATAAAGAAGTAAACCAAAACCTACGCCTACATTTTCAGGATTCATCGCCCCAACTGTATTGGTATTCACATAATTAAAAATGGTATCCGCAGACGCTAAGTAGGCATATAAATTGGTTCCTTCCTCATCCTCTTCTCCTGTAAAGAACAGAACCTGGCCTGTAAATAATGGAAGACCTACGGCGACTAAGTCATCCGGATTACTATCATCATCTCCCGGATATAAATCTTTGACCAACCTAGTTCCTGCTTCGGTTCCATCAGTAGCATAGAGCTCTCGGCCAGTTTCAGCGGTATTTGCTCTGAAATATACGATTCCGTCAACCTCCACAAATCTCGAAGGAAAGCTGTTGGCATCTCCAACTTCAATATCCGAGACTAATCTGGTTCCCGCTTCCGTTCCATCAGATACCCACAATTCTACCCCTTCTGCTTCTGTATTAGCATTGAAGTACATCAAATTAGAAAGAGGTGCTACATATTTAAAATTGGGGTTGCCCGGCAAGCCACCCGGATTAATATCCAGGAATAAGCGTGTCCCATCTACCGTGCCATCAGACACCCACAATTCTGAACTCTCATCGGGCGTCGTAGCGGTAAACCACAAAAGATTATTAAAGACCACGAAATCTCTGGGGGCACCATTTGCATCACCCGGATTGATATCGAAGAATAACTGAGTTCCGGCTTCTGTACCATCGGTTACCCAGAGTTCCCTGCCGTTTACATCATCATCTGCCGAGAAAAAAATACGCCCATCGAATTCAATAAAATCCCCGGGGTTAGAGTTACCGTCTGTTTCATCAATATTCTTTAGCAAGCGTGTTCCGGCTTCCGTACCGTCCGTAATCCACGGTTCACGGCCTTCTGCTTCTGTATCTCCCCTAAATATGATCAGATCTCCATAGACCGTAAAACGATCTGGGCTTCCATCTTCCATTCCCGGATTAATATCCTTCAGCAGTTCCGTTTGTGCCCATAAGGATATACTGCTTATTGCCAGCACAGAAATTAGTAATCGTCTCATCATGTGTTCAAGTATTTAAGTTTATAATTCATTCGCACTTAACAAGAATTTCCGCACCACTTCGGTGGGTCCTCCTATTTCAGATTCATCAAAGATAAGGGTAATTTCTATGAGCTCTGTTTGCTCTGAATAGGTTCCTTGACCTTCCATCCCAATGTAAAAGAAAGGAGGTAAGGTCGAACTAGACTTTCTATAAATTTTCACCTGTTGTGGTATAAAAAACACCTCACCTTCATTGGCTCCCTCTTCGTATGGCACAAATTGTAAAGCTTCAAATATTCTAATGCGAGCAGAGGCTGAAGACACATCTTGCTCTGCGTAAATTCGATGCATATTGAAGGCATTCGTGCTTCTGGTAGTATCTTGATTATAGATTCCGATTACATTTTGTTTCGTCAAAGAAGGATAAGCAAATGCGAAATGTCGGCCATTTCCTGTGCCGGTATTTTGATTGGGATCGTTATCATACCCCCATAACTGAGGAAAGGCTTCGTCAGGAGCCCAAATTCCTATATCTACTGTATGTCCTACTCCGATTTCAAAGAGTCCCTCTGCTCTGATTTCTTCGAGATTATACCCCTCATCCTGAGCGAGCTCAAACTTAAACTTCTTGCCTAGCAACACTGGATCTCTCCTTAAAATCACCAAAGCAATTTCATCTTCAAGTTCGTCCGCATCAAACTGAAAACGCTGATCCACCCAATTATAATCTGTACCTTCCAAAAGGTCTGTCGTTAAAGAAAAGTCTATCTGTTTTGCTTCCGCAAATGGTTTATTGGTAAGCACCTGCAAGCGAAAAGTATCTTCGAATGTAATGATACCTGAAGTTTGACTTAAGCCCAGTCTCACTTTAGCATCACTCAGCTCGCTGTACTCCTTTTTGCAGGAAAGGATTAACAGGGCGCATCCTAAAAGAAAAAGTAAGCGTTTTTTCATGGTACAATGATTGAGAATTTAGCTCCCCTTCCATTCGATCGGGGATACCCAATAGTGAGCTCAGGCGAAACCTCAATAATTTCAATTTCGAATCGGGCACTGTCCACTGCCGGAAGGACAATTTGTATAATTTCGTCAAAGGTCCCTCCCTCAATCAGAATTGGTTGGACATCTTCTACCCCATCGATTTGTATCTCTATACTATCTAACCGCCATCCCGTGCTATTCGTTTCCCAGAAGACCTCCAAATCTTGTCCTGTATTCGGACCACTTAACGCAATCGGCACAAATATGACCGTATCCACATTTGCCGGAAGGCGAATACTATCTAGTGCGGTAGTAGATAATGTATTCTCATAATTGAATCGCACAAATGCATTGGAAGGGTCAAACCGTTTATCTTCGAAGGCATCACGGCGCCAATCTGTGCATGCGGTCCACATCACAAATATTAAACACCATATCCAAAGACTATTTTTCATATCAGTACGAAGGGTTTTGCATCAGAGATGGGTTCTGAATTAAGGCTGATTGAGGAAGCGGTAAAACAAAAAAATCTGATGGATAGGCCATATCAGCATTCATCAATTCATCAGGATAATCATTTCTTTCTATAGATTGTTGCCAGCGTCTGAGATCCAGAAAGGCATGACCTTCAAATGCCAATTCTCTGCGCCTTTCAAGTTGTAAAAAGCTCCATAAATCTTCGTTCGCGATATTGGAAAGATCTGTCCATGATCCTGATTGCAGAATAATTCGCTCAAGATCTGCTCTTGCTTCTGCTGTTCCCCCTAATTGTATGTTTGCTTCTGCTCTATTCAAATAAACCTCACTCAAACGAATAATGGGTTTTAATGCTTTCTGATTGACTGCAAAAGGATATTTCGCAGTAGACCAAAGACCTAAAGTGTTGCGAATCATCAAATCACTCAACCGAACATCATCTGACTCAAAAATGGATCGCAAGTCTGCACTAATGACAAATTCTTGCTCTTCATTCGCGATATTACTGCCGTACAAGGAATTAATACCGGTAGACAATGCAAAATCGGCAGATAAGGTCCAAAGGGTTTCACTCAATTGCTGATTGCCCCAATCCGATAAAAGCTGATCGGATGGTAAAAGTGATAAATTGGTATTTTGCAAGCAACTGTCTGCCGCCGCTATTGCTTGCTGATATTTTCCTTGGTATAAGTATACCCTTGAAAGCAAGCCCCAGATGGCATCCTCATTCAACCAGAAACGGCTATTGGCAGAACGAATAGCAGACGTATTCCACAGATCTGCTGACCTCCTTAAATCTGTTTCTATCAGAAGGTATACCTCTGCGACCGTATTCCGGGCTCTTGTCGCAAACAGGTCGCTTCGTTCCGAAATTATGGGTACCCCCGGATGGTTGGCTCCATTTGAATATGCAACATCCTGGCCATACCATTGCAACAAGAAAAAATAAGCCAAGGCTCTAATGGCAGAAGCTTCGGCGATCAAGGCATTTTTGAGGTCCGTACGAACATCCTCGATTAAAGGTACCGCTTCAATGATATTCGAAGCTGCCATGATCAATTCATAATAACTGCCATATAGAGAACCAATGAGACCATCGTCATCTTCTCTTGCATTAAACTGATAGAGGTTCACATATCGGTTGATTTCATTCACGGTCAAAGCCAGGTCAGGGTTTGGCGTAATATTACCTGCCATGAGTTCGGGATACACATAGATAAACTCATCGTACATGCTTTGTTCTGTGACCATATAGTTGTATAGGCCTACGGTTGCCAATTCGGCATTATCTAAGTTATTGAGCACTTCATCATTGGCGATCTGAGTGGGATCATTGACCGTTAAGAAGTCAGAACAACTGAACAGCAAGAGTAAAGACCCTATCCATATCATCTTCTTCATCAGAATCGCGTTTTTAAGCTGAATGAATAATTTCTTTGTCTTGGAAACTCAAATCGGTATTCCTTAGGGCCATTCCGATCTGCTTTAGTTTTACTAAAATACCAAATGCCTAAGCGATTGACTTGCAGACTCAATTCAAGACTTTTGAGGTAAACGGGGGCATTCTTTTGCCGGAAGGGTGTATAGGAAAATCGAACATTGTTGAGTTCGATAAAATCATTGTCAAATAATAAGCGCGTAGAAGTTCTCTGAAAAGGATTGTTGATATCTAATCGAGGAACATAGGTGATATCTCCTGCTTGCTGCCACCGGTCCAATTGATTGACAGACTGATTTAAAAAGGCAATCTGGCGTCCATCGGAGATATAAAATTCACTGATCAAAAAATCACCACCATAAGAGTAATTCAAAAACACAGATAGAGAAAAATTCTTCCATTGCACTGCATTGGTCACTCCTCCGGCCATAATTGGGGCTGATCGTCCAATGGGTTGACGATTATTGATATCGTAGGCAAGGGATCTATCATCCGTGATTTCTCCGGAAGGCAATTCGTATAGAGGCTCTCCATTATATGGATCGACCCCGGCATATTTTACTCCATACAAAGTGTTTACATCTTCTCCTTCCCGAATTCCCACGGCACTTAATGATTGAATGCGTTCCACAGGCACGGACAGAACTTTGTTCCTGTTAAATGCTGCATTGAAGTTCGTTGTCCACCGCCAATGTTCATTTTGAATCAGCTGACCGGATAGGGTAAATTCCGTGCCCCAATTTCGCATACTGCCATTATTAAAAATGACGGTATTGAATCCTGTTTCAGCCGGAATCGAAACGGAGGATATCGCATTATTCACCGTATTGGAGTAAAATTCAGTGGTTAATTTGATTCTGTTATTCCATTCGAGATCCAAGCCCAAGTTCCACTTGGTAGTGGATTCCCAGCCTAAGTCAGGGTTGGCTGCATTCGCCGGAAAAGCTCCGATGACTCCCCCATATTGGTTATTTATCCCCAGACTGTAGGTGCCTTGTGCGGCATAGGTACCAATTCTTGCATTTCCGGAAGTTCCAAAGCTCGCTCTTACTTTACCAAGGGTAAGACCATCCAAATTCCAAAACAGCTCCTCTGAGAACACCCAACTCAGTCCTATAGCTCCAAAATCAGCATTTCGAACATCTCCCCCAAATAAAGAGGAAGCATCTCTTCTCCAGCTGATGCTCGCATAGTATCGATAGTCATAATTGTAAGAAATATCCGCAAAACCGGAGACCAGAGCATCCCTGAAGCTAGAAGATCGTGCATCACGATCACTGGCAAAGCTGATTTCACGCAAATCTTCTGAAATAAATCCCTGACCAATGGATCTTGCATTCAAATTTCTTCTGTCCTGTACCTCAAAGCCACCTATATAACTCATTCTATGCAGGCCTTTCAGAGGAAGATTGCCACTCAATCGATTGGACCAAATCCAACGAAAATTTTCATCATTATTAATCGACAAGTACCCGCCCCGGTTTCTACCACTGGCATTTTGCCCGGATTGAAAGAGCCGTTGTCTGTTGGTATACAAGTTGACACCAAAAAGAGAGGTGAGCTTTAACCATGGGTAGGCTTTGATCGATAGGGTCGTGCGCCCATTGACATCGTAATTATCATAGCTGTTCTCGTTCTGTCGCAAAACAGAAACGGGATTGGGGCGTGTGGCGAAAAAGCCTTCTTCGTTCAATTGTCCATTATCCAAAAAAGGAGATAAATTCGGAGGAAAGCCTCTAGGGTTAAAAGTGTTTATGGCTTCCTTATCGAGTCGACTAAAGTTGAGGGCTGTCGAAAGATTCATATATTCCGAAAAATTCTGCTGCAGGCTGAGATTCGCACTATAACGTGCAATATCATTACGCTTCGCTATACTTTGGAGATAATAATATCCCAGCGATAATCGGTAGGTTGATTTGTCTGTACCTCCACTGAATGACAGATTGGTTTGTGTATTAAATCCTTGCTGTTGTGCCAGTCCTCTCCAATCGGTAAACTCATTGGGACTACCTGCTTGAGAGGGATCCTCTCCACTATTAAACAATTGCTCTCTAAACAACTGTACATACTCAGGACTGCTGAGCAATTTTACGTCATTAATTTCCTCTGCAAAGCCTAAGGTGGTGGATACATTAATCGAATGACTGCCGGCTCGTCCTTTCTTTGTGGTGATCAAAATGACTCCGTTCCCGGCATTCGCTCCGTAAATAGATGTGGCCGCTGCATCCTTGAGGACGGTAATCGTTTCAATATCTTCCGGGTTCAACATGGCCAATGGATTCAAAGGCTCCGGATTGAGGGTATTGAATTCGTTCCTATTAGGATATAATTCCAGAACATCGAATAAAGGCACCCCATCAATCACATATAAGGGTTGAGCTGAAGCCACTACGTCTGCACCTCCGGGTCTCACCAAAGATCCTTCTCCACGGATTCTTACTTTCACCGGAAGGCCCGGCTCTCCGCTTATACTTTCCACCTGCACCCCTGCTACTTTCCCTTCTAACAATTGGTCTAAACTTTCCACTGGACGATCCGTCTCCAAATCCTCCTGAGTAGCTTGACTGTAGCTACCCACCAAATCTTTCTCTTCCACCCCACCTCTGTAGGCTGTGATGACCACCTCTTCCAAGATTTCTGAAGACTCTTTAAGGGTCACGTTGATCACTTTGCGATCATTGATGATGGCTACTCTCTTCTCCATCCCTATGTATGTAAAAGCCAATGCCTTTTCATTATCGGGCACTGTAATTTCATAGGTGCCATTGAGATCTGTAATCGTCCCTCTGCCGCTTTGGGTAGCTACTACATTGACTCCAATTAGCGTCTCTCCGGACTCATTTACAACCCGACCTGTGATCGTCATTTGAGCTGATAACCAGAATGTCGGCAGTAAGAGAAGAATGGACTGAATAATTTTACTCATAAGAATTAGAAAGATAAGCAGAAAGCTCCTACAAAGAAAACCCTTGGTAAGCGCAAATAAATCAGAGAAACTCATTTGAGCAATCCTTTTGGACTTTCTACCTTTGAAGGATGCAAGCAGGATATCAATTGGACGATACCATTATAGCCCCCTCGACTCCTTCGGGACAAGGAGCCTTGGCATTGATCAGGCTTACGGGACCAAAGAGTATTGAATGGACTGAGCACTTGCTAGGCCATCAAAAATTAAGTTCCGCTGCAAGTCATACGGCCCATTTTGGGTTATTGAAGCGTAAAGATGGCAGTATCGTAGATGAAGTCGTGATTACCGTATTTAAAGGGCCTCATTCTTATACACGGCAAGACGTGATTGAAATCAGTTGTCATGGCTCGGACTTCATCGTACAGGAAATCCTCAACTTATATTTTGACTTAGGAGCGCGCATGGCAGAAGGTGGAGAATTTACCCTTCGGGCCTATATGAATGGCCAACTAGATCTCTCACAAGCAGAAGCGGTGGCCGATTTGATTGCAGCGGAATCTCAAAAAGCCCATGAATTGGCATTGAATCAGTTACGGGGTGGTTTTTCCAAAGAAATAGAGAAATTAAGGACCCAACTGATTGACTTTGCCAGCCTCATTGAGCTAGAATTAGATTTCGGAGAAGAAGATGTGGAGTTTGCAGATCGATCTGCCTTAACACAAACCGTGGAACACATACAATCCCTCATCCAAAAGTTGATTGATTCCTTCCAGATGGGGAATGCCGTCAAAAAAGGAATCAGTACCGTTATTGCCGGGCGACCGAATGCCGGTAAGTCCACCTTATTGAATGCACTTTTGCAAGAAGAGCGAGCCATTGTCTCTGAAATCGAGGGAACGACGAGGGATACCATAGAAGAGTCCATTGTCATTGAGGGGGTTCAGTTCCGATTGATTGACACCGCAGGATTGCGCGAAGCAGCTGATCAAATCGAGGCCATTGGCGTGCAGAAAACCTATGAAAAAATAGAACAGGCCGGATTGGTTTTATTCGTATTTGATGCTGCGCGAACTTCGGCCCAACAGCTGGAGGAAGATATAGCTCCTTTCATCAATCAGAAGTACGGCCTGATTCTGATTGCCAATAAGACCGATCTACTGAAAGATCAGCAGGCACTCCATCCCTTGAGCGCTCTGAGTGCTGAGGTGCCATTTTTAAAACTTTCAGCGGCTACACATGAAGGGTTACAGGAATTACATGACACTTTAATCCAAGTCAGCAATCTCAAGCAGCTAGGCAATCAGCAAGCCATTGTCACCAATAGCCGTCACTATGAAGCTTTGGTGAAGGCCCATGAAGATCTCCATCGGGTGCTTCAAGGTTTGAGTGGTGGGGTGACTAGTGATTTTGTAGCCATGGACATCCGTCAAGCCTTATATCACTTAGGTAGTATCACAGGAGAGATCAGCACGGACGATTTGTTAGGGAATATCTTTGGGAAGTTTTGCATTGGAAAGTAAACTCACCACTTTGTTCACCAATTCTTCTCTTTTCTACCCCAAATAGTAAGCAACTGACACTTTAGCACTCAATCCTATTTTAACTCAACGTTAAGTCTGTTTCTGACGTCCTCCTCATGTCTGAACGATGCTGAAAAGAGACGTTAAAGCGAAGTAAGCATAAAAAAACACACACAATATTATGAACCTACGAGTAAGTTTATTGAGCTATATCGCTCTAGCCCTATTTGCATTTGGATTTGCCAGCTGTAACGATGATGACGATGATGACATGATGGATTCACAGAATATCGTCGAACTCGCATCATCCAATGATGATTTAAGCATTTTAGTAGATGCCTTAGGCGAGGCTAATTTGGTTTCCACTTTAGAAGGCAATGGGCCTTTCACTGTTTTTGCACCTACGAATGAAGCATTTACAGCCTTGCTTAACTCTAATCCTGATTGGAACTCCTTACAGGATATCCCAACAGAAGTGTTGACTGACGTACTCCTATTCCATGTGATCGGTGGTGCAGAGGTAGCAAGCGGTGATTTAACTAATTCCTATGTAACGACACAATCAACAGCTAATGGCGAGCAAGTCGTATTGCAAATTGATGTCGACGGGGGTGTAACCTTTAATGGAAGTGCCAGCCCGGTGACCACGGATATTGACGCCAACAATGGTATTGTGCACGTCATCGATGAAGTGATGCTTCCGCCTAATGTGGTGAATCTGGCCTTAAATAATGGCAATTTCAGCACTTTAGTAGCTGCCTTAACGGATAGCCGCCACACTACTGACTTCGTATCTGTATTAAGCGGTGAAGGTCCTTTCACCATTTTTGCCCCTACAAATGCAGCCTTCCAAGCTTTACTCGATAGCAATCCGGCTTGGAATAGCTTAGCAGATATCGATATTGCTACTTTAGAAGCAGTACTCCTATATCATGTAGTATCCGGAGCCAATGTACAGTCAGATCAATTGACAGATGATATGATGATTACCACTCTAGGAGGTAGTCTTACTACTGATTTAACAGGAGGAGCAAGTCTTGAAACAGGAAGTGGTCAGAATGTAAGCATATCCTTAACCGATGTACAAGGTACGAATGGAGTCATCCATGTGGTGGAAGAAGTACTCCTTCCGTAATCTGAGCTTAAATGATGTATTTCAAAAAGGTGCGGTATTTCTATCGCACCTTTTTTTTAGAATATGGAGCGTGCCGCATCTTTAAAAAGAAGCCCGACACTTGCCGGTTTCTTATTGAGTGACTTTTTGTAATCTGCCCAAGCACCCCCTATATCGAATTTATTCATTTTACATTTGGCTCTAAAATAGTATGCTTCCGCAAATGAGGATTGGCTTTCAATCACCCGATTAAAGTCTCTTATGGCTTCCTCATATCGGCCCAGCTGGTAAAAGGACATTCCCCTTTTGTGATAAGCTTTGATCAATGCTGCATCCTGACCTATCGCTACAGTTAGACGCTCCAAAGCCGTTTCATAGGCGCCCAACTCATAGTAACATCCACCCAAAAAGTAATGATACAATGGGTTTAAAGGGTCAAGCTTCACCGCTTTCTGAATATGAACAATTGCTTCTTGCCATTCGCCATCTTCAGCAAAGGTTACGCCTTCCGCAAAAAGAAATGAGGCAGAAGATTCTTGAGCCTGCATCATGAAAAATGGGGAAATGAATACCAGAATGAACAAGTATCGGTTCATTTTTTTCTTTGAATATAACTATCATCGTATTAGCAGAAGCAGGAAAAGCCTTAATTGTCATGAGCTACCATTTCCAGAGTTCCATCCGTCAGATTCAACACAGTCT
>Ga0180435_10005243_pt1 | contig 12637 bp, 12 predicted proteins | sample SS_ome_3_FD_132467 | JGI IMG/M metagenome (GOLD analysis project Ga0180435, IMG submission 132467) | Hypersaline lake sediment archaeal communities from the Salton Sea, California, USA - SS_3_S_1 metaG | ecosystem: Environmental > Aquatic > Non-marine Saline and Alkaline > Hypersaline >... | reverse complement strand
CGCTCGGTGGCGGGGGTTTTTCCGGTTTTTGGCTTCCAACCTTAGACTTGAGTTGATCGATGGCTTTAGAAATTCGATCCATGGCCGAGGTTTCAACTTTTTGCTCCAATTTCTTTAAGGTGTTCTTCTTTACCTTTTCCGAACGAAAGGTCTTTTTTTTGAGCGATGTTTTTTTCTTGACGGCTTTTGGCGCTTTCTTTTTTAAAACAACCGCCTTCTTTTTTACGGGTGCCGGCTTGTCAGCCTTTTGGGCCGGACTCGAGATTGTGACCTTTTTGGCCGGTTGGCTGGGTCCGGCGTATTCCGGCATGGAAACCAGCTTAACATTCATGACCACCGGAGATGAGCGTTGTTTGGGCCGATGCGTTTGGGCGTAGATCAAAATTGAAAATAAGGCGATGTGACAAATCAGCGAAACCGTAAACGCCAACATGACCAACTTTTGCTCGGTGCTATGGCCTGTCAGTAAAGCCTGGGATCCGTGTGCCGCGGATCCTGGCTTCCTATGTTTATTATTTGCGATCATTTTCAGATTCGTCAACCGGGTCAGTGATCATGCCCAGTTTTTCGATTCCGGCGCCTTTAATCTCCGACATCACGTAAACAACCGTGCCATAGGCCACCGATTTATCTGCCCGCAGATACATCTCGTCAACCGTCTTGTTTTTGGTTATCTGAATCAATTTTTCCTTGAGGTTCTCAATACTGACGCGATAGTCATTGATATAGACTTGACTATTTTTATCAATGGTTACAATCATTTGCTCTTGTTCCGATGCCAAAGGCGCGGAACTGGCTTGTGGTAAGGACACATCGACACCCTGAATCATCATCGGTGCGGTCACCATGAAAATAATCAGCAATACCAACATGACATCCACAAAGGGCGTTACATTGATTTCTGACATCAAGCGGTCGTCATTGCCACCCAGCATCATGGGCGCCTCCTTTCCATCAGCAGAATATCCCGTTCGATGATATTGAGCAAGTCAGCCGAGAAGCTGTGCAGTTCGGATTCTAAAATTTTGATTTTCTGCATAAAATAGTTAAATGAAATAACCGCTGGTATGGCCACGCCGAGCCCCGCTGCGGTTGCCACCAGCGCCTCAGAAATACCCGGTGCCACGACTGCCAAACTGGCAGAACCCCGTAGTCCGATGCCATGGAATGAATTCATGATACCCCATACCGTACCAAACAATCCGATAAATGGCGTCGTATTTCCGGTTGTTGCCAAAAAAGGCACCATTTGCGTCATGCGGGTTGTTTCCGTGTTGATGGCCCGGCGCAAGGCCCGCTTGATATTGTCCATGCCGGCAAAGCGGGTACTCATTTTACGGGCCTGCGCCTGCGCACCCTCCCCCTTGGTCACACCACTCTGACTAATCTTTTTTAACTCCACATACCCGATCCTGAAAATGCGGGCAATGGGGCTTCCTTGCAGTTCCTTGGCATGGCGATAGGCATTGGACAAATCCCGACTTTTCCAAAATAGCTCTGTAAAGGCCGCTGATTCACGATACGCCCTCTTGATATAGCGGTATTTAATCAATATGATTGCCCAGGATGTAATTGAAAAAAAGAGCAGTAGCAGTAGCACAAATTGAACCATCAACCCGGCACCGCTGACCATCTGAATCAAATTAATCTGTTGCATCGTTTGTTCACCCCACGATTTAGAGGTCCATAATTAACATTAATTAGAAATAATTATAAATCTATAATCTTTTATATGAGGCCTGTCTATGTGTCAAGCCATTTAGCCCGACTATTTCATCCCAAGGTTGCTCAAATAACATGGCAACCTTTAGATAATGTCTTATACTATGGTTTTTATCAGAAAAATGTTCCGTTTCCTTTAAAATCGGTACAGATCGTTTTTCATATCTTTTCAGTGCCTAACGCGATAATTTGCATGAAACCGTTGGGAAGGAAGGAGAACTGAATGCAAGCCATTGCCAATTTACTGTTTGAAGCCGCACATCTAAAGCGAACCCCTAGATCCGGTTTTAACTTTTTAGGAGCCGGTCAAGAATCTGTTGCCGAGCATAGTTATAGCACCCTATTCATCGCCTGGGTCATGTCCAAAATCGAACCAGATATCGATGCGTTACGATTACTTAGTATTTGCCTGGTGCATGATCTGCCTGAATCTCGGATGGGAGATATCAATTACTTACAAAAATTATATGTCGAAGCGGATGAAGCAGCTGCCCTGGCGGATATGGCTGCCGAAACCGACATCGGATCAGATGTCACTGATCTGGTGCAGGAATTCAATGCCAGCACCTCCCGCGAAGCCCTTTTGGCCAAAGACGCGGACCAAATCTCATTAATTTTGGAACTTAAGACATTGGCTGGCATCGGATATGATTCGCCGCGCAAATGGCTGCCACACGTTTTAAATCGACTTCAAACCGATACAGGCAAACGGATTGCCGAAACCGTCATGCAAACAGATTGGGATACTTGGTGGTTCAAGAATTATATTGACAGATAAGCGATTAAAAAATAGAAAATTGTCTTTTGTGTTAGAACCTATTTCTGGAGGCTATCATGCACTGGATAGTACAATTCATAGGGTCATCGGTGGGCAAAAAGCTGTTGATGGCGCTGACCGGCTCATGTTTTCTTGTTTTTCTGATCGTCCATTTGGCCGGCAATCTGACCTTATACGGCGGCAAGGAAATGTTTAACAGTTATGCCGAACATCTGCATGGATTGGGCCCGATACTCATAATTGCGGAATGGGGACTTGTTTTCCTGGCACTTATCCATGTGATCACGGGCACGCTGTTATTCTTTCAGAATCTCAAAGCCCGACCAGAACGTTATGTTATCAATAAAAGAGCCGGTGGTCGCACCAACAGCTCGGCCACAATGCCCTATACCGGTTTTCTTATTTTGATCTTTGTCGTTTTTCACCTGTTAAACTTTCACTTTGTCGATAAATCAACCACGACGATCTACCAGATCGTGGATAACGCGTTTGAAAGCATAATTTACGTGATGCTGTATGTGGCTGCCATGATAATTCTGGCTCTGCATATACGCCACGGTTTTTGGAGCCTTTTCCAGACCTTGGGTGCAAACCATCCCAAGTACATGCCGCTTATCATGGGAGCCAGTATTGTCTTAAGTCTCATTTTCGGGTTTGGTTTTGGCTATCTCCCGATTTATATGACCATTTCGGGATAAGGAGGAATTTTATGCAGTTGGATGCCCACATTCCCAGCGGTCCCCTGGCTGATAAATGGGATCAGCACCGGTTTGATCTCAAACTCGTCAATCCAGCCAATAAAAGAAAATATACCATCATCGTGGTCGGTACCGGCCTGGCGGGGGGCTCGGCAGCCGCATCTTTGGCAGAACTGGGTTACCATGTTAAAAGTTTCTGTATTCAGGATTCACCCCGCAGGGCCCATAGCATTGCCGCCCAAGGTGGAATAAATGCAGCCAAAAATTACCAGAATGAAGGCGACAGCATCTGGCGACTTTTCTATGACACCATAAAAGGTGGCGACTTTCGGTCCAGAGAAGCAAATGTCTATCGCCTCGCGCAAATCAGCAATAACATTATCGACCAATGTGTGGCCCAGGGGGTTCCCTTTGCACGTGATTATGGTGGCTTGTTGGCCAATCGGTCCTTTGGCGGCGCCCAAGTTTCACGAACCTTTTACGCCAGGGGCCAAACCGGTCAACAGCTGTTGCTGGGAGCCTATAGTGCACTCATGCGCCAAGTAGCTGCCAAAAGTGTGGAAATGTATCCACGGCGCGAATTACTAGACATTGTTCTGACCAATGGACAGGCCCGTGGTATCATCACCCGCAACCTGGTCAGCGGAAAACTTGAAAGGCATGCCGGACATGCTGTGGTGCTGTGCACAGGCGGCTATGGCAACGTATATTACTTGTCTACCAATGCCATGGCCTGCAATGTTTCAGCTACTTATCGCGCCTATAAAAAAGGGGCCTGTTTTGCCAATCCCTGCTTCACACAGATTCATCCGACCTGTATACCAGTTCACGGCACCTATCAGTCCAAGCTAACCCTCATGAGCGAAAGCCTGCGCAATGATGGCCGGGTGTGGATTCCCAAAAAACCGGGCGACAAACGTCGCCCTCAGGATATCCCCGAATCCGAGCGTGAATACTATTTGGAAAACAAGTATCCCAGTTTCGGTAATTTGGTGCCCCGGGATGTTGCCTCGCGCAACGCCAAGGAGCGGTGCGATCAAGGCAAAGGCGTCGGTGAAACCGGGCTGGCTGTCTATCTTGATTTTAAAGATGCCATTGAGCGGGATGGCCGCGATGTGATTGAAAAAAAATACGGCAATCTCTTCCAAATGTATGAAAAAATAACCGCCGACAACCCTTATGAGACGCCCATGATGATCTATCCTGCGGTACATTATACCATGGGTGGATTGTGGGTCGATTATAATCTCATGAGTACCATCCCGGGACTATTTGTGGCAGGTGAAGCCAATTTTTCAGATCACGGTGCCAATCGCCTGGGCGCCAGTGCACTGATGCAAGGTTTGGCAGATGGGTACTTCGTCCTCCCCTACACCATCGGTGGCTACCTGGCCGGTACAGAGCTGGAATCGGTTAGTGAAGATCACACGAGCTTTGGCGATGCCGAAAGCGCTGTAAATGAATTCATCGCTAAACTCATGGCAGTCAACGGTAAGCGAACCGTTGATGGTTTTCACCGGTCTCTGGGGCAAATCATCTGGGATTACTGCGGTATGTCGCGCAATAATGCCGGGTTAGAAGAAGCCCGCACGAAAATTCAGGCGCTCCGATCCGAGTTTTGGGAAAATGTCATCGTGCCGGGTGAGGAAGCAGACTTCAATCAAAGCCTTGAAAAAGCCGGGCGCGTCGCGGATTTTCTGGAATTCGGCGAACTGATGATTCTGGACGCCTTAGCACGACAAGAGTCTTGTGGCGGTCATTTTAATGAGGCCTATCAAACCGAGGAAAATGAAGCCTTAAGAAATGACGATGCGTATTGCCATGTATCTGCCTGGGAGTATAAAGGGCCAAATGAAGAGCCCCAGATGCATAAGGAGCCACTGGTCTTTGAAAATGTCAAATTAAGCCAAAGGAGTTACAAGTGACCAAAGATATCCGTCTGACTTTAAAAATATGGCGCCAGGAAGGTCCCGATACCAAAGGCCGGCTGGAAACATATTCCGCGGATGGTATCTCCACGGACATGTCTTTTCTGGAAATGCTCGATGTCGTCAACGAGCGCCTTACATTAGAAGCTAAACAGCCGATTGCCTTTGATTACGACTGTCGTGAAGGCATTTGTGGGCAGTGCGGTTGTGTGGTCAATGGCCGTGCGCATGGCCCCGAAAAAGCCACAACCTTATGTCAATTGCACATGCGCCAATTTTCAGATGGCGATACCATTGTCATAGAACCATTCCGTGCTCGGGCTTTCAAGGTAATCAAAGATCTGGTGGTCGATCGCAGTCCCTTTGATAAAATCATTCAGGCTGGTGGCTATATCTCTGCCAATACAGGGGGAGCCCAGGATGCCAATACGATTTTAATCCCCCAGGATACTGCCGAAAAAGCCATGGACGCCGCTGCCTGTATCGGTTGTGGCGCTTGTGTGGCGGCGTGTCCGAATGCCTCCGCCATGCTCTTTGTGAGTGCTAAAGTCAGCCACCTGGCGCTGTTACCCCAGGGTCGACCCGAGGCACCCATCCGTGTTCAAGCCATGCTGCATGCCATGGATCAGCTTTGTTTCGGGAATTGTTCCAATGAGCGTGAGTGTGAAGCCGATTGTCCCAAGGAAATATCGATTGTCAACATCGCGCGGTTGAATCGAGAATATATCAAGGCCGGGCTAGGATATAGTGGATAAACATATTCAGGTGGCCCGACTCTTATTTTGGTCCTATATTGGTTTGTACTTTACACTGTACTGAAATCCTAAATCCGAATACTGAAATTCGAAACAAACCCAAAGTTCAAATGCGCCAATGCACCAAAAATTCGACTTTTATGTGATGTCTGGAACGTGTTTTGATCATTTGAATTTAAGTCAATGAATATTGTCCTTCGACTTAGCTCAGGACGGTGAGCTTGTCGAATCGTTTAGAATTTCGACATTCGAGCTTCGAATTTATGTATCTATATGGACTTTTGGCATAGCATATCAGCCTATATCGACCGCCTGGCCGGCGATCCGAATTCGCTTGCCGCTAGCCTGACGAAAGCTCTGGTGGCTATTTTTCTGGCTGCGCTTATTTGGTTTGTAATGAAAATTTTGTTGGCCTCTCTGCAAAAAAAAGGTCAACATATTGAGATCATCCGAGACAATCGGGTCATATTTCAATCTTTAGGCAAAGCCGTCAACTTGCTGCTTATTTTTGGGACGGCCGTATACATTTCCCAGCTATTTAACATCCCCATCTTGCATTCCGCCTTGCAAGGCCTGCTGGTTGTTTCTCTGGCATCACCCTTAACCCGCATTACCACGGTTATCCTGACAACAATTGAGAAGCGTCTGATTGACAAAACAGAAACGCAGGTGGACGACGTTATATTTGATCTTTTAAATCGGTTTGCCGGTGTGATTATCTATGTGGTGGCCATTATCATAGCCCTCGATCTCGTAGGCATCAACGTCATGCCTTTTATCGCCGGCGCGGGTATATTGGGTATTGCCATCGGGTTTGCAGCCAAGGACACCCTCTCCAACCTGATTGCCGGGATATTGCTGATCATTGACCGGCCCTTTGAGGTTGGGGATCGCATCGAAGTTTGGACGGCGCCCACGGGTAGCGCCACCTGGGGAGATGTCATCGATATCGGCATCCGCGCCACCAAAATCAAAACCACCGACAACATCGTCATCATCATACCCAACAACGAAATCATGAAACGTGATATCATCAACTACACCATCATCTCCACTATGATTCGCGTGCGCATCAACATCGGTATCAGTTACGATGCCGATATAGCCAAAGCCAAGCAGATCATTCTCGATACTGCCGACCAAATCAATTGGATCGCCCGGGATCCCAAACCCAGGGTGGTGGTTCGGGCCTTTGGTGAATCCTCTGTGGATCTCCAGTTGCGGGTGTGGATCAAGGATGCACGCAAACGCATTCACACCATTTCGGAAGTCACCGATCAGGTCAAGGAAGCCTTTGACCGCCACCATATCGAGATTCCCTATCCCAAACGGGATATTGTGGTGACCCATCGCACGGCTGAACCGGCCGCACATGACCGACCCACCTAACAAATTGAACAGCAAGCATCCATGAACCAACTTTTAGTTGTTAGCTCTTGGCTCTTCGCTCAAAGTCGAAATTGAGAGTCAGAATTCAGGAGACAAAATTCAGCGGTCAGCTGGCAGGTATAAGCACTGAGTTGCTTATAACTTATTGCTGATCATTGTAAGCTGCAGTTTACGGTTGTCATCCCCGAGGAATCGGTGATCCAGAGTATGCCTTTGCAGATAGCTGATGGCTTTAACTGGGTTTTCGCCTGCGCGGGAACGACAGGAAATTATGCGAGGTACGGGATACGGGTGGTTATCTTTTTAAAGGTGAAGGCGGATAAAAAGGGCCCAAGTGATCTGGGCACCGCATTCATGAAGCAGCCACCCGACCCCTTGAACCCTTGAATCCTGGGACCCTTCGATCCTTTATTTATACTTCACGATATCATTCTGTTTAAAACCAGTGCCTGACTTTATGGTGGCGACCGATCCGTCATTTCCAAAAAAGCCCGTGATCATGAGCTCGCCTTTGATCGGTCCGGGTGCCCTTCCCAGAGATACATTTGTCTGCGGATCGATTATCTCTTCCCCAAGTTCCTGCACCATCAGGAGGTCTCCCACCTTCAATCCGGTTTTTTGCCCGGCGTTCAGATAGACCGTACGGCCCTTGATGCTAGCGATGCGACCACTCCATTTCTGACGTTCAAATTGCTGTAACATATTAACCATGGCCTTGGTTAATGCATCCCGCAACGCGCCATCTCTTAGATCCGCATCATAGCTGGCCTTGGACCCTAATCCCAAAGCACCACCAGTCTCTTTTTCATAGACCCCTTGGCCGGAGTCCGCTGCTATCTGGATTCCGGTTGTCGTATCTACGATGCGGTAATCCACTGTAACCCGGGCAATCTGTTTTTTCTTCTTGTATAACAGGTAATCGGACCCTTCCTCTGCTTCTGAATAGGCCGTAATCGCACCGGTCACCATGGCATTTAATCCCAACACTTTACCCATTTTTGCTGCCGTTGCTGGATCGATGGCGCCGGATGCCCCCAAGGCCTGCTGATCCAAAATTGAGGCGATATCTTGTTGGGGAATGATGATAAAGCGTTTGGTCTTTTGCAGAATTGTCCCCAAAATATCAGCCGCTGCTTCACCAATTCCAATCCGTTTTGAAGGGGTTTTGTTCTGAAAATTAACAACCCCGACACGCAGTTTTGGACCGGTATAATCGCCCGTTGGGGCCAACTCATCGGAAATACCGGTCAGGGAGGAATCATCCCGCACGGCACCACTCGTTTTTGCTGCACATCCGTTGAAAACCAATACCGCGGCCATCAGCAGCAATGACCCCAATAAATAGACGTTTCTCGCCTTCATCATGATTGCCTCCTGTAAATTGAAATGTTTATGATCCTGTATTGGGTCGGAAACCCTATATTATTCGGCTATAATCTCCATAAAGTTGTCCGTCTCGGAGTAATCCATCGGGATTTCAAAAAGATCAGCCGACGGCGTACCCATGACGATCTGGGTCAGTGTAGACGTTACCCGAACGGCTGGATTGTCGAACTCGCTGCGAATCGTCATACCCCCCAGGTCGGTTGCATTCCATATGGTCCCGGTTTGGCTCTCCTGTCCCTCATAACTCACCAACACTTCGTACTTCTCCGTGGGATGCCCATCGATGGTTTCATTGCCGATGAATTTCTTTTCCATATCTGGTTCATCAATATAACCATCATCGGTTTCCTCACTAATTATATATTTCTTTTTATTGGTGTAAAGTGAATACGTTCGCTTTTCATCTGAACGATGGATCATGACCACATCGCTCATACCCGCCGGCATACCCTCGGCACCCGACATGGTTGTGTAATCGATTTCCATCCGGAATTTGTCACCGGCTTTGGCTATGGGTATCTCAAAGGTAATCTCACGCTGATTCGATTTATCCAGGGTGCTGGATACCATCACCGCCTTGAAATCGCGATCCCCATAGTTCATGTGCCCAATGGCGGGGGGCGGTGGCATTTGAATCTTGGGCATCATCGGTACACTCGGTGCCGTTGCAACGTAAACGCTGGCTACCTCACCTGGACCCCAGGGTAGATTTTGTACGATCCGCCAAATCATCTCGTTGGTCTCGCGCTCCAAGTGCACGCCCAAGGCTTTTGAGACCAACTTTTTGGTCAGACCCGTCGCCAGTCCCTCCAGGACACTTTGATTGCTGGATTCACTTTCGATGGTCACCCAGGGCACTTCTTCATCCCTGCCCCCAAGCGCACTAGCCGCTCCAGTAAGCTCTCCCAAAGATCCGCCAGAGGTGTCCTGACTACGAATACCGATGCCGTTCTGCCAGAAAACTGTTTCCGTATTAGTATCGACTATTCTGAATTTACCGCGAACCTTGCGCACATTAATCAGACCGGTGGTCGTCTCACCATAATCCATCAGCGTGCCATAGAGGAGCCCCTCCACCTGAAGCGCCTCGCGCAATTCGTTGACCGAGGCCATGCTCAGCTGTCCACCGAGCGTAATACCCAACGCATCCCTCAGGATCTGATCAGTCTCGGCCAGCGGCTGTACATTATATAATCGTCTCTGGAATGCCGGCACCAGTTTTTCACGTACAAAATTGGGTGCCTCCACATCGGTTGTATCATTCTGCAGCGGTAGGATTGCCAGCCGTTTGATTGGATTGGTGGGATCGGGTGATGGCGCCATCCCCGGCATGCCGGCACAGCCTGCCAGCAGAAGCAGTACCAAGAAAAGCAGCGTCCCTGCACGGTAGTGTTTCATATCAACCTCCGAAAAATTATGAGTAACATCATTACAATCCTAGAATCGTAAAAAAGATCTATTTCATTTCTAAGCTGATGGTGTTTTGGGTCAGGCTGGTAACATCGACTCTAAATCCGCCATAGTCGATACCGACCAGTTCGTCCGCCAATTGCTGGGTGCTGGCTGGTACGTTCATGTCCAGAATGGCGTGACCCGCATCAAAATCACGCTGATACACCCCTTTGACCCCTCGAATGCGTTGCTGTAGCGTTTCTTTAAACTTTAACAAATGATTATAGGACGAAATACCAGATATCTCTAATCGAATTAGACCACCGCTGCTGAGATCTTGTGACCAGCGCTTGACTACTTGATCCAATAGCTGATCGCTGATGGCTTCGGTGGCGAGTTTTAATGCTTCTGCTCCGGCAGTAACTTCATTGGGGTGGACCGCCGCAGCATGGTGGGTGGCCGAAGCAATCACCTGCCCGGTATCTGTATTCACGACCCGTAAAGAAATATCTGCTTGGGCCGACTTCATGCTGGATCCCAAGACTGAGCCCGCCAGCTTGGCCAGAGCCCTACCATATATGACCACTTCGGCATCATATAGGTTCCCAATACTCCGCACAGCATCATTGCTTAGGGTCTCGATTCTATAGGGATCCTTGATGCTCAGCGTTTTAGAAGCAATCGCATGATCGACAATATGAAATCCCTTGCTTGTCAATTTCTGCATGAGAACATTTTCACTAATGGTAAGGTCAACGGTACTGGCCTTTACGCCCCACCAATAGCTGTAGTAATGCATACCGACATTTTGCTCCGCAACCATGATCATAACCCGGGGCATGCTTTTACGGGCCATGAGTAGCCCCAGCGCCGCCAGATCGTTTTTCAAATTACCCATGGTCACGGAAGCCTGAATTGTCACGCGGTAAAGATTGCCCTCAGTGGTTTCATTGGTGACTTCATAATGACGAATATAGCCCTGGCTTTGGGAGTAAACCTGATCCCGTAGGACTTCATAATTCTGGACCAAGGTCTCAGATGAAACCATGGTTCCGGCAGCCTGTTCTACTGCCAAGCGCAAAGCGTCTTGGATGGCCTGGTCTCGCGCCTGGGCTGTATTATTCGCAACAATCACCCCTACGCCTTCCACGGTGGTATTCACGGGAGCCGCTGCCATATAAATAGGATCGGATTTTTGTACTTGCGCGGTTTGAGTCTGGTCTGATGTTGCAAAGGACGGATCAAGCGAAACACAAGATATACATAGAACCGACACGAGAAAGCAAATGATCGTTTTCATGACCCAATCTCCATAGAAGCTATCTGTAGAAGCGTTCTGAATAACGCTCTAAAAATGTCATACTTCTACCATAGTGTCAAGATTTTGCCCAAGCGCTAACCTACGAATAAATCTGGCTATGACTTGATTTTGGATTGCACGGCGTAAACCCGGTCTCTGACTGCACTGGCCGGGGCATGCTTATTTATTCCCGGGCACATGGAAGCCATGGCTTGCCAATTACCTAAATCCACCTGTAGGTTTGGAATGTAGGGCCAATCACGGCACATTTTAGGTTTAACTGCATGAATCGAACAGCCCTCTTGGTAGAAAATGCAAAAGCCATCATTGCCCTGTGCCAGCACCTGCCGCTCTCCCGATTTCTGGCAATATCGTTGGCTAAAGATCTGGGTTTCGATCCCAATATAAATGGCTATGCGCCTGATATCCGCGTCGGTTACATAGGTGCCGCCATACCCCTTGCAGCAATCCCCGCAGCGTTGGCAGGTAAAAATTCCGTCACCTTTTTCTGATTCGGGCTTGGTTGGTTTAGAGCGCATATCGGGTCTCCATGGCGCGCTGTAGTGTAACTTGATCCACATACTTGAGATCACCACCAATAGGAACACCAGAGGCGATGCGGGTAATCTTAATCTCAAATTGAGCCAGTCTATCAGCGATGAAGCTAGCCGTGGCTTCTCCTTCGACGCTTGTGCTCGTCGCTAATACGACCTCTTTGACAGGTTCTGAATTTACGCGCTCCATAAGCTCCCTGAAATGAATTTCATCTGGTCCGATGTTGTTCATGGGTGAAAGCGCGCCTTGTAAAATGTGGTACAAACCACGGAACGCGCCTGACTTTTCAATGGAAGCCATGTCGCCCGGCTGCTCCACCACACACAAAGTGCTGCTGTCTCGGCTTGCATCGCTGCAGATTTTGCATACCTTTGAATCGCTTAGTGCAAAACACATACAACAAAGTTGGATGCTCTCTTTTAGCGCCATAATGCTATGGGCTAGCTGTTGGGCATCACTGTGAGACATCTTAAGGATATGCATGGCCAAGCGTTCGGCTGTCTTTTCGCCGATGCCCGGAAATCGAGATAAATGTTTGATCAAACTCAATATTGAAGGTGGATAGTGGTACATAATTTCTCATTTTAATCGTTTGTTGGAATTGATTAATTCCTAACGTAAGCGATTCCTGAAATAAAAAAGTCCTTCAACTGAAGGTAATGTGCTATAATGCTTGAAAAAACTTTCCACAGTAATAACAAGCATAGCGACACCTAACAGGTGGAGGACTTGAT
>Ga0180435_10005242_pt1 | contig 12639 bp, 10 predicted proteins | sample SS_ome_3_FD_132467 | JGI IMG/M metagenome (GOLD analysis project Ga0180435, IMG submission 132467) | Hypersaline lake sediment archaeal communities from the Salton Sea, California, USA - SS_3_S_1 metaG | ecosystem: Environmental > Aquatic > Non-marine Saline and Alkaline > Hypersaline >... | reverse complement strand
TACCGGATTCAGAAGGCGATTCGCGATAAAAAGCGGGAACTCCGAATCGCCGAGATCGAACAGGAACGCCGCCTGATCGATCTGGAGAAACGAAAGCTCATCAACTGGCGCATCCTCTACGCGTCCAAAGACGCTCGCCAGACGGAAAAGCTGATAGAAAACCTCTCGCGGAACATCAACCAGAGCGGCGGATTCCTCTGGCTCGATATGCTGACGATGTCCATGAGCGAGCTCGACGAGACCAACTATTCCGTCCCGAAAGAAGTGCTGGACATGTCGATCACGGCGGCGGAGAACTCCCGGCGCCTCCTGGAACTCACCGAGTTTATCGGCCGTATCGAATCGGTGGATCTCGTAACGGAAACCCTGGATGGATCGACGTTCGTCGAACGGATCCGTACGATAATCAGCGATACGATCGTTCCGATCGCTGAGCGGCACGATCGTTCCGTAGCGGTGTACCAGGCGCCGGAGATAGCCGGCTGCTGCACCGTTGATCTCGGGCGCATCGGAGAGATTCTGCGCGAGCTGACCGCCAACGCAGTAAAATACTCACCGCCGGGAAGCCCGTTCAGAATCGATTTTGATTACACGTCGCACGCGGATAAATCCTGCATCGCTATCCGCATCTCCAACGTCGCCCGGGAACTACAAACGCGAAACGATGCGGGGGATCCGATCGTGGGCATACCCTACGACTATCAGGAGCTCGTGTTCGATCTGTTTTTTACGATCGAAGCGTTTCCGCAGTATATCGAAGACGAGTCGTGGACGGACGGCGCCGGTCTTTATGTCGCGAGAAAACTCGCACAACGCATGAACGGATGGATATCGGTTCACTCCGGCATCGATTACACCATCGACCCTCCGGAACCGGTGGTACGCATGGATCTGATTCTGCCGGTAGACAAAGAGTCCTGACCGGTACCGACCGTTCAGCGGTCTACGCGGGCGCTCCCGCCACCGACGAGCTTTTCCACTTCCGAGAGAGAGACCATCGAGGTATCGCCGGGAGTCGTCATCGCCAATGCACCGTGAGCCGCTCCGTACTCCACCGCCGCCTGCGGACCCTTCCCGGATAGAAATCCATAGATCAGGCCGGAGGCAAAGCTGTCCCCGCCACCGACGCGATCGAGTATCTCCAGTTCCGGTCGATGCGTTGCTCGATAAACGGTACCGTCCTGGTAGAGGATCGCGCCCCAGTCATTGACCGTTGCGCTTCGCACATCTCGAAGCGTCGTCGCGACCGCCTGAAAGCCGGGGTATTCCGCAACGACGTCTCGAATCATCGCCTCGAAGCGACCGACGTCGAGTCCGTTCATGTTTTTGTCGATCCCTTCGACATCAAATCCGAGTGCGGCAGTGAAGTCCTCTTCGTTCCCGATCATCACGTCCACATGCCGAGCAATCTCCCTGTTGACCTCACGGGCCCGGGCCTGACCACCTATCGCTTTCCAGAGAGACGGTCGGTAATTGAGATCGTAGCTGATAATTGTGCCGTAACGCTTGGCTGTCTTCATCGCCTCGATAATCACATCCGGGGTCGTCTCCGAGAGTGCGGCAAAGATACCACCCGTATGGAACCACCGGGCTCCGTCGGTCCCGAAGATCCTCTCCCAGTCTACGTCGCCCTTGCGTAACGCCGCCGCTGCGGAGTGCGCGCGATCGGCGGTCCCTTTGGCCCCGCGAACACCAAAACCCCGCTCGGTAAAGTTGAGACCGATTCGAACGTCACGGCCGATCCCGTCGTAATCGAACCACTTGCTGTACCGGTAGTCGACACCACCCTGGAGAAGAAAATCTTCCAGAAGGTAGCCCACGTCGTTGTGAACGAGGCCCGTTACGACGGCGGTCCTGAGGCCAAAGCAGCGACGAAGGCCTCGGGTTACGTTGTACTCCCCGCCACCTTCCCACACGGTAAACGACCGGGTCGTACGAACGCGTCCTTCACCGGGATCGAATCGCAACATGATCTCACCGAGCGATACCGCATCCCACACGCAATCGGCCCTATCGCGAATCGTCATCATTCGGCGTTCCTCCACGAAAGATTCCGGTTCACCGTCGATGCAGGCAGATGGCCCACGATCGCTTCTTTCGCGTTCTCCGCGGCGCGACGTTTCAGTTCCGCCACGCTGTGGCGACTGAAGTATGCCATATGGCCGGTCATGACAAGGTCCTCTACGTCAACGAGGGACTGAGCTCCCTGGAGCGGCTCCTGTTCGAACACATCGAGACCGGCTGCTCGGATCCGTCCGTCACGAAGCGCCTGCATCAGAGCAGGAAAGTCAACAAGTCCTCCGCGAGCAGTATTGATCAGAATCGCGTCCCGCTTCATCCGAGCGAGGGAAGCAGCGTTTATCACGTGGTGTGTTTCCGGCGTATGCGGTGCGAGCAGAAACAGCACGTCCGATTCGGCGAGGAGCCGCGGGATATCTACCGACTCCACCGCACCTGCGTGATCATCGGAAGAATCGATCCGGGCTACATCATGAACGAGAATGCGCGCGACACCGAAGCCGCGAATCATAGGGACCAGGGCACGGGCAATCGCTCCAAAACCGAGTATCCCTGCAGTAATCGTACTCAGTCGGCGAATCGGCCATGCATCGTGGGCCGGCCACGCACCGGCACGCATTTCTCGATCTGCCACGGGGAGACGGCGCTCCAGGGCAAGCCAGAGCGCGGACGCGTGGGTAGCTACCTCCGGGGATGCATACCCCGGTACGGTGGCGACCGCCACACCGCGTTTTGTCGCGGCTTCGATGTCCACGCTATCGCACCCTACCCCATACCGCACCACTGTATGGCACCGGACCGCATGATCGAGCACGATCGGCGTAATCGGCAACAGATTCGCGAGAAGCACCTCCGCCGTCTCCAAGAGCACCCGGTCCTCCTCGGACCAATCGGAGGGACTCTCCATTTCCGGCAATACCACATCCGGTGAAAGAATCGCAAGCTCTGCGCCGACACTATCGAGAACATCCCGTTCAATGGAATAATCACCGAACCGATCGTCGGTAACAAGCACGGTATGTTCAGTCATGGAGCTCCTCCAGATTCACTCGTACGATCTCGAAATGCCTTTGCATTGCCTCCAATGCGGCGACTTTGTCGCCTGCTTCAACTGCATCGACGATGCGCACGTGACTCGCCTGGACTTGAGGAATGAACTGTACCGGTAGGTGCTTTCGCATCCCCGTAAGTACCTCGACCAGGCTGCGCCTCACCGACTCGATTAGATATCGAAGGAAAGGGTTTCCTGAAGCGGATGCCAGTGCGATGTGGAAGTTGATATCCTGAACGCTGTACGCTTCGGGCGAGTTAATCGTCTTCTCCATATCGGTGACGATCCGACGGAGCTGCTCGATATCCGCCGGGTCACGGGACTGGGCGGCACTTTGAGCGCTAAGCTGCTCCAGCGATTCCCGGACGTCCATGAGCTGGTCCCAGCTGTCGGTCTCTTGTGATAAAAGACGGGAAAAGAAACTGTCGAGTAACCGCGCCCCCGGCGGGAGAACTCGTGCGCGTTGCCCTTTCCTGATAGAGATATACCCCTGTGCTTCCAGCGCCCGGAATGCCTCGCGGATAACCGGCCGACTGACCCGGTACCGATCGGCCAACTCCTGCTCACCCGGGAAAAGGTCCCCGGCTTCATATTGATCGCCTTCGAGAATCTCCACGAGTTGCGATGTGATCTGGGAGCTGATCGATCTGCGAACGATGGTGGATTCGATCTGCATAGTGACATCATTGCCATCGTCGGAAAATTTGTCAAGATAGTATGTTGGTTAGGTGTATAGTTGTATTACATGTATACACGCAAAAAAGCCCGCGACGATTCGCCGCGGGCGTGGCTCTTCAGCTATCCCAACCGTAGTCCCGACGATCCTTCCAGGGACCACCGTCGACGTATCGCTCCGGAAAGAGCACCTTGGGCCGCGGATCTTCGGCAACATCAAGCTGCAGAACCATCCACTTCGGATAGCGCACCTCGATCGCGCTTGCTTCGTCCAGTTCCTTCAGGTCCTGATCAGTGAGGCTAATATCCGACGCGGCAAGATTATCCGCCAGATGCTCCTTCTTCCGACCGGCGACAATTACACTCGTTATCGCCGGTTGTGCCAGTAACCAGGCGAGGGCAATTCTGGGAACGCTCACACCGTGTCGTCCCGCGACGACTTTGAGGGCGTCGATAACGCGGTACCCGAGGTCTTTCTCAAAAGGCACGAAGTTACCGTTCTCACCAAAACGGGTACCTGCCGGCGCCGCCTTACCGCGCTCGTATTTGCCGCTCAGGAACCCTCCCGCAAGCGGACTCCACACAAGGATACCAAGCTTGTTGTACTCTGCCATCGAGATAAATTCGTCCTCGAGCCCCCGGCCGACGAGGCTGTAGTACATCTGCGCCGTGACAAACTTGTTCAGACCCATGCGCTCCTGCTCCGCGAGAGCCGTCGCACCCTGCCACGCACGATAGTTGCTGAAACCGATGTACCGCACTTTGCCCTGCCGAACGAGATCATCCATCGTGCGCAACGTTTCTTCAAGGGGCGTGTTGCTGTCCCACCCATGCAACTGATAGAGATCGATATAGTCTGTTTTGAGCCGCTTGAGACTGCTCTCCACCCCGCGCATGATATTCACGCGGGTTGCGCCGCTCCGATTAAAGTTGTCGCTCATCGGGAGCCGACATTTCGTCGCGACCACCAGCTCTTCGCGTTTCCCCTTTATCGCGTTTCCGACAAACTCCTCGCTCTGTCCCTGACTGTATACGTCGGCCGTATCGATAAAGTTGATACCTTGATCGAGGGCGAACGCCACGAGATCATCCGTCTGCTTCTGGTCAAGGTTTCCCATATTCATCTTCTGACCGAACTGCATCGTACCGAGCGCAAGCTCGCTCACGATCAACCCGCTGTTACCGAGATTCCTGTACTTCATTACTGCCTCCTGGTGATAAGAGAACGCCCCGAGCCGTTCGGCTTGTGGCGCTCGCTTCTACTAACTCCGAATCGTCACACACCGACAACGATAAATCGAAGATCCTCTTCTCCGCTTGCGTTCCGCATGAACAGGTCATTGTCGGGAGTATCTTCCCCGGATATCGCCCGGGTCTTGACGCTTCGTGTCTTTACAAGCGGCACGAAGTGCCACGTACCGGCGTCCAAAACGACCGCATCACCCGCCCGAAAACGAAACGCCGAACCGTGTCGAAATCGATCTTTCCGGTATCAGCGTCTCCGTTGTATTGACATGGTGTTCAAAGATCGTCGACACCATCTCTCTCTGTGCGTGAACCTGCACGAGCCCGATCGACGATACGCCGTGTTTTACCAGTCCACGTTTGTTCCAGAACGAGAACTGCTCGAGTTTTGCTGAACCACGCAACGCGTCATCATTCAGCCCTTCGACTGCAAGAGATCTGTCATTCGTTACGCCTCTTTCATCGCTGCCGCGATGCCCTCGACGATAAACGAACCGGCGTATGCTCCCGGGTCTTCCTTCCCCTGTGTCTGTTCCCGATAGATCGCGGCTTTTCCGTGCTGCGACATCATCTTCTTTGCCGCCTCGCGTCCGTTGTGCGCAGCTTCAACAGCACGGTCGGCGAGAGCGGCTAAGTCGCTCCCTTCGTCCACCGCCGCCGCACACTGTGTTGCGACGGGATCAAACACATCCACAATCGTTTTTTCACCGGGCTTCGTCTTTCCCCGCTCCATCAGACCGTCCGCAAACGCCCGAAAAAACGCCGCCATTTCACCCGGTCCTGCCTCGGTGACACCTTTGAGCGCTTTTCCGCCACGCATAAATCCGGTACCTACGAGCGTGCCCATTGTGGACGGGGCGGCCTTGGCCATCGCCATTCCGGCCTGAGCGAAGAACTTTCCGACGTCGTCGCCATCAAAGCCCGCCATTTCTTTATCGGCACTGGTAAACGCTTTTGACATCGTCAGACCGAGATCACCGTCACCGATCACGCCGTCGAGCTCAATCAGGAAGTCACGCTTCTCCACCATCGTTTCCCGAATCATCGACAGGGCTCTTCGCGCCTGCTCTATTCCGAACATGCTTGTGTCTCCAATTCTTACAACTGGACTTGTTCAAAAAACGGTGTATTGGCGGGCTTACTCAGAAGCGCCTTGAGCTCGTCGTCCAGTTTAAGAAGCGAGATCGAGAAGCCACTCATTTCGAGAGACGTCGCAAACTCACCCACGTACACTTTGAATACACCGATTCCCTTGTCGGCGAGAATCGAGGCCACCTTCCGATAGGCGATATACAGCTCCTCCTTCGGTGTTGCCCCGAGACCGTTCATAAGAACCGATACCTCGTCACCCTTCCCGTACGGAAGGTCCGGGAGAATCTTGTCCATCATCTCCGAGACCACTTCGTCCGCCGTGAGAAGCTTGCCGCGCCGAATCCCCGGTTCTCCGTGAATCCCCATTCCGATTTCCATTTCGTCTTCACCGATCGTAAATGAGGGCTTCCCGACTTCCGGAACGATTACCGGCGACAACGCCACACCCATGGTTCGAACGTTTGCGCCGGCCTTCTCGGCGATCCGTTTGACCTCGTCAAGATCGGCGCCCTCATCGGCCTTTGCACCGGCACATTTGTATACGTAGAATATCCCCGCGACACCGCGTCGTTTATGCTCCTCGCCTTTTGGCGCGCTCGCCACATCTTCGGCTCCTACCACCGACTCGACCCGGATATCCTCCATGTCCGCCATCTCGGCGGCCATATCGAAGTTGATGATGTCGCCACTGTAGTTACCGTAGATATACAGAACACCCTTGCCACCGTCGATCGCTTTTGTGACTTCAAACATTTGCTCGGCACTGGGGCTCTGAAAGACGCCACCCACGGATACTCCATCGAGAATTCCCTCGCCGACGTACCCGAGAAAAAGCGGAAGATGCCCGGAGCCACCTCCGGTGGCCAGACCGACCTTGCCTTGCCGCGGAGCATCAGCCCGCACGATACACCGAAGATCGTCGGCCACATTCTTGAGCTTGTCCGGGTGCGCAGCGAGAATACCTTCGATCATCTCGTCCACAAATGCTTCCGGCTTGTTCAGAAATTTCTTCATCATACCCGTTTCCTCCTCGTGTCGTGTATGTCGGTTTAGGCGTTGTCGGCGGCCAGATTGGCCTCGCGTCGCGCCTTTCGTTCGTTCATAACGTAGTTGAATACCATTACCGCAATAAGAAAGACTCCCCAGGTAAAATCACGTGCAAAGTTGTTGAAACGAAGCATGTTAAACCCGCTCGAGAGGAACTGGAGTGTCAGGACGGCGATCGCTACTCCGATGACACGCCCGAAACCGCCGGCCCAGTTCACACCGGCTAATAGGTTAACGAGGACCGCCTGGAGAATATAGCTCTCACCGTAATCGGCTTTCGCCTGGTTGGTCCGCGCTATCATCACCAGCCCTGCCACCGAGGCAAGCAGTGCGCTGGACATATACGTCCGGATCAATACTGAACGCACCCGGACACCAGCAAAACGTGCCGCCGTGATGTTGGTTCCGATCAGATAGATACTCAAACCGAGCTGCGTTCGATTGAGCAGGATCGCCACGAAGATCGCAAAGACAACAAAGACATACAACGGCACCGGGAGTCCCAGCAACCGGGCGTTCCCGAGAAAAAGAAACTGTTCGGGAAACCCAGGAACCGCGTATCCCTCGGTAAGGACGATCGCTATTCCCGAAAACACCTGCCAGGTACCCAGCGTCACGAGCACGGGGTGAATATTGAATGTAGAAACCAGGAATCCGTTTACGAGCCCGCCCGCGAGTCCGACCGTCAACGCTACGACGACCGCCAGGGCCAGATAAAGCCATAGGGTAGAACCCGTTGCATCCGCCGGCATCTGTTCCGCCATGATCTTCGCCGCGAGGATACTGGTCAGGTTTGCCGTTCCTACCACCGAGAGATCGATCCCGCCGGTGATCATACAAAGCGTAAGTCCCAGCGAAAGCAGTCCCAGCTCCGGAAACGAATACGACATGGAGCGAAAATTGCGCATCGTTACAAAGCGCCCCGAGTTGAGGACCGCCATGAGTACAAAAATCGAAAGCGAAATAATGATCAGGCGGTTGAGGTTGTCATCGCTGGTCATAAACCGCTGCAGGAGCGGGCGCTTTCCATCGTTCGTTTGCAGGTCGCTCATGCGCTTTCTCTCCTCATCTCGTTGATCTTGGGAACCGTAACCGCGATAAGCAGGATCATACCGGTGGTGAAACGCTGCCAGTAACTCGGAATCCCCAGCAGAATCAGGCTGTTGTTCATCACCGTTATCAGCATGACCCCCAGGAGAGTTCCGACAACAGTCCCTCGGCCGCCCCCGATCGTAGCGCCGCCAAGCACGGTCGCCGCGATCACGTTGAGCTCGCTTCCCACCAGATCAAAGGGATTCGCATTCCGTACATGCGCGCTGTGAAGGATTCCCGCCACGCCGGCGAGAAACCCCACATACGTATAAATGAAGAACTCGATCTTGCGGATACTGAATCCCGCTCGCTCAGTCGCCTGCCGATCACCTCCGAGGGCGTACACGCCGCGTCCCACCATCGTGTATTTGAGTATCCACGCGGTCAGAAGTGCGAGCACCAGGTACACGAATATCGAAACGTGCAGCCCCGTTGTCTGCCCGGACGATTCCATGGTCGTCCGGAGGATCTCCATTCGACTGTAATTGACCATCGGCTCGGTAAGCCGGTTGATGATCTTGGTGTCTACAAAGGTGAGAACAAATCCCTGATACGCGCTCAAGGTACCAAGGCTCACGATCAGCGTCGGCAGCTTGAAGGTAGAAATAATCGACGCGTTGATCACACCCAGCAGGATTCCGATCGACAACGAGATCAGAAACGCCAGGATAACCGGGCCGCCATATTCAATTCTCTCGAGAAACTTCCCGGTCATATACATCGAAACGACACCGATCGCCGGAAATGATATGTCTATCCCACCGGCGATCAAGACCAGAAGAACACCCAGTGCGAATATTCCGGTCACGACGTTGCTCTTGAGGAGCGCAAAGAGGTTTCCAATCGAGAAAAAACTCGGATTCACAACGCCGACGATGACGGAGAGGGCGATGAGGATTACCGCAACGTAAAACTCGTGGGTTTTAACCAGCTTCTGCATCGTTTTGCCCCATACCTACTTGAGTTCCTCGAACTGTTCCACCAGGGTATCCGTATCGATCGCCTCGGTGAGTTCCCGAACAAACCGGCCTTTGTGCATCACGTATATCCTATTGCAGTTCTGCACGATCTCGGGAATATCGTCGCTCATAATCACAACACCGACGCCCTGAGCCGCCAGCTCCCGCAGCTTTTTGTGGATTTCTTCTTTTGAACCCACGTCCACTCCTACCGTAGGTCCGTTGAGAACCAGGATTCGCGACTCCGCGGCAAGCCAGCGTGCCAGAACGATGCGCTGCTGGTTGCCGCCGGAGAGCGTCTGAGCCGCAGCCTCGGCACTGGGAGTGGCAATTTTGAGGTTCTCGATCCAGGCAGCAACCGTCCGCTTGGCCACATCAAAATCGACGAAACGAATCGCCGTTTTTATCCGGTCCAGGATGCTGACAAAGATGTTCCGTCCAATACTCTGCTCGAGAAACAACCCCTCCGTCAGCCGATCCTCCGGTACATAGGCGATCCCTGCCGTTATCGCGTCCTGGATCGATCGGATCGATACCGGCGCGCCGTCAACAAGAACCTCGCCGCTATCCGCCGGATGGACGCCAAAGAGGCTCAGCCCGAGGCTGGTCCGCCCCGACCCGAGAAGACCGGTTATTCCGACGATTTCACCCGGTTGAACATCAAAGGTGATCCCGTCAAACTCGCCCCGACGACCAAGATTTCGAACCGATAGAATCGGTGTTGCTCCGTCGCCGGACCAGGCAAAGCGTTCCTCCGAAACCTCGCGACCGGTCATGTGAAATGTGATCTTCTTCTCGTCGAAATCGCTGGTGTCACCCTCAGCAGCCAGTCGGCCGTTTCGGAGAATCGTGAGCTTCTCACTGATATCCAGGACTTCCCGTAGTTTGTGACTGACAAAGAGCGTTGCGATCCCCTCCGACTTGAGATCGGTGATCACATCGAAGAGATTCTTGACTTCGTGCTGAGTGAGCGCCGTGGTGGGCTCATCCATGATGACGAGTTTGGCATCGTGCAGAAGAGCCCGCGAGATCGCAACCAGTTGCTTGTCCGCCACCGACAGACTACCTACCGTTGCGTCCAGGGGCAGATCCACCTTGATTCTCGAGATCGCATCTTCCGCCGTAGCTCGCAGCTCGGACCACTTTACCAGACGTTTTCGCTGTTCCAGCTGTGAATTGATCGCCAGGTTCTCTGCGACCGTCAGGTTCGGGAACAGGGAAAAATCCTGGTAGATAACCTGGACACCCTCGCGGATTGCGTCGATCGGGCGCAGGTGTTCGTACTGCGTTCCGTTCAGGTGAATCGAACCCTCGTCGGCGTGGTATACTCCGGCGATTACCTTAATAAGCGTGGACTTACCGGAGCCGTTTTCTCCCGCCAGACAGTGTATATCGCCCGGATTGATCTCGAGGGAGACGTCCCGGAGCGCGTACACACCGGAAAACCGCTTGTGGATACCGGTGACTTGTACAATGGCTTCGTTCATGATGTTCCGAATCGTAAAACGGACCGGGGGTCCGGATGTTTATCCGTCGTCCCCGGTCCCTGTGTGTGATCGAACGAACTTCGTTTAGAAGTTGTATTCGTCCATGTTGTCGACGGTCACGTCGACCCACGCCGAACCGTAGAAAAGGATCGGCTTATCGGGATCCTGACGCAGGTCCGTGTATCCCTCGATGCCGAGGTCGGTTCCGTTCTCAATCGTTTCACCGTCGAGCAGACGCACGGCGATCTCGTTCATGGCACGACCGGCCATCGCCGGGTCCCAGAATGCGATCATATCGGTGGCACCGCTCTCGAGATACTGACCCGCAACGGATACGAGGCTCGTTCCGACAACGACAACCTGATCCTGGAGACCACGCTCTTCAACCGCGAGACCCGCGCCGGGAGCGGTGGTCATGGCACTTCCCTGAATACCGTCGAGGTCCGGGTACGCCGTCAGAAGCTCGAGTGTCTTCTCATAGGCGGTCTGCAGATCATCGAACTCCTCGATCTTGTTCACCACGAGGTTCATGTTGGGGTAGTTGGCTTCCTGGTAGGCAACGGCTGCATCCACCCACTCGTTGTGACTCTTGGACTGAAGGCTACCCACAAAGGTCGCGTAGTCGCCCTCTTCGCCCATCCGCGCGGCGAGGTTCTGCATCAGGTGCTCACCGTAGCTCGCATTGTCGAACGCCTCGATGATCGCGTCGGCGTTGACCTGGCTGGACGCCTCATGACTGACAACGATAATGCCTTCATCCCGGGCGCGAGCCAATACCGGCTCCACCGCTTCTACGGAGAACGGAACGACGGTGATCGCGTCAACACCCTGAGCGATCAGGTCTTCTATGATCCGAACCTGTTCAGCCGCGTCCGCCTGGGCGGGACCCAGCAGAAAGGTGTCGTGACCGGTTTCTTCACCGTACTCCTCGACGCCAACTCGCATGCGGTCGAACCATGCGATACCGTCTACCTTGACGACCGTGGCGATCGTATAACTCTGGTCGCCACCGGCGGCCTCACCCTGTCCACCGGCCAGGGCAAACGCGCTGACGAGCATCGAAAGCACGATAGCAAGCGTAAGAATCCTTTTCATCTGTACCTCCTTACAGGTTTTCTTGCGTTGGTAATTGTACCATGCCCGATGGCACTGTCAACAAAAATTTTTAAACGTATTTAGGTATCCGCGGTATCTCACACCCCCCGCTCATCGCTATTCACGCGGTTTTGGTCTCAGCACACAGAAAAAAACGTAATTGTATTCATATTTTGCAAAATATTACAGAACCACCCCGTTTTTTCGCGATAACGCGCCGGATTGGAACTAAAATTTTTTATTGACAGCAGCAGAAGTTGAGCATAGGGTAGATACAAGCGATGAGCACCCGAATAAAAGACATCGCCGCCCGCGCCGATGTCTCGATCGCCACAGTCTCCCTCGTTCTCAACAACAAACCAGGCGTAGCCGAGGAAACACGCCGTCGCGTCATCCGGATCGCCGACGAGATGAATTATGCCGTGCGGCGTCCGATCAATCCCGTTGAACAGGGTACGATCCGCTTTCTTAAAATCGCCCGACACGGACATACGGTCAACCGGGACCACAACGTTTTTATCTCGGACTACATCGATGGTATCGTTCAAACCGCAAAGCGCAGCCGGTTTAAAACGGAAATTATGACGTTCGAGACAACCCCGATCGAGGAGATCGTCCGCAGTGTTACCGAGGACGCCGACGATCTCGTGGGCGCCATCGTACTCGGTACCGAGCTGAGCCGGGAGGACGTGGATACCTTTTCACGGGTGACCCTCCCGCTGGTGTTCCTCGACACGTTTCTCGACTACCTGCCTTTCGATTTTGTCGACATGAACAACGACGATTCGGTATATAAGATCATCTCGCACTTTCTCGAACATGGACATAATACGATCGGCATGGTGCAGTCCTCGATCCATACGCGAAACTTTCATCT
>Ga0180435_10005241_pt1 | contig 12640 bp, 14 predicted proteins | sample SS_ome_3_FD_132467 | JGI IMG/M metagenome (GOLD analysis project Ga0180435, IMG submission 132467) | Hypersaline lake sediment archaeal communities from the Salton Sea, California, USA - SS_3_S_1 metaG | ecosystem: Environmental > Aquatic > Non-marine Saline and Alkaline > Hypersaline >... | reverse complement strand
TAAAAAAGCAGAAGAAGCAGAAGATCCCGTCCTGCCGGATTCGGCAGATCTGAAACCGGGAGAGCGAAAGGTGATCTCAGACGGCTCTTCCGGACCTGTTGTAGAGATTATCAGGAAGACATCCTCCGGAGCGGACCAGGATGTGGCCGAAGACAATGAAGCAATGAGCGAACAAGAATAAACAGGAGAGTAAAAAAAATGACAACAATAAGTGCGGGAGATGTTAAAGAACTTCGGGAAAAAACCGGGGCCGGTATCATGGACTGCAAGGAAGCACTTTTAGAATGCGATGGCGACCTTGAAAAAGCCATTGATTTTTTAAGGAAAAAGGGAATGGCTACCGCCTTAAAACGAGCGGGCCGGGGAACATCGGAAGGAACCATTCAGTCGTATATCCATATGGGCGGGAAAATCGGCGTTATGGTGGAAGTAAACTGCGAATCTGATTTTGTTGCCAAAAACGAAGACTTCGTTGCGTTTGCAAAAAATATAGCCATGCATATTGCCGCGACAAATCCGGCTGGAATTGTCCCGGAAGACGTGTCGGAAGATATTATCGCAAGAGAAAAAGATGTCTACCGTGAACAAGCCCTTGAGATGGGAAAACCCGAAAAGATGATTGATAAGATTGTTGAAGGAAAGCTGAACAAGTTTTTTAAGGAGTCATGCCTGATGAACCAGCCTTATGTGCGTGACCCGAATATAACGATAGCCGATCTTTTGAATGAAGTCATTGCAAAAATTGGCGAGAACATCAGAATCAGTCGCTTTGCACGGTTCCAGATAGGAGAATAAGGTCATTGTCACATTCACGTTATAAAAGAATAATGTTGAAGTTGAGCGGAGAAGCCCTGATGGGCGACCAAAATTTTGGTATCAGCGCGGAAATGATTAAATATGTTTCCAACGAAATACGATCGGTTTTTGATCTCGGAGTTCAAATCGCAATTGTTGTCGGCGGAGGCAACATATTCAGGGGCGTTGCCGCAAGTTCGTTTGGAATGGACAGGGCGTCTGCCGACCATATGGGAATGTTGGCAACAGTGATTAACAGTATCGCACTTCAGGATGCCTTGGAGAAAAAAGGAATTGAAACAAGGGTTCAATCCGCCATCTCCATGCATGAAGTTGCCGAGCCTTACATACTCAGGCGTGCCGTGCGGCATCTGGAAAAAGGGAGGGTGGTCATTTTCGCTGCCGGCACCGGAAACCCGTATTTTACCACGGATACGGCAGCTGTCTTGAGAGCGCAGGAAACCCATGCCGAGATTCTTTTAAAAGCCACCAAGGTGGACGGCGTTTATGATTCCGACCCGGAAACCAACAGTGATGCCAAATTTATAAAAAAACTCAATTACATGAAAGTGCTGGAAACTCAGCTCCAGGTTATGGATATGACTGCAATATCACTGGCCATGGATAATCAGCTTCCTCTTTCCGTTTTCAGTCTCAAAGAAAAAGGAAACATGAGAAAGGTCGTCTGCGGAGAAGCTGTGGGAACCCTTATCGAAGGGTGACCCGGTCACATGATGCTGAAAACTGAAATATCCTAAAAACTCCATAGAGGTAAACAGCCATGATTGAAGAAATCTACAGCGAAACCAAGGAAAAGATGTCAAAAACTCTAACCGCCCTTAAGAATGAGCTGAAAAAAGTAAGAACCGGCAGGGCGTCTTTAAGTCTTCTTGACGGAATAAGGGCAGACTACTATGGAACACCGACCCCGCTGAATCAAATGGCCTCCCTTTCTGTGCCCGAAAGCCGGCTGATTACCATTCAGCCATGGGATGTAACCGCAATCAAGGAGATTGAAAAAGCCATTTTGAAATCCGACCTCGGATTAACGCCCGCCAATGACGGTAAGCTGATTCGAATTTCCATACCGCCCCTGACGGAAGATCGACGAAAAGAAATTGTTAAATCAGTCCATAAAATGTGTGAAGATAAAAAAATTGCCATTCGAAATATCAGGCGGGATTCAAATGAGATGTTGAAAATGTTAAAAAAAGACGGGGATATTTCGGAAGATGACAGTTTTAAGGCCCAGGATAAGGTTCAGAAAATAACTGACGAGCATGTCGGCCTTATTGATGATACCTTCAAAAACAAAGAAAAGGAAATACTTGAATTCTGACGCTGCCACGGCAGAAAAATCCACTCCGAATCTTGAAACCATTCCCGAGCACGTTGCAATCATCATGGACGGTAATGGCCGGTGGGCCAAAAGCCGGTTGATGAACCGCATCAAGGGGCATGAAAAAGGATCGGAAACCGTCCGCGCCATTGTCAGGGCCAGCCGCAAACTCGGCATTAAATATTTAACGCTTTATGCCTTTTCAACTGAAAACTGGCAGAGGCCAAAGACTGAGGTCAAGGCTCTGATGCATCTTTTGGAGTCGTTTTTAAAAAAAGAGCTCAAGGAGATGCAGGACAATAACATACGGCTTTTTGCCATCGGTCAGCAGGAGCGACTGCCGGAAAACGTTCAAAAACAGCTCCGTGAAACCATGGCCCTCACGGAAAAAAATAATGGCATGCAGCTGAATCTTGCGCTAAGCTATGGTGGACGAACGGAAATTGTTCAAATGGCCCGGTCTGTTGCTGAACAAACGGCATCCGGCAAACTCACTGTGGATGAAATCAATGAAGACATTGTGGCAAGAAATCTTTACACTGTTGATATACCGGACCCTGATATTCTAATACGGACCAGCGGCGAAATGAGAGTCAGCAATTTTTTACTCTGGCAGATTGCATACTCTGAAATCTTCATTACCGATACCCTTTGGCCGGATTTCAGCCAGGAAGAATTTTATGGCATTTTAAGCGAATTTCAGACACGGAACAGGCGGTTCGGAAAAGTTAATCCATAGAATAAGCATTACAACATCATTATATTATGCACCTTAAAAGATGGCTTTCGGCACTTGTAATTCTTCCGGTTCTTATTTTTGTGATTCTTTATGACAGAGCCTCATTCAGCATCTTCGTTTTACTGGCGGCCTTAATAACATTACGTGAATATTTTCGTATTGCATACAGCAATACCGATAGGCCGTTATTCAGCCTGCTGCCCATAATCGGTTTTATCGTATGCCTGTTAATAATCGGGGCCGCCCACTTTGAACTGTTTCACCATGTCCCATTTATCCTGGCCTTGAACATCCTTGCAGTCGGCGTGGCGGGGATTTTCAAGTTCAAGGATGACCCCGATTTTTTGGATGCATCGGCCAAACAGATCCAGGGAACCATATATGTTCCGCTTCTTTTATCCCATGCCATATTGTTGCGTGGTGACCCTGATGGGGCGGCATGGATTTTTTTCCTCCTGACCCTCGTTTTTTTAGGAGATATCGGCGCGTTTTATGCCGGATCGTATTTTGGGCGCACCAAGCTGTGCCCTTCCGTAAGTCCCGGAAAAACAGTGGAAGGCGCGCTGGGCGGGATTTCCGCCACCATTATCATCGGAACAGGGTTCCGATATGTTTTCCTGCCGCATCTCCCTTTCGGCTACTGCCTGCTTCTTTTTACGGCTGTTGGAATAATAGGCCCCGTGGGGGACCTTTATGAATCCATGCTTAAACGAAAAGGGGATATAAAGGACTCCGGAACCATTATGCCCGGGCACGGGGGGCTCCTGGACCGTATCGATGCGGTGTTGTTTGCGGCACCGGTGGTATATTATTTTAAAATATATGTCATGTGAAACAGGGTTTGTTTAATGAAGCACCTTTCCATACTGGGTTCAACCGGCTCCATCGGGCAAAATGTTCTTAACATAGCATCCATGTTTCCGGAACGGTTTTCCGTTAAAGGGCTTGCTGCAAAGAATAATGTTGAGCTGATCAAACACCAGATAGATACGTTCAAGCCCGAAATCGTGAGCCTGTTTGATGAACAGTCCGCCAACGAGCTTCGAGACATGCTCTCCGATCCCGCACCGGTGGAAATTGTATATGGAAACAGCGGCTATTGCCAAGTCGCCGGCCTAAGCAGTTCGGACACGGTTGTTTCAGCAATGGTCGGTGCGGCAGGGCTTATGCCGACCATTGAAGCTGTAAAAAACGGTAAAGACATCGCCCTCGCCAATAAAGAAACACTGGTCATTGCAGGCGACATCGTTATGACGCTTGCAAAAGAACACCGCGTCAACATTCTCCCTGTCGACAGTGAGCACAGTGCCATTTTTCAATGCCTTCTTGGTCAGAGAAAAAAAGATTTGCACAAAATCATCATTACCGCTTCCGGCGGCCCGTTTATTGATCGTCCGGAAAACACCTTCGATACCATAACACCGGAAGATGCGCTCAATCATCCCAATTGGGATATGGGAAAAAAAATCAGTGTAGATTCGGCAACATTGATGAATAAAGGGCTTGAAGTGATAGAGGCCAGGTATCTTTTTGATGTTCCGGTGGAAAAAATCGACGTTATCATTCATACCCAAAGCATTGTTCACTCTATGGTGGAATATGTTGACGGCGCGGTGCTTGCCCAGCTGGGTATTCCGGATATGAAGCAAGCCATCAGTTACGCGTTGTCATTTCCTGAGCGTCTGCCCATTAACCAGTCTGCCCCTGATTTTTCTTCCATCGGCGCCCTTGACTTCAGACAGCCTGATCTAAAAAAGTTTCCCTGCCTGGCCATGGCATTTGATGCCTGCAGGGAAGGGGGAACGCTTCCGGCCGTATTAAATGCCGCAAATGAAATAGCCGTCCAGGGCTTTCTTGAAAAACGATTATTGTTTCCGGATATCCCGGACATCTTAAAAAAAATTTTGGACAGACATCATATTGACACCAAGCCGGATCTTAATGTAATCATGGAAACAGACAGATGGGCACGACGTGAAGCTGAAAACATTATAGCTAAAAATAGTTAGCTCCGATCCAAACCAACGGAATGTGACAACAACCCGATCTTTCGGCTAGCTATCCAAAGGTAGTTTCAATGGATTATATAGTTTCATTTATTATAGTACTCGGGGTACTTATTTTTTTTCATGAATTCGGGCATTTCATCATTGCCAGGTTGTTCGGTGTCGGTGTTGAAAAGTTCTCCCTCGGATTTGGACCAAGGGTGTTCGGGAAAACCATTGGCCTTACAGACTACAGAATTTCAGCGATCCCGCTGGGGGGTTATGTTAAAATGGTCGGCGAAGAACCGGACGCGGAACTTCCCCCTGAGAAAATTCCCCTCTCCTTTACCCACAAGCATGCCGTTAAACGGATATGTATCGTCGCGGCCGGCCCCATTTTTAATTACCTTTTAGCCATCATTATTTTTTTCGGTTTCTTCCAGGTATACGGAATACGGGTTCTTGAGCCTGTCGTTGGGACCATCGAAAAAGGATCTCCGGCGGAAATGAGCGGCTTAAAAGCAAAAGACCGAATAATAGAAATCAGCGGGGAACCGATACAGAAGTGGGATGACATGGCAGGTATTATCCAGCAGAGCCATGGAAACACCATCGAATTAACGGTTATGAGAGACGGCTCCATTCAAGAGTTCAAGACGACCCCCGTCATCAATCAATCAAAAAACCTATTCGGAGAAGATGTGGACCGTTATATCATCGGTATCACGGCATCGGGGGAGGTGATTGAAAAAGAACTCAACCCCTTCCAGGCTTTCTCCGAAAGCCTGGTGCACACATGGAGCATTTCTGTCCTGATGGTGAAGGGCGTTTACAAGCTCATTAAAGGCGATATTTCAGCAGACAACCTGGGCGGTCCCATTATGATCGCCCAGATGGCCGGTGATCAGGCAAAAGAAGGCGCGGAAAATCTCATTTACTTTATAGCATTCATCAGTATCAACCTTGCCATATTAAACTTTTTACCCATACCTGTGCTCGACGGCGGGCATATTTTATTTTTCTCCATTGAGGCGCTGAGGGGAAAGCCCTTAAGTCTCAGGGCAAGAGAAATGGCCCAGCAGGGCGGCATGTTTATATTGATTTTACTGATGATGTTTGTCATCTACAATGACATCATGCGCCTTAATGTGGATGATATACTTCATTTTTTCAAATTAAAGGGATAGAAATGGCAGTTCAGCTTGAAATTACACTGAATCCCGCTCTGTTTGATGCTGAAGGGGCAAAAATCCGGCAAAAAGCTCAAAGCTATTTCGGCCTTCAGGCGGAGAGCATCAGAACCGTTCATGTCATCACCATTGATGCCGACCTTTCCGAATCCCAACTCGAAATCATACGAACCCAATTGTTTACAAATCCGGTGACGCAGATATCTTCCTTTTCGCCCGTTGAAATGGATTTTGACTGGGTCATATGGGTGGGTCTTCGTCCGGGTGTCCGGGACAATCCCGGCAGCACTGCAGTGGAGGCCATGGAAGACCTTTTGAATATCCGGATGGGAAAAAATGATGCCGTGTATACGTCCAAGCGCTACTGCATTATAGCCCCCGCAATGACCCGGGAACAAGCGGAGACAATTGCAGGTGAGCTTCTTGCAAACGATATCATTCAGCAGACCAGGATCATTTCGAAGAAGGAGTGGGACCCTGTTCAGGGTATTGGTCTCATTATTCCAAAGGTGTGCCTGGAGCATACACCAACCGTATCCACCATTGCCATCGACAGTGACCGGACCCTCAAGGGTCTCAGTGACGAAAGAAGCCTTGCTCTCAACCCCAATGATATTCCGGTCATACGCAACTACTTTTTAAGAGATGACGTTCTGGCCGAAAGATCCAAGGTGGGGTTAAAAGAGCCCACAGATGTGGAACTCGAATATATCTCCCAGGCAAGGAGCGACCATTGCAACCATAATACATTCAGGGGAAAGTTTCATTACCGGGATGCCATGACCGGTGAAACCGAGGTTGTGGACAACCTTTTTAAAACCTGCATTGAAGCGCCGACACTGGCCTTAAAAAACAAAAAGCCATGGGTGATATCCGTATTGTGGGACAACGCGGGTGTGGGCCGCTTTGATGACGAAAACTATTATGTTATCACCGGAGAAACCCACAACTCCCCTTCGAATATGGAAGCCTACGGCGGCGCAATAACGGGAATTGTCGGCGTTTACCGCGATCCTTTGGGAACCGGAAAAGGGTCAAAACTGGTTATGGGAAGTTACGGATTTTGCGTGGGACATAGAGATTATAATGGGGCCCTTCAGCCTCACCTGCACCCGCGGCGCCTTCTTGACGGCATTATCGAAGGAGTGAAAGACGGCGGCAATAAAAGCGGCATTCCCACGACCTTCGGCCAGCTGCTTTTCCATCCCGGGTATATGGGGAAGTGCCTTGTTTTTGTGACAGCGGTGGGCATCATGCCGGCTTCCATTAACGGAAACCCGACGGAAGTGAAAACGACATCACCCGGGGACCTCATCATCATGTGCGGAGGCAGGGTGGGAAAAGACGGCATCCACGGCGTCACCGCGTCTTCGGAGACATTTTCCGAACACACCCCGGCCGGTCATGTCCAGATAGGGGATCCGTATACACAGAAAAAAATGCATGATTTTTTGCTCGAGGCAAGGGACCGGGGCTTAATCTCTTTTCTCACCGACAACGGTGGCGGAGGCCTGTCGTCTTCAGTGGGGGAATCCGCAGAATTTTCCGGCGGGTGTAAGGTCGAACTCGAAAACGTCCCGTTAAAATATGACGGCCTGGATCAATGGGAAATATGGGTTTCCGAATCACAGGAGCGCATGACGGTTGCCATTACGCCGGAAAACTTGGACCCCTTTATGGCGCTTTCCCAAAAGCATGCCGTTGAAAGCACGGTAATTGGGAGGTATACGGATACCGGAAAACTTCACATAACATACAACGACACCACCTGTGCATATATTGATCTTGACCTGGCCTCAAAAGGGTTTCCGCAATGGGAGTTCGAGGCGGAATGGCTGCCGCCTTCGGCTCGGGGGCTCACAGAACCGGTAATGAGCGAACCGCTGGACTACAACAAACTGTTACTGGACATACTTGAACGGCCGAATATATGCTCCAAGGAATGGATTGTCCGCCAGTACGACCATGAGGTGCAGGGAGGATCTGTTGTAAAACCCCTGGTGGGAGAAGAACGGGATACCAATTCAGACGCCTCGGTTCTCCGGCCCATTCTTTCATCCGACAAAGGGCTCGCCTTCACCCAGAGCCTTATACCCGCATACTCTGCAATTGATGCCGGTCACATGACATCCTGCACCATAGACGAGGCTGTCCGAAGATTGGTGGCCGTGGGGGCCAAACCCGAAGAGATTGGAGGCGTTGATAATTTTTGCTGGCCCGACATTCAGTATCATCCCGTGAGCAATCCGGATGGTAAGTTTAAAGCCGCCCAACTGGTAAGATCCTGTAAAGCTTTAAAGAACACTTGCCTTGCCTTTGAAATTCCCCTTTTGTCCGGAAAAGACAGCATGTACGTGGATGGGCATCTTGACGGGCCGTATAACGAAAAAATTAAAGTCTCGGGCCTTGAAACCATGCAGTTTTCAGCCACCGGTATTATAGAAGACATTCATTGGTGCGTCACCATGGATGCAAAAATGCCGGATGATCTGATTTACATACTAGGAACCACCAGAAATGAGCTGGGTGCCTCTGAATACTATGAGCATTTCGGGTTTGTGGGACGTCATGTCCCGGAAGTCTTCCCGGATCAATTTAAACCCCTTTATAAGGCGCTTCACCGCTCCATAACGGAAGGATATGTCGCCTCTGCCCATGGTATTTATCGCGGGGGGCTGGCGGTTCACCTGGCAATGGTTGCCATGGGCGGCAGCCTCGGCCTGGAGGTGGATCTTGGTAATGTCATTCATGACGATAGGATGCGGAACGACCAAATCCTTTTCTCGGAATCAGCAGGCCGCTTCATTGCAACCGTCTCTCCCGACCATAAAGCCAACTTTGAGTCTGTTTTCAAGGAGCTCCCCTGTTCCTGCATTGGATATGTAACACGTGACGGTCACGTCACAATCAAAGGGATAAACGCCGGTACCATCGTTTCCCTCCCTGTAAGTGAAATGAAATCCTCCTGGAAAAAGCCATTTGGAGACTTGATATGACATCCGGCATAAATGCTCTGGTATTAAAGGGATTCGGGTTAAACTGTGACAACGAAACCGTCTATGCGCTTGAACTGGCCGGTGCAAGGGCACGGGGTGTCCATATTAACGACCTGATCAGCGGCAACATGAGCCCAGCGGACTTTCAAATCATGGTCTTCATCGGCGGGTTCAGCTGGGGTGACGACCATGGCGCAGGCGTTATTCAGGCGGTTCGGCTAAAAAACAATATCGGTGACAAGATACTGGAATTTATTGAAAAAGGAAACCTTGTTCTCGGGATCTGCAATGGATTTCAGACACTGGTTAATTTAGGGCTTCTCCCGGGCCTGGATAATGACTATCAAACCCGATCAGTGGCACTGACATACAATGACTGCGGGAACTTCCGAGACCAGTGGGTGAATCTCAGCGTCAATAAACATACGCCGTGCATCTTCACACAGGGACTGGATAAGCTTGAGTTGCCGGTCCGGCATGGAGAGGGAAAGTTCTATTCGGATGATACAACGCTTAACCGGCTTCAGGAAAACAACCAGATCGTTCTTCAATATACAACCAAAGACGGGATGCCGGCAAACGGGTCTTTTCCTGGCAATCCCAACGGGTCCATTCGTGATATCGCGGGTATTTGTGATCCAACGGGCAGAATATTCGGACTTATGCCCCATCCGGAGGCATTTCACCACCCAACCTCACATCCGGATTGGACCAGGCAAAAAGAAGTCGCCAAACGGAAAAGTGCCTCCTGGTCGGAGCCATCCACACCCGGGCTGGCTTTTTTCCAAAATGCGGTAAATTATTTTTAATTATGCCTAATTTAAGAAAAAGGAAAGCTATGATGAGACCTTCAGAACCATTTGAAATTAAAACGATAAGCGATAATACCGGGTTTACACTCATAGAAGTCATCATCGCCGTATCCATTCTCGCCATTGGTCTTCTGGGGTTGTCCGCCATGCAGATTTCAGGCATTCAAAGCAACTCACTCGCTTACGCATCCACCCAGGCGCATCACCTCCTCGAAAAGCAGATGGAAATGATAATCCATGCGGACTATCATGCGCGGGGCATTTCCGATGTGTCAAATAATACCGGCCGGTTGGACTCCATCACTCATATGGACCACTTTAATACCGATGCGTTGGGAAATGATGTTGATCTTGGGAAGTTTAATCTCATCATCAATGTTGCCGAACATACACCGGTCGATGACACAAAAACCATTGTCGTTATGGTCACCTGGGACAATGACCGGAAAGTAAGAAAGCTCTCCTGCATAAAAACGCTCACAGGCTGATGGTCATCCCCCCTTAAAAATTAAAATTTTTTATACTTTAGTATTAAGTTTTTTAATATCTTGCCTTGTAAAATGCTTTCCGGTCTGCGATGTTTTCCGTCGCGGTGTTTTTTTATTATTAAGTTTTTCAATTGATTTAAGTATGTTAACTATCATTTCAGCCCCCTCTTTTTAATTTCAATGTGTATGGCACAGAACTTGTATCCATCTGGTACCAGAAAACAAGGATTCTTCTTTCAGGAGATGGAAACAATGGAGAAAAATAACGGATTCACCTTACTGGAACTCATGGTGGTCATATGTGTTCTTGCTGTTCTGGCCACTGTTACCACGCCTAACATAATAAGCTGGTTTGAAGGAAGAAAATTGAGCCGGGCCTCCCGGGATGTTCTGGCGGCGGTGCAGGCGGCCAGGCTTCGTGCGGTGAAAGAAAGGGCGAATGCCGTGGTAAGTTTTGACACCGCGAATGACACGTTTGAAGCGTTTGTTGACGACGGTGGAGGGACCCCTGCCAATGCGGACAACAATACCCGTGATGCCGGTGAAACAGTTATTAAATCAGGAAGTTTTGAAACCGTTAGCATAACAGGGGCTGCTTTTGGAGCCAATGCCTTTGTTTCATTTACCAGCAGGGGGTTCCCGGACTCCAGCGGCACGGTTTCCCTTCAGGATATCCATGGCGGCACCAAGCAGATTAATGTTTCAAACACGGGAAGCGCTAACATTCAGTACTAAGTATAAAGGAATAACGATGAAGCTTGTCACCAATGGAAATAAAGGATTCACCCTGATAGAGCTGATGATCACCATGGTTGTGGCATCCATTATTATGACCGGCATTTATGCGATTTACGATGCCCAGTCAACGGCCAGAAGAAACCAGCAAATAGTGGTGGATATGATGCAGAACCTGAGGGCCGGGATCTATTACATGGAAAGGGAGATCCGGGTGGCGGGGTTTGACCCCATGCAAACCGCCAATGCCGGGTTCACCGTTGCCGGTGCGTCCGACGTCCAGTTCACACTGGATGATGATCAGGATGGAAGTATAGACACAGCAGCCGGAGCAAATGAACGGATCCGGTATACACTCGCGGGAACCACCCTTCAACGGCAGAACGGGAATGGCGCCTTTGATGACCTTGCAAACAATATTGATGCGCTGCAGTTCTACTATTTCAATGAAGCCGGTACGCAGACAGCCAATCTAAACGCCATTGCCACGGTTCAGATTGCCATGGTGGCGAGGGGTTCAAGCGGTGAATCGGGGTACACTAACGACAGGAACTACAATGTGACCCTGATTGATGGCACCACGGCCCAGGTTTTGGCGACACCCAATGACAACATCAGAAGAGAAATGTTAACCACAGCCATTCGATGCAGGAATTTATAGTCCGCTGGAGGAAACAATGAAAAAGGCGACACCATATAGAACCGAAAAAGGACCGGACAGAACCCAAGGCTTTACCTTAATTGAGGTGATGATTGCCATCGCCGTTCTGACCATTGGCCTTCTGGCCATTGGCAGTGTGCAGATCTCGTCCATTAATGGAAACACCACCGGAAAAATGACCTCCCAGGCGGCCACATTTGCAGCAGATCAACTGGAACGGCTTCTTGCTTTAGACTTTGATGACGCCAACCTGGAAGATGGAGACACCGGCCAGCGGCAGGAAGTGTCGTATACCATAAACTGGACCGTCGCGGATACCGCAACCGCCAACACTCGGATCATCACGGTCACGGTCACTTCAGGAAACCCTGCCTTAGAGGGCCGGCCGGTTGTGTTGAGAGCGCTCAAAACAGACAGTGTGTGACGTCAACATAATTTACTGAAAGGATAATGATAGAATGAAACGCATATTGCCTGAAATAGCAGTTGGCACAGGACCTGAAACAGGATCCGTTGCAGGGAATGAAAACGGCTCGGTGATGTTAATTGCCCTGTTGATCATGGCGCTATTAACCATCATCGGTGTGTCTGCCGTAAACGATACCACCACCGAGCTTCAAATCGCAAGAAACGACGCCATCTATAAAATTAATTTTTTCCAGGCGGACGGTTCTGCGAGGCAGGGCATCCAGGCGCTGGAAGATACGGCAAGCCCGGTAGCAAACCTCGTACCTTCAAGCTCATCCATTACCTGGCTTCAGAATACAAACTACGACCCTGATGCCCAGGATTGGGAATTTTCCGGCGCCGGCCAGAATGCCGCTCCGGCCGATTTTCCGGGCGTCAGGGGCAATACCGCCGGATACATGGTGGAATTCAGGGGAATTACAGCAGGAAGCG
>Ga0180435_10005239_pt1 | contig 12645 bp, 8 predicted proteins | sample SS_ome_3_FD_132467 | JGI IMG/M metagenome (GOLD analysis project Ga0180435, IMG submission 132467) | Hypersaline lake sediment archaeal communities from the Salton Sea, California, USA - SS_3_S_1 metaG | ecosystem: Environmental > Aquatic > Non-marine Saline and Alkaline > Hypersaline > Sediment... | reverse complement strand
TTCTCGACGAAATGCCCGACGGCCCGCTCGCCGGGGCGCTGGCCGCCGACGCGGTGCGCGGGCTGGCGCTGGGGCCGCGCTCGCCCGGCACGGTGTTCAGCCTGATCTATCGCCACGGCCACGGCGGCACGGTCAGCCTGCCGGTGGGCGGCATGGCCGCCGTCATCGCCGCGCTGGCCGGCGCCGCCGAGGCGGCCGGCGTCACGATCCGCACCGACACCGCGGCGGCGCGGCTTCTGTGCGAGGGCGACCGCGCGATCGGGGTCGAGACCGACACGGGCGAGGTGGTGATGGCCCGGCGCGTCCTGTCCAGCACCTCCCCGCTCGCCGCCGCGCGGATGGCCGGGCTCGACCGGTTCGATATCGAGGCGACGCGGCGGATGCGGCTGGTGCGCGCCCGCGGCACCGTGGCGAAGATCAACCTGCACCTCTCCGCCCTGCCCCGGATCGACGGGCTGCCCGACGATCTGCTGGGCGCGCGTCTGCTGCTTGCCCCCTCGGCCGAGGCGGTGGAAACGGCGTTCAATCCGGCGAAATACGGCCGGATGTCGGACGACCCGATCCTCGAGGCGCTGTTGCCCGGCGTCACCGATCCCGCGCAGACGGGCGATGGCGGCCCCGCGCTGTCGATCATCGCGCACTACGCGCCCTCCGACCTCGCCGGCGGCTGGACCGACGCGGCGCGCGACCGGCTGCTCCGGGCGGTGCTCGCGCGGCTCGCCACCGTCGCGCCCGACCTGCCCGGCCTCGTCGCCCGGTCAGAGGTTCTGTGCCCCGGCCGGATCGAGGCGGAAACCGGCGCGCCCGGCGGCCATTGGCACCATGCGGACCTGAGCCTCGACCAGCTGCTGTCCGTCCGGCCCGCGAACGGGCTGGGCCATTACGCGATGGGCCTCAAGGGGCTTTACCTCTGCGGCGCCTCCACCCATCCGGGCGGCGACGTGATGGGGCTTGCGGGCCGCAACGCGGCCCTTGCGGCGCTGGAGGACGGGCCATGAGCGTGGTGACCGATCCGAAGACCGGCCTGATCGACGGGCCGGTGCATGACCGGCTGGCCGCGCTCAGCCGCGCGCGCGGCTGGTATGGCTGGGCCGGCCATGCCGCGCCCTCGGTGCTCGACACCGTGGAGTTCGAGTATTTCGCCCTGCGCAACCAGTGCGCGCTGTTGGACATCTCGCCGATGCACAAGTACCGGCTGACCGGGCCGGACGCGACCGCGGTGCTCAACCGCCTCGTCACACGCGATGTCACCCGCATCCGCCCCGGCCGGGTCGGCTATGCGGTGTGGTGCGACGAGGAGGGCATGGTGATCGACGACGGCACGCTGTTCCGGCTGGGCGCGCAGGACTGGCGGCTGTGCTGCCAGGAGCCGATGCTGACCTGGCTGATCGAGGCCGCATGGGGCTTCGATGCCGAGGTGCGCGACGACAGCGAAACGCTCGCCGGTCTCGCCTTGCAGGGGCCGACCGCCTTCGCCGTGCTGGAGGCGGCGGGCTGGGACGTGGCCACGCTGCGGCCTTTCGACCATGCCGATCTGGGCGAGGTGATGATTTCGCGCACCGGTTTCACCGGCGATCTGGGCTACGAGATCTGGATGCCCTGGGCCGAGGCGCCGGCAGTCTGGGACCGGCTGTGGCAGGCCGGGGCCAACCACGGCCTGCGCGCCATCGGCTACGAGGCGGTCAACATCGCCCGGATCGAGGCCGGGTTCCTCACCGCCGGGGTGGATTTCCAGCCGGTGCATGCCACCGAACGGCTGCACCGCGGGAAAACCCCCTTCGAACTGGGCCTTGGCCGCATGGTCGACATGGCCAAGGGCCATTTCAACGGCCGCCGCGCCTTGGCCGGGGCCAGGCCGCGCAGCCTGCTCATGCGCGTCGATGTCGAGGGGTTCAAGCCCGCGCAGAACGCGCTGGTCTATCACCGCAGGCGCCGCGAGGTCGGCCATGTCACCTCGGGCGTCTGGTCGCCCACGGCGAAGCGCAACATCGCGCTGGCCCATGTCGCCCTGCCCTGGGCGGCCCGCACCCCGCCCGATCTCTGGGCGGAAATCTACACCCTTGAAGAAGGCCGGTGGGAGACCCGGATGGCACGGCTGACCCCGGTCGAGGGCGCGTTCTTCGCGCCGCCGCGCGCCCGCGCCACCCCGCCCGCCCGCACCTGAGCCGCGATGGAGAGCATGATGACGACGACGCCCAACACCCCCACCGGGGCCGACCTGACGGCCTGGGACCGTGACCATCACCTGCATCCCTGGGAGGCGCTGGAGGACTGGCAGAACGAGGAATACATGCGCGTCAGCGGCGCCCGCGGCATCCATGTCTGGGACGACACCGGCAAGCGCTACATGGACGGGCCCGGGGGGATGTGGTGCGTCCAGATCGGCTATGGCCGCAAGGAGATGGCCGACGCCATCGCCCGGCAGGTGATGGACATGCCCTATGCCTCGCCGTGGTCCTTCACCTCGGGCCCCGCGGCCGAGCTTGCCGGGCGGCTGGCGGCGATGGCGCCGGGCGACCTGAACACCGTGCATTTCACCACCGGCGGCTCCACGGCGGTGGATACGGCGATCCGCACCGCGCTGTTCATGCATGACATCGCCGGCAACCCGGACAAGACCATCGTGATCTCGCGCGAGAAGGCCTATCACGGCTCGACCTACCTCGCCTCCACCGTCACCGGCAAGGAACGGTTCAAGACGAAGTTCCAGAAGGCCGACGACCTCGTGCGGTTCCTGCCCGACGTGAACCCCTACCGTCGCCCCGAGGGCATGAGCGTCGAGGAGTGGTGCGACGCCAAGGTCGCCGATCTGGAGGCCCTGATCGCCGCCGAGGGCGCGGGCCGGATCGCCGCCTTCATCGCCGAACCGATCCTGTGTTCGGGCGGCGTGATCGTGCCGCCGCCGGGCTATCACCGCCGCACCGCCGAGATCTGCCGCGCCAACGACATCCTCTACATCTCCGACGAGGTGGTGACGGGCTTCGGCCGGCTGGGGCACTGGTTCGCCTCGGAAGAGGTGTTCGGCGTGGTGCCCGACATGATCACCTGCGCCAAGGGCCTGACCTCGGGCTATATCCCGCTGGGCGCCTGCATCATCTCCGACCGGGTGATGCGGCGGATGGCCGATGCCGGCGGCAAGGAGGTGTTCTACAACGGCTATACCTATGCCGCCCATCCCGTCGGCTGCGCCGCGGCGCTGAAGAACATCGAGATCATGGAGCGCGAGGACATCCTTGGCCATGTCCGCCGCGTGACACCGAAGTTCCAGGGCCGGATGCAGGCCTTGCAAGAGGAATTCCCGATCGTCGGCGACGCCCGCGGCATGGGGCTGCTGGGCTGTCTCGAATGCCGTCCCGACCTCGGCCAGGAGGATTACGCCAAGCACCTGCAATTCGGCGCCAAGCTCGACAAGGCCTGCGAGGAGATGGGGCTTTTGCTGCGCCCGTTCGGCAACATGGCCGTGTTCTCGCCGCCGCTGGTGATCACCGAGGCGCAGATCGACGAGATGTTCGACATCATGAGAAAGGGGCTCGTCAAGCTGAGCCGGGATTACGATGCCTGAGATCGCACGCCTTTCCGCCGACGCCGCCGGCGTCGCCGACACGCTTCTCGCCGATGGTGGCGTGATCGTGGAAACCCTCGCCCCGGCCGATCTGCTTGACCGGATCATGGCCGACCTGCGCGGCCCGTTCGACGAACAGGGCCACAGGTTCGCCAATGATTTCAACGGCTACAAGACGCTCAGGCTGGGCGCGATCCTCGCCCTCAGCCGCGCCGCGGCCGATCTGATCGCGCATCCGCTGGTGCTTGGCGTCGCCGACCTGGTGCTGAAGCGGCATTGCGTCAGCTACCGCATCGGGTCCTCCACCGCGATCGAGATATTGCCGGGCGAAAAGGCGCAGGTGCTGCACCGCGACGACGATTTCTACCCGATCCGGATTCCGGGCGTGGAATTCCAGATCTCGGCGATGTGGGCGCTGGACGATTTCACCGAGGAAAACGGCGCGACCCGCGTCGTGCCCGGCTCGCAGGATCTGCGCCCGATCGACGGGATCGGCGAGGCCGAGATCACGCAGGCGGTCATGCCGCGCGGATCGGTGCTGTTCTACCTTGGCGGCACCGTCCATGCCGGCGGCGCCAACCGATCGACCGCGCCGCGCACCGGGCTGATCACCACCTATTCGCTGGGCTGGCTACGGCAGGAGGAGAACATGTATCTCGCGATCCCGCGCGAGGTCGCCGACAGCTACCCCGACCCGGTCCGGCGGCTGATGGGCTACCAGTCGCACGGCCCGGCGCTGGGTGTCTGGCCCGGCGATCCCGACGGGCACTGGTACGATTCCTGAACCCGGCGGCCGCGGCCGTCACCCCGGCTTCCGGCCCCGGATGTGGTGCGGGCAATGCTCGCCGCTTTGCAACACGCCGACCAGCTTGGCCCAGACCTCGGCCTGGTGGGCGATGAACTCGGCCCCGTGGCGCGCCTCCAGGTCCGGCCGTTTCGGCCCCTCCAGCCAGGCCAGCTCCTCTGCCGCGACGACCGCGTACCAGGGGTTGCGGTTGACCAGTTCGACATCGACGAAGCCCGCCGCTTCCATCGCCTGCCGGTAGCTTGCGGGCGAGGCCATCGCGAAATCCAGCGCCTCGGCCTTGATGTAATCGGCCATCCGCGCCGAAGGTTCGCCGTCATGCGCGATCAGCCAGTCGGAGGCGGCGAAGCGCCCGCCGGGCTTCAGCACCCGGAACGCCTCGGCCGCCATCGCCGCCTTGTCGGGGATGTGGATGATCGAATCCTTGGAAAACACCACATCGAACCGGGCATCGGGAAACGGGAACGGGCCGGGCACGACCTTGGTGATCGTCACCCGGTCGGCCACGCCGGCGGCCCTGGCTCGGGCGCGGGCGGCGGCGCAGACCGGGTCTTCCACGTCGATCCCGGTGACATGCGCCGCGCCGTGGTCGCGCGCCAGCAGCACCGCGCAGGCCCCCGATCCGCAGCCGATGTCCATCACCTCGCGCCCCGCGACATCGACCCCGTCGAGCACCCGGCCGACCTCCTCCGCGCCGCCGGGCGACAGGAACCCCTCACCCCACATCTCCTCGAGAAAGGCGATATGCTTGTCGTCGTAGAGATCCTCGTCGGCCATGCCATCCTCCCACCGTGCTGCAAGGCCCAGCTTTCCCGCATTTCCGGGCCCCGACAAGCCCTTTGACGCGGCACTTGCGGGCGATCCGCGGCTTTGCCCACTGAATGGTCATTCAATCAATTGAAACGCGCGCCCGGCCTTGCTACCGCTGTAGGGACACGGCCAGACCAGGATCAGCGCGATGACGGAAACCCTGCCAGCACACGCCCGGACGGTGATCATCGGCGGCGGCTCGATCGGCGCGAACACCGCCTATCACCTGACGAAACTGGGCCACACCGATGTCGTGGTGCTGGAGCAGGGGCAACTGACCTCGGGCACCACGTGGCATGCCGCCGGCCTGATCGTCGCCGGGCTGCTGAAATCCGAGGCGGACTGCGCGATCTACACCCACGGCCGCGAGCTTTACGCCAACCTCGAGGCCGAAACCGGCATCTCCACCGGGTTCCGCCGCGTCGGCTACCTGCAGATCGCCAACAACGACGAGCGTGTGCACGAGATGCGCCGCACCGCCGCCTTCATGCGCCGCTTCGGCATCCATTACGAAGAGGTGTCGCCCGCCGAGGCGCAGGCGATGTTCCCGATCGGCGACCTGTCGGACGTCAAGGCCGCGTTCCACATCGCCGAGGACGGCCGCGCCAACCCGGTGGACGTGACGATGTCGCTGGCCCGCGGCGCGCGCAACCGGGGCGCGCGGTTCTTCGAAGGCGTGCGGGTGGACGAGATCGTCGTGGAAAACGGCACCGCGACCGGCGTACGCTGCGCGGATGGCCAGACGATCCGGGCCGAGAACGTGGTGATCTGCGGCGGCATGTGGTCGCGCCAGCTGGGCGCGAAGGCGGGCATCAACCTGCCGCTGCAGGCCGCCGAGCACTATTACCTGATCACCGAGGCGATCCCCGGCCTGCCGCGCGACCTGCCGGTGCTCGAAGACCCCTCGACCTGGACCTATTACCGCGAAGAGGTCGGGGGCATGATGCTGGGCCTGTTCGAACCCAAGGGCGCGGCCTGGAAGCTTGACGGCATCCCCGAGGAGTTCCGCTTCGGCGAGATCGAACCGGATTGGGACCGCGTCGGCCCCGACCTCGAAAAAGCCTATTCGCGGGTGCCGGAAACGATGAGTTACGGCGTGAAGAAGCTGTTCTGTGGCCCCGAAAGCTTCACCCCCGATCTTGCGCCGCTGGTCGGCCCCACGCCCGAGGTCCGCAACTGCTGGGTGGCCTGCGGCATGAACTCGCTGGGCATCCTCAACGGCGCGGGCACCGGTATGGTGCTGGCGCACTGGATGGTGGACGGGCTGCCGCCGCTGGACGTGACCGGCATCAACGTCAACCGCTTTTCCCGGTCGATGGCCACCCCCGCGTTCCGGCGCGACCGGACGCCGGAACTGCTGGGCAAGTCCTTCGGCCAGCATTTCCCGAACGAGGGGTTCAAGACCGCGCGCGGCGTCAAACGCTCGGTCCTTTACGACCGGCTGAAGGCCGCCGGCGCGCATTTCACCGAGGGCCATGGCTGGGAACAGCCCGACTGGTTCGCGCCGACGCCCGATCAGGCGACGGTGGCGCGCTATTCGTGGTTCCGGCAGAACTGGTTCGACTGGCATGCCGCCGAACACCGCGCCGCGCGCGAGGATGTCATCGTGATGGACATGTCCTCGATGGCCTGTTTCCTCGTGCAGGGCCGCGACGCCTGCGCACTGCTGTCACGCCTGTCATGCAACGAGGTCGATGTGGAACCCGGCCGCGTCGTCTACACGGCCTGGACGAACGAACGCGGCGGGTTCGAGGCCGACCTGACGGTGACGCGGCTTGCCGAGGACCGGTTCATGGTCGTCGTCGGCGAAAACAGCCACGGCCATACCGAGATGCGGCTGCGCCGCCATATCGGGCCGGACGAATTCGTCACCGTCACCGATGTCACCGCCGGGCGTACGCAGATCAACGTCCACGGCCCGAAATCGCGCGACCTGCTGCAACGGATTTCCGGCGCCGACCTGACGAACGCGGGCTTTCCCTACATGACCGCGCGCGAGATCGACATCGGCTATGCCAGTGTGCTGGCCTTCCGCGTCACCTTCATCGGCGAACTGGGCTGGGAATTGCACGTGCCGGCCACACAGGCGGTGCAGGTCTACGACCTGATCGTGGAGGCCGGGCGCGATCTCGGCCTGCGCAACGCCGGGATGCAGACGCTGAATTCGCTGAGGCTGGAAAAGGCCTATCGCGATTTCGGCATCGACCTCGACAACACCGACAACCCGATCGAGGCCGGGCTGGGCTTTGCCGTGAAGCTCGACAAGCCCGGCGGTTTCATCGGCCGCGACGCGCTGGCCGCGATCAAGGCGCAGGGCACGCCGAAGACCCGGATGCTGCAATTCCTGCTCACCGATCCCGAACCGCTGATGCACGGCAAGGAGATGATCTGGCTGGGCGAGCGCGAGGTGGGCTACATCCAGGTCGGCGGCTACGGGCACACGTTGGGCGGCGCGGTCGGCATCGGCTTCGTCGAGCTCGACGAGCCGGTGACGGCCGAGATCGTGGCCAACGGCCCGTGGCGGATCGAGATCGCCGGGGTGCGGCACGAGGCCATCGCCGCGCTCCGGCCGCTTTGCGATCCGGCGCTGGAGAAGGTGAAGGCCTGAGCCGGGCCGCCCGGTTCAGGCGAGGCGGGCGAGCAGCGCGGCGAGGCGACCGCGTTCGCGCGGGGTGAGCGGCGCCAGCGTCCGGTCCGAGACCTGAAGCGCGGTGGCCTTCGTCGCCTCGAACAGCGCCCGGCCACTGTCCGACAGCGTCACCGTCAGCCGCCGCCGGTCGTCCGGGTCCGGCACGGTCTCGACCAGCCCCTGCCGGGCCAGCCGGTCGACCACGCCCTTGATCGTCGCCGCATCCATCGAGGTCGCGCGCCCCAGACGATTTTGCGACATCGGCCCGATCTCGGCCAGCCGCGCCAGCGCCGCGAACTGCATCGCGGTCACCGCCGGGATCGCCTCGGAAAAGATCGCGAGGTGCCGCTGCGTGACCCGCCGCAGCAGATAGCCGATCTGTTCGTCAAGCACATATGGCGCATCTTCGGTCATCGCTCCGCCTTATCCGCAGCGCTCCCGCCGCGCAAGAAAGCGAATCCGTTGACAGGACGGGCGGAGGGGCCACAGTCTGGTTTGCATACAAACAAAAACACCGCAGGGAGACCGATGGGAAGCTACGCGCGCCCAAGCACCTTGACCGAGGCGCTGGACCTGATGGCGCCGGGCGGCAAACGCCTTCTCGCCGGCGGCACCGATATCTATCCCGGCGCCGGGCCGGCGCTGGCGGGCGACATCCTCGACCTCACCGGGGTGGCGGGGTTCACCGGCCTTGCGGCCGCCCCGGACGGCGGCCTGCGGATCGGCGCCTGCACGACATGGACGGCGATCGCCGAGGCCGATCTGCCGCCGGCGCTCGACGCGCTGCGCGCCGCCGCCCGGCAGATCGGCGGCCGGCAGATCCAGAACGCCGGCACGATCGGCGGCAACCTGTGCAACGCCTCGCCCGCCGCGGACGGGGTGCCGCCGCTTCTGGCGCTCGACGCGCGGGTGGACCTGGCCTCGCCGCGCGGCACCCGGTCGCTGCCGCTGGCCGGGTTCATCACCGGGCCCCGGCAGACCGCGCTGGGCCCCGACGAGGCGCTGGCGGCGGTGCTGATCCCCGCGCCCGCGCTCGCCGGCCGCTCGGCCTTCGTCAAGCTGGGCGCGCGGGCCTATCTGGTGATTTCCATCGCGATGGTCGCCGCCCGGATCATGATCGAGACGGGCCGGGTGCGCGAGGCCGCCGTGGCCGTCGGCGCCTGTTCGGCCGTCGCCCGGCGGCTGCCGGCGGTCGAGGCCGCATTGGTCGGCGCGACACCGGCCGAGGCCGCGGCCCGGATCGCCGCCGCCGATGTCGCCGCCGTGCTGGCGCCGATCGACGACGTGCGCGCATCCGCCGCCTACCGCGCCGGGGCCGCCACGGAACTTGTGCGCCGCGCGGTGACGGAGGCGATGGCATGATCGCCTTCACGCTGAACGGCGCGCCCGTCACCGTCGATTGCCCGCCGACCGAACGGCTGACCGAGGTGCTGCGCGACCGTCTGGGCCGCACCGGCACCAAGGTCGGCTGCGACGCCGGCGACTGCGGCGCCTGCACGGTGATGGTCGACGGCGCGCAGGTCTGCGCCTGCCTCGTCCCCGCCGCGCGGGCCGAGGGCCGGCGGATCGAGACGGTGGAGGCCGACACGCCGGAACTGGAGCGCCTGCGCGCCGCCTTCCTGCGCCACGGCGCGGCGCAATGCGGGATCTGCACCCCCGGCATGCTGATCGCGGCGGCCGATCTTCTGCGCCGCAATCCCGCCCCGTCCGAGGCCGAGGCGGCCGAGGCGCTGGGCGGCGTGCTGTGCCGCTGCACCGGTTACCGGCGGATCATCGCGGCGGTCTGCGACACCGGCGAGACGGTCGTGCCGGTGACGGAAACCGGCGCGGTCGGGGCTGCCCTGCCCCGTATCGACGGCGCGGCGAAGGTCGCCGGCGACAGTTTCGGGGCCGATTACGCGCCCGAGGGCGCGCTGGTCGTCCGGGCCGTGCGCTCGCCGCATGATCACGCCGCCTTCCGCTTCGGCGATCTTGCCGCCTTCGCCGCCCGGCCCGGTGTCGTCGCCGTCCTGACCGCCGCCGACATTCCCGGCCGCAACGCCTTCGGCGCGATCCCGCCCTTCGCCGACCAGCCGGCGATCGCCGCCTCGCCGGCGCGGTTTCGCGGCGAATGCGTCGCGCTCGTCGCCTTCGAACCCGGCGCGGCGGCCGACCTCTCGGGCTTTCCGGTGACATGGGAGATGTTGCCCGCGCTGATGTCCCCCGCCGCCGCCGAGGCGGCCGAGGCGCCCGCGATCCATGCCAACCGGCCCGGCAACCGGCTGATCGAGGGCAAGGTCGCGCGCGGCGACGTCGCGTCTGCGCTCGCCGCCTCCGCCCATGTCGTCTCCGGCGCGATGGAAACCGGCTTCGTCGAACATGCCTATATCGAGCCCGAGGCCGGCGCGGCCTGGATGGAGGGCGAGGTGCTCGCGATCCGCGCCTGCACCCAGGCCCCGGTGATGGACCGCGACGAAACCGCCGTGGTGCTGGGCCTGCCGCCGGACCGGCTGCGGATCATCCCGGCGGCCACCGGCGGCGGCTTCGGATCGAAGCTGGACGTCAGCCTGCAACCGCTCTTGGGCCTCGTGACGCTGAAGACCGGCCGGCCCTGCCGGATGACCTATTCGCGGGCCGAAAGCATGGCCTCGACGACCAAGCGCCATCCGGCGGAGATGCACGGCCGGATCGGCTGCGACGCCGCGGGCCGGATCACCGCGCTGGAGTTCGAGGGCCGGTTCGACACCGGCGCCTATGCCAGTTGGGGGCCGACCGTGGCGAACCGGGTGCCGGTGCATATCACCGGCCCCTACCGCACCCCGCATGTCCATGCCAGCGCCCGCGCGGTGCATACCAACGGGCCGATCTCGGGCGCGTTCCGCGGCTTCGGCGTGCCGCAGGGCGCGCTGTGGCAGGAAACGCTGTACGACCGGCTGGCGGAGAAGGCCGGGATCGACCGGCTGGAATTCCGCATCCTGAACGCGCTGCGCGACGGCGACCATACGGCGACCGGCCAGCACCTCGCCTCGGTCGGGATCGAGGCCTGCCTCGAGGCGCTGCGCCCGCACTGGGCCCGCGCGCTGGCCGATGCCGCCACCGCGCCGGGCCGGCGCGGCGTCGGCGTCGCCTCGTGCTGGTATGGTTGCGGCAACACCGCGCTGCCCAATCCCTCGACGATCCGGCTGGGGATCGACGCCGCGGGCCGTGTGGTGCTGCACCAGGGCGCGGCCGATATCGGCCAGGGCGCCAATACCGTGATCACCCAGATCGCGGCCGAGGCGCTGGGCCTGCCGGTCGCGGCCTTCGACCTCGTCGGCCCCGATACCGCGCTGACGCCGGATGCCGGCAAGACCTCCGCCAGCCGGCAGACCTATGTCACCGGCCGCGCGGCGCAGGCGGCGGGCGCGGCGCTCAGGGCCGCGATCCTGCGGCTGGTCAATGCCGGCGACGGCGCGGCGCTGGCGCTGGACGGCACGCGGCTGGTCGTGACCGAGGAGGACCGGCGGCGCGAGATCGACCTCGCCGGGCTTCCCGAACAGGCCCACGGCTACGTGCTGATGGCCGAGGAAACCTACGATCCGCCGACCTCGGCGCTGGATGCCGAGGGCCAGGGCGTGCCCTATGCGGTCTACGGCTACGGCGCGCAGATCGTGGAACTGGCGGTCGATCCGGCGCTGGGCACCGTGCAGCTTCTCAAGATCACCGCGGCACATGACGTGGGCCGCGCGATCAACCCCGCGCTGGTGGTGGGCCAGATCGAGGGCGGTATCGCGCAGGGTATCGGGCTGGCGCTGATGGAGGAATACCTGCCGGGCCGGACGGAAAACCTGCACGACTACCTGATCCCGACGATCGGCGACGTGCCCGAGGTGGAAAGCCTGATCCTCGAAGTGCCGGACCCCGAAGGCCCCTACGGCGCGCGCGGGCTGGGCGAACACGTGCTGATCCCGACCGCGCCGGCGATCCTGAACGCGATCCGCCACGCCACCGGGGCCGAGATCGACAGGGTGCCGGCGCTGCCGCACCGGGTGCTCGCGGCGCTGGGGGCGGGCCGGTGACCCGGACGTCCGACAAGATCCGCTGCGATGCCTGCCCGGTCATGTGCTACATCGCGCCGGGCCAGACCGGCGCCTGCGACCGCTATGCCAACGCCGACGGCCGGATCGTGCGGACCGACCCGGTGGTGATGCTGTCGCACGCGCTGGAACGCGGCGAACGCCTTGTCCCCTTCGCCGCCCGCGACTGGGATGGCGAGCCGTTTCCCGCCGATACCGTCGTCACCGGCATCGGCGCCGGCACCACCTATCCCGATTACAAGCCCGCGCCCTTCATCGTCTCCTCGACCGTCGAGGGGGCCGACATGGTCACCGTGGTGACCGAGGCGATATTCTCCTACTGCGGCGTCAAGGTGAAGATCGACACCGACCGCCATCTTGGCCCCGAGGGCGCGACCGTGCGGGTGGAGGGCGAGGCGATCGGCCACGTGATGACCGCCGAATACGGCAGCCAGATGCTGTCGCTGGGCGGCGTGCATCACCTGACCGGCGGCGGCAAGGCCGAGGGCCGGGTGACCTGCGCCGCGCTTCTGGCGCTGTGCAACGCCGACCCGGTGGAAATGGCGATCGACGGCGGATCGACCGTCACGGTGCAGGCCGGCCAGCCACCGGTCGTGGACGGGGTGCGCGAGCGCCGGATGCGGGTGGGCTGCGGATCGGCGACGATCGGGATGTTCGCGGTGCAGTGGCAGGGGCTGGTGGACGAGGTGGTGGTGGTCGACGATCACATCACCGGGGTGGTCAGCGAACACCAGGCCGGCAAGGTCATCGGCTGGCAACCCTCCGGGATCCGGATCAGGGGCCA
>Ga0180435_10005238_pt1 | contig 12646 bp, 11 predicted proteins | sample SS_ome_3_FD_132467 | JGI IMG/M metagenome (GOLD analysis project Ga0180435, IMG submission 132467) | Hypersaline lake sediment archaeal communities from the Salton Sea, California, USA - SS_3_S_1 metaG | ecosystem: Environmental > Aquatic > Non-marine Saline and Alkaline > Hypersaline >... | reverse complement strand
TGAAGGTAGGCGCCGGGTTTTCCAGGATGTTTTCCGTGATGATGCGCACGTAGGGATCCTTGATCCCGCGCACCATGGCCTTGAGCTCCTTCCAGGAATCCTGAACGAGGTACGACTTTTCCGCCATCTCCACGGGCGTCATGGCTTGGCACTCTTCCAGGGTCACCTTGGCGGGCAGGGAAGCCGTCGCCTTCCGGGGCGGCATGGCCGACATGGCCGCCAGGGCGCTCCCGGCAAACATGGTCCACTTCATGAAATCCCTTCTTTTCATCTCGAATTCCGCCATGATCCGTCTCCTTTCGTTGCAAAAAATTCCAAAACGGAGTTGAAAACCCGAAAGATGGGAGCGGGAAGCAAGCTTTTCCGCACTGAGCCCGCGCCTCTTTAAACCTAGTCCGTTTCGCATCCTGATCACGGAAAGATGACGGTTTTGTGGCGAAGGTTGGCGAAGGGGTCGGACCACGCCAAAATCTTGAAATTTCAAGAAAACAATGCCGAAAACGGGGCTTTGGGGCCCTTAAAGGGACGTTTTCGCCGCCCCAAAAGCCCGTCTTTCGATGTCCTGCTGCGGAAAGTCGCCGAACGGTGCCCGCGTCTTTTCCGATCTCTCGCGATCGAACGGTGCCGGGGCCCTCGCCATTCCGGAGCCAACGAGGGATGCTTCGGAAAACCGGTCGTCGAGATGGTCCGGAAGTGAAGCGGCTTCGGGGACAATGAAACGGACGCGGAGCGGGGAAGCACGCCGAATCGAAGCATGGACTGGCTGGACCAAGCCGAGCGGGACCTCGAGCGGGCCCGCTTGGATTTGCGCTTCGCCTACTACGAATCTACGAATGGGCCCGCTTCGCGAGTCGGCAGGCGGCGGAAAAAACGGACGGGGTGCGGCATTCAGAAGGTGCCGGTTTCCTTGCCCTGAGGCGGCAGGGACATCTTCCTTTCCCAGTCCGATATCGTCATATGCAGCAGGCTTTCGGGCTTGCCGTCCGGCACGGCGTCGCGTGCCAGCACCAGATAGGGGGCCGCCACCAGCGCGCATCCGACCTTGCCTTCCGGAATCCACTCGATCCGGTACCCGATCCATATCTCCTTGTAGAGGGCGCTGTTGTCCTCTCCGCACCGGACGGCGCACTTGGCGATTTTCCGCAGCAGGCCGTCCCTGAACTTGTCGAGGTCGTCGGAATCCTCCACGGCGACCTCGCCCGCGTCCTCGATGAAGAGGCACGAATCCACCGTGCGGTCCTCGGCGATGGCGATGGCGATGGCGGACCAGATGTACTTGGGACCGGCCGCCACGTATTCCTTCTCGGCGCAGATCACCTGCGCCCCGGGAAGCAGGGGAAATCGCCTCTGTTTTTCGGTGCCGAGAAGCCTTTTGGCGGCATCGAGCAGGGGGTCGGCGGAATAGACGGGAATGGCTTGGCCGTCGTGCCGGGCGACCTCGAAAAGCGGGCGGGCCTTGCCGGAAGCGACATCGTCGGCCTTGGCCAGGTGGTATCCCCAGAGCGCCCCGTTCAATCCGCAGAACGACGAGGCGACCAGCATGTTGATCTGCCCGATGTAGGCCCCCTGAGCCTCCGCTCGGTCGTAAGCCACGATGCCGTTCAGAACGGCGTCCATGTCTCCTTCGACCATCCCGATCCCGAGGGTCATGGCGCAGATGTAGCCCGCGCCGCTGGCCCCGTTGTTGCCGTAGCCGTCGCAGTATTTGTCGAAGGGACCGACGGCTCCCTTCACGACGGTCGCCAAGTCGGGCAAGGCCGGCTCGACTCCCGGTTTGCCGGCAAGCGGCTGGCCGGTTGCGCCCGCGGCGAAGGCGAGAGACGCCAGGAAGCCAAGGACCGCGACAAAACCTTTGAAGCCCGCCATGCCCCGAATCCCGCCGATGGTTGAAGTCGTCATTGCGCTCTCCTTTGCTCGATTTGTGAGAATCTGCTTAGAAACACGATGCCTTGAAAAAAATATGAAAAAGGCGTTGACTTTTTCCTGGTGCTCCTTCCCTGAGTACAAGCTCGCTGTTCCGGCCTTTCATGTTGGCAGAAGGCTTTCAAAGGCAAGCCGCGCCTGCGCCCGAATCAGGCCGGGCGGCTCACCCGCCGCCACCAGAGCCAACACTGTCGTCAACTGCGTATCGAGGTAGTAGGCGGCAAAGTCCGGTGGAACTTTGGCGTTGACTTCGTTGCGATCCAGGGCCCGCCGATACCAAGCCTCGTAGGCTTCGCGCAACTCGTCCTTGATGGCTTCCACTCGCGCCGATGTTGCCGGCCCGAGGCGAGAAGGGGAGGAGCGCATCTTGACGAAGAGGCATCCGGCAGGGGTGCCATGGTCCCGGGTCATCCAGGAGACCAGGTCGCCGAGCACCTCGGCGAAGGGACGATCGGCTGAAATAATCGAGAGGAGCGGTCCCACCGCCACCTCCCGATAATGGTCGAGCACCGCTTCCATCAGGCCGTCCTCTCCCCCGAATTCACGGTAGAGTCCGGGCTTCGAGATCTTGATGCGGCGGCAGATCTCGTTCACCGAGAGGGCGTTCAGGTCGTCTCGCCAGTAGCACTCCATCGCAAGCTTGATCGCGCCCTGGCGGTCAAGCTTCTTCGGCCTGCCGCGGGTCTTTTTCGGGGGAGTCCGAAGCATATTTTTTTGAACCCTTCGGTATTTTATTCTTGACAGGAGCCCCTTCTCCGTTAAAATCGTACCGTCCGGTACGGATCGAGTCGGTTCCCGGACGGCCCGTTCCTCATCGAAGGCATGGATTTTACAAAGTAAAACAAAGGGAATCAAGCGTGAAAACGAATCTTACCTGCAAGGAGAATTGGAACGGTACGGGCCACCCGGGGAATTCGAATATCGGGAATCCGACACCGGAGAGGGAGCTCGAAGCAGCGTCCGAAAACATCGATTTCATCGAATTCGAAAGGAGACGACAATGAGCAAGCTGTTTGAGACAACGGAAATAAACGGAATGAAGCTGTCCAACCGGTTCGTTCGATCCGCCACATGGGAGGGCATGGCGGGAGACGACGGGACGGTCACCCCGAAGCTGACTCGAGCCATGGTGGATTTGGCGGAAGGCGGTGTGGGCTTGATCATCACCGGGCATGTGTATGTCAGTCCCGAAGGTCAAGCCGTTCCCTGGCAATTGGGAATTCACAAAGATGAATTGGTGGACGGGTTGAAGTCGATGTGCGAAAGGGTCCATGGCGCCGGTGGAAAAATCGTGGCCCAACTGGCCCATGCCGGGCATTTTGCCGTTGACGCGACCGGTCAAGTCCCGCATGTGGCTTCCGTGTTCGAAGGGCTTTCCAAGTCTCCCCGCCATGAGATGACAAAAGAAGATATCAAAAAATTGGCAAAAGCATTCGGCGATGCAGCCAGACGCGCCAAAGAAGCTGGTTTTGACGGAGTTCAGATTCATTCGGCCCATGGATATCTGCTGAATCAGTTTTTGTCGCCGGCGTACAACCTGCGGGAAGATGAATATGGCGGTTCCATAGAAAACAGAGCCCGGGTTCACATGGAAGTTTACAATGCTATCAGAGAGGTCGTTGGCAAAGAGTACCTGGTGCTGATCAAGATCAACAGTGAAGACTGCATTGAAAATGGACTGACCTTGGAAGATTCAGTCGCTGTTTCCAGGATGCTCGCGGATGCCGGACTCGACGCCATCGAGCTTTCCGGCGGGACCTCCACTTCCGGCAAACTCGGCCCAGCTCGGGTCGGAATAAACAAGGAAGAAAAAGAAGCCTATTTCAAGGAAGCCGCCGTCATATATAAAAAGGAGATCGATTTGCCTTTGATCCTGGTAGGCGGCATGCGCTCGTTCACTGTTGCCGAGCAAACCATAAGCAATGGGATTGCGGACTATATTTCCATGTGCCGGCCCTTTATCCGCGAGCCGGGGCTGATCAAAAGGTGGCAGTCCGGAGATACCTCTCCGGCCAAATGCAAATCCGACAATCTCTGCTTTGGTCCAGCCATGGAAGGCAAAGGGATTTACTGTGTGGCGGAGGAGAAGGAGTAAGAGCGGTTCACCCGGGGGGCAAGAGTACGGATAAACTGTAGAAAACGGCATAAACCTCGCCAACCCGGTGCTTCAGCGGCTCCGCCCTCCTCCGTTGAAGCTCCGGGCTTGCGGATAGGCTTTAAGCAAAACAAGCCTCAATAATGCGCAAATCTCCGTCCTTTTAGACGGAGGAGCCCCCGCGCCGTCGTCGCCTTCCTTCCTCACGCGCGGCACAGGTAGTGGACGTTGAAGGGATCGTGCTCCATCTCCAGGACCTCCACGCGGTGGAAGCCCGCCTCCTTCAGCATTTCCAAGGCTTTTTCCCTGCCCCACATCATTCCGAGCCCCGCGCCGCCGTTCACCAGGCCCACGGGCATGCAGTGCAGAAGGCTCACGGCGTAGAGAAAGGGCCCCATGGGATGGTCCAAGTTGTCCCGGTGCTCGCTCCCGGCGGCGATGTCCACCATGGAGAAAAGCCCGCCCGGGGCCAGCAGGTGACGGACGCTTCGCAAAGCTTCCAGAGGGGCCGTCTGGTCGTGGATGGCGTCGAAAGCCAAAATGTAGTCGTAGGTCCCCCGCAGGCTCGCGTCTTCGGTCAGCCTGGCCGCGTCCCTTGCCTCGAACCGCGCGTTTTCCAGCTTTTTGGAAGACGCCTCCTCGCGCCCCTTGGCCAGGGTCTCCTCGCACAGGTCGATGCCCGTGAAGCGGCTTCGGGGAAAGGCTTGGGCCATGAGGATGGCCGCCACGCCTTCGCCGCACCCGAAATCGCAAACCCGGATGCCTTCCTTCAACCGTTCCGCCAAACGTCCTTCGTCCACCGAAGGCAGAAAGCGATCCACCAGCACTTTTCGGTGCTTGGCGTTGGAAAGCTCCGTCATGAAGGCCTGGAACCCCTTGTAGCGGTCGTAGGGAACCCCGTCGCCCGTGCGGAAGCCCTCGAGGACCGGCTCCATGGCGCAGGTGGTGAGCAGGGGCATCTCCTGGGCGTAAACGGCGAGGTTGGAATCCCCGGCGCGGCGTGCGACGAAATCCCCGTGCTCGGGAGGAAGGAAGTAGAGGGCTTCGCCGTTTTCGCGAGCCAGCTCGACGATGCCCCCCGTGACCATGACTCCCAGCCACTCGCGCACGTAGCGCTCGCTCAGTCCCGCCTGGTTGGCGATGGCGGCGGGGGACCGCGGCGACGAAAAGCCGTCCATGGCGTCGAAAAGGCCCGTGCGGTAGCCTAGGGCCATGGCGAGGTTCAAGGCCCCGCCGTTGAGAATGGAAGTCATCTTTTGCAAAAAGGCGTCGCGCTTTTTCGGGGAAGCTTGGTGCATGGCGGATGGATCTCCTGATCGTCGGTTTCTCGCTTCCCGTTCCCGGCTTCCGGCTTTGTCGATCGAGCCGTCAGCCGCGAAGGAAGCGAACAAGGGCTTTCCACAAGATTTTCAAGTCTTCCCCCGTTCGACGGGTTTGGACGTAGTAGTTTTCCATCACCCGCTTTTCCACGGGGTCCCACTCCTTTTTTTCGAGGGCGTGCCAGGGCTGCACCAGCCCGGGGCGTCCTTGCAGACCGGGTCTTTGCCACTCCTCGTCCCCTTCGTTCGCTTGCCCGGGTGCTCGAGGCTCCACCCCCACCAGATTCAGCTCTCCTCGAAGGACGTCGTAAAGGCTCGGCAGATAGCGCAGCAACGGGCTCCGCGCGGAGAAAGTGTGCAGGGTGAAAGGGCGAGGGGCCCGGCGTCCCCGGAGATCTTCCAGGACTTCCTCTCCCAGCAGGGCCTCCTTGCGCAAGAAGCCCTTGCCGGGACGCAACTTGTGATAAGCCAACAGGCAAAGGAGGACCGGGCTGGAAATCACCAAGCCCGCCAGCGCCAGCAGGCGGTGGACGGCGTCGTTGAACCCTTGTCCCGGGCCTTTTTGTCGGCTGTCCCCCAGAATGAAAGGGTCGGGCACGTAAACCCCTTGACCCGTGGAAAAGGGGACCATGAGGTTCCCGTCGACCACCGATTCACGAACGCGAGTTTCCGCACCCATGTAGGTGAAGGGCCACACCACGCAGTGGCGCACTTGCGCCCCCCGGTCCACCACGCAGCCTTCCCCCAGCACGGCGCGGGGACCCACGGAGGCCCCGGCGGAAATCTCGCAGCCGTCGCCCAGCACGGCGGGCGGGCTTATGCGGGCCGAAGGATGCACCCGGCAGCGGACCCCCCGGCGGTCTCCGGGGGCCCATTCCCTTCCGGGGATTCGCAGAAAAGGCAGGCGACCGTCGAGGGCCAGCCGGTTGGCTCGCCGGTAGCCGGACAGATCGCTGACGACGCAGCCCGAAAAGCTCTCGGCGAAAAGGGCTGCCTGGATGTCTCGTTCCTCGAAAGCGTCCTTCCAGTCTCCCAACGCGAAGGTCTTTTCCGGACACTCCTTGCCCAGCACCTCTCTTTTCATGCAGAGGCCCTGAAGAAGGTCCGCCTTCTCCCCGAAAGGTCCTTCCCCTTCCTCTTGGGCCAAGGCTTCCTCCATGGGAACGAAAGTCGTCTCCCGGTCCGCGTCCAAATGCTCCTTCAGGACGGCTTGCCAGGGGGCGTCCCACAGGGAAAGCCGGGGAAGCAGGAGGAAGGGGGAAGACAAGGCCGAAGAAAACTTGCGCAGGCTTTCCCCCATGCCCCGGAAGCTCTTTTCCAGGCGAAGCTCCAGGGAGACGCCCCATTTCTCCCCTTTGCCGAGGGCCTGCTCCACCTTGAAGGGGGAATCCTCGACCACCAGGAAAATGCGCTGGACATCGTGCCGGGCCAAGCTTTCGATCATGTGCTCGATCAAGGGCTTGCCGGCCACGGGCCACAGGCACAGGGGGAGCCGCTCCACCAGCGAGGAGGGAAGGGGGGCGTGATTGCAGCACAGGACGACCGCATCCATTTTTTCTCCTAAAGCTCCTTTTCGCACCGCAAGACGGTGAAGCCGGGCTGGGAATGGTATTCCAGACGATCCATGCTCTGTTTGATGATGAACAGGCCGTTCCCTCCCTCCCGAGGCGGTCCGTCGAAATCCGGGTCCACGATCCCTTCCGTGTCGAACCCCGAGCCGTGATCGGTCACCTGAATGACGACCCGCTTCGCAGTGACCCACATTTCCAGGCGGAGCATCCCGGGACCGGAGCCCTTGTCCTTGTAGGCGTGCTTCATGACGTTGGTGCAGGCTTCGGAAACCGCCAGATGCAACGTGTAGGAGACATTGTCTTCCCGTCGAGCGATGGACGGAAATTTGGAAAAGAAGCTTTCCACGAAGGCGTGGATGGCTTCGAGGAACGAAACGTCCGCCATGATCTCAAGGGTCGCGTAGGATGCGGAAGGCATCTCGAATTCCCTCATTGACCGGAAAATCCTTCTCTAATAAGCCCCTTTTCCCAGAAGAACGGCGGGCACCGTCTTCAGGAGCAGGACGATGTCCGTCCAGAAGGAGGGGCTTTCGATGTATTGGATGTCCAAGTCCACCTGCTGGTGGAAGTCCAGCTCGCTGCGTCCTCCCACCTGCCAGAAGCAGGTGATGCCCGGCTTGATCTCCAGTCGCCGCCGCTGCTCGAGGGTGTACTGGGCGACTTCCTTGGGAACGGCGGGACGCGGCCCCACCAGGGACATGTCCCCCTTGAGCACGTTCCAGAACTGGGGGAATTCGTCGATGCTGAGCTTGCGGATGACGCTCCCCGTGCGGGTGATGCGAGGATCGCGCTTCATCTTGAACAGGATGTCTCCCGCTTCGTTGCGGTCCGCCAATTGGTCCAGCATCTTGTCGGCGTTCACCACCATGGAGCGGAACTTGTAAATCTGGAAAGTCGCGCCCCACTTGCCCACTCGAGTCTGCTTGTAGAAGACGGGCCCCCGGTCTTCCAGCTTGATGGCCAGGGCGGTGACGGCGAAAACGGGGGACAGCAGAACCAGGGCGGCCGCCGCCCCCGCCATGTCCATGCAACGCTTGAGGAAGTAGCTTCCTTGAATCACGGCCACCCACAGCCACTTCTTGCGCAGATAGCCCGCTTGCAGCCTCCAGCGCGAAAACCGGGCCCCTCCACGGCCGTAGCGATGGTACAGCCTGTCGATCATGGCCTTGCGCTTTTCTTCCGGCGTTTCCAAGGTCCCTTCCTCTCAGTTTTCGATGTTCAAGTAACGGTCCATGCGGACCATGGAAAAAAGCTTGGCCACTCGCGGCGAAGGGCGAAGAATGCGAAGGCCCCTGCCTTGGGCTTGCAGCTCCTTGTGCAGCTTGATCAGAAGCCCCAGGCCCGAGCTGTCGATGAAATCCGTTTCGCTCAAATCCAGCTCCAGCGTTTGGAAAGAAGGAGCCCCTTGCATGTTTTCCCGAATGAGGGCTTCGAAGCGATCCTTCGTGTCGGCGTCCAATCGCTGGCGAAGGGACAGGGTCACGGTGAACGCGGAGGCGGCCCCGGGCTTTTCCGCCGGGACGACCTCCCGCGGCGGTTGGGCCGGAACGGCCTCGAGGGCTTGGGCCGCGTCCGGGCGGATTTTGAAGAAATCCTGCAGGCGGGCCGTCTCGAGGGTTTTTCGAGCCTGGGGGGAGGGGGCGCAAAGCACGAGGGGGGGCTTGCCGGAGCGGGCTTCCTTTTCCAGGGCCACCAGGGCCCCCATGCCGCTGCTGTCCAGAAAGGAAATCCCCGAAAGGTCCACGATCAGCGGCTTTTCATCTCCTCGCAGAGACTTGGCCCTCTCCAGGAATTCTTGGGATCGGGAAAGGTCCAGCCTGCCCGAAACGGCCATCGTCGCATAGGGAAGGTCTTCGCTTGCCGGCTCCTTTTCTTGAGAAGGGGGCTCGTCGGTCCCTTGGCCCCCGGAAAGCTTTCGGTGAGCGTTCCAGGCGCTCCACTGGAGCCGGAAGTAGTGGAAGAAAGAGAAGAAGTCGAAAAAATAGCGCTTCCACATGCGTCCCGGCTCCTGGACGATGCGGAACAGCCATTCCAGGCCGGACTTGCGCATCCACACGGGGGCGCGGGGGACCACGTCGGCCAGGAAGTCCACGGTGGCCCCGACGCCCACGCACACGGGGACGCCCAAGTCCCTGAGGTTCATGCGAATCCACTTTTCCTGCTTGCCGGCTCCCAGAGACACGAACAGCAGGTGGGGCCGAGCGGCGCGAATACGCTCCAGCACCTGTTGGTGATCCATTTCCAGCAAGGGATCGAAGGGGGGAGCGTAGTGATGGACCTCCAGTCGGGGCCACTTGCGGCGGAGGTTCGCCGCCGCCTTTTCCCCCACGCTGGGAGCCCCGCCCAGCAGGAACACCCTGTAGCCCTTTCGCGCCGCCGCGTCGGCCAGAAGCGGGACCAGATCGGACCCGGCCACCCGCTCCTTCAGGGGCGTTCCCAGCCAGCGGGCCGCCCACAGGATGGGCGTGCCGTCGGCGGTGATGATGTCCGCCGTCTGGACGATCTCCATGAACTCGGGGTCGTGGATGGCCTTGACCACGAAGTTGACGTTGGCCGTGGCCACGTAGCGGGGCTCCCCCGCCAGGACGAAATCCTCGATCCTGGCCACGACCTCTTCCATGGTCATGTTGTCGAAGGGAACCCCCAGGATCACCACCAGCCTTCTTGGTCCGGGGTCTCGCCCCCCGGCGGTCGCTTGTCCATCCATGCTTCGGTCAACTCCCCTCGGGTTGAATTCGAATGAAGATTTTTCGCCCCTACCGATACCGCTTCCCATCGGTTTTCTCAAGCTCCGAGCGCCTCCGGGTCCTTTCCCAGGTCTTGTTGGACGGGGAAGCCATCATGCGGAGATAGAGGGGGATTTTCCACAGGACGAAGATCGGGGCGGTCAGCAGATAGAACCACACTTCCAGGGGCGCTTTTCTCATGGCCAGTCCCGAGAACACGTAGACAACGGAGCCCGCCAGACAGAGCAGAGCCGCCGGGACCAGGGAGGGGGCCATCCAGAGGCTTCCGGCGATCATGGCGCATTGCACCAGGACAAGCAGGGAGAGGGGAGGGATCAGCAAGTCCATGAAAGCGTCGAAGAAGCGAGCGGGGCTCCCTCCTTTTCCCGCTTCCTTGAAAAACCGGCTCAGAAGGGAAGGGCCGAAGCGCCGCAGCAGCTGGAACCTTCCCCCCTCCCACCGCTTGCGCTGGGGCTCCGCCTGCGTCCCCCGCACGGCCATTTCGGCGAAGACCATGGCGTCGGGATTGTAGTGGACGAGGATGCCGTCCCCAAGGAGCCGCAGGGAAAATTCGATGTCCTCCACCACGGAATGGGCGGGCCAGCCCCGGCTTTCCAGGACTTCCCGGCGGAAGGCCATGCCGTTGCCCTTGAGCCCGGCTGTGCCTCCCAGGCGGTTCCGCCCCGCCGGCCGCAGGTGATGGAAAACGTCCAGGGCCGCCGCCAGCAAGGCCGTGCGCCAGTTGTCTCCGGGATTGGACACCCCGTAGTAGCCTTGCACCACTTCCACGCCTTCCGCCGCGAAGCTGCGCGAAATCTCGCGGAGGAATTCCGGATGCACCCGCGTGTCGGCATCGACGACGGCCACGGCGTCGCAATCGGCGTAGGCTTCCTTGCGCTCGCGCAAAAGCCAGTCCAGGGCCTGTCCCTTGCCCCGGCGGTCCGGGTCCCGGCGAACGAAAACCTCGGCCCCCGCCGAAGCCGCCACCCGGGCGGTGTCGTCGTCGCAATTGTCGGCCAGGACCACGACCCGGTAGAGGTCGGGAAAGTAGCGGACGGCCCGTATCCCTTCCACGGTGGCCCGAATCTGCAAGGCTTCGTTGTGGGCGGGGACCACCACGGCGAAGGAGAGGGTGGGGGAGGCTTCCCCCTCGCGCTTTCGAAAAAAGACCGCTCCCGCCGTAAGGACCATCAAGTAGGCCGTGACGACCGCGCCGTAGGCGCAGAAGGCCAGCCAAAGAAATTTCAAAATCATGCGCCGCTCCTTTCCCTCCGCCGGTCCACGGTTATCAAGGACCCTTTTTTTCGCGGACGAATTCCAGGGTGATCCAGGCCGCCCCGATGCGGATTTCGACGGTTTCCTTTCCTTCGTAGGCCACGGTCCCCGAGGCCACGGGGTCGTCGGTCGTCAGAAAGTCCTTGTCGCGCAGCTCCACGCGGACGGAATCCCCTTTCTCCAGCCGCACGTCGTAAAAAGTTTCCTCCAGAGCGTGCGTGTTGGGGTGCAGCTCGACGTTCCGGGGGCCGTCGGGAAAAACGACGGTCCCGAGCACGTCGGGGGCGGGGCTCCAGAAGGTGATGCGGTCCCAGTTGACGTCGGGCCTCTTTTCGGCGTCGATGAGCACGGTGAGGACCACCTTTTCCCATCGCTCCGCCAGGACGCTTCCGCTCCCCGCCCAAAGGAAGGCGGCCAGGGTCCCGGCCAACAAAATCCAGCCGAATTTTCCTCCCGATCTCTTCACTTGGCTTCTTTCAACAGACGGCATCGAAGCAAATCCCCCATGAGCCGGCAGTTGTCGTCCAGGTTGTAGCGATTCAGGACTTTTTCCCTTCCCCTTTTCCCCAGCTTTTCGCGCAAGGAGGCGTCCGCGAGGAGGCCCTCGAGGGCCCGGGCGAGGGCGTCCTCGTCCGAAGGGGGGACGAGGATCCCGTCCGCGCCGTCTTCGATGAGCTCGGGGATGCCCGTGATGCGGGTCGCCACGCAGGGAATCTCCTTGGCCATGGCTTCCATGAGCACCACGGGCACGCCTTCGGCGAAGCTGGGCAGCACGAACACGTCGGCCCGGTCGTAGCATTCGTGGACCTTCTCCTGGCCCACGGGCCCGGTGAATTCCACCTTCCGGCCCAGCCCCAGCTTCTCGGCCAGGGACTCGACGGAGTCCTCGTCTTCGCCCCCGCCCACCAGGGTCAGGTGGAAGGGGACCCCCCGGCTTTCGAGAAGGGCGCAGGCTTCCAGGAGAACGTGCTGGCCCTTGGAGGGGGTGAGCCGCCCCACGCACAGGATTTCCGGCGTCTCGTTGGCCGGCAGGGGGCGAGGGAGGAACACCGTCGGGTCCACGCCGCAGCGGACGATGTGAAGCCTCGTCCAGAATTCGTAGGGCACCAGGCGCATGAGCTGGCTCCGGCAGTAGTGGCTGATGCATCGGACGAAGGACGCTCGCTTCACCTTTTCGGCGAGGACGTTGCCGTCCACGTTGTAGAAAACGTCGGGACCGTGGACGCTCACGCTGAAGGAGACTTCGCCGCAGGCCGAAGCCACGAGGGCCACCGTGGCGGCGGGGTTGGCGAAGTGAACGTGGACGTGCTCGATCCCCCTCTCCCGCATCCATTCTTCGAGGACGACGGCCTCGGCCAGATAGGCCGCTCCCTTGAGCGGGCGGCTCAGGCCCCGGAGCATCAGCGAGAGCGTTCGGCCCGCCATGCGCAGAAAACCGCCGGGGGACCGGCGCAGCAGGCTCCCATGGGCCCTGGCGAACCGCCGGATGCCCGCCGACTTGATGTAGAAGGCGCCGGCGGCCTCCTCCTGCTCCATACTCGTCATGGCGGCCAGATGGGCGGGCTTGCGGATGGATGCCGCCTCCACTTCGATCCCCGACTTCCTCAAGGCGAGGATCTCCCGCAGGATGAAAGTGTGCGATATGCCCGGGTACTCGCTGGACAGATAGGCGATCTTAGGAAGCATGAAAGGGCTCCTCACGAAGAGCGTTGAAGGCCGGCGAGTCCCTTGGCGAAG
>Ga0180435_10005237_pt1 | contig 12647 bp, 11 predicted proteins | sample SS_ome_3_FD_132467 | JGI IMG/M metagenome (GOLD analysis project Ga0180435, IMG submission 132467) | Hypersaline lake sediment archaeal communities from the Salton Sea, California, USA - SS_3_S_1 metaG | ecosystem: Environmental > Aquatic > Non-marine Saline and Alkaline > Hypersaline >... | reverse complement strand
TGGATTATAATCACCGTCAGCAATAGCATTTATTAAGTAATTAATATAATCGTTTGAGTATCCAGATAATTCTAAAATGTTCTTATCTATTGTATCCCATGATACACCATTGAATCTCATTAACTTAGTTGGTTGTAAGCTAGTATTAAAAAACAGTTTACCTTCTTCGGGATCAACCGGGTATATTTTTCCATGATCAACCGGTAAGTTTAAATCTAAGTTGAGTTCTGGATGACTTTTTAATAATGCTTCTTGTTGGAATGTTTTACCATTATAACTAATGTATTCATGTCCAACTCTGTTTAGTACCACGGTTTGACCAGCACCATCACGTTTAGTTCTAATTGCCTTGGTTACTTCAGACTTTAGATATTGTTCTGCAATATTTACACTGTCGTCAACTTCAGCTTCCTCCACATTATCAACTTCTTCGCTTCCTTCAGTGCTTTCTCCACTCTCTCCTCCGTGTGTTTCTCCCATATCTTCGTCAATGGTTCTGTGTTCATCGGAAATTTCTTCATCTAATTCTTCCTTAACTTCATCTATAATATCAGTTAACGTCACTGAATGAGTATCCATCGGCGTTATTTCATATTCATGTATGGTTACATTCTCTGGTGGAATAGGTTGTGGTGGAATGTGATTTGGTTTTGGTTCTGGGTCTGCTAAAACATCTGCAAACATGTGAACATCTTTGCCTTCTTCCCTTGCACGTTCAAAACTATATTGTGATGCAATTAATAACAATACTGCAAGTGGGTCAAACACAAAGATAATAACAACAATAACCCAACGTACTGCTTCTTCTAAAAGGTTCTTATCTGCTTCGCCTGCGTATATAAACTCTGCAATATACTTAATAGGGCCGACTTCCGCTTCTAACTTACGAACTTCAGCTTCTAGTTTATACTTTTGTTCTATTAATGTATCAAGCTCTGTATTAGATTCTTTAATCTTTGCTTGCTGTTCTGCTATTAATGTTTCTACATTATTTTCAGTATCTTGGCCGACGCGCTCTCTTAAACGTATAATAAGTTCGTTTGATTTGTCGATCTCTGCTTGTACTGTAGAACGTAACTTAGCAATAGCTTGTTCGGCATTAGTTTTAGAGGTTTGTGGTTTACTTCTAATTGCTTGTATATCTGCTAATAGCTGTTGTGAACGTTCGTTTTCTTTTATTCTAAAATCTTCAATTTTCTTAGCAGTAGCAGGACCATATCGCCCATCAGGTTTTGTACCAACAATACCTTGTGCTAACTTAACATCATTTTCCTGTAATGCTTTATCTAATGTTGCTAACCGATCCTTAATAGCTAACCGTTCTTCTTCATACGGTTTAAGTTCGTTTTCTAATCTAGCTTCTGAATCTTTAATAATTGCTAACTGTTGATCAATTTGTGGTTGAATACGATCGTATGCTGTATTAATACGTTCTTGTTCTTTATCTATTTGCTGTTGTAAACTAGCGTCTACTGTAGAGCCACTTGTTTCAAAGCCTTTGATTTTTTGCTCAGCACGATTAATAACAGCTTCATGTCTTGCTATGTCTGATTCTATGCGTGATGTTTGTGCGCGAGATTCGCTATCTGCTGCGGCTTGTTCTACGTGGGATTTAGATAGATATCCAAAGATACCCATACTTGTAATAAACATCAATACAAGTACAGCAACGGATAGATACCATTTAAGCCACCATACTGCTTCACGCCAGTTTTTGTGTAACCATACAGCAACAACTAACTTACCAACTTCTAATGCTGTACCCATTATAATAACAGGTATAACGGCAGCGGCAAATATCTGTGCTAAACCAGCAACAGAATAGTAGATTGCTACACTAGATATGAATAATGCAGATATTAATGTTAGATAATTAAAAAACATATCTATATATTTATCTGCATTATATTAGTACTTTATAATTTTTCGCCATTCTCATCTGAGCGGAAACGTATAAAACGAGGGAATCGTAGACTATAAGTACCATCCTGGTTCTGTGTTACAGCATCTGCTTTCACTTCAACTATTTGACCAATGATCGATCCACGGCTATTCCAAAACTCATTACGATTGGTATCAGTAAGACCAGACCCAACGTTAACTTTAATCCTCTTACCGGCGTCGACCCCTTCGCAGACCAACGCTCCAAGCCTTCCAACATTTCTTCCAGTACCTTCTTCAACATCTACAACCTCCAAATCTACTGTTATAACAGGCTTCCACTTTAACCATGCCGTGCTACGCTTACACTGGTATGGTGCCGTGGCATCTTTAATCATAATACCTTCAAAACCGTTAGCAACTGCATCTTCTGCATATCTACGCATCTGGTCATGACCTTCAACTAAGTTAAGATTAACTCGCAAATAATCTTCAACGAATAGATTAGGCTGGCTCATTATTGTAGGCTTGATACTGTCTAATATTTGCTGTCTGATATGCTGCTCAACTTGGCTTTTACCTTTAACAAATGCACCATGATTTATCATATCAAAAATATGATATACACTGTCACTGGCATCTGCATCATATTTGCGTCGAGCCTGTTTCATAAGTGCTTGAAAATCCTCACTCATTATCTCACCATCTAATACTACTTTTTGTGCTTGTATCGAATGGCAGATTGGCCCAGCAATCTTGCTAATCTGTTCAGCAATATGTCCAAAGTTTTCAAACTTCTTACCATTGCGACTAAAGATTTCAACATTGCCGAACTTGTCAACAATTGTAATAACACGAACACCATCTAACTTACATTGAATAAATTTATCCCCAACTAGTTTCTTTTGATGCTTTTCGCTATCTGTTGCAAGCTGACATTCAAAGATTGGAATCTTTAACTCCTTGGGCATAAACTTATTAAATGTTTTTAGTGTAGCACCTACACGCAAATCTTTTAAAATAACACGTCGGGCAAAATCATTCCAATGTTCCGAGTCAAACTGTTCTGACATTTCGTCAACTTTTTCAATTGCTGCATAACCAGTATAGGTACGCATTGATAAGTCTTTAACTAAGTCAAAGAAGTCATTCCACGGATTTGGTTTGTTTGTATATCCAAGTGTTTCCGGAATTTGCTTGATATTGTATGTCAGGAATGGGTTGTACGCATACCACGCACCAACTAAGAAATTGTTAGCTGTTAGATCCCCTAGCTTTTTGCTGGAGCAGGCTTGCTCTATAACTTTCTCTTTGTGCTTCCGAGAATTGCTCTCGTTCATTTTCTGTATCCAATTCGCTGGCATTTTTGTTCCTTGATTGATTAATTAATGTTACAGGATAGGTATCATCTATAATGTCATTATAGTTGGAACTTTCATCTTTGTCAACCATGTTAACCTCTTATTTTATAACGGGTTTTGGAATATTATTCATTCCGAACGGCTTTTTACCGCCGATATTTTTATTGTTTTCGCCTTCGCGTAATACGCCAATGACTGCTTGACCTGCTTGATCGTTAGTAGCACATTTTTCTAAAATTTCTCGGATGCCACCTGCACTAGTATCTAATCCAAGTCCTGGCATTGAATCTACAAATGTTATTATACTTAATTGATTGCCGGTTTGTATACCAATGGCAATCCCTGCTTTCTGAAATAAATCAATTTCACGTGCAACATGATTAGAAATAGCAGTAGCATCACCATAATAATTCATTAAGTAGTCGGCTGCTGATCCAATACCATCACTAACACGGTATCTACCATCAGTACCAGTGCCGTTTGCAAAACTACCAGCAAGACTAGTTTTTACACTTGCAGGAACAGGTTCTGTTAAATTAGCAATCTCACTTAAATCATCCATTGAATTAACGCTCGATACCATTTCCTTAAAGTCACTCATTGACAAATATTCAAGTCCGGATATTCCCTGAAAACTTGCAACTAACGCTCGTGCCGCATCTATATGTTCCGGTGGCATCATACTATAATACTCTGTACCTAACTTATTAAATGAATCATTTAAGCCACCGGCGCCAGTGAATATATTTTCTAATCCGTTTACTGTAGGTGATGTTAATGTCGAGTAACTATTCTTAAATACTTTTTTAATGTTAAGTAAATCTGAACCATTGTCTAAATCAACATTAACTCGTAACACTTGTTTTAATAATTCTAAACGAGTACCTGTAATTGTTTTTAATGTATCATAGAACTTTTTTTCTATTACTTTAGCAATAGGTTCGGTTAACGCAATCTTTTCCATTATTCCTGCTGCTGACAATCCATTGGCTTCTAATTCATCTTTGAATATTATTAAAGAACCATTATTAGCTAATACCGTAAGTAATCCAATCGGTGTGCCAAAATTAGCTATATTACCCAAGTCGATTAATCTACCTGCATTATCTAAGTCTGTTCTAAACGTATCAAATGATTTTGTTATATTTGTTATACCACCTGATGTTAATGCATCCATGTCTGTAAATGTGGCTTCCATTTCCTCTTCAACGCCTTGTGTTGAGTTAATAAAATCATTGAGAATCTCAACCAATCCTTTGGCCATACTAGGATATTGTGTAAAAATTGATAAATCCGGTGTACCCAAACATGGCGGAGTAGAATATGTATATCCTGACAGTGTATAAACTGGATTTAATGGATCTGTGTTATCTATTGTATATTGACAAACAACACTAAACTGTCCTTTTACTACATTACCTGAGTCAAACGTTGTTGATCCTTGTATTGTACGATGTCCCCAAAATGATGCAATGTGCGCTGCCAGTAATGATTCTAAGTCATTTGTTGTCGAATCTGGCAACGAAGCACCCGAAGAGTCTTTACGGCCAATTAACGGAATACTACCACTTAATCCAACTGGCGTTACTAAATTAATTTGAGAATCACTAAATCCATAATAATCCCAAAGCATACGATTGTTAATAGCATTTTTTAAATCAGCAGGAATGTCAAGGCCTTGGTTACTTAATAGGCCATCACTTGCGATTAATTGCAATGGTGACTTTGCCATATATTATTCCACAAATACGTCTGGACTAAAACTGCCACCACGTCCATGGCCGCATGTATCTGTATCTGATATTCTTATCACCGGTTGTCCATTGGCAAATACTGTAGGACTACCGCCGGTTGTTTTTGCACTACAGTGAGCTCCGCACCCGTCACTTCCGCAACATGGATGAGGTGTTACACTATCGTTGGGTAAACTAACGTTTAACCCATTAATAAAAACATTAGGCGAACATGGTCCTGTTATAGAACCACCTGCTGTATTTCTATCAGTTCTTCTAGATACGTTTGGCATGTAGTATTTAGCCTGTAATAATTTGCTTAGGTGGGGTTTTGATGCCTGTTACTACTTGTCTATAAACATCTTCCATGTCTGACGCTGCCACAGCAACGACAGCAACGGTATCCATATTAATCCATACTTCTTCTTGTGGATTGCCGGTGAATAACGCTGGTACTAATTGCGGGCCTTCTTGTGTCATGCCTATGGCAAACCCACGTTCTAAGCTAAATGTATTTGCATCAACATCTACCTTGGTTACTTTACCAACAAGCTCTTCACCATTAGCCATTTTAAAACTATATAAATTATCTTCTTTTATGTGTTTAATCATTCTTGATCCTCGTATGCTTCTTCTAACATTCCTGCAATTACTTCTTTATTAATATTTGATGGTCCACCCAATAATAAACCATTGACATAAATCTGTGGAACTGATCTATGGCCTTCATCTAATAAAAATGTTCGCGCAGAACTATCGTGTTCTATGTTTATTTCTGTATATTCAAACCCGTACATTGTTAATATGTTTTTTGCTTTAACACACTCCGGGCATGTTGTTTTTGTAAATACTTTTATCATTTTTATATTTTTTTCCTTATAACTTAAAATTCTTAAATGTTTCTTTAGTTACATCTTGTTTGGTGCCACCAATGATGTAACTACTAATTTCTGTTTCTTGCGGTGCAACTTGTACATCGCCGCCTGCAATCCATTTCTGAGTCCATGGTAAAGGATCACTGCCGCCTTTGTAAGGACTATCTAATCCTAAGCTGTTCATGCGCTTATGGGCAATCCATTCTACATAATCGCCTAATAGTTGCTCATTTAGACCGATGATCGACCCGTCTTTGAACAAGTATTGTGCCCAGGCTTTTTCTTGATCTACCACATCAATGAACATTTGACGCACTTCTTCAGTGCATTCTTCTTTAATTTTAACGAAGTCTGGATCATCCTTTGGTAGGATTTTAAGCATTGTTTGTGTGCTTGCTAAGTGTAGGTTTTCGTCGCGGCAAATAAGTTTAATAATCTTAGCATTACCTTCCATTAACTTTAACTCAGCAAATGCCCAGCTACATGCAAACGATACATAGAAACGAATGCCTTCTAATGCGTTAACGCTATTAATTGCTAACCATAGTTTCTTTTTAATATCATACAAGTCAACTTTAATTTTTTTACCGTTAACTGTATGTGTACCTTCACCAAGTAATTGATACCAGCTTGTTGCTTCAATTAAATCATCATAATATTTTGATACATCATTTGCACAATCTACAATTTCGTCGATATCCAAAAGTTCATCAAATACTTCAGAGGGATTCGAATATACATTACGAATAATATGAGTATAGCTGCGACTGTGTATGGTTTCATTAAATGACCAAGTTTCAATCCAGGTTTCTAACTCGGGAATACTTACAATAGGAAGTAATGCTAAGTTAGGACTGCGACCGTTAACACTATCTAATAATGTTTGACGCTTTAAGTTTGCAGTAAAAATATGTTGACCATGTTCAGTCAACGATTTAAAATCTTTTGCATCACGTAAAATATCTACTTCATGTGGTAACCAAAAGAAACCTAACTGTTTATCAATGAACTTATCAAACTGTTTATACTTTACAGTTTCATAACGTTGAATACCAACACCACCATTTGGATCTAAAAATGCTAGGGACTTTGTATGATCCCTGTTTGTCATTGGAAATACTTTTTTACTCATTCTACATCCTCGTGAATTTCGGCATATTTTTCTTTTTTAGCAAGTTGAATCATTCTTTCAATGTTAGCCAACAGTTTTTTATTATTCTCACGTAAACTAACATACCCATCTTGACCAGTGGCTTCCATAAACAATTCAGTTACTAACATCCGACCATATATGCTTCCGGCGGCAATCGCTTCATCAAACATTGTACTTTTTATATCTTGCATGATTCACACTCCTCTTCATCCTCGTCAGTAACTTCTACTTCGCCCTGACCATCATATGTGTTGAAATAATAGAGCTGTTTTCCGCCCCATTTGTAAAATAATAGAATATGCTCCATCATCTCTGACATTGGGATTTCTTCATCGGGATAAAACTCTGGATTATAACTGGTATTAACACTGATTCCTTGGTCAATGTATTTCTGTAATATCGCCATAATCTTTAGATAACCAACCGGCGAACGTTGAGTCCACAATAGCTCGTATTTGTTTTTAAGTCTGCGATACTCTGGTACAACTTGAGTTAATGATCCATCTTTACTAGTTTTAACAGAAACATAACTACGTGGTGGTTCTACACCATTTGTTGCATTAGCAATCTGCGAGCTTGTTTCACTTGGCATAAGTGCCATTAACGTACTGTTGCGAATACCAGTTTCTTTTAATTGTTTACGCAATCCTTTCCAATCTACTTTATCTTTATGTTTGATTAACTCATTAACATCTTTCTTATAAGTATCTACCGGAAGAATACCTTTGCTGTATTTTGTTTCATTGTTTTTAGGACATGCACCTTTTTCTACTGCAATATCAGCCGATGCTTTAATAAGATAGTATGACCAATGCTGGGCCCAGGTATCAATTAAATCTAAATCCGGATCACTATAGTTTGTATCATGTTTTGCTAACCAGTATGCTAAATTAATAATACCAATGCCAATTGGACGTCTTGCTACTGTTGCTAACTGTGCTGCTAAGATAGGATAGTGTTGGTAGGATAATAGGTTATCTAAACCACGTACTGCTAAGTCGCATGCCTTTTCCATATCTTCTGGATTTTTAAATGCACCCCAGTTAATAGCAGATAACGTGCATAATGCAATCTCACCATCTTCATCATAAATGTCATCTAGTGGCAATGTTGGTAAGTTAATTTCACAACACAAGTTGGACATATGAATAGATGCTTGTTCGGGATCAAACGAGCTATGTGTATTAGCATGGTCAATGTTCATTAAATAGATACGACCAGTACCTTTACGTTCTGCCATGAACTGATGGAACAACTCTTTAGCATCTACACGCTTTCTTCTAATGTGATTATTACGTTCTGCTTTCTCGTATAACTCTTTAAATTCTTCATAGTTGCCTTCGTAAAAAGCATCCATTACGCAAGGAATATCGCTCGGACTAAACAATGTAATATGTCCACTTTCGATATAACGTTCGTACATTAAACGATTAAACTGTACACCATAATCCATAAAACGTACACGGTTGTCGTCAGTACCTTTGTTGTTTTTAAGAACAAGTAAATCTTCTACTTCGTAATGGAAGATAGGATAATAAACGGTAGCAGAACCTTTGCGAACTCCACCTTGCGAACAAGAGCCTACTGCACTTTGGAAGTGTTTAAAGAACGGTGTTACACCTGTATGGTATGCTTCGCCGCCGCGTATAGGACTACCTAATGCTCTTAAACGCCCGGCACCAATACCGATACCAGCACGTTGCGAAACATACTTAACAATAGAACTAGTAGAAGCATTAATACTGTCTAAGCTATCGTCTGTTTCGATAAGGACACAAGAACTAAATTGTTTTTGATTTGTTCTAACCCCTGCCATTACAGGAGTTGGCAATGATATTTGATGTGTACTAATTGCATCATAATAGTCTTTAATCCAACGCATACGATTATGAGCAGGATACTCAGCAAATAATGTCGCAGCGATTAATGCGTATGTCATTTGTGGTGTTTCAAATATCTCGCCAGTTACACGATTCTGTACTAGGTACTTTCCTCGAAGCTGTTCCATAGCAACATAAGTCAGAGACTCGTCACGATCATGTTTAATAAATGAATTAATAAAATCCCATTCAGCATCATCAAACATATCAATTAGATTAGGATCATAAAAGCCACGTTTAATATTTTGTTCTACTAATTTTTTAACATGGTGTGGTTCAAATTGACCATATACTTCTTTGCGTAAATGGTAACAAATAAGTCTACCTGCTACGTTTTGATAATTTGGTGTTTCTTCTGTAATTAGATCTGCTGCGGCCTTAATTAATGTTTCTTGTATGTCTGCTGTAGTAATACCATTATAAAATTGTAGGTGTGATTTTAATTCTACTTCTGATGCACTAACGCCTGTGATGCCTTCGGTTGCCCAATATACAACCTTATGGAACTTATCGAGATTTAGCGGTTCCTTGCGACCATCTCGTTTAGTTACTGTAATTTGTGTCATTTATACCTCTTAATTTATGTTTAAATAGTGACTGTCTAAACTTCGAACAATTTTGAGTTCTAAATCTTTTTTGTTTACTATCTCGTTTGGATAGTAATTTAGAATGTGTTCGTTATTTATTTCAACTACGAAGAAGTCTGGTGTTTCTATAATAGTTATCTTTTCTAGATCATCTCTACTTAAAAGAACAATAGTATAAACGATTCCTAAACATTTTGCAAGGTCACAAAAGGTATTGTCTGCCAAAAGGTCCCACGGATCTGGCCAATTTTCATATTCGTCCATATGAAGATAATGAGAGGTTAACGGAGCTTGTTGCCACCATTTATCAATGGCAATTAACGCTTCTTTGAGATCTAGGTTTTTAGCTTGTTCTCTAAGGTCTCGCCATTCTAACAAGCGAGCATCAAATGTGTTTGCCCACATTTATTATCCTGGCAGGCCGCCGGCTGGTTCAAATGTCCAAACTGCTGTATCTGACTCTGTATTCGAATCTGAATCAGTTACAGTAATCGTTATAGTAACATATGACTCAAATTCAAAATCATCAAATGCAGTTATAGTAATACCTGAAATATCTGCAACGTCAATCGAATCACCTACGGCTAAATCATTACCATCAATAACAACAACTTCACCCAAGATAGGATCACCCGGATCATCAGATGCAGCATCTATTGAAATATTGTAATTTGTATAAGGTAATAAACCATCAGACACTGTTAAGTAATCTGTAATTAATTTTGTTGCATATTCACCCGGAGGTGGGGAATCATAGTATTCCACTAATTCAGGATCAAACGTCACTGATAATGGATCATATGCAGGTGGTGGCGGAGGAGGTGGAACTAATGCAGGACTAGCAACAAACTTATCAATAGTATATGTAACTAATACATCATGTCCATTTGGTGTTGTTAAGCATTTACATTCAATTGTTCCATCAACTGCCTGAGTCACAGTCATTACCATTCCGATATCATTCGACTCAGTATATTCATCGCTGTAAGTTAAAGGAATAGCACCATAACCTGCTGTTGAAATTAATTTGCCTGTTCTAACATCATCATTTCGGCGCATACTATAATGAACTTCGAAACCTTTGTAATCTTGGTTTGATAATTCAAAGATGGTTTCTGGAACTGCTGTTGCATCCGAAACAATAGTATCAAAGCCAATTGTTTTGTGGAACTGTCCAAACTTTAATTGGTATGTGCCGTCAAATGCAATAGAACTTGTATGGTTTAAAGTTACACGTGGTACGATAGCATCACGCAAATCATCACGTGCAAATACGTCACCATATGACATATTATTAGAATTCTTAAAATTAATATTTGAAGCTATTGGATTCTCAAGTCCATTGAACCCATTACCAACTTCTAAGAAAATATTAAATCCAGATACATTAAATTGCGACTCTGAAATTTCAATACCTTCTGCTGCAATAAGATCAAATAAGTTTTGTACTACACGAACACCTTGTGGGCCACCATTTACAGTTTCATTATCTTCACCAATGATTACACCTTTATAATGTGTATTAAACGAGCAATTTGAAATTGTAATGCCACGAGAATTATATTTAGAAAAGAAACCATATGTTGTTTTACTAAACTTACATTTATCAAATGTAATATGTTGTGTTTCGTAGTTAGCAGAACTTTCAATGTTTATTGCTGATGTATTATGAATCGATGACGTTAAATCAGCAACTTCTAAATCTCCTTCGAAGTTAACGCTGTCAAAGTAACTTTGTGATGTTCTATCAACTTTTAATAAACTATTAATTGCTGTTGTTTTAATTGTTAAACTTGATACTTCAATCCCTTGTGGTGTTACTGCTCCATTCTCTCCAATATTGGCATTAATTTGTTGTAAGCTATCTGCTGTTTGTACTACAAATTCATCTGGAGTTACATCTTCTGTTTCGTATAAAATAACAGTTGACTCAATACCTTCACCTACTAGTTTAGCAAATGGTGGGATTTTAATAGTACCTGTTACTTTATAAACACCTGCAGGAAATAATAAACTACGTCTTGTTTCTTCGTTAACACCTACACAAAATAATTCATGTAATGCTCTATTAATAGCATCTGTATCATCCGTTACACCATCACCTACTGCGCCAAAGTCTTTAACGATAGCAATATCATCTAAACGTGCTTGTAAGCTACGAGCAACAGGGCTATTTACTGTAACGCCTGTTTGTGCTGGAGACAATGCACGAAAATCACTGTTGTTTGGATTTTCGACTTCGCCTTTGAATGTGTAACTTGCTGCTAATCCTAAAATATCACTATGCTGAGTTAATATTTCAGTATTACCGATAATAGGAGCACCATCTGCTAATGTGCCGTTGCCTATAAAAAGACGTTGTTCATCTAATGCCCAACCAAACTCGCCTCCAGCAAGTTGTGGTAAGTTTTCCATTAAACCTTTACGGTGCGTGATTCGTGAGATTTGTACTATTGCCATGCTAACCCTTTTTGATTATTAATACTGTATTTATACTAAGCCGGTGAGCTTTTCAACAATAGCAATAAAGTTAGCAATCTTAGTTTTGGTTTCGAGTGAGTCCATTTCAGATTTTGTTTTAGCTAATTCTAAGCAATCTGTAAGTAACTCATTTCTCATTTCTTCGTCGATAGCACCAGTTTCGAAATCATACATAATGCCTTCAACTTCGTGTGCTACTTCTGAAACGTAATGATCTTCGTCGTGTAAAAATTCTTTAATATCCATTATCTTAATTTCTTAGGTACTGTTTTAATTACTTCATCTACTTTCTTGTAAATTATATCTGCTTTGCGTTTACAATAGATTCGACTATGTCCAGTTTTTGTGCGGGCCAAAGCTGCTTTGAATTGTTTAATGTCGTCTGCTAAAATCTTAGTAACTGTTGCTACTTCAGCATTTGCTGGTGTGTGCTCTGCATATAAATCAATAACACGAGATTCATAAGTTAAGTCAGAAAGTAATAATTGAACTTGCTCTGGATTGTCACAGCTTTCTTTTAACATTTCTGTTTTAACTGCAAAACGAACAAGCATTTCGTACTCATTGTTATCGTACTTTTGAGGTAAGGCGCCGCAACCTACTAGGAATACTGCTAACACGGCTGACATAAATAGTTTCATATTAAAACTATTTATCGAGCAGATAGAACTCCTCCACTCTTTCCCACCATTTTTT
>Ga0180435_10005235_pt1 | contig 12648 bp, 8 predicted proteins | sample SS_ome_3_FD_132467 | JGI IMG/M metagenome (GOLD analysis project Ga0180435, IMG submission 132467) | Hypersaline lake sediment archaeal communities from the Salton Sea, California, USA - SS_3_S_1 metaG | ecosystem: Environmental > Aquatic > Non-marine Saline and Alkaline > Hypersaline > Sediment... | reverse complement strand
GGGATACTCCTTCACCGTGGATTTGAATCGGAACATATTTGTGACAACTGGTATAGATAACTACCGCTATTCACGTACAGGGCTACTTCTCGGTGACCTATGTAACCCGGGGCGCACTAACTTTTTGGTTGTCTCACCCGATTCAGAATAGACCATTTTTTGAGGCTGAAGAGGGTGCCCGCGGGCAAGCAGCCCACGTGCATGTTGTTGAACCGCAGCATGTCAGCTTTGGCAACGGCATGGTAATTGGATCCGGTGGCATGCGCGCTGTTAATAATAGTGACCATGCCCGATCCGATGACCTTAAAATGCATGTTGGGATAAACCATGATCCCGGTATCTTCATCCAGGCCGATGCCTTTACGACAGTGACCACTGATGAGCAGTTGACACAGCCGGGCAAATCTGCGGCGGGCTGAAAAATGGGTGTCAATGGCCATACCGTCGATCAGCCCGAATCCCTCTGCAAATTTGATCGAGCCCTTTTTATAGCCGCGGCGATCGCCATTATACAAAATTGGATTACCGGCCGCAGCGGCACCGGCGCTGGTACCGGCGATGTGCAGATCTCCGGATTCGAATCTTGCACGAATACGGCTAAAAAGATGGGTGTGGTGGAGGACATCCACCAGTTTGACTTGGTCGCCACCACCAAAGAATATTAGATCGGTCTGTTCCACCGCCGCCAAATAGTCCTCGCGATCTGCTTCATCCCGGTAGCGAATATCCAGATAGTCGACGTTATCAACTTCCAAGTCTCTAAAAGCATCGGCGTAACTTCTGAATACGTCTTGGGGATAGGCTGAGGCCGTGGGGATAATGAGAATATGGGTCGGGCGTGTCTGTTCCACAAGATGCTTGAGGACCTGTTTGTCCTTTTTGCGATCCTCAGCCCCGCCAATGAGAAATAAGTAGCCTCTTTGCATGGTTATGTTGCCTGATTCCCCTTTTCTTGAAAGGCATTGAGTCGTTCAATCACTTGTTCGACCCGGCCTGACATAATACAAACCAGATCATCCTTGCGAGCAATGGAAAGCGCCCGCTCAATAGCTTGACCTTCATCGGCAATTTTCTCAAAACCACTGGCATCAAATCCCAATTGCATGAAGGTGTTTTCCACAATAGCCATCATTTCGCCCGGTTGCCTGCCGCGTAACTGTTTGTCCTCGTACACAATGGCGTGGTGGCACTCGGAAGCGATTAAAGCACTTATTTCGCGCAGATCTTCATCGCGTCGATCCCCCACCACATCAAAAACAAACAAGCAGCGGTTATGACCCAAACGGGAGATCAGGTCAATGATATTTTTATAGGCCGGCGGGTTGTGGGCGTAGTCTAACATCACTTCGAAATCATTAATGCAGAAAAAGTTGGTTCGTCCGGGGGTTTGGGATGGTGATGGAAAAAAGGAGATTAAGCCATGGCGGATCTCATCGATTTTCAACCCCATCGCATGACCCACAGCAGCTGCCGCCAGAGCATTTTGAACGTTGAAAAGGGCGCGACCTTCCAGCGTTATGGGCATATCAACGGCTCGGGCCACGGGCGTTGCTGACGCACCGGTTATGATGGTGATATAGCCACGGTCGTAGACAACGGCGGTTTGTTCCTTGTCAACATGGGTTTGGATCACCGGGTTGGACGGTCGCAGCGAGAAATAAACAATATTTTCACGGCAATATTGGGCCATATTGACACAATGCTCATCATCGGCATTCAAAACCGTAAATCCACCTTTGCGTACCATTTCGGCCACCACAGCCTTGACTTTGGCCAAATCTTCGACGGTGTGAATCCCTTTGAGGCCTAAATGATCCGGCTGTACATTTATAACCACACCGACATCCGCCATTTTATACCCCAGCCCCTCGCGAATAATACCACCGCGGGCGGTTTCGAGCACGGCGCAATCAACCATGGGATCTTTCAGGATGACTTTGGCCGAGTAAGGACCACTCATGTCACCCCTGGCGATTAGACGATCCTGCACGTAAATGCCATCCGTGGTGGTCATACCCACCTGATATCCGACGTTCTTGAGCATGTTGGCAATCAGGCGAACCGTGGTTGTTTTTCCATTGGTGCCAGTGACCGCGACAATAGGAATATCGGAATGGGCACCCTGAGGAAATAACATATCGATAATGGGCCGGGCCACATTGCGGGCCTTGCCTTTGGCGGGAGCCAGGTGCATGCGCAACCCCGGTGCGGCGTTCACCTCAATTACTGCACCCCCTACCTTGGCGATGGGCTCACTCAGTGTGGGTGCCATCACATCAATTCCGGCGATATCCAAATCGATGATTTTTGCAATACGTTCAGCCATGAAGCGATTGGTTTTATGGACCCGATCGGTTACATCCTCCGCGGAACCACCGGTTGAGAGGTTGGCTGTCAGCTCCAGATGAAACATTTGACCGTTTTTAAGTACTGTGTCCATGGTGTATTCGGCTTTTTCCAACAAATGCTTTGTGACCGAGGAAACCTGTAGGCGGGTCATGACGTTTTCATGTCCAAATCCGCGATTGGGGTTTTGATTTTCAATCTGGATTAATTCAGCAATGGTATGTTGTCCATCACCGACAATTGCGGCCGGTACACGTTTTGCGGCGGCTACCAATTTGCCGCCCACCACCAGCAAGCGATAATCGTTACCGATCAGATGCTGCTCAACGATGACTTTGCTGCTGACATCCTTGGCGCGTTCAAAAGCCGCTACCAGTTCGGCCTCGTTGGTGATTTTGGTGGTGACACCCTTGCCATGGTGCCCATCATGGGGTTTGACTGTTACGGGATAGCCCAACCACTCTGCATCCTCGATGGCACTTTTAAGCTTACGCACCACTGTGCCTTTGGGTACGGGAATACCAGCATCTTCCAGCATTATTTTGGTGAGGCGCTTGTTGCCGGCAGTTTCAACACCAATGAGGCTGGTGTTGGAGGTCATGGCAGCCTGGATACGTTTTTGGTATTTGCCTTCGCCCAGCTGCACCAGGTTGTAATCATCCAGCCGCAATACCGTGATATCACGAAGCTCAGCCTCACGAACAATGGATGCGGTAGAGGGCCCCAAGTAGTGCTCATCGCGAATATCTTTTAAATCATAGATGGCATTTTCTAAATCATAAGGCTTGCCGCTGAGAATGCTGTTGACCAAAGCAACGGCTTCAATTCCGGCATAAAGACCGGCTTCTTCTACCCAGAAGCTGAAAATGACATGATAGGTCCTGGGATCATCGGCATCCACGGTTTTGCCAAACCCAACATCCATGTAGGCGATATATTGAAGCTCCAGGGCGATATGTTCGATCACATGGCCCAGCAGGGTACCTTCGTGCATGCGTTTAATAAAGCCGCCCTTAACCCCTTCCGAGCAACGGTGGTCATCCAGGCTGGGTATTATTTCCAGGAGTTTGTCGACAAAGCCGTCCAGCTGATTGGTAAACACTTCATCATATTCACCTAAATCGATGGTCATGACAATCACCGGGCGGTAGCTGTAAATGTTGGCGCCCCGCAAGGCTCTTTTTTCTAAAATTTTAATCATCTTGCTCACCATCATCTATAAGTGGTTTGAAAGCTAATGTAAGTCAATCATTTGGGTTTTCAATCAGAGACATGCTATCTTTTTAGCGACAACAAATTGATTTATCAACACGATATCAGGATACGTGGATTGACTTGTCATTATGAAAAAAGCCTGAACCGGCTCTCATACGCATGGTTGGGAATCTTGAGCTGTGCGTTCCGGGCCGAGCGGCTTCATGAATAGGATAAGTTGCGGCAGGAGTGTCAGGGCAGCAATCAGGGCGATAACCATGGCCAGCCCGGTCAATAAACCAAAATAAATACTGGGGATGAAATTGGAAAGGACCAGGATTGAGAAGCCAATAATAATCGTCACGGAAGTATAATACATGGCATAGCCGATACTGCCGTGGCTGCGATGCATGCTGATCAGATAATGGCCGCAATCGGCAAATTCTTTTTTGAATCGATGAATGTAGTGGATGGTGTTGTCCACGGCGATGCCGACACTGATAGCGGCGATGGTGATGGTCATCATATCCAGAGGAATTCGGGTCCAGCCCATGAATCCCAGAACGGCAATTACGGAAAGCAGGTTGGGAAAAATGGCGATCAGAGCGATTTTAAGGGAGCGGAATAGAATGATAAACATGAACAGTAAAGCTGCAATCACAGCCCCCAGCGTTTGGATTTGTGAGCTGAACAGACTTTGCAGCATGTTGTTGTAGAGCACCAGTAAGTTGGCCAGCTGGTAGCTGTCTTCGTCCAACTGCAGATCGTCCCTAAGACCGCTGTCTATTTTATTAAGCAGTTCATTGCGTCTTAGATCCGGTTGTGAGTCACGCACCCGGATGGCAAACCGAACTTGATTGTCTGCCACGGAAACATAAGGGTTTAGGATGATGTCCTTCATATTGTCAGGCAGTTCGTTATAGATGAGTGCCAATAGAAAATTATCCAAGGGCTTGCCATTGTTCAGTGTTTTTCCGACTTTCAACATTGTTCCCAGGGACATAACCTTGCCGGTTTCAGGAATACGGTTTAGATAGTCATGAATCTTTTCGACTTGTGCCATTTTGTCGGCCGTAAACCAATACTGGGCCTGGTCTTCGTCTGCTTCGAATTCATCTTCAAATTCATCAAATTCCGCATCTTCTTGGGCATCAATCAACGTAGATACGGCATTACCCAATTCCGAATCGTCATCTTCATCAAAACTGAGGACGATGTCTAAAGGGGTGGTACCTCCCAGCTTTTGGTCAATGACAGTCATGCCCTGAAAGATTTCGGTGGATTCTTTGAAATAATCGATGAAACTGTTCTCCACAATTAGTCGGGTTGTACCGATGATGCTCAAAACGGCCACCAGGGCACCGACCCACAGGATTTTGGGGCCGTGTTTTGCGGTCAAACCGGCCATGCTTTTGGTGAGGGCAAACCGGGTTTCAAAGGCTGTGTTGGGCTTTAGTTTGGGTAACATCATCATCAGGCTGGGGAAGATAAGAAAGGTCAAAATCAGCGACACGCCGATGCCGGCGGTCATCATCCAACCGAAGCTAATGACCGGGCGTATGTCGCAGAAGACCAATGAGCTGAAACCGGCCATGGTGGTCAAGACGGCGTAAAGACAGGGTTTGGCCATGGCAAGCAGCGTCTCCAAAATCAGTTGACGCTGGGTAGCTTCGGGTTGCAACCGCGCCAACTCGCGATAGCGCACAATCAGATGAATTGTAATCGCCATGGTAATGATCAGCTGAATGGAAATGAAATTGGATGAGATAACGGTGACCTCCCATCCAATAATACCCAAGATGCCACAGGTGGCCACGACGGAGAAAAAACAGGTCAGAACCGGCAGGATTAGCCAGCGCAACTGGCGAAAAATAACCCACAATATAACAATCAGAAACACCAGGACGCCCAGGCCGAAAAATTTCAGGTCGTTGCGGATAAAGGTGATCAGGTCGTCGGCAATCATGCTGACACCCCCTAAAAAGAGGTCGGCCCTGGACTTGTATTTTTGCATGACGGCCCGCACCTGGGTGATGGTTTCATGCTGGATTTCACGCATTTTATTGCGGTGGATTTTGAAATCTTCGAGTAGTGCCAACAGATTGGCTTCTTCCTGGGACGTGAGGGTTCCGTCGGTTTGCTTTTTGCGGAGAGCGTCGCGGCGATTGATAAAGTCCTCAGAAAGTTGGTCTGCATACAGATTGGCCATGAGAGCAGTGGTTTTAAAGTCAGGACTGACCAGATTGTCTTGATAGATGGGGCTGTTCAAGAGTTCCTTCTTGGCCAGTTTTTTATCGACCCCGGGCGTTTCCAGCGTAACGATATTCTTGACCATTTCCTTGACCGGCCTGGGCGGACTTTCCAACAGGGGTACATCCAGGATGGATGTAACGGATTCGATCTGTTCGATTTCAAGCAGGTCTAATTTGAGGCGCCGAAGGTCACTCAGGGTTTGATCCGAAAGTAAATTCTCATTCTTGGGGGTGAACGTGATGATTAGAAAATTAGGTGAACGGTAGCGACTTGCTATTTCGCGGGTGATGCGCAGATCTTCATCATTCTCCATGATGAGGGTTTCAGTGGAGGCATCGATTTCGAGCTTAGTGGCTTGGTAGCCCAGAAAGCAGATGATTGCAAAAATGATTATGAATACGATGCGCGGATATGCCAGGGCAGTGACTTCAAAAAAGTGCTTCAACATGAGTAATCACGTATCCGTTTCTAATAGTTGCCGGTGGGAACCGTAAAGCCGCCAGTCTGGCGCAGTCTTTGCAAAAGATCTTCAATGGATTGATTTTTTAGTATGCCGGCAAATTGGGAGCGATAGGTCTGCACGATACTGACTCCCATTATTTCGACATCGTAAACTTTCCAGTCCTGGTTTTTTTTCTTAAAGAATTTATAAATCATTTCGATTTTGTCGTCTTTGGCCACTAGATGGGAACTCACGTGAATGCGGTTTTTGACCAGTTCGGCTTGATCCACAACCACTTCTTCGTCGGTGTAGAGGTCCAGTTTTTCAAGATAAGACTCCTGCAGCCGGACGCTAAACAGATCGATGAATTCCTGTCTCTGGGCTGGATTCATCAGACTCCAGTTTTTTTTCCCCATGCTCAATTTGGCCATCTGGCTGAAATCGAACATGGGCGCTATGGCCGCAATGATTTTTTCATTGCGGGTCTTTTTATCCAGGCTCTTGTCCCGGATGTGGTCGATAACCGCATTAATTCTTTGTTGGGCATCCTTCTTAACGGCTGCCGTTTCATCCGCAAAAATTAGCGGGGGCATCATCAGGGCGATGATAACTGAAAACAACAAAATTTTCATAATTATTCCTCTATTTCTTTGAGCCTGTTTTGCTCATAAAAATCCCTTAAGAAGGGATAAAAATCGATGGCGTCCTTCTTGAGACTTTCATACTCGCCCAGGCGAAGCGAAGTATTATTGACGCGCTCAATTGCCAGGATGCCAAGTTTTGTTTCAGTTTTTTCAAGTCCCTCAACTTTTTCAAACCCAGTCCAGCCGTAGACCGTGGAGAAGTTGTTGACCGGATTCAGATAAATCCATTGGGGAGCCAATCCGATGGTATCACGCAGATTGGAAGGCCCTAGAACCGGCAGGACAATGTGAGGTCCAGGGCCGAAACCCCATACACCGAATGTTTGGCCAAAATCTTCAGGATGGGCTTCAAGTCCAAACCAAACTTTGGCAGGATCCCAGAAACCCAGTAATCCAATGGTGGAGTTGGTTGCAAATCGCAACGTTTCCTCACCCGCGTTCTTAAACTTAAACTGCAGAATATTATTGACGAGTCTTACCGGGAAATAAAGGTTGTTGAAAAAATTTTTAATTCCCGTTCGAGCGAATTCTGGCATGACCCAGCGGTAACCAGTCGCTACTGGTTTAAGCACCCAAAAATAAAGCTTATCATTGAATCCGGTCATGAACCGGTTGTAACCGCTTAGAGGATCAAAAACTTCAGTCGTAACCTCATCCCCAAACTCATCTTCGAATTCGTCAAAATCATCATCGAATGCATCAAGGTCTTGATCATTATCCAATCCATCGTCTTCATCGTCTTGAAAAGCGATGGCGCTATTTTCAGAATCGGTTTGGCTTGGACCCGCGTCAGATTTGGCTTGGACTTCCATTTGGGTGTTGCTGTTGAAATCGGAGCTTTGCGGTCTGACGTTGTGCTGTGAACATCCAAAGAATAGTAGAATGGCACTAACAAATAGTACAAATCGACCCGGATGTTGCATCTTGTTTGTTTGATTATCCACTAGCATTCAGACTGCAGTTATTCTCTCGGGAACATGCCAATAGCAACGATATTTCATTTTTATCGCATGTAAAAGAGAAATGAATATGTGATTCAACCGGAATAGCCAAAAGTTGCTGAAGCGCCCATATCGAACCGCGAAAAGTTTCCATTACCCACGATGGTACCCAGATAACAAATGCTGGTCAGGTTGTCAAAGATAACAGACTGTTTTGAGTGCTTAGGTTCATATCGGTAGCTGAGCTTGGTAAATAAATGGGCTTTCTTCAAATTGCTTTAGAAAATCAGTTTCGATGGGCGGTTTTTCATGTTTGCCGATGATCATAAAGCCACCGGGAAGTAATGACTTGGTCATCTGTATAAAAGCGGGAATTTTTACACTGTCGACATAGTAGGTCAGCAGATTATTACGCAGGAAAATAAGATTGAAATGGGATTGCGGTGGTTCCGAAAGCAGATCATGAATTTGCCAGTCAATTTCTTTCTTAAAATCGGAATGGAGCCGATATCTGCCCCGACTATATTTTTCGAAATAGTGCTTTCGGATTTTCTCTGAAACCTCCCGCAAGCTGCTTTGGGAATAGACAGCGATTTGTGCCCTTTGCAGGTTATCGAGATTTAGATCGGTCGCCAAAATTTGCAGATCTGGTAAGCGTAAATGCAAATTACGGATTTGTTCCCAAAGGATTTTAAAACTATAGACTTCTTCACCGCCAGCACATCCAGCAAACCAGATTTGAATGGATGGAGAGGAATTTTGCGATAGTGTCGGCAGCATTCTATCTTGTAGAAAGTCCCAAAGACTCCGGTCACGAAAAAAGCGACTGATGGAAACGGTCATGCGATGTTTAAAATCCTGCCTTACATCGTCACTTTTCTCAATTGCCGCGATATAAGCATCTACATTATAACAGTTGACTGCCTGCATATGACGCGCAAGTCGTTTCTTAATCCCTTTGCGGACCTTGCGAAAACCGGACCAGGAATAATCAAAGTGATCCAGGAGTTGGTGGAACTGGCTGTCGTGCATCACTTGAAGTTGTAATGCTTTCTAACCGGTTCCTGAATATCCCACTTACAGGATAAGCCTTGGGGAAAGGTCACGAAATCACCCTGGCCGAATTCGACGGTTTCACCATCTTGGGTCTCCACCACCACTTTGCCAGCCAGGAGATAGCATTCCTCGGTTTGATCATAATGCCAGTCGAATCGGGAGACTTCCTTCTCCCAGATGGGCCAGGCCAGGATGCCTTGTCTTTCCATTTCCTTTTTTTCTGGTTTCTCAATCTTAATTTTCATAATTTATTCCTCCCATTAAATTGGAATTTCCCGCTGCTTGCAGCAGCCGCAGTAAACAGCGGTAGATGAATTCAAATTATGGTTTAAGATCCTTTTTTAGCGAAAGTGTGGTGCCGAAATTCGAAGGATTTCGGCAAAAATACCGAGATACCCTGTAGCTTGCTACAGGGATGGGGATTTTAACTTTTCGCATCGGAGCTGACGATGACCTTTCGTCCTGCGGCGAAAGGTACGCGTTACCATAAAATCGTCCTACGATTTTATTTTATAGCTTTTCCTGCTTCATTTGCAAGGTGCGTAACCGGTTAATGGCAGCAGCCAGTTCCAGGCCTCGAAATCGGGCGATATCTCCGCTTATATAAGGTGACAGCACGTCGAGACTTTCCCGATCGATGTCTTGCATCACCTTGTCGATCACTTGTTTTAAAGTGCGGCGACCATCCATGTAGCGCGTGGCATAGTGCATGGCCAAGCCTATGCCGCGAGTTTGGGACATGTGCACAATTTGCTCCACATCTCTGATGTCCACGGTGGTATTGCCGAATAGAATCTCGTCTTTTCGGGAGGCGGTTATTTTTAATCGTCTTCCCCGGTAGGGATTGAAGCTTTGTGCTTGCGGAATGCGCAAGCCAACTGCAACGAATTGGCTGCCGCCTTCTTTATACCGGCCGGTTGGATGATCCTGGGCAATTAAATGTGCCTTTGTTGTGACATCCTCCGGTCGGTAGTTCGTCATCTGTATTACATGGTGGGCCTCGCAAAAATAATCACCCGACCCACCCATCACCAAGACCGTGGAAACACCCTGTTGATCAAAAAGCTGTCGCACCCTGTCGATAAACGGTGTGATGGGCTCTTGATCCTTTAGCACCAGCTGTTGCATGCGATGATCCCGAATCATAAAGTTGGTGGCCGATGTGTCCTCGTCCAAAAGCAGCACTTTGGCCCCGAGCTCCAATGCTTCTGAAATATTGGCAGCCTGGGACGTGCTACCGCTGGCATTGCGGGTTGAAAAGGTGTGGGTTTTTTTTTCAAAGGGTAGGTCGTTGATAAAGGGAGATATGTCTGTTTTTTCGATACTGCGGCCATCTGTGGCCCTAATTTTAACGGCTTCAGGCAAAGTGGCCACAAGTTCGCGACCATCACCGGGGATATGGTTGTATATCCCCAGTTCCAGGGCGTTGAGCAGGGTGGATTTGCCGTGATACCCACCGCCTACAATGAGGGTTACGCCCTTGGGGATGCCCATGCCAGAAACAGACCCGCTATTTGGCAGTACAATTTCGGTTTGCAGACTTTGGGGTGATTGAAAACGGACGGCGTGCTTCCTTTCTAAAGGTGCGGGATCGATGCCGCTGGTACGGGGAAGAAGGGAATCATTGGCCACAAAACCGATGAGATTGAATCCTGATAATTGACTTCTCAATTGGTCGGCATCTTCGGTCGCCTCCACATGAGATTTAAGCGCCTCCGGATTGAGAGCATTGAAAAATAGGGAATGCCCAACGATTCGGGGCAGTTCGTCAAAAAACATGGCGGCCGCATCCCGGCTGCGTATTCGGCGACCCTGGGCCGGTAAGCCCATAAAAAAGCGGACTTCGACAACCTGATCGTTTACCTTCATGGCAGTTGATTCCAGGATTTCCTGGCTAGGTCGACTAATGGTGATCAAACCGCTTTTGCCCGTACCGCGGCTACCCTGACTGTACTGATGACAATTTTGATAAAAGACGCGGGTCAAATAATCGCACAAACCGATACGTCGGCTTTTATTATTCAAGAGAGCAAGATCAAACCCGGAAACTGCTCGCTTAATCCGTACCCGGATCCTGGAAGGCGCAGCAAAAGGATCGCCCTGGACATGATCGATAATGAGGGTGAAGACAGTGAATGCATACTCACCTTTGATCTGCTTGTAGGCTTTGTAGCCGTGGCCGTTTATGCGGCTTAACAAGTTTTTAAGCTTGTTCTCATCCGTCATGCCCACCCCCGCACATTTTTCGGTCTTGTTCCAATTGTCAAAAATGATGCTATTGAAAATATAGCACACCAAAGGAATACACAAAAGGGGAATTGGATTGAAGGGTTGGCGCGTAAAGGATCGTCCTTCATGGGGATGACTAGTCGCTGTTGGTGAACAGCAGCACCTTTTGCCACTAGCGGTATGATTTTATTGGCGCCACCGTGTTGGGCAAACTGTGCTGGGAGCGGCTCAGCCAGATCTGGTCAATATGATGGGGTGTTTGCCGTGGTTGAATCCGAATTTTATGGATGCCGTTGTGTTTTAAAATAATGGATTTGGGATGATGGCTGTCACTGGCCCACTTATAACCAACGGCCGGCTGGACATCAAACCAGTTGCCCATACGAATTCCGCCATGGGGCGTCCCGATGTGTTCATCCACTTGCAGCCAGACCGAATCGGTGTACCCGTTGTCGACTTTACATTTGCCCCTGAGCCAGACGACATAACGGCCGGCGGGTGCCTTAAACGCCATCTCGAAATATACCGATGGCTGGGCAAGCGCCCGTTGATTGGCCCCGGAAGATAATACGATGGCCCGCCCGATGGACGCATTTTGGTCTGGGACCAGGCCGACTCCAGTTGTCGACTGATTGGTAATGGATTGACCGTTTAGGAGTATATCCTGATCCGCATGGTACTGTAATGGCAGGCTGGCATGATGGGCATTGGCCTGACCGAAAGGGTTGACCGCAGTGAAAACGATCAAACCAATGAACAGGATTTGTACGGGTACCAAGACGCGCCATTTCCCAAAGGCTTGAAAAGCGGGGCGGCTTGTCTTCATTCCAAACAAAAATCGCAGCACATCAACTCGTTGTACCAACAATGTTTGCAGGCTCAGAACAATGAAAAAGGAGCTGGTGAAAACGATAGCCCATCTGGCGGCATCATGAATTCCCCAGGTTAATACAAAGTACCCAACCAACAGCAAAACTGTCTGGTGCAGAATATAGAAGGGCATTACGCCTTCATTGGCGGTTTGCAGAATGGGGCGATCAAATGCTAGATAGCGCATACCCAATCCCAGAATGGCCAGTAGCCAGAGCCAAGCGCTCCAGAAAGAGAGGATGGTGTTGACCCAGTCGCTGCTCCAGAAAGGGACTACCACCTGGGTCGGCCAGAACAACAGAGCCAGGTAGGCTGCCGAAAAACCAAATCCGAGAAACAGGGATATCCAACACAAATTCTTTATCTGTTGCTTTAGCCGGTCATCGGATGCAATCAGGAAGCCTGCGATCAAAAACCAGATGAAATACAGAAATCCCCAGCCGCCATTACCGATCTTTAATACAGCCTGGGGTATCAAGACATTCATGATTAAAAGAGGTAGCGGAAAGCATAGATATATACATCCAGGAATAGAAAAAACCCGCGTGAGCCGATTCAGGTTCATCTGGCCGCCGGACTTAAACCAGGCAAATAATGGATAGCAGAGTAGACTGTACAGGAACAAAAATAGCAGATACCAAAGGTGCATGCCATGAAAGGCGAAATTGCCGGG
>Ga0180435_10005234_pt1 | contig 12648 bp, 18 predicted proteins | sample SS_ome_3_FD_132467 | JGI IMG/M metagenome (GOLD analysis project Ga0180435, IMG submission 132467) | Hypersaline lake sediment archaeal communities from the Salton Sea, California, USA - SS_3_S_1 metaG | ecosystem: Environmental > Aquatic > Non-marine Saline and Alkaline > Hypersaline >... | reverse complement strand
TCTACAACTGGTTTTTGTGGAATGCCATGTGACGGTGGGCATTATCCGGATACGGAAAATTGGAAGGGAATGAAATAGAAATGCCTCCGTACCCGTATCAGGATGGCGGAGGCATTCTTAGTTATGAAATCGCTAACGGGATGTCGACGTTTTAATCTCGATCAGTCTCCCAGTTTTGCCATGTGGTCGTCATAGATGGTTTCAAGAATATTCTTATGCTTTGCTTCTTCCTGGGAAAGAATTTTGAACACCTTTTTAAAGTTTTCATCGTCGGTTTTTTCCTGAAGTTCATTATATAGTTTGAGGGCGTGCTCTTCCCGTTTCATGGCAATTCTAAGAATATCAAGGTGGCCCATGCCTTTTTCGTATTCCGTATCCAGCATGTAGTTGCTTCGCTTCATGTCCGGAATCCATTTGAAGTTGTATTTTTCAAGATTTTCCTTGTTTGCCGCAAAGTTTTCAAGGAGCCTGACGTGGCCTCTTTCATGCTCGGCAAATTCGGCAAATGATTTCTGAGCGGATAGAAACTGCTCGTCCCGGCTTAATTCTTCATAAAAGTCAACCGCTTCTTTTTCTCTCTCGATGGCAAACGCGATAATATCATCAATCGATTCAAAGTTCATAGTTTACCTCCATTATGGTTTCAAAGATTCTCACTTGTTTTTCAGTTTGGTAATACGGCGATACAACATATCCCAATTCGTACCAAAAAGGCAAGATCATTTCCTGCCATTTTTCCTGCGGTCCACCTCATGGCAGATGCAATCCTGTTCACTGCAGTGTTCACAGACAAAGGTGCCGGATGCTTCCTTGCGCTTTTTTTTGGTTCTGATAGCGATAATAAATACGGCAAGCGCCATGATGAACAGGATAACAATAGTGGTTGTCATATCACCATATCTCCGGGAAGCCGATATCAACAAAGGCGTTTTCAAGCTTGAATTTATGGTTCTGCTCCATGACGGAAAGATTCATCAGCACGGTTTTCATTTCAGGGTCGGGGCAGGCATCGGCCATGTCCTTATACTGATTCATCGCCTCTTCTTCTTTCTTCATGGCAAGGGCAATCGCATCCGCCGGTTTCATATGCTCGGATACTTCCGGCTTCGCTATGGTCGAGGATACGTTGTAGTCTTTCGCGGCGTCAAAATAATTGTCAATGGATTTGCTGGAATATATCTCTTTAAGTGTGTCCCTGTGGCCTCTTTCCTCAACTGCCAGTTCAAGAAAAACGTCCTTGATACTCGGGTCGCTAAACCTCTCGGCAGCATCCTTGTAAAACTTCTCCGCCTCGACCTCGTTCTCAATGGCAAATTTAATTGTTTGTTTAAATTCCTCTACATTCATTATTGAATTCCTTTTTTGTATTTTTACGAAAATGCGTCAAACGCGATCATATCGGATTCAACTCCCAGATTATAAAGCATATCTATCGCCGCTTCAATCATCTGGGGGGGGCCGCAGAGATAATATTCCATCTCCGTGGGGTCCGGATGAGAAGAAAGATAGTGATCATATAGGTTTTGGTGAACATAGCCTGTCATACCCGACCAGTTGTCCCCAGGCAGAGGCTGCGACAGGGCAACATGATAGGAAAAATTATCATGCATTTTGTCAAGGGATGAAAATTCCTCATCATAAAACATCTCCTGCCTGGACCGGGCGCCGTACCAAAAGGTGATGTTGCGTTTTGTCTTTATGTCATTCAGCTGATGAAAAATATGCGATCTCATGGGAGCCATGCCGGCTCCGCCGCCGATGAAACACATCTCATTATCCGTGTCCTTTACAAAAAAATCACCATAAGGGCCGCTCAGGGTGACACGGTCCCCCGGTTTGAGGCTGAACACATAAGAGGAACCGATGCCTGGCGGCGCTTCCGGGTGATCTTCGGGCGGTGTGGCGATACGGATGGTAAACACCAGTTTTTCATTTTCGCTGGGCGGGCTGGCAAGGGAATACGCCCGGAATACGGGATCATCCGACTTGGCCAAAAGTCCGCTTATATTGAACTTTTCCCATGTTGCGGTGAACCTGTCGCCCACATCGAATTCAGAAAAAGAGACCTCGTATTCAGGGATATCAATTTGCATGTATGCGCCGGCTTCAAACTCCAGGTCGGACCCGGGGTCCAGTTCCAGTACCAGCTCTTTTATGAAGGTTGCCACGCTCTTATTTGACAGTGTCGTGGCATGATATTTTTTTATACTGAATATTTCAGGGGGAAGCTCTATGTTCATATCCTCCCTGACCTTAACCTGGCAGGCAAGGCGGACGTCTTCCACCTTTTCTTTCCGCGACAGATGGGGGAGCTCGGTGGGGAGGATATCTCCCCCCCCTGTTTTCACACGGCATTTGCATTGACCGCAGGCTCCGCTGCCCCCGCAGGCTGACGGAAGAAAAACGCCGCTGTTGACGAGGGATGAAAGCAGGGTCTGTCCGGTGGGCCCTTTTATGCTTTTATCCTTATCATCGTTTATGACAATTTCGCAGTTGCCTTTTTTGACAACTGTGGCATCGAGGAAGAGAATCATGACCACAAGGGCAAGAATAACGCCCATAAAAACAGTTGTACTCACAAGATAAATCAATCCATTTCTCCACGCTACATGGTAATTCCGGAAAAAAGCATAAACGCCATTGCCATAAGCCCGGTGACGATCATGGTAATTCCATAGCCTTCAAGGCCTTTTGGCAAATCGGCATATCTGAGTTTCATTCGTATTGCGGCCATGGAAACTATAGCCAGCATCCAACCGACGCCTGATCCGAACCCGAAGACAACGGACTCGACGAACGTGTAGTTTCTCTCCACCATAAACAGTGATGTCCCGAGAATGGCACAGTTCACGGCAATCAGGGGGAGGAACACACCCAGCCCTGCATATAGTGCGGCTGAAAACCTGTCGATTAAAATTTCAAGAGCTTGAACAATGGCGGCGATGACGGCAATGAACATGATGAACTTCATATAGCTCAGATCAATTTCCGGGAAGCCCGCCCATTTCAATGCCCCCGGTGACAGGAGATAACTGTATATCAACCAGTTCACCGGGGCGGTTATGGTCAGGACAAAAATAACGGCAAAGCCGAGGCCCGTTGCCGTATTGATATTCTTTGACACCGCGACAAAAGAACACATCCCAAGGAAATAGGCCAAGAGGATATTTCCGACAAAGACAGAGTCTAAAAAAATGTTTATCAGGTTTTCCATTAGTCCTCTATTACGGACTTCTGCAGCCAGATCAGAAGCCCTATGATAATAAAGGCAGCCGGAGCAAGAAGCATAAAGCCCATATCCTCGTATCCGGCGGCATAAAACGCCTCAGGTATGATTCTGACACCAAACAGGTTGCCCGATCCTAAAAATTCCCGGATAAATGAAACCGTTATCAGGACCAGGCCATAGCCCGCGCCATTTCCGAGCCCGTCTATAAAGGCCAGATGCGGTGGATTTGAAAGGGCGAATGCCTCCGCCCGGCCCAGCACAATACAATTGGTTATGATTAGTCCCACAAAAACGGATAACTGCTTGCTTATATCGTAGTAGTAGGCCCGCAGAAACTCATCGGTCAGTATCACAAGGGTTGCAATTACGGCCAGTTCCACGATGATCCGGATGTTCCTGGGAATGGCGTTTCTCATCAACGAGATGATCAGGTTGGAGAAGGAGACAACGAATGTCATGGAGAGTCCCATTACCATTGCTGTTTTCATTTGAACGGTCACGGCCAGGGCCGAGCATATTCCCAGCATCTGGATGTTGATGGGGTTTTCCCCCCAGACCGGATCAATGAAGGTTCTGAAAGATTTTGTTCTGGTTATTTTCATTTCTTGCACCAAGGCGTATTGGGGTTGGTTTTACAGAACTGAAGTTTTTTCCTGAAAATAATGGATACGGGCTCATATCCGGAAAGAACGTCTTTTAATCCTTTTGACAGGAATTTTCCGGTAAGGGTCGCCCCGCTTATCCCGTCAACATAATTCCCCATTTTCTCTTCGCCAACGGTATCTTCCGCTTTTCCTTTGGCAATGGAAATGGAGACGAATTCCCCGGAGGGGCCGGTAATTTTTTTCCCGATAAAATTACTCTGAAACCAGTTCTGCTCAATTTCTCCCCCCAGACCCGGTGTTTCCGAGTGCTTGTATACCGTAAACCCGGAAATGGTTTGACCGTCGTTCTTAATGGCAAGGTAACCGAGAATTTCCCCCCATAGCCCCCTCGTGTTTATGGGGATAATATATGCCTGAACCGCCCCGCCATTTTTTTGATAAAGGTATACGGGAAGATTTTTTTCACTGTCGCCGCCTGCCGTCTGGTTCTCCTCAATCAGGTTCCCTTTTTCGTCGATATTTACACGGCGGATGCTGTCGTGAAACATCCGGTTGATATCCCCTGATGTATATTCCTTGTCTTGTTCTACGAGTCCGACGGACTTTAAAATGTTTTTTCTCTGGTCGGTCAAAAGGTTTTCCTGTTGTATTTTTTTGAGGCCTGAGGCGGCTGCAGTGAGAAGGGAACTGCATGCTATGCATAAAATGCCTGCAAACAATAATGATTTCATATAGTCAGACATTCGGGATCCTCTTTTTCAGTCTCATTTGTATTTCAATATGATCCATCAGTGGTGAAAAGAGATTCATGAACAGAATCGCCATCATGACGCCTTCGGGATACGCCGGGTTAAATACACGGATGAGCACCGTCAAAACACCTATTGCAAATCCGTAAACCCATTTTGATTGTTCCATGCCCGGAGCGCTTACGGGATCTGTGGCCATGTATACAATACCAAAGGCAAAGCCCCCCATTGCGAGCTGAAAAATAGGGCTCAGGGAAAGAAAGGGGTGGCTTCCCGGACCACTGACAAGATTCAGGGCCAATGAGCTGACAAGAAGGCCGGCCACGCCTCCCAGGATGATTCGATACGATGCGACTCCCGACAGAATTAGAATTATGGCACCGAGGGCGCAGCACAACGTGGATGTGGCGCCGATACTCCCGGGATAGCCTCCGACAAGAAGGGTTTTCAGTGTGAAACCGGCATCCCGTAACAGGTTTTCCAGATTGTCCCCGGCCTGTGACAGCACGGCCTGGGCCAAGGGGGTTGCCCCGGTTACGGTATCTACGGCCTGCTGGGCGCCCCGCCCTGCTGCAACCCATACGGAATCTCCGGACATGCTTGCGGGGTATGCAAAAAACAGAAAGGCGCGACCTGTAAGAGCGGGGTTGAAAATATTTCTTCCGGTGCCCCCGAACACCTCTTTCCCGATAACCACGCCAAAAGAAATGCCGACGGCCACCTGCCACAAGGGTATGCTCGGTGGAAGCGAGAGGGGAAAAAGAAGTCCGGTAACCAGAAACCCCTCGCTGATATTATGTTTTCGAATGGAGGCGAACACTACCTCCCAGAAAAAGCCGACACCGTAGGAAACAATAATGATGGGCAGGGTGATTTCCAGCCCTCTCATGAAGACATAAATCATATCAAGCGATTGGTTTTGAGCAAGGGATGATTGGTATCCGGTATTATATATTCCATAGACCAGCGGCGGCACGAGGGCCAGGATAACGAAACTCATGAATCGCTTAAGGTCTAAGCTGTCCCTCACGAGGGGGGCATGCTTGGTTGTAATGGCAGGAATGAAGAACAGGGTTTCAAAGGCTTCAAACAACGGCTTGAACGCACTGAGCTTTCCGGTTTCTTCAAAATGTTTTCGCTGGGTGTCAAATAGCTTCTTTATAATTTTCATATCGTCGGTCAACCAGTTCAGTACTGCTCGTTTCTGTATTCCCGCTTTGTCTTTCGAAACGTGTCATTCAACTCTATTTTTGAGGGGCAGACATATGTGCAAAGTCCGCACTCCACACAATCAAGGAGACCATGGGCCAGGGCTTCTTCTATTTCGTTTGCAACGATGCACTTAAACATGAACTGGGGCAGTATGTGGACAGGGCATATTTTTGCACACGAGCCGCAGTTAACGCATGCACGGATTTCCCCGTGCGTGCCGGTGTCGAGTTCCAGCTTTTTGCTGTGGATGGATGATAAAAATGTTCGGGACGCGCTTGGTTTGGCAAAGCCGGGCCGTATGAAGCCGAGGAACTCTTCCCTGTCCCCCTGGTCGATAACATTCAGCGACGTATCATAAAGACCTAAAAACGAATCCGGCGGGACAGGGCTGCCCCTGAATAATCCCCCGGTCAAATACCTGAGCCCGGGTTTTTTTGATGATGCCGGAAGAAGGTTAGCAATTGGCGCGCCTATCCTCGTGATGCAGTGCCTTCTCTCCTCTTTATCGGCCTTGCTTCCTCCTACGGCGACGACCCGTTCAACAGGGTAAGACCCTTTTGTCAAAAAGGAAGACAGGAGAAGCAGGTCTTGCCCCGCAATATACCAGCTTCGGTTTTCATCCGGTGTCTGTTTCGTATGGTAAAGCAATACACCGGGATCGCCGGACGGGTATGACCCGGGACATGTATGTGTGACCGGCACATGCCCGTGTATACCGTCACCGGCGGAAACGTTTATGTTGTCTGAATACTTTTTGAGAATATCCAAACCCAGTTCAAATTGATTTGTTTTACCTTGAAGATAGATGTCGGGCGAAGGCATAAACGGTTCGCGGGTATCCAGAGTCACCCATATGGAGGATGGCCGGGTATCGGGGTCCGCTATTCCGCGAAACGGGAGTTCCCTGATAAACGGCCAAACACCGCCGTTTAATAACCGCTCCGTCAAGTCTTTTCTAGTTATTGCTTTCAGGGCATTTTTGTCTATGGGATCAAAGGTCTCGGATGTTTCGCTTTTGTCCAGGTGAATAATAATTTTTTCAATCACCCGGCGCGGGCCGAATACGATATCGGATATGGTTCCGCACCCGGGTGACACGAATTGCAGTTCAGGGTTGTTTTTATCATAAAAAAGCGGTGTGCCGATGTTAACATGGTCCCCTTCGGCCTTGACAAGTTTTGGTTTTATGAAAGGTATGCTGAAGGGGATGGAGCCCACATGCTCAGGTTCTTTCAACTTGACTGTTTCAAGGGAAGGTGCGCCTGAAACTCTCAGCCGCAATCCCCCGCCTTTGTTTATTGTCAGCATTTCCGCCTCGTTTTTGTACCTGCCGCTCAGGATATAACGACCAGGGCATTAAAGCTATAGATCAATCCACATATCCGCTTCTCCGCCGCAGCTGGTACACGTACCCGTCCCTTTCACTTTAACATCTGCGTTCCGGTCCTTGGCTTTTTCTTTTTCAGCCTCTTCAAATTCCACCCATGAGCATTCAATTTCCATTTCCGCTTCATTGCCGCATTTTGTACATTCGCATACCTGTCGGAGCTTCTTTCCCATCTTGTCCTCCTCTAAAAAATAGTCTTCTCCGGAGGCCGCCGCTCCGGCACATATTGTTTTTCTATTGTCCCCTCATTCCATTGCTTTGACACATAGAGGCTACAATAACAGCTTCCGTATTCCTTGACATCGGGTTCACGATAGACGCAGGGACATATGATATCCTTGTCATCATCCCTTTCCCCCGATGCAAGTCTGCAAGGACAGGCCATATACCCGTATCGCTCTTTATTGGCTATCAGGCCTTGCAGCAATTCCGTAACCACGTTTATGTCTTCATTGAAAAAATACCCTTTGGCTTCCTGTATTCTCTTTAAATTTTCATAAAGCTTTTGGACATCCGTCATTTATTGAGCGCCTCCCTGATTTCATTTTCTTTATATCCGACAATAACTTTATCGCCGATGACAAGTGTCGGAAAAGAGCATCTTGGATTGAGTTTTTTTACTTTCTCAATTTCAATTTTTCTTTCCTCTTTGGAGAGAGAGTCTACGTCCGTGAACGTAAAATCAGCCTCGCATTCCCTCAAGAGCTTTTTTGTCAATTTGCAGTGACCGCAAGTCGTCAATGAATATAGCTGTATAGGTTTATCAGTCATAGGATGTGATCCTTTCTTTTTTTTTCCAGTTAATCCGGAATACAGTCCGGAATACAGTTTTTTAATAATGTCGTACCCGTTTAAAAAATTTGAGCGCCTCGTTTATGGGCACCGGGTGTTTGTACCTAATACCGGCATAATTCATATCAAAAATCGTGCCACATAATTTTTTCAACCGGCGTTTCATTCCGGTTCGTTTTCTTGAATTATCACCTTTTTTGAAAAGAATGGGGTTAACCATGCGTTAACGCTAGGTTGCTATACCACTAACTCCTCGTATAAATAAAGGTTTTTTTGATTTTTTTTCCATGAAAACAAACCCTCGCCCCTTTGATCAGGTTACGGGTAATATTTTTTTAACGCCTTGGGATCGGTTCCCATCAAAAATAGAAGTGACAGGACCCAGTTTCTCAAGGTGCAGACCAGCACACCTTCCTTTTCCCATCGCCTGGGCGATGTTTTCACCCGGCTTGGTAAAAGAATAATTTTTCCCCTTTTTTTTCGAATCCGGAGCATTAGATCAATGTCTTCCATGATCGGTATGTTTTTAAAGCCTCCCATGGCATAAAACACCTGTTTTTTTATGAAAATACCCTGGTCCCCGTAAGGGATCCGGGTCACCCGTGAGCGAATGGAAACCATTTTTTCAATCAACCGGTATACGGGTTTGGCGGAGTCGATTCCCAGACGGAATGCACCGCCCGCATAGTCCCGGCCGGAGCATGATGAACGTATATGATCCGCGGCATCATCAGGAAGTATGGTATCCGCATGCAGAAATAACAGAATGTCGCCGTCCGCCAGGGCAGCGCCGGCGTTCATTTGGGGGCCGCGTCCTTTGGGGCCGACGGTTGTTTTTACGCCATTAAAAGATATTTTGTCAACGGTACTCCTGCGGGAGTCTCCATCCACAACGATGATTTCAGCAGACGAACCACTCATGACATGAAGAAGGTGGGAAATGGCATCATTGATTGCCGCGCCTTCATTGTAGACCGGTATGATAACGGATAGTTCGGGGTGCACCGGATTCACCTTTTCACCTTGCACCACCGGGGTTGATTTTTTTGAGAATCTCTCGGTATCTATCTTTTTTTGTTGTTTCTTCAATGAGAAATGCATGCAAATCGTCGTACGTATCTATATCCCGGCAGGGGTTCAACATGAATACATCCATGTTTTTTGATTTAAACACGGCCATTGTTTTTTTCAACACACGGCTTGTTCCCCAGGGCATGCCTGTAAAAATATCGGGGAGGAATCCCCGGGAATGAAATCCGATCAGATAGTATCCGCCATCCGTGCTGGGCCCGATAACGGCCTGATATTCATTTAGGCTGTCGACGGCATCATTGATAATCTCCGTTTTCAGGTCAGGAATATCCGTTCCTACGAGGAGGGCTTTATCAAAGCCTTCGGAAAATGCGTCATCCATCGCATTTTTCATTCTTTCCCCCAGGTGGCGTCCTTCCTGGGGAAACACGGGAGTTTCGTCCCTTAGAAGTCCCAGGAGGCTTTCCTTGTCGTGGACGGGATAAACATATACGTAAACCGTGTAATCTGTTTGGGAAAGCATACCCAATGTATGCCTGACAAAGTGTTTATACATTTCCAGCGCAGCATCATCGCCAATTTTTTCTGCGAGACGTGTTTTGACAAACCCCTTCACAGGCGCTTTGAGAAAAACGATGATAACGGTGTCTTGTTTATTTTTTTTCATGTGGAAATTAATGTTTATCTGATGTCTATCATGGTCGATAACTGAAATCAATCCTGTCAACCCAAGACACTTTTGTCTCAATGTCTCGGTGCCGCAAACGCTAAAACCAACGAATCGTTTCTTTTCACTTTAAAGTAACCGGTTGTTATTTTATGATGAATTTCGATGCCAGGGGTTTTCTCCGCCGGCTGGGGTGCAGGGTCGCATGCTGGTATGAATTTTGATTAACATTACCCAGAGGGATTAATGATGATATTGAAACCATAATGAGTCGTTTGGACTTAAATCACTAAAAAAAGGGGTGGACGCTATGGATTTTAAACAAGTAATTGAAAACAGACGATCCGTGAATCTTTTTGATACGGAACGGAACGTTCCGGATAATCTTTTAAGGGAGATGATAGAGCTGGCGGCCAAAACACCATCAGGGTTTAACATACAGCCCTGGAGTCTGATTCTTTTGGAGGACCAGGACAGCAAGAAGAGATTGCAGCAGCATGCATGGGGTCAGGATAAAGTGTCCGAAGCTCCGTTTACCATGATTGTGCTTGCCGATATGGATGGATGGAAGTTTGACAATCCCTTTGCCCAAAAGAACTTTAAAGAAATGGTCGCCTCCGGGGCAATGAGCCCTGAACAGGAGGAGTGGTTTAAAAATGCGTGCAACACATTGTACGGTGCAAGCGATGCGCGGCGGGTGGCATTTGCCTGCAAGAATACCGGTTTTTTTGCCATGTCGCTGATGCTGGCAGCCAAAAACCTGGGCCTTGACACCCATCCCATGGACGGATTCGACATTGACGGTGTGAGGGGGGAGTTTAACATACCTGAAAATTACTGGATCATGCTTCTTTTAGCAGTGGGATATTTCCGGAAAGGTGAAACCCTCTCCCCGCCGAAATGGCGAAAAACCTATGATGATATTGTAATCAAGTTTGATCAGTAGTATGAGTAGGTAACTCTGAACTTTCAAACCGATAGGAGATATAATCCATGCTGGCACTAGGACTATTAGGAAGCCCCAGGAAAAAAGGGAATACCGCTTATCTGCTCTCATCGTTCATGGATAAATTGGAACAAAAAGGCGCAAACACCCACACCCTATACGTACCGGGCAAGACCATTGTCCCCTGCAAAGGCTGTGGATATTGTGAAAAACACGGGTACTGTGTCACCAAAGACGATGATATGACCGGTGAAATATATGGAATGCTGGTAAAGGCCGATATAATTGTCGCTGCGACACCGATTTATTTCTATAATGCAACCGCTCAATTAAAGGGGTTGATCGACAGGTCCCAGGCGCTCTGGTCGAGACGTTACAAACTGGGGCTTGCCGATCCCCAGAAGACATCGCGAACAGGAATCATGCTTGCCGTCGGTGCGACAAAAGGAAAAAATCTGTTTGAGGGCATTCGGTTGACCTCGAAGTATTTCTTTGATGCAGTCAGTGCGGATTTTAAAGGGGAGCTTACCTACAGGCGGGTGGAAAATCCGGGTGACATGGAAAAGCACCCCGATGTACTGTCGGATGTGGATAGTGAAACAGCCAAGCTTGACAGCCTTTTCGGCAGAAAAAAAGTCCTTTTCCTCTGTGTGGAGAATACATGCAGGAGCCAGATGGCAGAGTCTTTTGCAAAATATTATGCCGGTGGCCGGGTGGAGGCATTAAGTGCGGGAAGCAATCCGGCGGCAGTCATCAATCCCGTCATGGAAGAGGCCATGGCGGAGAAGAAGCTGGACATGTATCTCAGGAAACCCGGCTCCATTGATGATGCATTGTCGGAAATGAAACCGGATACGATTGTAACCATGGGGTGCGGGGAGAGTTGCCCGCATGTTCCCGGGGCTGACATCATTGATTGGGATATTATGGACCCCAAAGGACAGGGGATTGATGTCATGCGCAAAATCAGGGACGAAATCGAGGCCAATGTCAAGAAACTTGTCGATGCATAGATATCGGCTGACCGGTCTACCGCTCATTATAACGAATGGATAATAAAAAAAAAGAAACATTCAATTCTTTTTACGGGGAGCACAATTTTTACTACGGGTTGGATGTCCGGCCTGAATTTGCCGACTATATAAATGCCAATCCGCCTGCCGGCATGCGGGGCCTTGATCTCGGATGCGGGGAAGGACGCTATGCTCTCTTTCTGGCCCGGAACGGATGCAGGGTCCATTGTGTGGACCGCTCCGAAGCCGGGCTGGAAAAACTGGCGAAAGCGGCCCGGATGAAACGTTTTCCGGTGTCAATTCAACGGGAGGATGTGGCGGATTTTGATTTTCCGAGCAATTGTTACGATATCATCATCGCCGCGACGATTCTCGATCACCTGGATGATGCGGTGAGACCGACTGTGGTAAGCGGAATCAAATCGTCGCTGAAACCCGGCGGCGTTCTTTATGCCAATGTGTTCACCGTTCAAGATCCGGGCTACCGGGCTAAAACTAGCCGCCTCAAAAAAAAGGACCCGGAAGGTGTGAGTGACACCTCTGTTTTCATGGCCCATTACTTTGATCCCGGGGAGTTGAAAGAGATGTTTATGGATTTCGAAATCCGCCACTATTATGAGGGGTTGGAACCGGACCTTTCGCATGGCCGTCCCCATACCCATGGCTGGGCGAGCTTGCTGGCAGAAAAACCGGAGAAGAGACAGGAATAAACCATTTGACCAGGTTGATACTCTGATGGGAAAAGAGCATTTTGTTTTTGGGGAGTTGACGGATTTTATTACGGGCAAAACCATTCCTGACACGGATGATGAAAGGGACCGGCAGAAGATGGCGGCATACCTGGTGCAGGATAAGGGCTTTTTAAAAACCGATATTGAACCCGGTGTGAAGCTCCCGGTTGCAATCGATGATGATTCAGATACGGTGACCATTGATTTTGTTGTTCAGGTTCGGGGGCGGGTTGTCATGATCGTGAAATATGGACCGGGTTCCATTGTATCCCGTGAGCGGCCGGC
>Ga0180435_10005233_pt1 | contig 12649 bp, 10 predicted proteins | sample SS_ome_3_FD_132467 | JGI IMG/M metagenome (GOLD analysis project Ga0180435, IMG submission 132467) | Hypersaline lake sediment archaeal communities from the Salton Sea, California, USA - SS_3_S_1 metaG | ecosystem: Environmental > Aquatic > Non-marine Saline and Alkaline > Hypersaline >... | reverse complement strand
GCGTACCTTGCGGTATCCCGCCCAGGGACGGTCCGCATACTGTAATAACGCTTTAAATTCGGGATCGCTCAGCATTTTTTTATGATCGGATTAGATCTCTAACCATACCTTGACACTTCATTACCGTAAATATACAATCTCGCAAACAGACATTCCTAAGAGAGTTTCAGTAGGACATCGCCAAAAGTCGGGCCTTACAATTCAATGCTCCGCTGATTACCCCAAACTCCCCCGCCTTCTTTTGGCATGTGAGACCATCCTGCCGCTCTTAACGGCCAATACGTAATTTAGATGACCATCTTAGTATCACTGCTTCTTATATCCAAGCCCGAACAGGAATGTTGACCCTAACCGAGATCTGAAAAAGAAACCATCAATGAGTATTGAAAAAAGAAATCAGTTGTGTTCCGAAGACAATGCGCTCTCCGAAGTGAGTGCCGAAATCCCAGGCGATCCCAATGAACTGATCGACTTTTTGGAGACAATCCTAAACAACGTCTATTGCGGTATCATAGTAACGGATCGTCATTCACGCATCGTGTTCATGAACCAGGTCTACAGTGAGTTGCTGGGTGTGGACCGCCATCGGGCCGTGGGTCGTCAGATCAGAGATTTTTTCCCGTCGTCGCGCCTCAGCCGGGTCATGAACTCGGGGCATGCCGAGTTGGGTCAGCGCTGCAGTCTGAGCACTGAAACCCCGTTGTTGGTCAACCGCATACCGTTGCGGCAAAAGTCACGTGTTACAGGAGCGATACTGCAAACCGTATTCAAGGATTATCGCCATTTCACGGACCTGCTGACCCGCCTGAACCAGTTGGAACGGGAGGTCAATTACTATAAAAAGGGCTTAAACAGTTTATTGTCGGCCCGCTATACCTTTAAATCCATCGTGGGGCAAAGCTCCTCTATTAAAAAGGTAAAATCTCTGACGGCTAAGTATGCCGCATCCGACTCGCCGGTTCTGATCGTGGGGCCCACAGGCACGGGCAAGGAACTGTTTTCCCATGCGGTACATAGCGCTTCCCCAAGAAAAACCGGACCATTTGTATGCCTCAATTGTGCGGCCATACCCAAGGAACTGCTGGAATCGGAGTTGTTTGGCTATGAATCCGGCGCTTTCACCGGAGCTTTGAAAAAAGGTAAACCCGGGCAAATTGAACTGGCCCAGCACGGCACGCTGTATCTCGATGAAATCGGAGACCTGCCCCTAACCGCACAGGCCAAACTACTGAGGGTCCTGGATACCAAGATGCTTGACAAGCTTGGCGGTGTAAGGGCGATTCATGTCGATTTTAGACTCGTGGCTGCAACCAACCGCGATTTGCCGGATATGATCAAGAAACGCCGTTTCCGGGCCGACCTTTATTATCGCCTCAATACGATGACTGTAACCGTCCCTCCCCTGAAAGAGAGGGCAGAGGATATCCCCCTGTTGGTGGCCAGGTTCCTGAAAGATCTGGACAGCTCGGAAAAACATATGTCCACCGAGGCCATGAGCGCTTTGATGCAATATCACTGGCCCGGGAACGTACGCGAGTTGAAAAACATGGTTGAACGGGCGGTCAGCCTGGTTGAGGGAAAGGTGATCGATCTGGAGCAACTGCCCTGTGAAGTGCTCCAGGAAGAATGCAAACCGGTAGGGGTATCCGGACATCCGGACACTTTTCTGTCGGATGAACTTGCCATATTCGAAAAAACCCTGATTGTCGAAAGGTTGGCCTATAACAAAGGAAATATGTCCAAGACGTCAAAATCATTAGGAATATCGAGATCAACTCTTTACGAAAAATGCAATAAGCACAACATTTCCTGAGCGTATGAATCTACATTATGTCCGGATTTCCGTACATGTCTTGACCTCCGGACGCTTTCTCCCCTCAATCTGGTGCCCTCAAACTTTGCAGTTATTGAAGCTCACGTAATAATTTATAATAATTTCAAGTATATATCCGTAATTATATAAAATTTAGCTGATTTCAATCCCACTGGCATGGCTTTTGTAACAGGTAGTGTGTCGCGAAAAATTGATGATTGTTTCACCTGATAAGGAGAAAATTGAATGAGTTCCAACCGTATCTCCAGGAAGGATTTTATTGTTCCGCGTTGTACCGCTGCCTGTCCGGCGGGTATTGACGTACCCCGTTATGTCCGGGCGGTCCAAGATGGCCGGTATGGCGATGCACTGGCAGTTATTCGGGAAAAGATTCCTTTCCCCACTGCCTGCGCAGATGCCTGTTTCGCCCCCTGTGAGGACGCCTGCGCGTACAAGCAGTTCGGCGATCCCATCGCCATACGAGCTTTAAAACGGGCGGCGGTCGATCAAGGCGGTGAACAGTGGAAAGAAAACCAGAAGAAAGCGCAATCCAGTGGCAAGAAGGTGGCCATTGTAGGAGGAGGCCCAGCCGGTTTGACCGCGGCCTACTACCTGGCTTTGGCCGGCCACGGTGCAACCGTCTACGACGCCTTTCCCGAACCAGGCGGCATGATGCGCTACGGCATTCCCGAATACCGTTTGCCGGGGGAGCGCCTGAGCCGGGATATCGACGAAATAATGGCTCTCGGGGTTGAGTTCAAAGGAGAGGTCAATATCGGTGAGGAGATCTCCTTGGATGATCTTGCCAACGAATTCGACGCCGTTTTCATCGCCTCCGGTGCCAACAGTTCCGCCCAAATCCCCCTGGAAGGCCGGGAAAAGGAGGGCGTCCTTTGGGGCTGGGAATTCCTCAGAGACGTTGCACTCGGCAAGGCCCCCGAAATCAGCGACAAGGTGGCCGTGGTCGGTGGTGGCAATGTCGCCATGGATGTGGCCCTAACCGCCAAACGGCTGGGGGCCAGGGAAGTCAACGTGGTTTGTCTGGAAACTCGTGAAGAGATGCCCGCCCACCCCTGGGAAATCAAACTTGCCGAAGAAGAAGGCGTCCGGATCTACAATGCCTGGGCCCCGAAAACGGTGCTGGGGGAAGATTCGGTTGTGGGACTGGGTATGATGCAATGCACATCTGTCTTTGATGATGCCTGCAGTTTCAACCCGACCTACGACGACATGATTACCCATAAGGTCGATGCCGAAACGGTGATTTTGGCCATCGGTCAATCACCGGTCCTGGAATTTGTGAAGGCCGGAGTGGAAGTCAGGCACAACAGGATTGTTGCCAACGAAGCGGACCTGGCGACGGCCAACGAGAAGATCTTTGCCGGCGGCGACGTGGTGACCGGCCCTCTGTCCATCATCAGCGGTATTGCCCAAGGAAGGCAGGCCGCCGAGTCCATGGACCGTTACCTGGGCGGTTCCGGCATCATCGACCAAAAACTGGCCCCGCCTGAGGATGAGGTCTGGCTGGCGCCCATGGAACGGGTCGTTCGATCCCGCAACGAGATGGCACACCTGGCGCCCTGGGAGCGGGTGCAGGGATTTGATCAGGTCGAGCAAAGTTTGACTCCCGACCAGATCCAGGGAGAGTCGTCACGGTGTCTCAATTGTGACGTCCGTGCGTTCGATGTAGTGCTCGATACCGAGAAATGCAAGGAGTGTGGATACTGCGCTGAAGTCTGCGGGGTAGAAACCTTCGGACCGGCGGCAGCCTTCAACGCCAAAGGCTACCGGCCCATGGAGGTCAAGCGGACCGATTGGTGTGTCGGTTGCTTCAAGTGCTTCTTCTCCTGTCCTGATTTTGCCATCGACATACGTGAGATAACCGCCTAATCAGCGGGGAGGTATCAGATATGAAAAGGTTTTTGGAAACTGGAAATTTTGCAATCACGGAAGGGGCCATTCTGGCCGGCTGCCGCTTCTTCTGCGGATACCCCATTACGCCGGCCACCGAACTGGCCGAAGCCATGAGCCTGCGCCTGCCTCAGGTCGATGGTGTGTATCTCCAGGCAGAGGATGAGTGTGGGGCCATGCACCTGTGCATTGGCGCCTCGCTGGGCGGTATGAAAGCCATGACGGCCACATCCGGTCCGGGCTACATACTGTATGCTGACCCCTTCGGCTGGGCGCTGGGGTGTGAAATGCCGCTGGTGGTAGTCAATTCCGGCCGTGTAGGCCCGGTATCGGGTATTACCGGGGCACCGGGCCAGGGGGAGTTCTACCTCACGCGCTATCCTACCCAGGGCGGTAATTTTGAGTGCGTGACCCTGGCCCCAAATTCGGCCCAGGAATGTATGAAGATGGTATGCGAAGCGTTTTATTTGTCGGAAAGGCTGCGGATGCCCATTACGGTCCTCGCGGATCAGCTCATCACCGACGGTTTCGAGGATATCACCGTTCCCGAGACCGACGATGAAATGGCCGAGATGGGGTTCCGGACCTGGCCGCGTAAAACCTGCATGGGGCCGGAGTTTTATCCCTATACTGATGAACTGGATATTCCACCGGTTCAAATGGGCAGCGGTACAGGCGGGCTGTGTTCGGACTGGACGCCCACGGTTGAGGGATACGACATTGAGGAAGTGACCGAACACCATCGGCACGCCTACCGCCTCATCTACAAAGTCCGCAACAATAAGGACTTGTTCAATCACCATTACGAAAAGAAGTTTATGGATGACGATCCCGACCTGGTGGTGGTCTCCTATGGAACACCCTCCCGAGTAGTTAACACTGCGGTGGAAAAAGCCCGGTCCCAGGGGCTCAAGGTCGGCGCACTCCGGCTGATCAACATCTGGCCCTTCCCGGATGAACACTTCTCCCGCAGCACGAAGTACCTGGCCGTGGAACTCAACTGGGATGGTGAGATGGTCCGTGAGGTCCAGCGTGCCACACCTAAGGATTCTGACGTCCATTTTCTTGGAACCTGCGGAGATCTGCCGACCATCCCGGACCTGTTGGAAACTTTTGAGAAATTATTGAAAAACCAGCCCCTGGAACGCAAGGGCTGGGTTTTGGAGGCCTGGTAATGGAATACAAATCCACAGAGCTAATCGACAAATATCTCCGTACGCGGAAGATCCCCAGCACCGCATGTTCGGGTTGTGGGCTTGGCATCAACCATAAAGTCGTTATCCAGGCCATCGACGAACTGGGCCTGGAAAAGGACGACATTATCTGGGGCACCTCCATCGGCTGCGCCGGCCGCCAGACCTTCGCCACCTGGCTGGGTGACGGATTTGCCGGCACCCATGGCCGGGTCTACGCCATCGCCAGGGGTTTGCGGATTGCATTGCCCAAAGAGAAAAAAATCATATTGACTGTGGGAGACGGCGATGCATTCGGCATCGGGCTCATGCACCTGATCCACTCGGCCCGCTCCAATGCCGACTTTACTGTCATCGTCAATGACAACCTGGGGTATCAGTCGACGGGCGGCCAGTTCGGTTTTACCACGCCACAGGGCGTAAAGACTGATTCCAGCCCGTATGGCATGTTCGAACATAACCTTATGAGCGAAGGCATGGATGTCATGCATATTCTCGAGGGTTCGGGGGCCACTTTCCTGGCCCGTCACGTATGCATGGACGGCCCCAGAGCAGTGGAGAGTGTAAAAAAAGCCATCATGAATCCAGGTTTTTCCCTTGTTCACATGCCGTACCCCTGTCCTACCAATTTCGCCTCGCGGCACCTTGGCTCCAGAAAAGCAGTTGATATCTATCGCTGGATGCAGGAGCAGGCTGCCCCGCTGGGTGAAGAGAAACCCGATACAGTTTGGGCCACCGGCGTGTACGTGGACAAATCGGGCTCCAGGCCCGAATTCTCGGATCATGTGTGGAGAACGGTCAACAAGATCAAAAGGACGGGAACGATATGAAAGACAGAGTGGAAATAGTGGCCAGTGGTTTCGGCGGCCAGGGTGTAGTGCGCCTGGGGCAGGTTCTGGGCGAGGCGGCCGTCAAGCAAGGCCTGCATGTGACCATGCTCAAGAGCCACGGCACAGAAATGCGGGGCGGATACGTCCGCAGCCAGGTCGTGATTTCAAAAAAAATTATCGACAGTCCCATGTGCGAGACACCGGATATTCTACTGGCCCTGTCGCTGGGAGCATATGACCGGTTTGCAGACACGGTGCCTGCGGAAGGCTTAATCGTATATGATCCGGCCTTTGTCGATAAATTGGATGATTCCCTGCCATGCCAACAGCAAGCGTTCCCGGCAAAAGATTTGGCAGTGGAGAATTTCGGAAAAACGATATTCAGCAATTCTGTAGCCCTGGGCGCCATGGCGAAACTACTCGGGGATATGATTGATAAGGAAATTGTGCTGGAAAGTCTGCTGGAAATCATACCGAAGTTCCACGAAGACAACCGCAAGGCATTTGAAATCGGGTACGCCAAAGCACAAGAGTAAGCCCGCCATCATTGACACCTTCACCCAGGCAAAGCAAAAGCGGCTGAAGCTGCGCTACATATAACCGGTTACTGAATGCTTGGCCGCATTGAAACCACTGTTGTCGTCAGACAACGGTGGTTTATGTAGCAAATTTATGCATACCGTGAAAAATATCTTATTACGAGGCCATCGATTTAAAATAATGAGGCGCTCTGCGGCAAGCATCTGCACCCAAAGGTAAAGGAGAAAAAGGGGCCTTCTAAGGCCCTTTTTTGTTTTAACGTATCCACTGTATCGGGCGAGGCCGGATTTGCGAGGCCAAAGCCCGAGTATATTGGGGAGAGTCGGAAAAAATGCGCACGGTAAGATATCACATCGACAAACAGGCTGAGTTGCAGCCGGAAAAGGTCTACATGTTCTGCCCCGAACCGGGGCGGGAACTGACTTATGGGGATCTTCGCCGTGACTCAATCGAACTGGCATGCAGGCTGTATGAAAAAGGGTGTAAAAAAGGCGATAAAGTCTCCTTCATGATGGGCAACGGCTACCAAACGGCCAAGCTTTTCCTCGGGACAATGTATGCCGGACTGGTTGCGGCGCCGCTCAATCTGCAGGCCCAGCCATCACAGCTGGCCTATGTTCTGGAACACTCTGACACCCGATTGGTGTTCACCACCGAATTTCAACACGAGCGGCTGAGCAAAGCCTTAAAGCAGGTGAAGCGCGAAATCGAGGTGATCGTCATTGACAAAGATGCCGAGCGGATTTTTCCCGAAGAATCCTCCCCGGCGCATCAGCTTATTGAAGTTGCGGAACTCGATCCCGCGCTTTTGATGTACACTTCGGGGACTACCGGCGTGCCCAAAGGCGTCATCCTGAGCAACAAAAACATGGCCGCAGGCGGGGAATACGTGAGTCTTGCCCACAGCCTTACTACCGAGGACCGGGGGCTTGTGTCATTGCCACTCTATCACATTAATGCGCAAGTTGTTTCGATGATGGGACCACTGGTTAGCGGTTCGTCCAATGTGTTGCCCCACAAATTTACCACACCCAATTTCTGGCCCCTGATTTCGAAATACAAATGCACATGGTTTTCGGTTGTCCCGACTATTATTTCCTATCTGGTCAGTGCATCGGAAATTGAAGGGGAAGATTTTAAACTTGAGCAGCTCCGTTTTGGAAGATCGGCCTCATCCGCACTGCCGCCGTCGCTTCATAGAGAATTTGAAGAAAAATTCGGTATATCGATAATCGAAACCATGGGCTTGACAGAGACGGCGGCGCCCGTTTTTTCCAATCCCCTCGACCCGTCTAAACGGAAATATGGATCTCCTGGCCAGGCAGTGGGCAACACCGCTAAAATTATCGACAATGAAGGGAATGAATTGGCGCGGGGGAAAATCGGCGAGATCATGATCAAAGGCGACAACGTGATGAAGGAGTACTACAAGGCGCCTGAAATTACCGCGGAGACGATTGAACCGGACGGCTGGTTGCACACCGGCGACCTGGGTTACATGGATGAAGACGACTTTGTGTTTGTGACCGGACGGATCAAGGAACTCATCATCAAAGGCGGGGAAAATATCGCCCCGCGGGAAATCGATGAAGTGCTGTACAAACATTCTGCGGTGTTGGACGCGGCGGCCGTCGGTATACCCTGCGATCGCTATGGCGAAGATATCATGGTCTGCTGTACCTTGAAAAAAGGTCGGGAATGCACCGAGGAAGAACTTCGGGAGTTTTGCCTGGAACATCTTGGAAAGTATAAAACACCCAAAAAAATTAGGATTTTGAGAGACCTGCCCAAAGGGCCGTCCGGGAAAATCCAAAGGCTCAAACTCAAGGATATTTCTGAGGCCAGCCCGTGATACACGGATAACAGCCGGATTCATGAATGTGCGGAAAGCTGTGACTGATGGACAAACCTCACAATCGCCCGCCAGGAATGAAAAATTAGCCCTTTCTGCAAGAGCACTCAGTAGACTTTAGGAGTAGTATATGGCAGACTTTTTTCTGTACTTTCCTCAAGCGTTCGCTCCGGCCAACCTAGTAGCCCTGATTCTGGGCGTTTTCGGGGGATTGATTCTGGGCGCTACGCCCGGTCTCAGCCCCACCATGGCTGTGGCGCTTCTCGTACCTTTCACGTTCCACATGGATTCCGCCACGGGCCTGACCTTACTGGGTGCCGTGTATACCGCGACAGTGGCCGGCGGTGCCATTTCGGCGATTCTGATCAATATACCCGGGGCACCGGCCAACATCGCTACGCTGCTGGACGGCTACCCGATGGCCAAGCAGGGTAAGAGCCAAACCGCTCTTTATATCTGTTTTATCTCGTCTCTGGTGGGGGGGATTTTCGGCATGGTGATCATGATTCTTTTCACCCCGCCGTTGGCTAAAATTGCCCTTAAATTCGGAGCGCCGGAAATGTTCTGGACCGCCATTTTCGGCATCACGGTCATGGCCGGCCTCTCTTCCGGATCCATATTCAAGGGTTTGATAGGGGGCATGTTCGGTCTGTTGATCGCAACCATTGGGTACAGCCCGGTGCTGGGAACGCCGCGGTTCGTATGGCACGATGTCCTTACCGGCGGCGTTTCGATTATTCCGGCGCTGATCGGTCTATTCGCGATTCCCCAAGTTTTTGCGTTGCTCGAAACCCTTGGCAAAGACGTGGCAAAGGTCGCATTCAAACCGGAAAAAGGGGTACTCTTTAAAACCATCCAGGAAAACCTGAAGATGGTCAAAGCCCTGAGCGTGGGCTCGATTGTCGGCTCTCTCATCGGCGTTATCCCTGGCGCCGGCGGACAGGTGGCGGGCTTGATTTCTTACGATCAAGTTCGTAAGATGTCCAACAATCCCAAAAGCTTTGGAAAAGGAAATCCCGAGGGCGTCGCCGCGGCCGAATCGGCCAACAACGCCATGGTCGGCCCTTCACTCATCCCGCTTTTAACCCTGAGTGTGCCCGGATCTCCCACAGCAGCGGTTTTACTGGGCGGACTATTAATACACGGGCTCTTTCCCGGTCCCGATCTGTTTACGGTCCACGCGGAGGTTACCTATACCTTTATTGCTACCCTGGTGCTTGCCCAGATCGTCATGTGTATCTTCGGCCTGATCCTGTCACGTTACTCCTACAACGTCATGCGTGTGCCGAACCTTGAAATGGCCGCCGCAGTGACGATATTGGCCGTTTTCGGGACCTACAGCGTGCAAAACAGCTTTGACGATGTGATTGTCATGTTCAGCCTGGGGACATTGATGTACGTCGGCCGCAAGGTCGGTTTTTCACCAGCTCCGGTGGTCCTGGGAATCATTCTCGGGGTTATCGCCGAAGACAACTTCCTCAAAGGCCAACTGATCGCATCAACCGATGTGGGAATGTTCCGTTACTTTTTCACCGGTACAATCAATATTATTGTGATTTCACTATGCGTTCTCTCGATCCTGTATAGCATTTACGGTGAAATTCGTGCCTACCAGAAAATGAAAATCCAAGGAGAGCGAAAGTGAAAAAGGATGTGATTGTTTCCCTCGTCTGCCTGGCGGGCGCCATTTTCCTGTTTTATTCTCTGAACTGGATCGATGATGAAAGGGCACAAGCCTTCCCCCGGGTAGTTATATCCATCATCGGGGTTCTGTCCCTGCTTCTGCTTGTGCAGACACTGGCGCTCAAGAGCGTGAAACAAGCAGCTGCCGGCGACCCTTTTCCCTGGGCACGCTTTATGATTATGTTTGGGCTTATTGTGGTATATTTTGCCATTATGGAGAGGATCGGATTTTATCTCTCGGCCTTTCTGTTCTTTATAGCGGTCACAACTTTGTTCGGTGGGGCTGCGAAAAGAGCAACCAAAGCCGTTTCCCGGGTGGGATTGCCGCTTGTCTTCACTGGCATTTTATATCTTCTTTTCAGCGTGTTACTCAAGGTTCAAACGCCTAGAGGAATGCTGTTCTAACGGTTTTCACTATCAAAGGCAGGTGTAGCAGGGGCGTTTGACTGGTTTATATACCCATAGCAGCTTGAAGAAAGGAGAAAGAGATGAGAGGCAAATCGATTGTAGTGGTCTTGATGACTGTGGTGGCCTTTAGCGTATTTGGCTCGATTGCCATGGCCGAGTATCCGGATAAGCCCATCAGCATGATTGTGTCCTACTCGCCGGGCGGTGCCACCGATTTCCAGGCTAGAATCGTAACCATGCTTGCCGGCAAGGAGGAACTTTTGGGCCAACCCATGGTCATCATCAACAAACCCGGGGCTGGCGGGCAGGTTGGCTGGAACTGGTTCGTGACCAAAGGCAGTAAAGACGGTTACACGCTTGCCGCCTATAACGTGCCGCACTTCATCGCCCAATCCATTGTATTTAAAACTAAATACAACATTAATGAATTCGAACCGGTGGCCAACTGGGGCGCCGATCCGGCTGTGTTGATCGTGGGCAAAGACAGTGAGTTCAACACCCTGGACGATTTTATCAAGTATGCAAAAGCCAATCCGGGCAAGATTACCGTCTCGGGAGCGGGGATGTTTGTCGGGCATCACATCGCTTATCTGCAACTGGAAAAAGCCGGGGGCATAAAGATGACCTATATCCCCGAAAAAGGCGGCGTTCCGGCTATGCAGTCGGTGATCGCCGGGAAAGTCAAGGCTGGTTTCAACAACCTGGCCGATGCCTTCCGCAACCAGGACCGTCTGAAGATACTGGCCGTGGCTGACCTGGAGCGCAACGACTTTCTGCCGGACGTGGCGACCTTCAAGGAATTGGGCCTGGATATCGATGACTCCAGTGTTAACTTCCGCGGCGTTGTTCTGCCCAAGGGTGCTTCCCAGGAAGTCATCGATAAGTGCGCAGAAGCGTTCCCCAAGATGTTCGGTGCCAAGAAGACCCTGGGCAAAATGAAATCTTCAGGCAGCCCGGTCCGCATCATGCAACGCGAGGAAGTTCTGAAAATGTTCCAGGAACGCCAAGCCTACCTGGAAAACTTGCTCAAGGACCTGAAAAAGAAATAACACAATATTAAGATTCGAAAGGATATCAGGTTGGCAGGACGTGGCGGCAGTGGCACCGGGCCGGCAGGAATCGACCGGACCGGTGTACGCTGTTGCCGCTGCTGCTAATGGTGAGTTAGATCTTGAGATTGTAATCGTTTGTGTAGGAAAATGGTCGCCGAGCAGGATTTATTGTCGAATAAGAAGCAGGTTCTGTTGGTTGGAAGCTCCCACACCAGTCTATCCTATCTGTATATGAAAAGGAGACTGGGTGGGAAGGCCAGGGTGAGCAAGCTGCCCTACTATGCCGGCAATACCGAAGAGATGTTGGCTTCTTTGCCCGGATGGCCGCTGGAAGGCAAAGATATCGTTCATGTTTATGCAGGGCTTCGGGATTTGGTGCAAAACGAAATTGGTCAACCGCTGGTCGGCCCCGAAAAATTCAGGAAAAATCTCCAAACAATATACAATACCATTGCATCAAGATGTTCTGCTAAAATCGTTTTCTCAAATGTCCCTCCTGTCGCAGACAATTTATTGTCAGGAGACTTGCTGATAAATGAGAGGATTCTGTTATATAATCATATCATTGACGAAGTAGTGGCTTGGGCCGGCATAGAATTACATAATTTCAGTGCTTTTGTTTTGAGTCATGCAAGTGGTGCTGAAAAATATAGTGACGGACTCCATTTTACACGAAAATTTTATAAAGAGTACGCCGAGAATCTATCTGCTTTCCTAATGAAAGTTTGATAACCAATAGATCCAAATCTTTACTCCGGTCATGTTATCCCCACCGAACTCTAAATACATTCCGATACCAATCTATGGCAAATGCCAACTGTTAAAGCATAGACTATATTCGTAGCCAAATGATCGGTAATCGTTCTGTCAAAAAGAATCTTCGATTCCGCTGGAAAATCACTATCGCCACACCAGTATAAAACTGCCACAGGGATCCGTGGTGTAATCTTGAAGACGAAAGCAGTGTCTGCCATCCTGATGGGGATGCCGTTGAGCTGTTCACATACCTTATCGAACTCTTTAACTTGATTTTTGAAACGGCCTGAGATTTTTTTAGTTGGGATTTCATGGGGGCCACGGAAAAATGTGGTCCCCCCTGCAATATCTTTTTCTGAAATCCACTCGTGAACGGTATCAATCGTTTTAGAATTCAGAAGGTAATGTATCATGAAGAGGTAAAAGTAATTATGGGGTTGGTATATCACGTCCGTGGTACATTCAATTTTATTGCAAGTTGGGAAAATTCTATATTCATCACCCCATACAGTTAATGTAAAAAATTGTTTTTCATTATCAAAACTGCATATTGCCCGCCTGCAAACATCCCTTGGGTCTTTACTGGCTAATTCCTGAAAATGATATTTATT
>Ga0180435_10005231_pt1 | contig 12650 bp, 7 predicted proteins | sample SS_ome_3_FD_132467 | JGI IMG/M metagenome (GOLD analysis project Ga0180435, IMG submission 132467) | Hypersaline lake sediment archaeal communities from the Salton Sea, California, USA - SS_3_S_1 metaG | ecosystem: Environmental > Aquatic > Non-marine Saline and Alkaline > Hypersaline > Sediment... | reverse complement strand
TACACGACGACGTCTGGGTGTGCTAACATGCGCGCACCTTCGGACGTTGGGTTAAGCCACAGGAGCCATTCGGATGAACCACTCGCGTGACTTACGCAATCAGCTGTTGTTGGTTTCTCTTACGTGCGTCTTCTTTGCCGGTGCGCTGTCGGCCGCCGAAGCCCCCGCCGACCCGTCCCCCAAGCCGGATGAGCAGCAGCTGCCCCACCGCATGCACGCGGCGATGGACCAGCTGCCCCGGATAACGGTGGGGATCGAGAAGGCCGACCTGGTGGGCTCCGACAATCGCGTGCTGCAAGCGGCCGTGGACTACATTGCCGCGCTTGGCGGCGGCACGGTGGAGATTGGCGAGGGTGAGTTTTTGATGCGAGATTCGCTCCACTTGCGATCGCACGTCACTGTGCGAGGAAAGGGCGAAAGTACGATCCTGAAGAAGGCAGCCAGCGCGAGTTCGCCGCTGGTGCTCGACGGCGACTTTGGCGAGCAGCAAATCACGGTCGAGAATCCGCGAGGATTCGACGTCGGTTACGGCGTGGCGGTCTGGGATTCACGAGCGGGCGGTTTTCACACCACGGTGGCGCGGATCACCGGCCGCCGCGGCAACACGTTTGCCGTCGACAAACCGTTGATGGCGGATTGTATGGTCAGCCATGAAGCGCAGGCAGCAACCGTCTTTCCCGTCGTCAGCGGCTACAACATTCGCGGCACGCGGATCGAGAACTTGACAATCGACGGCAACAAGGGGGCCAACCCGGAACACCTGAACGGTTGCCGCGGAGCGGGGATCTTCCTTTACCGGGCCTTTGGCACGGCGCTCGAAGGCTGCCGGGTCCGCGGCTACAACGGAGATGGGATTAGTTTTCAGCAGTCGAATGAGGTCACCGTGACGGATTGCACGTGCGAGGACAATTGCCATCTCGGCCTGCATCCCGGTAGCGGGTCCCAACGTCCCACGATCCGCCGATGTGTTGCCCGGGGCAACGGCACGGACGGGCTGTTTCTGTGCTGGCGAGTCCGACACGGCCTGTTTGAAGACAACGTCTTGGAACGAAACGGCCGCTTCGGCATCTCGATCGGGCACAAGGATTCCGACAACCTGCTGCAACGGAACAAGATCCGTGCGAACGGCCGAAACGGCGTGTTCTTCCGCAACGAGACGATCGGCATGGCCGCTCACCGGAATCGCCTGGTAGAGAATCTCATTGAGGACAACGGAACGGAAGGCGAAGCCGCCGGGATCCGTATACGCGGCGAGACAAACGGGCTCGTCTTCCAAAACAACGTCATTCGAGATACGCGACCCGAAGCGGCCGCAACCCAAACCGTGGGAATTCTCATCGAACAGACCGTTGGTGAGCTGACCCTGGATGGCAACAAGATCGAGGCAAAAACGCCAATCGACGACCGCCGCCCGCTAGAATGAGTTCTGATTTAGAACACTGATTTTCGCTGATCTTCGCTGATATGGATCAGTGAAGATCAGCGACGATAAGTGTTCCTTCTCCCCCCTTCAGGACAATGGTGCCATGACGTCGCTCGCACTTCTACCGAGGCTGTTGCTTTTCGCTGCGACGTGCGCGGTGGTGATATCCGCCACGGCTGACGCGGATGTCGTCACGCGGCGGTTGGGGACGGGGTTGCCGCCATCGCCGGGGAGCGGGCGATTGCCGCAGGCGTGGGTCGCGCCGGCGGAAAAGGCCCCGCGGATCGACGGCAAGCTCGACGATCCGGCCTGGTCGCAAACGCGGCCCGTCGTGCTCGGCAAGCTGGCGAGTCGCGGCGAAGCGTCGCCGAAAACGGAAGCCCTCTTGGCTCACAAGGACGGCGTGCTCTTCGTAGGCGTGCGATTGGCCGAGCCCAGAGTGGCAGCCATGAAACGCACCGTCACCGACGCCGACGGTCCGGCCTACCGTGACGATTCCGTCGAGCTGTTCCTGTCGCCGCATCCGAACCGCGGTTATTACCAGATGATTGTGAGTGCCACGGGCGCGATTTTCGATCGACACGGTCACGGAAATCCGGCGCATTAGGATTCCGGGGCGAAAGCCGCCATGGCGATCGGAAAGGACCATTGGACGCTCGAAGTGGCCATCCCCATGTCTGCCTTGGGCGTGGCCGGCGAAAGCCCGAAACGCTGGCGGGCGAATATCTACCGCAATCGACAAGCCGGCGGCCGTGGCGAGAGCCAGGCCTTTTCGCCAACCTTTCGTGGCGACTATGACGTGCCGGACCGGTTCGGCCACTTCTTATTCACGCCCACCTGCCCATGGGCCGAACTGGAACGCGTAAGCGGCGATCAGAAGGGAATCACGGTTGAGCCGTTAAGCGACGGGTCAAGCATCTTGCTGTTCGATCTGTCGATGATTCCCGCGGAAGCGCAAGTCCATCGCGCCCATTTGCAGTGCGAACGAGAGCCGCTCGATGGCCTCAGCGATGACATTCTCAAACCCGTCGAGATTCTTTCGCTCGCCAGCCTGCCACGCGCCGGCGAACTGCCCGCCGCGTCGGGCGAACCACTGCCGTTGGTCGGGCCATGGGACCGCGCCTTCGACATGACGAGTCTGGTGCGGCGGTGGGTTGGCCGCCCATCGGCGACCGGTGTCTGGGTCAAGAGCTTCCCCGGCTGGCGGAAAGACCGCACGTTCCTGGACGTCATGTTCGACGGCCAGGCGGAGCAGGTCCCGCCAGCTGCCTCGGCCGTGAAGGCACAGCACCGCGCGGGCCAGACGTTTATCACCTGGCGTGAGGTCGACGATCCGGTCGGGCGAGACGAAGTCACTTGGGACAACATGAAGGCCGTTCTTAATGATCTCGATCGCCGGCGACAAATACGCTATTACGTGTACCGTTCGACACGCCCCATCACACCGCAAACGTTGCCCGAGGCGACTGTCCTCGCTCAGGTGAAACCCCTGTCCGGCTGGAATCTGGCCGGCCGGAACATCGACCGGCCCATCGATGATTTCATCAGCACGCAGCGCGTGCTCCGCTGGCACCAGTGGAACCCGTTTCAGCATGCCAGTATCGACGGCGAGTTCGGCCGCGACTGCCCGATCGATCGCTTCGTTGTCCGCGAAGGTCAGCCACCGCTGCCGCGCGGCACGGGCCTGTACGTGCACACCTGCACGGCAAACGGGCGAGCCTACTACGCCGTGGTGACGGCGATCGACGGAGTCGAAAACACGAAGGATATTCGCCAAGGCCTTTGCGTCGTCGGACCCGTCAACGAAACGGTTGCCGATCCCGAGCCGGTCTTGCAGCGCGAACTGCCGCCCATGCCCTTTTTCAATTTCGATCAGCGGCGGCTGCACTATGTTCGTTGGGTCGCACCGCCACTGTCCAACAAGCCCTACGAATACCACAACTGGACCGTGGGAGTGCCGAACGAACTGACTCCCGGCGCGGCACTCGAGCTGAATCTCCATCGGGACGGACACAGCTATTGGCGGACACATTATCGCATCGAGCCGGGCAGCGTCGTCGTCTGTCCGTATGACTTCCCATTGAACACGCTGTGGTACGGTTACCACGAGTGTCAGGGGACATTACGCCCCTGGAGTGAAGGAGTGATTGGCAACTACACGGAACAGCGGCTGTTGTCGTTCGTCGATTGGACTGCCGACAAATGGACGGTCGACCGTAACCGCATCCTGGTAACCGGTTGCCAGGGCGGGGCCAGCGGGAGCGGGGCGCTGCATTTGGCTCTGCGGCGGCCGGATGTTTTCAACATGGTCATCGCGGGGCATGGCGAACCGGGCTACACAGAGTTTGGCGAACAAGCGGAGCGTCTGTGGGGCAAAGTTGTGTGGAAGCTGAAAGGTGAGAGCGGCGAGAGTGTGTGGGACGAACTGGATTTGCTGCAGCACGCGAAATCGCTGTCCCCCGATGTCCAATTGCCGTTGATCAGCCTGACTTACTCCAGCAGTCAGGAACAAACGCACGAACTGGCCGAGGCACTCATGGCCGGGGGCCACGCGGTCGTAACGCATACCGCGTGGGGCGGCCAGCGGCTGATTCCCGTGTCGGCCACGGCCACCAACTGGTGCCTGCCGCTCGACATCCGCAAGAATCGCGCCATGCTGGCCGTGTTCGACGCGGGCCAAACCCGCGACGCGGTCCGCAACGGATCGCTGGTTTGGCTGACGGACGATATGGTCGACCAGCCCGAACGGTTTGCCGTCACGCTACGACAAGGCCGCGGTTCATTTGCCGGGACAATCACGCTGCGACGTCTGCAGCGATTTGCACCACGAACGGGACAGCGCTGCAGCTGGAAGCTTCAGCCGATCGAAGTCACGGTTCGAAGCGCGCGCGAAGAGCCATCGGAGCAGCAGGGAACCGTCACGGTGGGTCGCGACGGACTGGTCCAAATTCGTGAGGCAAAGCTCGCAACGGGAACGTATCGGCTGACGGTCACGCGAGATAGGTAGGGAGTTTCAACCATGTCAGGCATCGCTGTGAAGCAAGTTTCTGCGGCGGAAGCCGCGGCGAGGAACGGTAGCCGAAGTCGTGAGACTTCGGAGGCTACATCGAAACGCCCGAATTCTCACGAATCCGGCTACCAGAATGCTTCACCGCGTTGCATGTCAGGGCGTGCGAAGCGGGTAATTGTGGCGCGTCTCGCCGTTGCCACCGCAATACTTTTGTGGGAATTCTCCGGTTTCGTCGGTGCTGCCCCCACCATGGAACGCTGGTGCAACGAACAACCTCGCGCGGCACACGCGGGTACGCTAACGACCACACAGGTGGGCGATCTCATACTGTTGTCGTTCGATCTGTCGGCATTGCCTGCCGACACGACGATTCACGGTGCCTGGCTTACGCTCACAAAAGAAGACGGTCAACCTTACGATCCGATCCTCGTCTACACGGCGACCGAGACGGATGGCTCCACGATCAAACACGACGGCAGGCGACTGGCTCTGGAACCGTCGTGGTATCGCCGTTTTGTGGTCGGCGACGCGGTCCGACGCGGCGTGGCCGATGGCGGCAAGAACCTTAGTTTTGCTGTCGTGCCGTTCGACGGTTTTCGGCCAAACGAGTCCTCACTGGACATCTGCTACGACGGGAAGGCCCGCGCCCTCCCGCCACAAGTCGGCGGTCTGCGAGCCGTGCATCACCATGGTCAAACTTTCTTGGCCTGGCGGGAACACCCTGCCTATCACCCCAAGCCTCAGGAGATTGTGTGGCTGGAGAAGTTCTCCGAGAAGGGTGATGTACGGGCGAGCGGACCCGGCGACGGGGCCCATGGCATGCCCAACCATCCGGGCATCACCCTGCGAACTCTGCGGCGCTTGCAGGGGCTGGGGCTGCGCGACAGGCCGAGCGGCTTTCAGGGCATTCGAGGGCTGAAGCGTGTGGCGGAGGTCGAGCCTGTGACGTACCGCGTCTACCGCCACAACGAACGAATTACCGCCTCCAACATTCATCAGGCCCAGTTGCTGGCAACGGTGAATCCGTTCAGCGGCCTCGATACCGAGGTCTACAAAACCCATTTCAAGGGCGAATACATCGACCAGCGCGAGGAGCCCGAGTCGTTCATCCCAACCCACTGCGTGAAGCAGGGCGAGGCGCTGCGACCGGGCGAGGCATTGTACGTCCACACGCCCGGCCGGGCGGGCAACGGGTACTATGCCGTCACGTGCGTGCTCGGCGGCACGGAGAACCTGGCACAGATCAGCGCGGCCAACAGTCTCGACCAATCGGTTGCTGAGCGTCCGGGCAGTCCTCGGCCGGTGCTGCAATGGGTCCAGGAGGATCGCTACAAGACGGATCCCATCGAGTACTGGTATCGCATTTGGGTAGCGCCGCCACTTACGAATCTGCCGAGTCGCAGCTTCCGCATCGGCGTGGCCGTTTCGGACAACTTTGTAGGCCCCGGGCCGCTCGCCATCGGGGCCATTTCGGGAACGTTCAATGTCCGCGAGTCGATCCGCGTCCCGCCGCCGGACCGGGTGACGTTCATGATGGAGCGTCAATTGGCCTGGCTGCCGGCCCTGTTCTACAACGAGGGCCGCGGCACGCTGCGAGCCGCCACCGAGTGCAAGGTCGACTACTTCAGTGAGCGGTACATGGACACACTTATCAAGTGGATCTTGTCGGAATACAAAATCGATCGCTCGAAGATCCACGGCAGCCTGCTCTATTTCGGCCTCAGGCACCCCGAGATATTTCCCAAGATGTCATTTGGCGGCTACACGGCCACCTACGACTACCGGTGGGCCCCGGGCAGCCCGGCCCATTTAGGTCCCGAGGGAATCAAGACCGTCGATGGCGAGGACGCCTGGGAAATGTACAGCGTGGGCGGATACCTGCGGAAGTATCCGGGCCGAGACATCCCGTTCTTTATTTGCATCTCGGGCACCGGCAAGGATCGCGGGCACACGTCCGAGTTTGGCTGGCAGGACGACCCGCGTGGCTGGCGCGCCCTGCAAGACGCGCGGCAGCCGTTTGCGGCGGCCTGGAGCGGGGGTTGGCGGCAATATCCTGCATTCTCAGAATTCGGCCAGATGAGTTGGGATGGGCCGGTCCCCGCTTTCAGCAACTGCTCGTTGGATAACAACCCCGGCAACGGCGATCCGGCCGACGGCGACTACTACGGCCAGATCAACGGATGGCTGATTTGGGATGACCAGCGATGGATAGATAGACCTGACCGCTGGGAAATGACGGTCTATTTGCACGATTCGTGTCCTCGACACCGCTGCCGCGTGGATCTGACCCCGCGGCATTGCAGCCTGTTTAAGCCGCGCCCCGGTCAATGGTTTGCTGGGAGTAACGCAACCGCCGAAGGGCAACCTGTCGGCAGCGGAGAAGCCAAGGCGGACCAATGGGGGTTGGTGACGATTGAGAAATTAACGATCACACAAGCCAAACACCGCATCGTGATTGAGCGGAGGTGACAGGGGCAAAGCGAAGGTCAGTAGAACATAGGTGTCTACGCGTTTCACACGGGTCCTTGCCCCGCGTGCCGGCTTCAGCCGGCATACGCCTTGCCACCGCTGAAGCTGGTGGGGAGTTTGCCCAACTCGCGCACTCAGCAGCCCGCTTCAGCGGGGCTTCCCCACCAATTCACCGGACGTGGAAGTTCATCGAGAAGCCCGGCTGAAGCCGGCTCTTAACGCGTGCTTCGGCATCCGTGTCCACCGGCTGAAGCCGGTGGCAGACCGAAAGCCTGCTGAAGCAGGCAAAGCATGGGAAAGTGGAGACGTTCCGCAGCCTCCCCCCGAGTTTTTGGCAGCCAGGATTCGGGCTGAACGCTTCATTCTCATTTGCGTTGGAGGTGCGTAGAGACCAAGGCCCGGCGGGACGGTATCATGATCGCAACAACGCCTCTTCCGAGTCGTTTAGATACATGAAGTCGGTAGATGGGTCTACATTCCAGTCAAGCTGCAGCGGACCAAGCCGTTGGGTTCTCGGGCGTGCCACCCATGTCTCATCGGTCCTACAGCTGAAACACGAACAGCTGGACGTCACCGCGCTCGTCGGGGTGGTATCGCTGCACGGCCGTTTCCATCAAGTTTGTCTGCCACGGCCCCGCGGGTTCGGGGGTGCCGCCGTTTCGTTCGAACAGCCGTTTGGACCGGTCGGACGCGGTAATTGCCGCGGCGGCCGTACATCCCTGCTGGCGGAAGCGGCTGAGCGCCTCGCCCAGCAGCAATTGCCCGTGCTGAGAATCCTGGTGGTTTTCGCCGATCACGTAACCGCCGATCAATACCGTGCCTGACGCGCCGGGCACGTCCGTGGCATGCAGCTTGCCGACAATCACTCCGCGATGTTCCAGGAGCAGGGTCTGCGGCAACAGGCGCTCCAATCCCGATCGATCCACTGGTTTGACCAGCGGTGTGCCGCGCTCGGTCGTATAGCGTTGCGCCTCGGTGTGCAGTCGCTCGATCTGATCCAGGTCGTCGGCGCGAGCATAATCCACGTGGTGGCTCTGCTGCCGTTCGATCATCGTCCCGACGCCCGTGCGGGTGAGGATCTCGTCGAGCAGCCGCGAATACGAGACGATGTGAACCTGACTGACGCCCCCGGCGACGGCACGGATACTGGCATGGATCTTCGGCAACACGATGCCTGACAGAATGAAGCTGCCGTGAGCGTCTCTGCGTTGCAGCAAGCACAGCAATCCCTCCAGGTCGGCAAAGCTCAGTCGCCGCTGGCCCTTCTTTTGGTCGGGCACAAACACGCCGTCGAGATGCGTGAGAAACATGAGCTTCTGGGCCTGCAACTCGACCGCCAGATCGGCCGCGAGCGACACGGAGGGGACGTGGAGGAAATGGCCGCGGACGTCTTGTCCGCCAAATCCGACGATCGCCAACTGTTGCTGATCCAGGATCGATCGGATGGCGTCGGCGTCGATTCCCGTGACGATACCGGTGCTCTCATGTGCGATTCGCCGCTCGCTGCGGACCACCGCTGGGGCGAGCAGGGTACACGGAAGGCCGACCGATCGACACAAGTCGTCGACGGTGTCGCCGATGCGCGATCGCTCCTGTTGAATTCGCGGCAGCGCGTGCTCGGGGATGACGAGCCGATTCGTTTCCGCGTGTGTCCGGGCCCTGAAATCGGCTCGAAGTTCTTCCTCGAACCGCGCCCCCTTACCGAACACCAGCACGACGCGGATGCCGTGCCGCCGTAGATCGTCAATGCCGCGGAGGATGGCGAGCGTCGTCTGGGCGTTCTCGACCGCTTCGGCCTCCGCCTGGATGACGAACGTATCGCCCTGGAAACGAGAGTAATAAAGGCTGGAGGTCATCCGCTGGGCACTAGCTGTTGAAGGGACGGTTGCATTTCAGAAGCTGAGCCGAACGCGCTAGCGTCGGGCGGCGGGACGTGTGAGGCCCGAGGCTAGCGCCTACGGCTCACAAGATGCGGTCGCAGAGGTCATGAAACTCGCTCTTAGCAGAAACACATCGACTCCCCGGCCTGCTCACGGCCGCAGGTCGGGAACCCCGATTTTCCGGCCGTACGCTTGCACCAACTGCCCGGGGGTACAACCGTAGCATTCCCGCAAGCTTTCCTCAACCGTCTTCCCCTCCTTAATCGCGTTGACGAACGCCCCGTAGCGGCGCGGATCGGCACTGACCATCATATTGGTCATTTCCGACGCGACACCGTATTGCCAGCCGTCGATGTTCCCTCTTTCTTTGAAGAACATGCCGCCGAGGGTCCGCGTTTGTTTCAACTGGTGTTTCGCCGCCGCTTGCTTGAGCGGCACTTGCTTGCACCGCGGGACGACCGCATGGCCGACCCATTCGGCAATTCCTTCGTTGATCCACGAGGCGACATGCACCGTGGAATAGTAGCGATGCAGAAACCCGTGCGCCGTTTCGTGCACCAGCATGTGACCGAACGCGGTCGGGTCGCTCAACAGATAGCAGGAGATGACCACATTTCCATTGGACGATCCGTGGTGCAAACCCGCCGCCCCGGCGGCGTCGGTGTTGTTCATGAACGACGCCTCGAACTGAATGAAGGACTCCTTTCTGGTGAACGCGATGACAACGGCCTTTCCGCGCCAGATGTTCTGTCCCCCCGCGACGCCGAATACCTGGCACAGCCGACGATACATCTCATCCAGGCTGACGGCAAAGGGGCCGACCCGCGCCGGCGGAATGTCTGTGAAGAAGAGGAAGTAATCGGTTTCGTGCAGCCACATGCCGGGGAACGTCTTGCCCACCTTTTCCAGGAACGCCTTGTGTTCGGCGACGGCCGCCACCTGTTCTTCAGGCGTCGGTTCGGGCCACAGCCGCTGTCCCTTCGATCGCAGGTACCGGTCCACCTCGTCGCGATGCGCCTGGATATCGAACAGCACGTACAGGCCGGGCGCATCCGGCTTGGGGTCGACCCGGTAGGGACGGTCCTCGATCACAATCCGACCCAACGCCTTGGCTTGCAGCCGCCGCGGCCGCTTCCGCTCCCCCTGGGAAATGAGGATGGAGCGAAACGCTTTACCTTCCGCGTCGACTTCGGCAATTTGCGCCTGCTCGATGGGTTTTCCTTCCCAGAGAAACAACGTTGCTTCCTTGCCCACCAGCAGATGCTGGCCTTCTTCTGGAACGGGCGGCTCGTTTCGCGGCAGCGACGCAAAGGGGGCACCCACGCAACCGGCCAGCTTGTCGAGCAGCGACGGCTCGCTCCCCGGGTAAACCACGATCCAACGGTCCTGCTGGTAGGCGTGCACCGGATTGGGCCACGCCTGCGATTCGTCCGTGTCGGCGGCCGCGGCAATCCGCTCCTTCTCTGCCTGCGCCTGGCCGGCCGTCTTGCCGTCGAAAACGTAGATGCGTTGCCCGTCGGACTCGACGATTACTCCTGGTTCCGCGACGATCGGCACGCCACCCGGCTTCAGCGAAGAAACCTCGATGCCGTCCGCACGCAACAGCGTTACAAACTGCACGATCGCCGGGATCGGCGACTCTTCGCCAGTGGGACGCGGGGCTGGGTCGTCAACGGCTGGACGCGGGGTGGGGAAATCAACCGTTGGATGCGAGGCCGTATCGTCTACCGTTGGACGCGGTTCCGGGTCGTCTACCAGCGGGCGTGGGGTGGGGTCGTCAACGGTTGGACGCGGGACGGTCTCGTCCACGGTTGGAAACGGGGTGTCGTCATCCACCGTGGGGATCGGGATCGCGTCGCCCAGCCCGCCCGTTGTCGTGGCGACGGTGGGGTCCGACACGGGCCGGGCCGCATCCCAGTCGGGGCGGACCACGGTCGTCGTGCCGCCCTCCAATGTCAATTGGACGTCGTAACGCACCTCCGCCTCATCCACGGTCCGCGTCAACCCGATGCGGTACTCGCCGGGCTTCAGCGGAAATTCCAGGGGGCCCGACGCAGACACCGTGTAGGAACGATTGTCAATGTAAATCCGGCCGTTGGTCCGTTCCTGTTCGGGCCACTCCATCAGAATCCGCGCTTCGTCGGAATCGACAGGCGAATCAGCAGTCACATCACCGGTCACTTGAACCACTGGATTCAGCGGATCTTCGACAGGTTCGTCCTCCGTGGGCGTCCAGAGCATCATTGCCACGACGGCGATGGCCGCCGGAACGGCCACTCCCGCCGCGATCAACAATCCCACAAGCATACCGATCGGCTTCTTGCTGCGCTCCGCGGGGGATCCATGAAACGCGTGGTCGGGCGTACCGCCCGAAGTGTGCGACGAGCCGGTATCGATCAACGGCACGTCACTCTGCGGTGCCGCCGCGGCGGCCGGCATGGCCTGCGCGACGGGCGGTAAAGCCGGCGCGGGGTCGGCAGCCAAGGGTGTCGCAGTGGGGATGTCCGCGGCGGGCGCCGTCGGCAGCGAAGCTTGTTCGACCGCCTTCGGCATGGGTGGTTTCCGCGATTTCGCTGGCAGGGGTTGTGCCACCGGCGGCTTAGGCGACGGACCTCCCGCTGATTGCGGAGCGGGCTGCTTTTCGACAACTGCCTGCGGAGGGACGGTCGATGGTGGGATGGGCATTTCCGCCCCGCATTTGGGGCAGTCCATCGCGTGCCCCGCGTGCTTCTCCGGAACGTTGAATTGTCTCGCGCAAGCGGCGCATCGGACGCGAATACTCATCCTCAATCCCTCCCCAAAAGGTGACTATGCCGTGAGCATTTTCCTTTGTCCGGCTGCCGGTTTGAAATCGAACTGGAAAAGCCGCTTCGTGACGGAAATTTCAAACCGGCTGCGGTGTAAGAGAGGATGGCGGCGAAAACGGGGCACATCGGTTTCAGCTTAGGCATACCCGAAGTAACTGTCAACCTTCAGCCCGTTCCCGCACACTGGCAATCTGTGGTCCCAGCGGGTATGTTGAAACGTTGACCCCTTCATTTCTCCTTTGTTGAGAGGGCTATTGGCATGTCCGCCTTCCTAACTCGTGTAACCACCGTCGGGTTGATGATGGTTTGTGTGCTCATCGCGGGGCGGCGTGCGAGCGGATTTCAGCAACCCGAAGGCGGGGTGAAGAAGTTTGAATTGAAAGGGGTGATCAAGGCCATCCGGCCCGGTTTCATCCAGGTCATCAGTTCCAAAGGCGACGTTTGGGTTGTGAAGGTCGACCCCAAATTGAGGAATACGAGAGTCGTCGGTCATGCCGATCCGACCTGGTTGCGTCGGGGAATGTTCGTCGAGTTCGAGAATCGGTTCGACCGACGCGGTCAGCCGAAAACCGCGGTTGCCGAATTGAAGGTTTTCACGCCCACCGAAAAGACGCAGTTTGGCGCCACGCCGTTGGCCGAACGAACGACGGATATTGTGGGACAAGGCGAGCCCGATACGATCGATCTGCGCGTCACCGGCCGGCTGATGAATTACAAAGACGACAAGATCAGTGTGATGGCGGGGAGCACACCGGTGACCGTACCGCTGTCACCGATTCTCACGATCGCAGTCGAAGTGTCCGATTACAGCCTGGCGCGCCCCGGCGACTCGATCGAGGTCGTGGGTAAGTACGCCATTAAGGGACAGGGGATGGCGGAACGGGTGGAGATCAAAGGCGGTGTGGTGTTCACCGGACCGAAGAAGGAGAAGCGGTGAGTCGACGCGGCGACGCGGCGGACGAATGGCGTGGTATTTGCATCGACGCCGCGATTGGTAACCCGAAGCGTAAGTTTTGAAGTTGCGCTTTTCGCGACCAAGATTCGGCCGAAGGCCGTTATTC
>Ga0180435_10005230_pt1 | contig 12651 bp, 8 predicted proteins | sample SS_ome_3_FD_132467 | JGI IMG/M metagenome (GOLD analysis project Ga0180435, IMG submission 132467) | Hypersaline lake sediment archaeal communities from the Salton Sea, California, USA - SS_3_S_1 metaG | ecosystem: Environmental > Aquatic > Non-marine Saline and Alkaline > Hypersaline > Sediment... | reverse complement strand
CAACTGTTGAGCGGCTACCTGTCTGCCACCGATGCCCGCCGTCTGGGCCGTCTGGCCGCGGATGAAGATACCTGCTCCTGGCTGGATAAAGCTATTACCGATAGCCCCCTGTATGTCCCGGCCGGCGACTGGTTTTAACCGCGCATGGCCGGCCAAATTTGACATTCCGCCCACGTGCAGTATAATCTTCTTGGTTAATATGTTAAGTGAAGCTGTCTTGTTGCAGCCGCTTGGGGGCAGGCGTACAATCCCGGCGGTTTTTTTATTGCCTTGTAAACATCAATATTATTTGACCGAATACTATTTGACTGGCCCCGGCAATACCGGGGCTTTTTTATTAGCGAAAAATTTTAATTCAGCGTAGAGCGCTGATTCTTTATGGAGTAAATATGAGTACTAACAAACTAAAAATCATCCCCCTCGGTGGGGTTGGAGAAATTGGCAAAAATATGACGGCTATTGAATATGGCCGCAACATTTTGATTATAGATGCCGGGGTCATGTTCCCGGAACACGATATGCTGGGTATTGATCTGGTCATTCCCGATTATGCCCATTACCTGAAAGATAAAAAAGATTGGGTGCGAGGCATTGTCGTCACCCACGGTCACGAAGACCACATTGGGGCCTTACCCTTTTTATTGTCAGAGGTTGACGCCCCGGTGTACGCTACCGGCCTGACCGCCGGCCTGGTTGAACTGAAATTACAGCGACGAGGCTTAACCGGCCAGGTCAGCCTGAAAATTATCAAACCTAACGACCAGGTCACTGTCGGCGGCCTGTTTGAGGTGGAATTCTTTCACGCCTGCCACTCTATTCCCGACGCAGTCGGCGTGGCGATCCGCACCCCGGCCGGCCTGATTGTGCATACCGGCGACTTCAAATTCGATTACACCCCGGCCTGGGGCGACCCGCCCGATTTTGGGGCGCTGGCCCGCTTTGGCCACGAAGGGGTGCTGGCTTTGCTTTCTGACAGCACCAATGCCGATAATCCCGGCTTTACCCCCAGCGAAAAAACAGTGGACGAAGGACTGAACAAGGTTTTTCGCGAGGCCCAGGGTCGGATTATCCTGGCCACGTTTGGCTCGCTGGTGTCCCGCGTCCAGCAAATCATTAACGCGGCCCACCGGCATGGCCGGGTTGTGGCTATTGACGGGCGCAGCCTGGAAGAAAATGTGGAGCGCGCCCGCAGCCTGGGCTATCTGGATGTGCCGCCCGGTGTCCTGGTCGAACTGTCTAAACTCAAAGGGCGTCCGGACCATCAAATTGCCATTATTGCCACCGGCAGCCAGGGTGAACCGGGCGCGGCCCTGAGCCGCATGTCTTCCGGTCGCCACCGGCAAATTACTATTAAAAAGGGCGATACCGTCGTCATGTCGTCGCGGGTCATCCCCGGCAACGAACAGATTGTGGGCCGGGCCATCCACATCCGCTTTCAGCAGGGCGCCCGCGTCATTTACGGCAAAACCGGCAATGTCCATGTGAGTGGACACGCCAGCCAGGAAGAGTTGAAATTATTGCTCAGCCTGGTTAAGCCTCGTTATTTTATCCCTGTGCATGGCGAACTGCGCCATCTGCATGCCCATGCCGAACTGGCCTGCGCCCAGGGCATCCCTGATGACCACATTTTTGTGGTGGAAAACGGCCAGGTGATCGAGTTCGACGAAGCCGGCGCCCGCCAAACAGACCGGATCCCCGGCGGCTGGGTTTTTGTTGATGGCAGCAGCGTTGGAGATACAGGGCCGGTGGTACTGCGCGACCGGGAAATTCTGTCGCAAGACGGCTTTGTAGTGGCTCTGGTTCGGCGGGATGAAAAAACCGGTGAACTGTTGCGCCAGCCGCACATCATCACCCGCGGCTTTATCTTTGTCAAAGAAAATCTGGATATGATTGAGCGGGCCGAGGCTGTTGTCCGTGAAGCGGTGTTGAATAATCGTAAAGACCCCCAAACCGCCATTCGCAAGGCCCTGAGCGAAATGCTTTATAATGAAACCCATCGCCGCCCGATGGTGCTGCCGGTGGTGGTTGAAGATTAATTGGGCTTTTTAAGAGAAGCAATATTGACAAGCATCCCCTTGCTCACATAGAATAAACAAGATTACATCCCCCATCGAAGCCCGGTCATGGACAGTCTGTCGCCATCACCAAAATTCGATGGGGATTTTGACCTGAGGAAAATTTATGCGTATTGGAATCATTGGTTTGCCCAATAGCGGCAAAACAACCATTTTTAATGTGCTTACCGGCGGCAGCGCCCCCACCGCGGCCTATGCCGGCGGCACATTTCAGGTGAATACCGCAGTGGTGCCGGTGCCCGATATTCGGGTGGATGAACTGGCCAAAATGTATAACCCCAAAAAAGTTACGCATGCCAGGGTAGAGTATGCCGACATCGCCGGCTTGAGCGGCGCACAGGAGGATACGCGCGGTGTAGAATTGAGCGGAGAATTAATTAACGCCATTGCCAACAACGACGCTTTGCTGCACGTGGTGCGCGTATTTGATGATGCCGCGGCCCCTCATCCCCTGGAATCCATAGACCCGGCCCGCGACATTGCCATGCTCGATGCCGAATTAAGCCTGTCTGATTTGAGCAAAATTGAAAACCGGCTGGACCGGCTGGCGGCGAATCTGAAACGGGGCAAAGGCTTTCCCACGTATGAGGAAGACAAGCTGGAGTTTGAACTGCTCAGCCGGTTGCGGCCCGCAGTGGAGCAAGGACAACCGTTACGCGATGTAGAACTGTCTGCCGATGAGGAAAAACGGTTGCGCGGCTTTCAGTTTCTGAGCATTAAGCCGGTGCTGATTATTTTTAATCTGGGCGATGAGGCGGAATCGCCCGTTTTGGAGTACAACCACCGGCACAGCGCCATCACTGCCGTTCATGGCCGGCTGGAAATGGACATCGCCCAACTCACCGATGACGATGACCGGGCCATGTTTATGGCCGAGTATGGCTTAACCGAGTTGAGTGTGGAACGGATTATCCGGCAGAGTTACGCCTTACTGGGCCGCATGAACTTTTTTACCGTGGGTGATGACGAGGTGCGCGCCTGGGAAGTAACCCGCCACGCCTCGGCTCTGGAATGTGCCGGGGCCATCCACACCGATTTGGCCCGCGGCTTCATCCGGGCGGAGGTGGTCAGCTATCAGGCCTTGATGGAGGCCGGTTCACAGGCTGCGGCTCGCTCAAAGGGCAAGGTTCGGTTAGAGGGCAAAGAATCTGTCATCAGCGACGGTGATATCATCGTCGTTCGATTTAATGTTTAAAACTCTAACGTGAATCTAATAGTGCCCTTGTAAACTGGTCAAAACTAAAGCCCAAATAGCAACGTTAACCGGGCGGACAAAAAATTTAGAAACAGCATGCGTTCAATGTAATCCGAAATTTGATTTTTCTGCCGGATTACAGCAAGGAGCAATAACCATAATGTTTAGTTCGTTTGATGATATAGCCAATCAGTCGGATTCTGTAGAGGCTTTGCCTGGAGAACTGCCGATTTTACCCTTACGAGGAACCGTGGCCTTTCCGTTTGTCATTATTCCACTCACTATTGGGGTTCCTCGGTCTATCAAGCTGATAAAATCGGCAGTACAAAATGAAAACATGATTGGCCTGGTCGTCTCCAAAGAACCGGAATTGGAAGAACCGGACCCCGAAGACCTGCATGAAATTGGCGTGGCGGCCCGAATTCATCGGGTGGTGCGCAGCGATGACGATACGTTACATGTAATTGTGCAAGGTATTGAACGTATCCAGATTGACGAGTGGACCGAAACCGACCCGTTTCTGCGGGCCAAAATATCGCCTCGCCCGGACATTATTGATGAAGACCGGGAAATCGAAACCGAAGCAATGCGGCGGCGGATTTTGGAACTGTCCCAGGCCATTTTAGAACATTTACCCCAGGTTCCCAACGAAGTCGGCGAATTTCTGTCGGGTGTAAAAAATCCTCGGATAGTGATTTATACCGTCACCTCCAATTTGCGGATGGAGTTCGACGACCGGCTTTTCGTTCTGCTGGAAGACAGTCTGCGCGAAAAAATGGTTCATCTCATTCGGTTGATGAGCCACGAGCTGGAGGTTCTGGAAATCGGCCAACATATTCGCTCTGAAACGCAGGAGGAGATGGACAAAACCCAGCGCGAATTCTACCTGCGTCAACAACTGCGGGCCATTCAAAAAGAGCTGGGTGAAGATGACGAGCAGGCGGTTATCACCGAATATCGGGGAAAAATAGAAAAAGCCGGATTACCGGAAGAATCTGAAAAAGAAGCCCTGCGCGAATTAAGCCGGTTGGAGAAACTGCAACCGCAGTCTGCTGAATATGGCGTTATTCAAACCTATCTGGATTGGATGGTTGAACTCCCCTGGAACAACCTGACCGACGACAACCTCAATATTTCGCACGCCCGCGAGGTACTCAACGCCGACCATTATGATATGGATGACGTCAAAGAGCGGATTTTGGAATATCTGGCGGTACGCAAATTGCGGCTGGAGCGAAACCTGCTGGACGAGCCAACTGAAAAAGGGCGGGAACAGGACCGGGCCGGCGGCTCTATTTTACTATTTGTGGGGCCACCGGGCGTGGGCAAAACCAGTTTGGGCCGCAGTATCGCCCGCGCGCTGGGCCGGGAGTTTACCCGGATGAGTTTGGGCGGCGTTCGCGACGAAGCCGAAATTCGGGGGCATCGCCGCACGTACATTGGCGCCATGCCGGGCCGGGTTATCCAGGCCCTGAAACGGGTGGGTACCCGCAACCCCGTTTTTATGCTGGATGAGGTTGATAAAATCGGTGCCGACTGGCGGGGCGACCCCAGCAGCGCCCTGTTGGAAGTGCTGGACCCGCAGCAAAATTACGCCTTCCGCGACCATTATCTGGATGTTGACTTTGACCTGAGCGAAATCATGTTCATCGCCACCGCCAACACCCTCGATACCATCCCCCCGCCCCTGCGCGACCGCATGGAGTTGATCCGGCTGGACGGCTATACCGAACTGGAAAAAATAGAAATTGCCAAAGGATACCTGATTCCCCGCCAGATAAAAGCCAACGGCCTGCGTTCTGATGAAATTGAATTTGCCGAAGAGGGGGTGCGACAGGTAATCCGTGATTATACCCGCGAAGCCGGGGTGCGTAACCTGGAACGGGAAATCGGTCGGATTGCCCGTAAAGTAGCCACCCAGGTAGCAACCGATGAGGCCGGTGAGGAAGACCAAGCTGAGCACCCCTCTGTGGTGATAAAACCGGACGAAGTACGTACCTATCTGGGCAAGCCCAAATTCCACTTTGAAGCAGCCCTGCGCACCGAGCGGGCCGGCGTAGCCACCGGCCTGGCTGTCACCCCGGTTGGCGGCGATGTTTTGTTTATCGAAGCGGCCTTAATGCCCGGTAAAGACCGGCTGACCCTGACCGGCCAACTAGGTGATGTTATGAAAGAAAGCGGGCAAATAGCCCTCAGTTACGTACGTGCTCACGCCGACGCGCTGGGAATTGATTCCAGGAGGTTTGATAATGCCGATATTCATTTGCACGTGCCGGCCGGCGCGGTTCCAAAAGATGGACCCTCGGCCGGGATTACGATGGTCACGGCCCTGGTATCGGCCTTGTCCGGACGATCCGTCAAAGCCGAAGTGGGCATGACCGGAGAAATCAGTCTGCAAGGCCAGGTGTTGCCCATCGGCGGGGTCAAGCAAAAAGTATTGGCCGCCCACCGGGCCGGTCTGAATACTATCATTTTACCCAAACGTAACGAGGCAGACCTGGACGATGTATCGGAAGATGTTCGCGAAGATATGACCTTCCACCTGACCGAATGTATTGATGAAGTTTTGCAATGCGCCCTAAGCCCCGTCTCTGAAACTACAGCCGACTCCGAGACAGATTCGGAAACTCGCCCTGTTCTGGAAGAACCGGTCCTGAATTAGTAGGGTATTACCGTAGTGGGACGCATCCCGATGCGCCCCACCCGTGCATAAAAAGGTGAGTATCCCGTGGGGTGCTCACCTTTTTATTTATCCACAGATTTGAGACATATTCTTTTGAAAACCAGGGGGTTATCTACAAGTTATCCACATTGGATGGCAACTCACCATAAAAATTCTTAAAAAAGCTTTTTGCTTCTGGTATTTTAAGGTGAAGATATTGCATAGTTACCTCAGGTTTGATAAAATGCTCAAAGGCTACAGTGGTTAAGGTCTGTTGTATCATTTTTTCCACACTCCTACTTCAGGGTGCTGGCTGAAACCTCGCAGTCATTTGCTCTGTAGCCCAAAACCACAACCACAAATTAAGATTTACTCGCACGGGTATGTCCGACATTTAAGAAGATGGGGGAATTACCCTCGCTATACATCCAGTTAGGTTGGGTAATTCTTCCTGTGCTTTCTCTTCCCCCACCAGACAGCGAACTGGCCGGCGCCGGGAAAATTTTGGACGCACCCATTCATACCATCACAGCTTGTTCCTTAACTTTGCATCTCCATAACCTGTCACCCTTGAGCCGTTGATTCTTCCATATCTTGGCTAGATCTGATACAGCCTCCACGGAGGACGAGCCTGATTTGGGCGCGGCAGATATTACGACCAGGAGCCAGGCAAGTGCAGCCCAGTTGCTTTAAGCGATTTTTAAAGTAAGGGTTGGTGCAAGCTATTGTTTTCTTATAAATACTATATTATTTTCTGTGTTCCTTTATTTTTTATAAAAGAAAGACGGATATTTGTTGCGGAAGAGGGGAATTGAGGGGTTTTTATGAGCGGCGAAAAAATTTGGAATACGGCATTAGATGCCCTGCAATTACAGATGACTCAGGCCACGTTTGATACCTGGGTCAAAGACACACGGCTTGTTTCTAATACCGGGAAAAAGTTAGTCATCGGCGCCAAGAGCGCCTTTGCCAAAGACTGGCTGGAAAACAGACTGTTTAAGGAGATAGACCGAACCGTCTCCAGCATCGTTGGTCATTCGGTTGATTTGGAGTTTGTGGTTGATAATACCATTACCACGCCGGCAGAGCGGGAATCCGTCGCCCCGGAATTAACCGACGAAACCGACACTCAAGCCTACAACAACGGCAGCCAACGTCATACACTTTCGCCGGTTGATGACGCTTATAAACCGTCGCTCAATCCCAAATATACGTTTGACCAGTTTATTGTCGGCTCCTCAAACCGCCTGGCTCATGCCGCCTCGTTGGCTGTGGCCGAAAGGCCCGCCGAAGCCTACAACCCGCTGTTTTTGTATGGTGGGGTTGGCCTGGGCAAAACCCACCTTTTGCAGGCCATTGCCCATCTGGCGTTAGAAAACAATATGCGGGTTATTTATACCACCTCAGAAACGTTTACCAACGATTTGATTAACGCCATTCGCTCCCAATCTACCGAACATTTTAGAGACAAATATCGGTCCACAGACTTTTTGCTGATTGATGATATTCAGTTTATTGCTGGTAAAGAAAGTACACAGGAAGAATTTTTCCACACCTTTAATCACCTGCACTCTTCCGGCGCCCAAATTGTGCTGTCCAGCGACCGCCCTCCCAAGGCCATCCCCACCCTGGAAGACCGATTGCGCTCCCGGTTTGAGTGGGGGTTACTGGCCGATGTGCAGCCACCGGATTTGGAAACTCGAATCGCTATTTTACGGTTTAAGGCTGATGCCCAAAGCGCCTATCTGTCATCGGAAGTTATGGAATTTGTGGCCCGCCGCGCCCAGAGCAATATTCGAGAGTTGGAAGGCGCCTTGAACAAGGTTATCGCCTATGCCTCGATGATCCGGCAAGACGTATCACTGGAGTTGGCCGAACACGCCTTGCAGGATATTGTCTCCCGGCGGTCTGAGCTAACGGTTGACCAGATTATTACGGTCGTGGCCCGATTTTATAATCTTGATAAATCCGTTCTGTTGGGGCGGGGGCGTAAAAAGGCTGTCGCTTTTGCCCGGCAGATGGCGATGTATCTGGCCCGGGAAGAAACCGATGCTTCATTGCCCCAAATTGGGGAAGCATTGGGGGGGCGCGACCACAGTACAGTGATGCACGGCTGGGAAAAAATCGCGTCAAAGATAGAACAGGATAACCGGCTGCGTCGCGAAATGCTCTCTATTCGGGAAGAGATTTATTCCAAGAAAAAGTATCATTGATTCCTCCAGCGGCGGTTGAAAAAAATAGTGGCGGGGATGTCCCCGCCACGGTCATTCAATGCTTAACCACCAAAAAGGCCCCCGTACGGAGGCCTTTTTTTATGAACGTATCAAAGATGGGCTGGTCATTTCCGGTGGAGCATCCAGGCCAAGCAGGTCCAGCACGGTGGGAGCCACATTGCCCAGCACTCCGTTTGCCAGCCGCCACGCCGGCTTGTGCCGGGCCACGTAAATCAGCGGTACCAGATTAGTGGTGTGGGCGGTGTGGGGTTTGCCGGTATCGTAATCGAGCATTTGGTCGGAGTTGCCGTGGTCGGCTGTAACCAGCGCCACCCCACCGGCACACACCGTCGCTTCCACTACCTGCCGCACGCAGTCGTCCACGGTTTCTACCGCGGTGATGGCTTTATCCAGAAAACCGGTATGCCCCACCATATCGGGATTGGCGAAATTCACCAACACAAATTCATATTCTTTTGACTGAATGGCCTCGACCACCGCCTCGGCAATGCCGCGGGCACTCATCTCCGGTTGAAGGTCGTATGTGGCTACCTTGGGCGAGGGGATTAATTTTCTGTCTTCGCCGCTGAACGGTGTTTCTTGACCGCCATTAAAGAAATAGGTGACGTGGGCATATTTTTCTGTTTCTGCGCTGTGAAACTGCTTTTTACCATACTTCGACAGGGTTTCGGCCAGGCCGTTGGTTGGTTCCGGCACTTCAAAGGCAAAGTCCGGAGTTTGGCCGTCATAATAATGCATGAAAGTAACCATTTTCAGGTTGTTGGGGCCATCGCTGCAATCAAAGCCGTCAAAATCAGAGTCGGTCAGGGCCTGGGTCATCTGTCTGGCCCGGTCGGCCCGGAAGTTGAAGTAGATGAGGGCGTCGTTATCACCCAGGGTGGCAACGGGCGAGCCGGACTCGTTGACCAGGACCACCGGGACGACAAATTCATCGTTTACCCCATCGTCATAAGAGGCCTGAATAGCTTCAGCGGCAGTGCGGGCCTGTTTGCCCTGGCCATGCACAATGGCATCGTACCCCAGTTTAACCCGCTCCCAGCGTTTATCCCGGTCCATTGAATAGTAACGTCCGGCGACGGTGGCTATCTGGCCGCAGCCGATGCGGTCAAGCTGGGTTTGCAGTTGAGCCAGGTAGTCGGCGCCGCTGCGAGGGGGTGTATCTCGGCCATCGAGCAGGGCGTGGATGAAGACTTTGTCAACATTTTTGTTTTTTGCCAGCCGAACCAGGGCGTAGAGATGCTCCTGGTGGCTGTGGACACCGCCATCGGAGAGCAGGCCGATGAGGTGGAGGCTGCTGTTATTGGCTGCGGCGTGGTCAATGGCGCGGCTCAGGGCCGGGTTTTGGTCAAAGTCACCGGATTCAATGAGTTGGTTGATGTAGGTTAAATCCTGGGGCACTACACACCCGGCGCCCAGATTCATGTGACCCACTTCTGAGTTGCCCATTTGGCCCGCGGGCAGGCCCACGGCAGGGCCGGATGCTTCCAGGGTGGCGCTGGGCCAGTTGTTCCAGATGTAATCAAAGTAGGGGGTTCTCCCCTGGGCAACTGCATTGTAATCATGCCGGGGATTCAGGCCCCAGCCATCCATAATTATTAATGTGACAGGCATTGTTTCATCCTTTTAATTTTTGTAATGAAGTTTGTTGTATGATAGCAGTTTGTGGGTTCATGGCAAATAAAAAAGGGGAAGCCCGGACAGGCTTCCCCTTTGAAAAATCCGGTAAAGCTCAGGATTGACAGTTTTTAATCTTCTGAGCCGCGCGGGGTAGCGATGTTGGCCTCTGAGGTGCGGTCGAAAACGTGAACTTTGTCGGCATTGAACACCATTTGGACTTTGTCGCCGGGTTTGAGGTGGCCGCGCGGGTCCACCCGGGCGATGAAACTTTGTTCGTCGTTGCTGAGCAGGTAGACGAAAATTTCGTTCCCCATCAACTCAGTCACATCTACGGTGGCTTCAACCAGGTGTTTATTCACACCGGCCGGTACGTAATCCGGGTGGTGAATGTCTTCGGGGCGTACACCAAAGATGATTTCGCGGCCTACGGATTCCTGTCCTAACTGTTTTACTTCAGCTTGACCCAGGCGGATACGAACCGCGCCGGAGTCAACATACATTTCATCGGTTGAGCCGGTAATGGTGCCGCTGAAGAAGTTCATTGAGGGGGAGCCGATGAAGCCGGCCACAAAGACATTTTCGGGATGATCGTACAGATTTTGCGGGGACTCAACCTGTTGCAGAATACCGTCTTTGAGTACGGCAATACGGTCGGCCATAGTCAGGGCTTCTACCTGGTCGTGTGTTACATAAATAAAGGTAGTTTCCAGGCGTTGATGCAGTTTTGAGATTTCGGCGCGGGTTTGCACCCGGAGTTTGGCGTCCAGGTTCGACAGCGGTTCGTCGAAGAGGAACACGGCGGGGTCGCGCACAATGGCCCGGCCCAAGGCCACCCGCTGCCGCTGACCGCCGGACATCTGTTTGGGCTTGCGGTCAAGCAGTTGGGTGATGCCCAGAATTTTGGCTGCATCCTGGACGCGGCGGTTAATTTCATCTTTGGGGGTTTTGCGTAGTTTTAGGCCAAAGGCCATGTTGTCGTACACGGTCATGTGCGGGTAGAGCGCGTAACTCTGGAACACCATGGCGATGTCGCGGTCTTTGGGGGGTACGTCGTTTACCACGCGGTCGCCAATCCAGATTTGGCCGCCGGTAATTTCTTCTAGCCCGGCCAAACAGCGCAAGGCGGTAGATTTTCCGCAACCGGACGGACCAACCAAAACCAGAAACTCTTTGTCGGGAATTTCCAGGTTGAGATTGTTGACCCCGATTACATCTCCCCATGCTTTGGTCATGTTTTCGTAATACACTCGTGCCATTTTGTTTGCTCCTTTTACATTGTGTGTTGAGAGTTTATTGATTTATAACCATAAAGCCAGGTCGCTGGATTGGCGTATTACCAACGATGGCTCGAATACCTGATGCGGGTCTTTGATTGGCTTGTGATTTAGATGATTAATCAGAATTTGGCCGGCGTGTTGTCCCAAAGTATAGGTCGGTCGGTGAATGGTGCTAAGCGGGGGTTGCGAGTATTCGGCCAATAAAATATCCCCGTAGCCAATGACAGCCAGATCGTACCCTATTTCCAGGCCCTGATCCTGGGCCGCGGCCATCGCGCCGAGGGCGATAATATCATCAGCAGCAATAATGGCGGTGGGCGGCTCGGCCCGGCTGAGTAGTTTTTGGGTCGCTTGATAACCGCCTTTTTGAGAAAAGGCAGATTCTGTCAGTAACTCTTCGACGACAGGTAGGTTGGCTCCGGCCATGGCTTCCTGGAATCCGGCAAAAATGGCTGAAGCAAAAATATATTGAGCCGGGGCGTTAATGAGGGCGATTTTTTCCCGACCCTGTTCAATAAGATGCTGGACGGCAATTCTGGCCCCAAGTTGGCTGTTTTCGGTGACAAAGGGGACCCGGTCGGGCAGATTTGATTGGTCAATAACTACAAAGGGAATATTGGCGTCCAGTAATAAATCGGCCCGTTCATCTTGCCAGCGAAGTCGGGTCAGCAGTAGTCCATCCACCCGACGGCTGGTGATGAGCCGTTTGTAGGCTTGGAGTTCGGTGGGGCCGGGCGGGCAGGTAGACACCAGTAAATCGTAGCCATGTTGGGCCGCTTCCGCAGCAATGCCCGACAGGAGTTCGCTGAAATAGGGGTCAAAGGCTTTTGGGGAAAAGACCGGCAGAATCAGACCCAGCGTATCGGTGGCTTGTTTACGCAAGCGTTGAGCCATAGGGTTGGGGGCATAGCCCATATCACGGGCTACTTGCTTGATATATTGGCGGGTTTCTTCGCCAATATCTTCGTGGTCGTTCAGGGCGCGCGATACGGCTGCCACCGACTTTCCCACAACTTCGGCAATATCTTTGAGGGTTACATCTGTTTTGGGGTCTTTTATTTTCGTAACCATCAAACCACCCTACTTAAACCTTTAAGCCGGAGTTCATTATAAACTAAAAGGTTTAAGTAGGCAAATCTTAATTTTTATTTTGGCAAGAAGTAGGACAACAAAAAAGTCGGCAGAAATTTCTGCCGACTTTTTTTATTATAGGATCTGTATTGCTAATAGAAGTAAATTTTACCTGAAACACATTACCATTTGATGTGGGCTGACCAGAAACCATTTTCTGTGCTGTTCTCGCCAGCTGTTCGTTGGTCAACTTCCGACCACAATTATATTATGAATGGTTTCCGGTTAGCCGTAGTAGTTCCCAATCTGGCACCTCGATAGGGACCTCCTTTCGACTATTCAAAATCTTATTGATTTTGTTGTTGATATAATAGCAGGTTTTGAGATGTGAGTCAAGGGGTTTTTGGCTTGCAACCCTACGGTTACTCAACGAAGTTTTATGGTCAATAGGCGGCAGGGGGAGCGTTCGGATTTGGGGGATGACATAAAGTAGGGATGGGAAGAGAGATAACAGATAGTT
>Ga0180435_10005228_pt1 | contig 12654 bp, 12 predicted proteins | sample SS_ome_3_FD_132467 | JGI IMG/M metagenome (GOLD analysis project Ga0180435, IMG submission 132467) | Hypersaline lake sediment archaeal communities from the Salton Sea, California, USA - SS_3_S_1 metaG | ecosystem: Environmental > Aquatic > Non-marine Saline and Alkaline > Hypersaline >... | reverse complement strand
TGCCGGATAAACCGGCAGGGGCCGTTTGTGATTTTAACTACTGCGATTAGCTTATGAAACTTTCATTCCCCGGGGATAAACCCCGGGGGGATGTGCTTTACATATGACAACCTATATCAGGACTGGACAATTTGTTGAACATTGTATGTTGAAAGTCGATCGTTGAATGTTCAGTTTTTAAGTCGGGTATCAATTTTTTCTACTTGTTTCCAGTGGTACTCGGCCATACCGGGATCTCCTTCCCGGGCATAATACCGGGCCAGATTACGATGATCTTTAACTGAATTGGGATTCAGATTTATCGCCTGCCGGGAGGCGTAGAGTTCATCTTCTTTCTCTCCTCGATAATAATAACTATCCGCCAAAAGAGAGTATGCTTTCCAGGAGAGAGGGTCAACGCTTAATCCTTCTCTCGCCGCTTCTTCCGCCCCGCGATAGTCCTCCCGAAGGTTTAGAATTTGACATTGCCGGAGAAAAGGTTCCGGATTTAAGGGGTCTCTCTCGCTCTCTCTCCGGAAACAATCCAGAGCCGCCTGCCTATCTCCTCTCCGAAAGCTGATATTCCCGAGCAGGAGATGCGCCCCGGAAATGGCTGGATTTATATCTAATGCCCGTTCAATCCTGGTCTGAGCTTCCTGTAGTTTGCCCTCGGCCAGTTCCTGCTGCGCCCGGGATAATAAAAGGTTGGTGACTGAACGCATCTCAAATACCGGTTGAGCTTTTATCAGGAGAAATATCGCCAGTATCAGCAGTATCGAAAAAACAACCCGTTTATGCCGCTTCTGCCGTACAGATAGGTAGATTGACCGAATACTGCCCGCAGCGAAGACAGCGGTTATCGGAACAATCATTATCCGGGCTCGGGCCTGATAATAAAAGATCAGGATTGAGAAAATATGTGCGGCCAGGTAAAGGTATAGTAAGACTCTGGACCTCTCCCGGCGGGCGGTGAGAAAGATCCCCGCCAGAACGAAAGGCGCGATCCAGCCGAAGGAGATGAGCGGGAACCGATGAAAAGCAAATGGGCTGCCCCCCCTCCTCCACCCTCCTCCAACATCTAAATACTCCCGGGGACTGATAATCAGGCGAAGTTTATTCAGCCAGAGTTTGAGTGTTCTCCCGGGAGAGGCGAAGATAAACCGGCGCCCCTCTTTCCACCAGAAACGGGATGCCTCGCCTGGGTCAAGTACTTGGCCGGACCGTAATTCCGCTGCTCGGTGAGAATCGCGGATAATTCCGGTAGCTGACGGGGTAAGGAAATTCGGAGTAAGGAATCCCCCCCTTGCTTCCGGATTGTTTCCGATAAAGAAGTTGATTCCCGAGTGGGCGGTTAGAGCGATCGGGGACCGGGAGAGACAACTGTTTCTAAGAGTAAACGGGAGTACGACAACCAGTATTCCCGCTGCCAAGCCCATTATTTTCCAGCGGAGTAACGGGAATTTATGGTTCATCCAGGGGATCCAGATACAGACCAGCAAGAGGCTGAAAAGAAGGTTGGCGGCGGAGAAGATGCCGGATAAACCCAGAAGTACCCCTCCAATCAACCAGGACGCGAAATATTTTGCTCCGGGTAGATAAATCCACCAGGTTAAGGTTAGCAGGCTTACCAGGAGCGCGGCACTGGTTGGGATCAAAATAGACTCGGAGAAGATTGCCGGACCATAAAGAACCAGAATAAACGCGGCGAACAGCCCGGCGCGCTCTCCGACAATCTTACGGGATATGAGATAAGTCAATCCACAGCTAATGGCGCCCATTCCTGCCTGCAGGAACCAGATAAGATCAAGACTCCGGCCGGCGATCAGATAGATCACGAATAAGAGCGTTGGGTAGCCGGGGAGAGAATAGATTTTACCGGGGAAAAAAGAATTGCTATTTACCAGGCTGAAGGCCAGCCGGTCATAGTTATATTGGTCCATCCCGTAAGCCAGATCATACCGGGTGGGGTCATAACGCCGTTCCAGTTGGTAGGCAACCCGCACGCTGAGCGCGAGTAGGACGATAAGCAATAGCAGGATTGCTGGTTTTCTGCTGAACAGATCGGTCTCCTATTGTTATCGAAAGAAATTACCCCGAAGTTCACGAAGGAAAACATAAAAATAACTTAAGAGTATTTTTATATTTAGTGTCTGAACGAAAACCCCGGAATTTTAAAATTATGTCATTGCGAGGAACGAAGTGACGAAGCAATCTCCTAACAAACAAAACAGATTCCGGAGCCTGTCCAGAGCTTCCGCGAAGGATCCCCTCCTCGCAATAACTCTAATTTCGAGGTTTTAGTTCAGACACTATTTATAAATCTCTTCGTGAATTTCGTGGTTAAATATATTTTTAAGTAAGTTTTATCTACGCACCGGTGGCATCTTCGCCGGCTATCTCGATCTCTTGCGCCCCCAGCTTATCCCGGATCGCGATCAGGTTCTCGGCGATACGGAAGATGACAATGATCAACTCCAGATAAATACGGGATATGAGCATCATAATCAGGTAGATCAGCGGGGAAAGGATTAGAATGATGATCCCGCCCAGCCAACCGGCCTTGAAAGCTCCCACAATCATGATAATTGTGAAGACAGCGTTGACGACCATGGCCAGTCCCAGCAGAAACTTTATCACCTTGGTTGTAATAAATTCACTGAACGAAAAGTCAAAGAGGGTCCCTAAAAAACCTTTATCCTGCATTGCTCTGCCTCCTTTATATTTTTGCGATCAACATACCGATTATGGATTGATGTTGATCAGCTCTCCACTGTTAAAATCTATTTTTCTATAATAACAATTCCTGGGTTCTCCCGCAATATTTTTGGTATGACATATTCCGCCCCGTATAGGTCTGACCCGGTAGAGGAGAGAGTTCTGCTCGCAGTTAACAAAAGCATCAACAAGTTCAAAAGTCTCCCCCGAGGTCTTCCCCTTCTCCCAGAGTTCATTGCGCGAGGTGGACCAGAGAACAACCGTGCGGGTTTCAATCGCTATTTTCATGGCCTTTTCATTGGTATACGCGATCAGGATAACTTCCCCGGTGTCAATATCCTGAAGCGCGACCGGAATTACATCCGGACAAGCATCTGAAACTTTCCGGATCTTATCAAAATCAATATTTAACACCTTCCCCTCTTCTAATTCATTCACTCAAACACTCCTTTAATTCGATTTATAAATAAATCGGATTATTTCAGTCTGTAAAACAACCTATCGGCCCGCCCGGATTGCGGCGGCAAGATTTAGAGTCCCCTCGTAGATAGCTTTCCCGGTGATAGCGCCGATCAATCCTTTCCTCTCTAATTTTTTTAGATTAACAATGTCCTCAAGGCGGGAGAGACCTCCTGCCGCGATCATCCCGAGTCCGGTCTGATCCAGAAACTCTTCAATCGCCGGAAGATTGGGGCCATTTAAAGTCCCATCGACTGCCGTATCCGTATAGATTACGAGACGAAAACCAATCTTCTTCAGGATCTTGCCCAATTCAACCGCTTTAAAATCGGTCGACTCTTCCCATCCTTTAACCAGGACAATACCATCTCTGGCATCAATGGATGGAACGATCCGATCTTTGAATTCCCGAAAGATCAATTCAAGAAAATCAGGGGAATCCACCGCCTTACTCCCGATAATAACTCTGGATACACCTTCGTTCAGGACCTTCTCAACCATCTCCGGAGAACGGATACCCCCGCCCAATTCTATAGGGATATTTACTGAATTGACTATCCTCCGGACCTCTTCCCAATTTTTTGGATACCCTTTAAAAGCTCCGTCAAGATCCACGACATGTAAAAACTCCGCCCCCTCACCTTCCCACTTTCGGGCCATTACTGCCGGATCTTCCCCATATATCGTTTCCTGATCTGCCAGGCCCTGAAAGAGGCGCACGCAGCGCCCTCCCTTAATGTCAACTGCCGGAATAACTAACATCTATAATTTTCCTTTGGTGGACGGGATCCCTTTTACTCGCGGATCCAGCTCAGCCGCCTGGCGCAGAGCCCGGGCGAATGCTTTGAAGATAGCCTCAATACAGTGATGGATATCTTCTCCGTAAAGGAGATTAATATGGAGAGTAAGATTCGCCTGATCGGCAACAGCCCGGAAGAATTCTTTGACCAGTCCCGCGTTAAAATCGCCGATCTTGATCCGTCTGATTTTTACGTTATAGGCCAGAAAACTCCGCCCGCTGAGATCGACTGAGACTGAAGCCAAGGCTTCGTCCATCGGTATGGTCGCTTCCCCATAGCGGCGGATACCGTTCTTATTCCCGAGGGACTTCGCGATAGCCTGACCAAGGCAGATACCGATGTCTTCGATAGTATGGTGAAAATCAACCTCCAGATCCCCTTTTGCCTTCAGGTTGAGATTGAAGAGTCCATGCCTGGCGAAGAGTTCCAGCATATGATTAAAAAAAGGTATCCCGGTGGAGATATTACTCTTCCCCTCCCCATCCAGTGTCAGTTTGAGGGATATATCAGTCTCTTTTGTCTTCCTTTTAATCTCGGCGATTCGCTTCTTCATTGGACTATATCCTGTATTTTATCTGGTTAAGTTTAGGTTATGCTTCTGATCCTGATCTATTAAATGATGAGTCTCTATTATATCTATTGAAATAGCACCTTATTATCGACAGGGGGCTACCATTCCCAATTCCCTAATCCCTATTCCCTAAATCAATATCTCTTTTAAAGCATTTACTAATGCTCCCATCTCCTGGGGAGTTCCGATAGTTATTCTCAGATAATTTTTTAGTCCCGGGGTGTCAAAATATCGGATCAGGATCTTCTTCTCCAGCAGCTTTTGGAATATTGTCTTTGCACTGTCGTCCGGGGGCCGGCAGAATAGGAAGTTGGCTCCGGAGGGGGAGACCCGGAAGTCGAGTTTTTCCAGTTCTTTTCGCAAATTTTCTCTTCTGGATTTAATTAAGCCGATCGTCTCTTGAAAATACTCCCGGTCATCAAGCGCTGCTTCGGCCAGGAGAGCGCTGATAGTATTCAGGTTGTAGGAATCCTTGACTTTCATCATCCCTTCAATCAGTTCTTTCGACCCGAAGGCGTATCCTACCCGCAGTCCGGCCAGACTGTATGATTTGGAAAATGTTCTGAGAACCAGAAGATTCGGCAGCTTTTTGGCCAGTGGTAATACCGTCTCTTCCGAGAAGTCGGCGTAAGCCTCGTCAACCACAATTACTCCATTGAAATCGATCGCTATTTTGTCTATAAGATTGCGGGGATAGACCGTGCCGGTGGGAGAATTGGGACTGGCGATAAACTTTAATTTCCCGGAGGCCTGAATAAACTCTTCGCTTAGGCCGAAATCATTATCAAGAGGTATCTCTACCGCTGCCGCACCCTGTATCCGGGACAGCACTCCGTAAAGGCTATAAGACGGGGCGGGATAGATGACCCGGTCCCCTTCCCCGGCGAAGGCTCGCAAGGACATTGACAGGAGTTCATCGGAACCGTTGCCGACGATCACATTATCCGGGGAAAACCCGTACGTTCCGGCAATCTTTTCCCGGAGCCGTGAAGAGACCGGGTCCGGATAGAGACGAAGCCGTTCCGGATCAAAATCGCGGAGCGATCTGAAGACTGAGGGGGCGGGGGGATAAGGGTTCTCATTGGTGTTGAGCTTGATAAACCCCGCCTCCTTAGGCTGAAAACCGGGTACGTACGGTTCCAGATTATCAATGTTGTCACGCAAATAGTTCATTATTACCGGAGGGGTATTATGTGCTTAAAAACCGAATCCCGGCGGAAAGGAGATGTCCGTCAAGGCCTTCCAGTTCCGCTATGGTCTCTAATGCCGGCATATCGTTCTTCAGAGATCGCCGGGTATATTTTATTATACTGCTCTTCTTCTGGAAATCAGTAACGGATAGAGGAGAGAAGAACCGCGCGGTCCCTCCGGTCGGCAGGACATGGCTGGGACCTGCCACATAATCGCCGGCGGCTACCGGGCTGAATGGACCGAGAAAGATCGCCCCGGCATTTTTAATTTGCTCGACTGTGTCTTCAGGATCTTCCGTCATTATCTCCAGGTGTTCCGGTGCAACTTGATTAACCAGTTTTATGCCTTCCCGGATACTTTTTACTTTGACCAGGAAAGTTCTCTTTTTAAGCGCCCGGTTCAGGATAGACTTGCGTTCAAGTCGTTCCATCAACACCTTGGTCTCCATCTTCACTCTCTCTATCAGCCGATTGGAGCTCGTAATGAGGAGAGAGTACCCCCCTTCCCCGTGCTCCGCCTGAGCCAGAAGATCCGCCGCTATGTATCGGGGATTTGCCTTCCCATCAGCTATGATCGCGATCTCGCTCGGACCGGCCAGACCATCGATATCGACATATCCGAAGACCTCTTTCTTGGCCAGAGTAACGTAGATATTTCCCGGCCCGACGATCTTATCTACCCTTGGAATCGACCGGGTCCCGAAAGCGAGGGCCGCGATAGCCTGGGCGCCTCCGCATTTATATATTTCCCGGACTCCTAGATATTCCGCTGCGGCCAGGATATAAGGATTGATTGAGCCGTCAGTCCGTGGCGGTGTAACAAGAATGATCTGGGGAACGCCGGCCAACCGGGCAGGAACCACACTCATAAAGACGGAGGAGATCAACGGCGCTTTTCCTCCGGGGATATAAATCCCCACCTTCTCAAGCGGATTCACCATCTCCCCCCAGGTCATCCCATCCCCTCTCTTCTTCCGCCAGGATTTACCAAGAGTCAGAGAATAATACCTCCGGATGTTATCTTCAACCCGGCTGAATACCTCCCGCAGTTCAGGAGTAAGCAGTTTTCCCGCGTCACGGATCTCTGCGGCAGTAACGGAGAAATCCCGGATCTTCACGCCATCGTATTTGAGCGTAAGATCCCTCAACGCCCGATCCCCTCCCCTCCTAACTTCACCGATGATCTCTCTCACCAGGCGCAGCTTATCCGGAGGAAAAGCCTCTGCCGTAAGCTGTTTTTCCAATCTACTCCATGAAGTTGAATTATATTCAAGTAGTTTCATATTCTAAAGTTACATTTAATTATCTAAAATAGCGAATAAATATTATTACAACAACAATAAATTAAACATATTTCAACATTCAAAAATATTTGCCATTGATTCCCCGTGGATAATACAGTATACACTTTCTGACGATCGTCAGAAAGTGTATGATTTATTATATTTATATAGGATTGATACAGATGCCTACATTTAAAGAACAGTTATTACTTGCTCTGGAAGAATGCTCGTCCATTCTGCTTAATCCATATATGCTAACGCGATTCTCATCTCACTATTCTCAGAATAGTTTATATACTACTGTCAAGCGAATAGAGAAACAGGGTTTGATCGAAAAGTTTGAGCATGAAGGCAAGAACCATCTTAGATTAACCAACCGGGGTAAAGCTCTTATAGAAAAACATCGTGCTGATTCGAATAAGCCAAGGACCCTCTGGGATAAGAGATGGCGTCTAGTCATCTTCGATATCCCGGAAAAGAAAGCGCAGCTTCGTAAATATCTGAGATCGTATCTTGTTACACTGGGATTCGGGAGAGCGCAGAGGAGCGTCTGGATATCCCCTTATGATTTCAGGAAAGAGATTAGAAGATATCTTTTAAAGTTAAATTTATCTGAATATGTTTATCAGTTGCTGGTGGAAGAATTTGAAGGTCTTTCTGGAGAGGAGATCGCAACCGAATTTTGGGATCTCGGTAGCATCCATAATAAATATATTAAATTTTACCGCGACTGGAGCGAGAGGTTGAACGGAATTGAAGAAGAAATGGAAGAGACTACGGACTATGATCCTTCGATATTACACCGATATATGAAACATCTATCCTGGGATTATCAGGCGGTTTTATCCAGGGACCCCCATCTCCCGGAGGAATTATTGCCGACTGATTGGGGAGGAAAAGTTGCCCGGGAATTTATTCGAACCTGTCGCCGGAAATTCCCCCATTGATAAGTTAAAATTGATCTATTTCGTATTGGTTAATTATTCATCATAAATCATACATTATCTGACGATCGTCAGAAAGTGTATGATTTGCGATAGGAATAAATACTGCTGAAATTTTTAATCACCCATAGTCCGGAATAAGACCGGGAGGAGCGCCGATATCACATAAACCTATATATAGGCATATAACGGAAATGCCCTCAGGAAGAGGTAGTCTCAAGAGAGAGAATTTTGATCAGGGCTACTTTCAGCATATGGATGATGATCATATGGATATCTTCCACTTCTTCGTAAGAGTCGCTTTTTACCACGATCGAGAGCTGGGCGAGTTCAGCAAGTTTGCCTCCTCCCTTCCCTGTCAGACCGACTGTTGTACCACCATTCTGATTGGCGTATTCAATCGCCCGGATGACATTGGGTGAATTCCCGCTGGCTGAGATCCCGATCACCAGGTCTCCATCTTCCAGGTAGTTGGTCAGTGGCTCTACAAAGATACTGTCGTAACTCTCATCATTGGACCAGGCGGTTATCAGCGGGATACAATCGTTTAACGAGATCGCTTTAACCCGGGGGCCTCCACCGGTAAATATTCCTTTGGCCAGGTCGCAGACAAAGTGAGACGCGGTTGCGGCTGATCCGCCGTTTCCAAAGACAATAATTTTTTTCTTGTCATTTATCTTTTCACTCAGCAGATCAATAAGCTCTTCCAGTCTGTCGGATGGAAGAGAATCAAGGCATTCTTTGATATGGGAAGTATAGCTGTTTAATATATCGCTCATCATGTTTACTTATGGCTTCAATTGTTTTAAAGTGAGGTCTTCAATCGACCGATAATGTTTTGAATTACCTGTGTAGAGGATAAATCCATCTTCAACCGCCGTGGCAGCAATAAGGGATTCAGCAAGATCGAGTATTGTTTTAAGAACTGGAGTATTTTAGTAGCCGGTTCCAGTCTTACCGAGAACAAAGATATCATAACGGTATATGAATTTACTCAAGTAATCAATAGAATACTTGTAATCATAGAACATTCAGGGCTAGAAACAATTGTTCATTCATCCTTTGCTCAGGGATAATGTATATCTCTCCAGACCTGTTCGGTAACAGGGGCTTTCTTTATATATATTTTTGCCCCCAAACCCGAGTCAGGGAAGTAAACCTCCCGAAAAAGGCTCATCAAGTTCCTTTTTTCCAGGTCGACTATGAAGTACTCCCACTTCCGGCTACTCTCGATCAAATTTTTATTCCAGAGTGTGGAATATGGCGAGTCGTTATCGACCTGAAGGGTTATGAAATAATAGGCATTAGAATGCCATCTGGTGACTATGGGACGTTGCTTAATGATCGAATGCCAGGTCCATAAATGGGGCGAGAGGGTGACGATATAGAAAGGAGCACAGATGGCGCCACGGGGATCGGTATTATCCCAGACGAATTTCAGGATTGCTTCCGTATTGCGAGTATGAATTTTTTCCCAGGCTTTAGGGTTGAAAGGACTTTTAGGGAACCGCAGCCAGTGCGGATACGTGGACAAACCAAACAAAGTGGTAAAATTAAATTTGTTTTTCACCCGAAACGAGAGTCCCCCCATGTTTCCAATATGTCGAATATAGCCCGGCATTTTCGGCAAGTCCCCCGCAACAAGAATGGTTAGAATTATAATCGCGCTCCAGCGCCACGTGCCTTTCAGTTTAGTCCATGCCCAGTACATAAAAGCTGCTGTGAGGAGGAAAAGACAGGGGGTCGAGATATAGATGAAACGTTCCTGGCTATTGACAATGAATGACATCGGGATGGTATTAACCAGAAAGAAGATGGTCAAAAATCTGAACTTGGGTTGTCTGAAATTGGCCAACCCAAAGATCAAACCGCCCAGATACATCAGATAGATCCCGATAGAAAAGGTATAGGCATATAGCAGTGCACGAAGGTAAAAAAGGCGGTTGTCGAGCTGGGAAAAGTTCAGTGGATTCCAGCTTCCGGTGTCCTTAATCCTATACAGAAGGATGTTAAACTTGTTGGCTGTAGGAGGAATCAACATCCATATCCCCCAGATGCTGAGAAATCCAATGCCTACCCAGAGTATGATTTTTAAGAGGTCCTGTTTTTTGAATTGGGGAGATGGAAGGGGTATGAAGCTGAGCCAAAATATGACCAATGTTAATCCCATAAACAACGCGTAGATATATTTTGTTAAATATAGTAACGACAGTAAAATCCCGGAGGCAAAAAAGTAACAATTTTTCTGTTTTTTCCACCCGGAGAATTGAAAACCGATAATACCCAGAGAGAAGAAGAGACCCTGGTTTTCTAAAAAGACCGCGGAAGAAAAGTAGAGAAGAATAGGACAGAGAAGCATTAAACATGCCGACAAGAGGCCTATAGCTTCTCCCCCCGGTTTAACGAGTTTTTTGCCGATGACAGCGATGAGAATAAGGGAGCCGAAACCGGTTACCAGGCTGGCAAAGCGTACGGAAGAATAGCTGAACCCTCCCAGGATAAGGAAGAAAGATGAAATCCAGGAATGGAGGAACGGCCAGTAAATCTGGGTATTGGTGAAACGGGCAAAGTCGTTAATGTTAAACCTCATGATGCTCTTGGCAATCATAAGGCTGTAGACTGAATGATGGGCTTCATCCCATGAGAGAGGATTCTGGGGGAGAATCAGATACATATATACGAAAATGCCGTAGCTCACACCCAGACAAAGAATAATCAACCAATAGATCTTGTTGCCGCAGGTAGGGTGTTTCTCTCCATTATTCTGAGAAGTTGTTTTCATGTCGTATCCCACTTTGAATGCTGAGTATCCCACCGATTAGGGCCGGGAAGTAAATGCAAAGCACCAGGTTCAGCAATGACATTCCTACCGTTTTTTCGGGTGTCACACCATAAGTCGATAGTATCATAAGTAATGCAGCTTCCCTGGTTCCGACTCCGCTTACAGTTATAGGAATAAGGGCCACGAGACTCACCAGGGGCATGATGAAGATAAAAATGCAGTAATTAATATTGATAAAAAATGCGCGGGCCACAACGAAAAGCTGGGTATAGATCAGAAGCCAAGTCAGCATGCTAAGCAAGAAAGGCAGCAGCAGCTTTTTCTTTTTAGGTATAGTTCTGTAAAAAAGGTTGAAGGCGTTGCCCAATTTGAGCTTTCTTTTTTTCGGGATGAGGGAGGTTGGGAGGATAAATCGAAATATTTTAGCCATCCTGTCTTTATCCAGAGCGATAAACACGATAGTGAAAAGCAGCGGGATTATTAAAAAAGGAATAATGATGAGATATAAATGCCTGGCGAGAATGACTGACCCAAGCGCCGCAAAGAAGCACAGGGTAATGAGGTCAATAACTTTATCTATAAGTATACTGCTGCTGCATTCGCTTAATGTCCTCCCGGAACAGTCCCGTAGATATTTTATCTTGACAAATCCTCCCAACTGTCCCGGAGTGAAGGAGGCGTAGAACATGCCGATCATGATAATCTGGAATAGCTTCTTGTATTCAATTTCGATTCTTTGCAGCCTGAGGATGATATTCCACTTTCCGGTCTGCACCATAAATACCGATATTATCAGAAATGGCAGAATGATCAGGCGGGACCAGCAAACGTCCTTAATGGTATCGAGTATGTTGACAAACCCGATCTTATGAATAATAACGATCAAAACCAGAAGTCCGGCAAGGGGGAGAAATTTTCTCCAGAGATTTTTACTGCCTGCTATGGATGACATCTAAAACTCCCTCCTCGGGATGCTCATTAAAATAAACCGGTTCCCTTAATGGCTTCTCCGGGATCAGTCTCCATCTTGAAAACTCGCTGCGGATACTTGAAGGGGATGGTTATGATTGGATAAATTCTTTTATCTCCTCAAAAGACTTTTGCATATCATTCTGGTCCAGATTTATGTAATAAGCAGTCTTTCCTCTTAAAATATTTTTATAGTTATTGAGCATTTTTTCTTCCTTCTCCTGGAGAGCACTTTCCCGGTTAATCAGGAAATAGGGAAGTAAATGTTTATTAATCGTCATCAGCTCATAATCGTTTATTAGAAAGAGAAAGCGTGCAGCCATTCCGGGATCAATCTCCCGGATGGACATAGTCCCGGGGGACCTGCCCATAATAAACAATGTACCAAGGGGCGACTGATCCTGAATCCGAAAATATTTTTCAGGGTGGAGCGGAAAGGATTTCTCCAGAAAACCCCGGGAGAAAAGCTGGACCAGGTCTCCAAATTTCAAGTGTAGATATTCTCGTGGGCTAAGTTTAATTTTAGTATCGAAATAGTTAAGATTGAGGGTGGTTGTAGGCATACTGAGCGGAAACGAATAAACAGTTCCTGTCTGGCCAAAAAGGATATTTTCGTCGGCTAGAAAAATACTGGAATCTCTCTGCATAAAATAAGAGAATGAGCTTTTCCCTACACCTGGAAACGCGCTGAGTACAAAAGCTTCTCCATCTTGAGCCACGGCGGAACCGTGCAGGAGGCTTTTCCCTTCCAGTGCTAGTTCCAGCGAAAAAAGGGGTCTGATTATCTTGGTGATTACTGTTTCATAACCTGGACCCAGATTACAATAACAGTAGATATCCCATTTTTTCGATTCAAGATGATCGAAAGCGATCTTCCATTTTAAGATTTTGTAAAATTCGTTGAACTGGATGAAATTCCTCCCATAAACAGCATCTTTAATATTTAGTTGTATCTCTTTCCC
>Ga0180435_10005227_pt1 | contig 12654 bp, 7 predicted proteins | sample SS_ome_3_FD_132467 | JGI IMG/M metagenome (GOLD analysis project Ga0180435, IMG submission 132467) | Hypersaline lake sediment archaeal communities from the Salton Sea, California, USA - SS_3_S_1 metaG | ecosystem: Environmental > Aquatic > Non-marine Saline and Alkaline > Hypersaline > Sediment... | reverse complement strand
TCGATCGGCTCCGGAGAATTGCCCGTTGACAATTGCCTCGCTGGTCGATGATGATTGTGCCAATAGTAAAGGAGTCAGGAATGCTTCAACGCATCCTTGCGATGGTAACGGTTGCATGCGTGCTTGCGCCTTGTCCGCCACTTATCGCCGAACCCAACGACACGGGCAAAGGCAAATACCAAGAACCTTACTGGCCCGAATTCCGCGGACCGCGGCGCGACAGCATCTCGCTGGAAACAGGCCTAATGAAGAAATGGCCAACCAACGGCCCGCCCCTGCTCTGGAAGTACTCCGACTGCGGTAAGGGTTTCTCCGGCGTTTCCATCGCCGAGGGAAGAATCTACTGCGCCGGCGACTTCGGCAAGCAGGAAATGCTGTTCGCGCTGTCACTCGACGGAAAGCTGCTGTGGAAGTCGCCCAACGGGAATAGCTGGCGGGGGGCTTCTCCCGCGGGCTCGCGCACCACGCCTACCTACTCTGGCGGCATGTTGTACCATATGAATCCGACCGGGCGGGTGGCGGCATATCGCGCAAAAGACGGAAAAGAAATATGGACCGTCGATTTGAAAAAACGCTTCGAGGCGAGGTTCGGGATTTGGTCGCTGGCCGAAAATCTTATCGTCGACGGCGACAAGGTCCTCTGCCTGCCCGGCGGCGCCAAGGCGCTGGCCGCGGCGCTCGACAGGAAAACCGGAAAGACGATATGGACGACAACGCCCCTGGTCGATCGGGCCGCATACTGCACCCCCGTGATCGCGACGCACAAGGGCGTGAGGCAAATGATCACAATGACCGCAAGGTCGGTCATCAGCGTCGACGTGGAGACCGGAAAGCTTCTGTGGGCCCACCCCTACCGAATGGGTTACCCGCAGCACGCCACGCCGCCGGTTTACCACGCGGGATGCGTGTTCGTCGCCTGCGGACATCTCACGGGCGGGACACTGCTGCGGATCAATCCGGATGGTCGAGGTGTTAGAAAGGTGTGGCACATACGCAGATTTGATAATTGTCACGGCGGCGTCTTGCGCATCGGGCGACGCATTTATGGCTCGGGCTGTCGCGTGGGCGGGAAGGGTTTTTATTGCGTCGACTTCCTGACCGGAAAGCTTATCGGCACGAATAACGAGGTGGGAAAGATATCGATCATTTATGCAGACGGCATGCTCTACGGTCTGAATCACAAGGGACCGATGTACCTGATGGAAATCATCCCCACCGGCGTGAAGGTGGTCAGCCGATTCGATATGCCCGGAAAGAGGAAAACAAACATCTATCTCGCCCACCCGGTCATCTGCGCCGGGCGCCTTTATCTGCGCGAGGGCAATAACCTCTACGCGCACGACATCCGGGCTAAACGCTGATTGTGTTGTTCCTCGCCGGGGATTTGATTTGGGCGGTCCGTGCTTTATTACGCAATCGCGCCCGCTTCGTACAGTTTTTGTATATCCGCCTCGCTGTATCCGAGTAATTCGCCAAGGATATGCCGGTTGTGTTCGCCCAGCGCCGGAGCGTGTGCCCTGACGGTCTCTTCGCCCTCGCCGCGGAACTTCACGGGGCTGCCTGCGATCTTGAAGTCCGTCTCGCCTTCGACCCCAACTAGCATGTTCCTGGCCTTGACCTGCTCGTAGCTGAACAGGTCCTCGATCGTGTTGATCTTCGCGCAGGGAACGTCGGCGGCGCGGAACTTGTCGAGCCAGTGGGCCGTGGTCTCGGCGGCGAGACACTCCTCCACGATCGCCTTGAGTTCGGCGTGGTGTTCGGTGCGCTGCGCGTTGGTCGCAAAACGCGGGTCGCCGACCAGTTCGCCTCGACCGAAAACTTCGCACAATGCGCGAAAAATCTTGTCGTTACCCACGGCGATAACAATCGTCGAATCGCTCGTGTCGAACGCATCGAAGGGTGTTACCGACGGATGCCGCGAGCCGAGCGGTCCGGGGACCTCGCCGGTGGTCTGGTATCGCGCTATGGCGTTCTCCAGCACCGAGACTGCGCTGTCGAGCATGGCCACGTCGATCCGCGAGCCTTGGCGCTTGCCCGATCGGTCTCGGCGAAACAAGGCCGTCACGATACCGATAGTCGTGTAAAGGCCCGAGACGATATCGGCGATCGACGAGCCGACGCGCACGCACTGTCCGTCTTCCGTACCAGTGATCGACACCAGCCCCGAAAGCGACTGAATGACCATGTCGTAGGCGGCGTTGGTCGAGTCCGGACCGGAATAACCGAACCCGCTGACGCTGGCGTAGATGATCGAGGGATTCAATTCCTTGACCCGTTCTTCGGAAAAACCGAGCCTCTCCAGCATACCGGGGCGGTAGTTCTCGACCAGCACGTCCGCCCTGCGGATCAGATCGGCCAGCACGTCCTTTCCCCGACCGGTCTTCAAATCCAGCGTCAGCGACTTCTTGCCGCAGTTAATGCTCATGAAGTATGCCGATTTCTCGCCGCCGGCGCCCAGAAACGGTCCGAAGTGTCTCGCATCGTCGCCCTCGCCGGGTGTTTCGACTTTGATGATCTCCGCGCCGAGGTCACCGAGAACCATCGTGCAGTACGGACCGGCCAGGACGCGAGTCAGATCAATTACCAGGATACCGTTCAAAGGTTTTTTTGTCATCGTCACCAATCTCTCTGTCTCGATGTCGAGTTTCCGCCTCGATGTCAATTGACCGCTATTTCAATCCGAGTTCGACCAGCTTGTCGTCTGTGGGGATACCGTCGGCGCTCCACCCTCGCAATCGATAGTACTCGTCGAGCATCGCGTCGAGGGTCTCCGGGGGGCAGTACCTTCCCTTCGCCGGTCCGTCCGGGATCGGTTCGTTCATCACGCGATACGGGAGCGTGTCATCCTTGCGGGAAACACCGCGCCCGACGTTGATCAGGCGCTCGAGGTTATAGACCCGCTCGCCGATCGTTTCGAGATCCTCGACGCACATGTCCCAACCGGTCACGTAGTTCAGCACACTGGCGAGTTCCTCGTTGAGCATCTTTCCGAAACCCTTCTCGGCGGTGAACCGGCAGATGACCATCGAGTCGCCCAGCGCGGTGAAATACTGGTTCTTCCGGATGTACTCCACCTGCGGGGCAAAATCGGGATCGGAGTCGGGCATGACGAACTTCGGGCGCCCGTCGTGGTGGCTTCCACCGCGGGTCGACGTGGGATACGACAGCGACATCTCGCGCAATCCGCGTGCCGAATGTCCGGGGATTTCCAGGCCCTTTACCGTATAGAGATACTTGTATGCCTCGCCGCCAAACTCCTCGGCCAGGCGCCGCGATCCGATCGCCAGTTTCGCTCCGGCGCCTTCGACCGCGGCTGTCCTGGCGATAAGGTCGATCGTGCCCGGCCCGTCGGCGAAGTTCACGGCCGAACCGAAATCCGCCTGGGATACGACTCCCCGCTCGATGCACTCGGCGACGAACGAGAGCGTCACGCCCATCGAGATCGTATCCATGCCCATCAGGTCGCAGAGGTGGTTTGCGTTTATGATCGAGTTCACGTCTCGATTATCGAGCATCGACCCGAGCGCGTAGAGCGTTTCGTACTCGGGCATCTTGACCGGTTTTCCGGCGTACGGACCTTCGGTCGCCTTTACGTTCTTTCCGCAGGCGACCGGGCAACCGTGGCAGGTGATGTCCTTGTCCCAGTACCGCCGGCGCATGACCTGGCCGCTGATGTCTTCGGCGTGGGCGAACGTCTCTCGGGCGTTATTGTGCGTGCCGAGGACGCCCTTGGCGTTGGTGATGTTCACCAGGATCGGCGTACCGTGCCTGTGCAGCGCGGCGCTGTTTTCCTTGAGCGCACCGAAGTGCTGTCTCAGGTAACTGACGAGCCGGGTTTTATCGGCGATTCGGGTGGGCCTTGCGCCCTTGACAACGATGGCTTTGAGATTCTTGGCGCCCATGACGGCGCCCATACCGGCGCGTCCCGCGGCCCCGGGCCTCTTTCCACCGCCGATAATATTGGCGAACAGCACACCGTTTTCACCGGCGGGCCCGATCGCGACGGCCAGGCTGTCGGGTCCCTCTTGCGAGGCGAGCGCTTTGATGGTCGCTTCGGTATCTTTTCCCCGGATGGCAGAGCCGTCTTTGATCTCCACACTGTTTTCGGTAACCAGCAGGTAGACACATCTTTCGGCGCACCCGTTGATGAAGATAGCGTCAAACCCAGTGCGTTTTTGCACGACGGCAAACTTGCCGCCGAAGTTCGAGTCGGCCAGCAGCCCGGTCAGTGGCGAGATGGCGGCCACGTGCCCCCGGCTCGAACCCCAAACGGGCGTATCGGTGACCGGACCGACAGCGAAGACCAGAGCGTTATCCGGCCCGAGCGGATCGGCCCCGGCGGGCACATTATCGTAGATCAATTTGGCAGCCAGACCGTTTCCGCCAAGAAATTTTCTGGCAAAGGCCTCGTCGAACTGCTCGCGATCGATTTGGCCTGTACCAAGGTTCACCTTGAGAATGCTGCCGTGGTGTCCGAACATCACATTTTCTCCTGCCATGAGGGGAAAGTCGCCAGCGCGGACGACAACCTTCAGTATAGCGGAATTGGGCAGCCCGGCAAGACATTTGGGCTTGGGACGCACATCGGGTAGCCCGGGGTGATAGGTTTAAGCCCCAAGAAAACCATGGTATAAATATACCTTGCATTGTAGAAACGCTTATTCTCGGAGATTCGGATATTCCCTATATTGGTGAACTATATGCACTGGGCGCAGCTATCACCTGGGCCTTTTCCGTAATCCTCTTCAAGAAGAGCGGGGAATCGGTACATCCAGTCGCCCTGAATACGTTTAAGAGTACGTTGGCTATAGTGCTGGTGCTGCCCATCCTTTTTCTGCGTTCGGAATCCCTTTTCTATGAGGCCTCGTGGACTGATTACGCCCTGCTCCTGTTCAGTGGCGCCATTGGTATTGCCATTGCGGATTCCCTTGTTTTTAAGGGGCTCAACCTATTGGGGGCCGGGTTGTCCTCGATCGTAAACTGCCTGTACAGCCCGTTTATTATTCTGTTCTCTGTGCTGTTCATTGGCGAATCCCTGGGGTGGGTACAGGTATTGGGGGTCTTACTCATCATCTTGGCCGTGCTCACGGCCACCAGCCTCAAGGGCAGAGGCACAGTAAGCCGCCACGACCTGATCCTGGGTGTTATTTGCGGCGTGCTGGCCATGGCCGTCATGGGAATCAGCATTGTGATGGTCAAACCGCTGCTGGATCGATCACCGGTCCTTTGGGCCACGGGAATCCGTCTCATTGGCGGTTGCCTGGGGCTGTACAGCCATCTCCTGATTCACCCCCGGAGACGCACCATTATCAAATCCATGATATGTGCCCGGAGTTGGAAGTACACGGTGTGGGGATCGTTTTTGGGCGGATTCGTGGCCATGCTCCTATGGATAGGCGGTATGAAATACACCCAGGCCTCCACTGCCTCCGCCCTCAACCAGACCAGCAACATCTTCGTCTTCATCTTTGCCGCCTGGTTTCTCAAGGAGCGCATCACCTGGCTGCGAGGGGTAGCCATATGTGCGGCCGTGCTGGGAGCTCTGTTGGTAACGTTTGGCTAACTGATAGGAAATCTTGATTCCGCGTGTACGTTCGCCGGTGGCCCGGGGGTGAGCGGGTTTCATGTCCTGAACTCACAATCGGAATCTCGGATAAACAACCGTAGTAACGCTCGAACAACTGGTAACTGTCTTCAAGAAATCGCGTAGTTTCATTTCGTCTTCTTTGCCAGCTTGACCGTACTCTGCAGGATTACCGGGCGCTGTATGCTCGGAAGAACTGTCCGCCCAGCCGATGGTGTACGAACCGAAAACCCTATTAATACGGTCTATTCTCCAGCGGGCGATTCATGTTCGAGACTCGACTACCTGGGCTGTTCCCGATCATGCGGCAACTGAGAAAGGAAATATACAATGAAAACTGGGGATGAGTCAGATGTAACCCATCTTGCATAAAGGCCGGGGCAAGCCGATAATCCATTTTCCACGCCCGGATTCCGTTCGTGCAGCGCCAAACTCTGAGCCTACCGGAGATGACACTGGAGTTTTGTCCCGTCCGGAAGTAAGTTCAGGAATAGACCGCCCCGCAGCCCAGGAGCATCAATACCTTGAGAGCCAGGCCGATAACCATCCTTTGCCTCGCCTACATAGCTGTTATCTTCTACGGCACCCTGTTGCCCTTCGACCTGACAGCAGATATGGACGCGGCCATCGGCAGGCTGGAGCATGAACTGACGGTCTGGTACGACGGATTCTATAACAACCGCCGTGACATCCTGCTTAACTTCGCGTTCTTCATACCGCTGGGAATACTTGTGGCCGTTCGACATGAGGCCGATTCTCGCTGGGCGTCAGTTCTTGTCGCAGGCGCCATAGGAGCCACCGTGAGTGTTGCAGCGGAGTTCATGCAACTCTGGTCGCCCTCGAGAACCGCCGAGGTAATTGACCTGCTTACAAACACCGCCGGAAGTCTGACCGGGGGGATCATCGGGGCGACTATGGGCCGATCAGTCCGATTGAAACTCTCGGGAGAGGTCTCCAACAAATGGTCCTTGCGTCCCCTGAGGCCGGTAGCGATTGTTATGCTCCTGCTCCTGATACTTGACGCCGCCGACCCATTCTATCCTATTACGCACAAGTGGATGCTCAATAAAAACTTAGCAAACTCACACCTCATCGTCAGTCAGGGCCTGAAACTGCATTCGCAGCATCACTGGCTCGTATGCAGAGTGGGCGTGTATGCCGTACTGGCAACCATGTTGGGCGCTTCGGTCATAAATCGATCACGTCTCCGCTGGTTTTACGGGGCAGCGCTTGCAGCGGGTTTTGCGCTGGTGACCGAAGCGTGCAAACCACTAATCGAAGACAGAGAAGCGAACATTGCCAATGTCGCGGTCGCCGCCTGCGGGGCTGCGCTTGGAATGATCATGGGCATGATCTTACACCGGCGCCTGCCGCTGGTGGCCAAGACCGCCCTGGCGGCGATGCTGCTGGTTGGGTATGTCTCGTACCATGAATGCAGGCCCGCACAGGAGGACTCGCCCTTCGACTTCGTCTGGGACCCACCAGCAATGCAGGCCAAGATACCTTCCGGCGCGGGATGGTTGCCGGCACACTCCTTTGCCATTGGTAAGAAACGCATCCGCTACGTCCGCCCGATCATTCGGATACTGGCGATAATGACGGCTTTTACATACGCTCTGAGCGTCTGCGGGCGGCGGGTGGGCGGAAAGACCGTGGGACGAATTATCAGAGGAGCGTTGCTGGCCGGATGTATCGGCACGGTGCTGCAATTGCTCAAGTTGCTAATCCCCGAACGCGGGCCGGAAATGGCGAGATTATCGAGTTTCTTCATAGGCGGTGCGATGGGCGTCTGGATCTACATTCATGCGCCTCCATCGGATATCGCCCCGGATAATATATGTCGAAGCAAAACAGTGTAAATCGACTGGCGCCACAAGCCAAGACCACCGGCGGTCGACCTCTATATCGTTTGATCTCCTCGGCAAAGAGCAAAACAGTTGGCGCTTTAATGCTACGAAGTTGTCCGTATCATTTTGATTGAATCGTCAATATTTGATCGGTAGACACAAGGTCAATCCAAATCAGAAGGCAAGGACCTGCAACATGAAAATGCTGGTAACGGGCGCGGTGGGATTCATCGGATCACACGCACCTGCGGAAACGGATTTCTACAGGTGTGGTCAGGCGTCTATGCCCGTTGTTTTCGCTACGCCATATCAGTACAGTCCAATTGATATTTTTTACTCTCTGTAAAGATTTTTCAGACAACAAGTTCTGAGCAGTAACCATTTTTCGCTACAATTGGAATTCTGGTAATACCGTTACAGATGGTATATAATGCCTCGTATGTTCGACGCGACGCCAAATGAGCGTCGCTGCGTTCCGTTTGGTTCTTGAATGCGTTTTCTCCTGTAACGCGAGGCGCCGAGTTTCACCTTTAGTCATACGCCGACAATCATGCACAGCATCCATCCTATCTTCGAACCGCTTGAATCTCGCGTGTTGCTCAGCGCCGTCACCGATTACGTAAATCTCGATTTCCTGGTCAAAAGCACTGATAACGGCGACGGCGAAATCTCAATCGACAAAGCAGCCCTGGAAGCCGCACCGCCTGAGAACCTGATCTCTATCGGGGAATCGTGGAAATACCTCAAGGGCCTCGCAGCGCCTCCTGTCGACTGGGCCGATATTGGCTTTGACGATTCGTCCTGGTTGTCAGGTTCGACGGGCATCGGCTACAGCAGCGACATCACTTACGCCACGGATTTACCGGATATGTTGGGCGATTACCTGACATTCTACGCTCGAACGAGCTTTGACGTGGTTGATGCGGGAGCGTTTTCGGCCTTGGAACTCGGGATCCAGTACGACGACGGTTTCGTGGCCTGCCTCAACGGCGTAGAAGTCGCCCGCAGCCCCAGTATGGGCGCCGCCGGATCGGTTACCTCCCACACTCAAGAGGCATCGGACAGCCACGATGAGGAAGCCCCTGAAGAGATCTACACAATTCCGCTAAGCCCCGGCCAATTGTTGTCCGAAGACAACGTCCTGGCGATAGAGGTCCACAACATCTGGATCAACAGTTCCGATGCAGGCATAATCCCCCGCCTGGTCGGCATCACTAATCTCGCCCCTGCAGCAAGGGTGAATATCAGCTACTCTTCGACGGATACCGCGCCAACCACGGTGGCCTTCGACGGCAGCTACTCTCAGGACTCTGACGGTATAATCGTAAACTACTCCTGGGACTTCGGCGATGGTTCACCGGTGCAGGGACCCGAGGCAGTGATACAACATGAATACCTGACACCCGGAATCTACCAGGCCACTCTGACAGTCACGGACGACGACGCGGATACTGATACTACAACGGTAGATATCCGCGTAGGCCCTGGAGACACGTACTACGTGGCCGACCCGCGTGGCGCTGACGGCTTGGCGGGTACTGCCGATGACGTCGACGCCAGTGACACTTACCCCGGCACGATCGACCAACCCTTCGCCACACTACAGAAAGCTGCAGGCGAGGCGGTGCTGGGCGACACGGTGCTTATCCGCGGCGGGATCTACAACGAGCCTCTTGTTCCGCAGAACTCCGGCGGGCAGCAGCGTTACATCACCTTCCGCAACTACACCGACGAGGCGCCGACCATCACGGGAGCCTTGCTTAGACCCGCGGTGAATATCTCCTACCGCAGCTATATCGCCCTCCAGGGCCTGATCATTTCGGACGTGACTCGGTGGCTATACGCGATTGACGCCCACTACAACATCCTGGAGGGCAACCGTTTCTCCAATGCGTTCAACCCCGGCGGGAGTTCCAAGGGAGGGTTGTTCTTCCAGGAGGCGACGTACAACAAGATCCTCAACAATGTCATTGAGAACAACCAGACCCAGGACAACCTCTCCCTGCATGTCTCGGACCACAACCTGATCGAGGGCAATACAATCACCCACGCCGGGCACACCTTGTGGACGATCAAGGCGGGAAACTTCAACGTCCTGAGGAATAATTATTTCTACAACCCCTTGCAAAAGATCGGGGAGGTCTACGACGCATGGGGAGCTGGCTTCGATCACGAATTCTACTTGGTCAACAGCACTAAACGTAATCTGATAACGGGTAATGTATTCAACTACACGCCATCCAGCGGCGACAGTTCACCATACGCCGGGATCCAATATGCCGGACAGGACGGGATCATCCGACAGAATCTGTTCTATGACACGGTGGGGCCGGCATTGGATATGACGCTGTATCCGAACGAGGCGAAGTACACCACGGGCAACCGGGTGTACCACAACGTCTTCAATCAGACGGATTTCGCGGGCATAAGCCTGTCGGGGAGCAGCTACGCCTTCGAAGACAACGTCATCAAGAACAACATCCTGTCGGGCTCATCCTTCGTGGCCAATGATACGCGATGGAACTGGTACACACAGGAACTGGACGGCCGGCCGGTGCAACTGCTGACCGGCAGGCTGGACGGGTTCGTATTCGATAATAACGACCTCTGGGCCGGACAGGGAGACGAAGCGTATCTACTAACTTACGGCACGCGGACCTCGTCCTCGAATCCCCCTCAGCAGACAGTTGGATGGTGGGAGGAGAACTACCCCGAGTTGTTCACCGCCAATTCGACGGCGGATCCGAAGTTCATCGACGAGTCCGGTCGCGATTTCCACCTGCAGGCAGATAGCCCGTTAATCGATGAGGGGGCGTTCCTGACTCGAACGCTTGGGGCCGGCAGCGGAACCGCAATTCCGGTCGCCGATGCAAGCTATTTCTACGATGGCTACGGAATACCCGGTGAGGTCGGAGACGAGATCCAATTCGCCGGACGGACGGAGACAGCGATTGTGGTCGGGATCGACTATGAGCAGGACATGCTGTATATCGACCGTCCCATGACGTGGACCGACAACGTGGGGGTAACACTTCGGTATACCGGAGAGGCGCCTGACATGGGAGCCCTCGAATACGAAACCGTCAATCAATTCCCAATGGCATACGTGTTCTACAATAACTCGAGCCTCGACGGCTATAACACCAACGCCAACGCGAGCGATGACAACGCCAAAGCATCCGACAAGTCGGCGCTGCTGCCGGGGCAAACTGCCACATTCGTCAACTACACCAACTACAACCGTGGCATCAATGGGATAATGCTGGACATAGACAGCCCTCCGGGCGCGCCTGAACTGGCCGATTTCGCTTTCAATGCTGGAATCGACCCTAACCCGAACAACTGGTCAACCGCTCCGGTTCCGTCGGTAACCGTTCGCCCCGGCCAGGGTGTCGGCGAGACTGACCGCGTGACGATCATATGGGATGACTACGCCTTAACAGACCAGTGGCTGGAGGTGATTGTGAAGGCTGGGGGGAATACAGGTTTGCCCGAAGATTATGTCTTCTACTTCGGCAACATTATCGGCGACACTGACGGTGATGGGCAAATCAGCGGAGGCGATTACGGCACACTGGTCGGCCAGTTTGGCCTGAGGGGAAGCGGTCTTTCCGCTGACTTCAACCGTGATGCACGGACTGATATCGAAGATTTCGCAATCCTGCAAGCCGCATACGGTAATTCGCTGGCAATGCCGACGGCGCCGAACTCGCCCCCATCTGCGGCGCCCCATGTATCCGCCGGTTTGATTTCAGTTCCATCGGAACCAACTGTTTCTCCGCCGACGATTCCGGTCGCCAGAGAATCTTCTGACGGTGATTCTTCAGATATGTTTTCGCTCCCCCTCACGGCGCCTTGGCCGGACATCAGTTTTCTCAGCGAACCGCCAGGCGACTACGCGATGCACTTTCGACCAATACCAGTCGAATCGATAGCCGCAACGCCTTACCGCACCACCATCACCATCACCGAGAATAACCTGCGAGTCTTGAGCGATGCTCCGCCATCTGCTGGAATTGTCATCACCCCTTACACACTGGCCGGCGTTAATGACCCCCTGTTCGATATTTTGGCCGAATCGCCCATCGCCCTCCTGCTGTGATAGAAGAGGATCAACGCCCCCTCTTCTTTGCTGTTCCGATGAGCACAACACGGGGAAAACATTCTGTCTCGATGATCACGTCGATCTCCAGCGAGGCGCCGCTCAACAGCCGGTAACAATTCACCAGGGGTTATCACGGCAGTCGGAGAATTCATTGCCTGGGGCGATGGTTAAGAATGGACGCCTTCTCCCGGATGCAGGCTTGGACGTTCAGCCTGGCCCCTGCTCGCCCGCCAAAGCAGACCCGCCACGACCCACAGGACAGCAACTCCAACTGATCCCTTAAGGTTGGACAAGAAATCTTGCAGGCTGCCTTGTCGATTGAAAAAAGGTTGAATCAGTTCGTTGGCGGCCCCGAACAGCGCGACGACGACAACGACCACTGAGATCTTGATCCATCCCATTCGCCTGTTTACAGCAACCATAAGCCCGAGCAGTTTGCCACGATCACCAAGGGCGCACAGCAACAAGAGCGTAAGGATGCCATAGGCCAATATGTGCGCGCTATTGTCGCGGCTACCGAGACTCACTACGTCCGAAGGTAAATGACTAAGAACGACAATACCCAGTGCCGTTGCAGCGGTGGCGGACCAATTGAGCGTCCTTATCAGAGACCAAGGCGCACTTTCTGGGACGTTACCCGGAAAGTCGCCGGTGCGGCCTGCCCTGCGTTTACGCAACCACCAAAGCCACAGACCGAATATCATGACCACCGTTCCACCAATGATACTCGCTAACATAGGCATCCGAAGACCAGAGGTTGCTGTTTTTCCACCAATCACCGAAGCCTCCAGGCGAGGGATAGCGCACGCATCCGAGCTCTTGATCCAGGCATTGCGGAACTCTATGGAAAGCACGTTTTGTCCTGACTGTAGAAGGCCCTTGCCTGCATCTATGGTGTATGTTTCTTCCGGGTCCTCCTCGTCGTGTTTTGAGGGCAGTTCCCTGCTCAAAGCTACCCTTGTTCCGGGCGGTCCCATTGAACGGCTTCTTGCGACTTCATGTCCGTTGATATAGGCGATAAAACCGTCATCGTACTTGATGCCCAGATGCAGTCGCACGACCAGGGCGGCATTCTCGATACGGAAGAACCGCCGCATGAAGACGGCGGCGTAATTGCC
>Ga0180435_10005224_pt1 | contig 12655 bp, 14 predicted proteins | sample SS_ome_3_FD_132467 | JGI IMG/M metagenome (GOLD analysis project Ga0180435, IMG submission 132467) | Hypersaline lake sediment archaeal communities from the Salton Sea, California, USA - SS_3_S_1 metaG | ecosystem: Environmental > Aquatic > Non-marine Saline and Alkaline > Hypersaline >... | reverse complement strand
TTCACCGACCTTGTACATGGTCTTTGGGTTCTCAACGAGACCCCAGTCTATCTCTGAAATATGTACGAGACCTTCAAGCCCATCGTCTATCTTGATGAAGATACCGAAGTCTACTGCGCCGGTGACTTCGCCTTCCACGATGTCACCAACCTCAAATCGTTCTGCGTTTGCTGACTTCTCTTCCTGTGGGCCGCGCTCTGAGAAGATAAGCTTACCTTCTTGAGCATCTGCGGTGATGATGACGACATTAAGTTTCTCACCGACGAGCTGCTTGAGCTCTTCAAGAATCTTTGTCTTGTCACCATCCTCAACACGTGGGTAGTGGTCCGGCTTGAGCTGACTTGCTGGCAAGAAGCCAGTAATGCCTTGCCAATCCAACATAAGACCACCCTTGTTTGCCTCCTTTACAGGAATTTCAAACACAGTACCCTCTGCGATTCCTTTCTCGGCATCTGCCCAGATAAGCGCCTGACGTGCCTCCATGAGCGAAAGCTCGATGTAACCTTCCTTGTTTGTACTATCCACCACCTTGGCGGCGATAGTATCACCTGGCTTAACACGTCGGAGGATATCACTAGCTGTAAGGTACTCACGGCCGTAGATTATTCCCGTACCAAACGGGTGAAGTTCAATAAACACCTTGTTTTTCAAGGTTGCGATAACAGGCCCCTCTACAAGGTCGCCCTCCTTCGGTGGTACCGGGAGTTCTTCCAAGAGTTGCTGCATTGCTGATGCGGCTACTGCCTCATCCTTTGTATCTGTTGCTGTTGTCATACTAGATACGAAAAAAGCGCCGGAGGTATTGTGTGTCTTGCATCCACATCTGAGCAACGACACAAGGTTAGCCTCCAAGCGTACTCCCAACAAGCGGGAGTGCTTGTAATGGAGCTACTGTACATCAATGAAATTGCTCTGTAAAGCCTTGCTGGAACGAGCCTTGTCACAATGGTATACTCACAGTCACTATGGTCATAACACATCACGGCGGGGATTTTTTCAAGGTATCGTTTGGCGATACGACACTCGCATTCAACCCCATTTCTAAGGATTCTAAACTCAAGGCGACCCGATTCGGCGCGGATGTAGCACTGGTCTCACTCGAGCATCCAGACATGAACGGTGTCGACCAGTTGAGTCACGGAGATAAAGAACCCTTCGTTATTCGTGGTCCAGGAGAGTACGAGGTCCGCGACATCATCATCAAGGGATATCCGACTACCTCAACCTACGGCGGCGAAGAGCGTATCAATACAGCTTATTTGGTAAGTATCGATAAGATGCTCATCCTATTCCTGGGAGCTACAAACACGAAAGAGTTACCATCAGAACTCAAGGAGGCACTGGAGAATGTCGATATACTGTTCGTACCGATAGGTGGCGAAGGAGTCCTCGAGGCATCAAAGGCGTACGAGCTCATGGTTTCTATTGAGCCGCGACTTGTCATACCAATTCACCATGGCGATGTGGGCGAGAAGGATGCACTGAAAACATTCATGAAGGAGGAAGGTACCAACGGTAGTAGCAAGCCGGTCGACAAACTTACGGTCAAAGCAAAGGATCTAGAGATAAAGCAGAATGAAGTCGTCGTGTTGGCATAAGTACGAAACCAGCCATGTTGCTAGAGCATATTGAAAATCTGCGAAGTCGGCCGCGAGAAGTACGCACTAGATATGCATATATCATCACAACGATATTAACTGGAGTCATTATCGTCGTGTGGTTGTCTGTTCTCTTCTTAACGCATTACGCTGAGAACGCTGATTCAATAGCAACAGTTGAAGATTCAATTGATACTGATACTCGTCAAAGTGAAGACTTATCAGAAGTCTTTCGTTCTTCGAACTCTTTTGCTGTCCCAGATGGATCTACGAGAGTAGAAAACCCAAGTTGGGTGCAACAATTGCAGGTTAGCGACTTAGAAAGCACCAGTGAAGTAGAGCAGCAGTAGCGGTGATTAGAATACTGAGTAGCTAAAACTGGCATGCGTAAATTGTACATGTATTCAGCAAAAATACCCTTTAGTGTAGCGGTAATCACCCTCGCGTACATGGGGTAATTATGCTATACTTAAGGCACATTTGATATGGCGAAGAAGGAGAAAAAAGAGTCGCCGCCTGAAGAGGGAGGCGATAAGGGTGTCGCTTTGTCTGTCGTTCCAAAGGCGATAAGCGAAGAGATGCGTGAGTCGTACCTTGCGTACGCAATGTCCGTCATCACACAACGTGCGCTACCTGATGTGCGTGATGGATTGAAGCCTGTCCACCGCCGCATTCTCTACACAATGCACAAGATGGGTTTGGCATCCAATGCCAAGTTCCGCAAGTCAGCAGCTGTTGTTGGTGACGTTCTTGGTAAGTATCACCCACATGGTGATTCTGCTGTCTACGATGCGCTCGTGAAGATGTCACAGGACTTTACCATGCGCTACCCACTCATTCATGGGCAGGGTAACTTTGGCTCAATCGACGGCGACAGTCCTGCCGCAATGCGATACACAGAGGCAAAGATGCAGAAGATGGCGAGTGAGATGCTTCGGGATATCGAAAAGGAGACGGTTGAATGGCGTCCTAACTATGACGGTACACGTGATGAGCCGGAAGTGCTCCCTGCGGCTGTTCCAAACCTTCTTTTGAACGGCACGCTTGGTATTGCTGTTGGAATGGCAACAAACATCCCGCCACATAACCTCAACGAAGTCGTTGACGCCACAACACACCTCATTGACAATCCAGACGCACCGCAAGACGAGGTATTTTCATTCATCAAAGGCCCTGACTTCCCAATTGGCGGTATCGTCTTCAGTCAGAAGGACATCCGACATGCGTATGCAACCGGCAAGGGACCAATGGTCGTACGCGGTGAGGCCGAAATCGTAGAGGATAAAAAGGGTGCATTTTCTATAGTGATTACCTCACTTCCATTCCGCGTTAATAAGGCAGACCTCATTACCCGTATTGCGAACCTCGTCCAGCAGAAGAAAATTGAAGGCATTCGTGACCTTCGTGACGAATCGACACGTGATATTCGCGTTGTGGTCGAGCTCAAGAGTGGTGCTCAACCTCAAACAGTACTGAATTATCTATACAAGCACACAGCACTTGAGGACGCGTTCCATCTTAATATGGTTGCGCTTGTTGATGGTGTACCACAGACAATCTCACTTAAAGGTATCCTCGAGGAGTTCATCACGTACCGCAAAGAGGTGGTACGACGTCGTTGCGAGTTCGATCTCAGGAAGGCAGAAGACCGAGAGCATATTCTCCTTGGTCTTAAGAAGGCACTTGACCATATCGACGCCATCATCAAGACCATCAAGGCGGCTAAGGATGTACCGACTGCACATGCAGCCTTGATGAAGAAGTTCAAGTTTTCTGAGCGACAAGCGACTGCAATTCTTGAGATGCGTCTTCAGAAGCTTGCCGGCCTCGAACGCAAGAAGATTGAAGATGAACTGAAGGAGGTCCAGGCGACCATCAAGTGGCTCAAGGACATTTTGAAGAATCCAAAGAAGATGGCGGCCCTTATCAAGAAAGAGCTTGAGGAGGTGAAGGCCAAGTACGGTGATGACCGTCGCACGAAGGTAGTAAAGGGTGGTGTGAAAAACATGTCACCTGAGGATCTCATCCCAGAGGAAGAGAGCGTACTTGTCATCACCAAGGGCGGTTACATCAAGCGTACGAACCCAGGTGAGTACAAGCGGCAGAAGCGTGGTGGTGTAGGAGTCATTGATCTCAATACAAAGGACGAGGACTTCGTGACTCTGTTCCTCACAGCAAGCACACATGACGACCTACTGTTTTTCTCAGATGCGGGGAAAGCATACCAAATCAAGATGTACGATGTACCAGAAGGACGCCGTGCCACGAAGGGCAAGTCAATAATGAACTTCTTACCGCTTTCTGACGGTGAGCGAGTGACCTCAGTCGTCGCAATGACGAAGGAAATTCGTGAGAGTGAAGGCTCTCTCATGATGGTTACTAAGGCAGGTATTGCAAAGAAGACGAAAGCAAAGGATTTCCATGACGTGCGCCGTTCGGGCATCATAGCCATTAAGCTCACACCAGGAGATAAGCTCATACGCGCCGGCTTTGTCGACAAGGGGGACCAGGCGCTTCTCACTACGAAGAAGGGACAGTCAATTCGCTTCAAGGAGAGTGATATTCGTCAGATGGGACGCACCGCAGCAGGAGTACGAGCCATCAAACTTGGCTCAGGAGACATTGTTGTAGGTGCTGATGTCATCTCAAAGAATCTCAAAGATAAGGAGCAGGCATTGCTAGTTGTATCAGAGAACGGATATGGCAAGAAGACATCTCTTGCAGACTTCAAGATACAAAAACGAAGTGGCTCTGGTATTAAGTGTGCTAGCATCACCCAGAAGACTGGCGCAGTGATGGCAAGCCGCATCCTGAGTCCTGAAATTGAAGAGCTAGTTGTGATATCTAAGAAGGGGCAGGTTATTCGAACGACCGTTGATGAGATACCAGCGCTTGGTCGCTCGACACAAGGTGTCCGCATCATGAAGTTGCGAGCAGGAGATTCCATTGCTGCACTCATCTGTCTCTAAAAAATATCAATGTTATACACAGCAAAACGCCCGTAGAGGGCGTTTTTTGTTACAATGAAGGTACATATGGGATTTGCTAATCCTAAGCGTAATATCGAGCAATTTAAGCTCGAGCCTGGAATGGAGGTAGCCGATTTTGGTGCTGGTGCTGGCTACTTGGCTGTAGAAGCTGCAGAGGTTGTTGGAAAAGATGGCACTGTATACGTTGTTGATATCCAGCGAGAACTTCTTACAAAAGCAACCCATCTTGCACAAGAGCACCACGTCGACACCATCACATTCATACGAGGAGACCTTGAAGAGACCGAGGGTTCGACATTACCTGAGGAGAGTGTGGATGCCGTTATCATCTCCAATCTTCTCTTTCAGGTAGAAGACAAGGCAGCTGTAGCTGCAGAGGCGCACAGAGTTCTGCGGAAAGGGGGCAAGATACTCGTTGTAGATTGGCGGGAGTCATTTGGGGGTGTGGGCCCTCAGCCAGAGGCAGTCTTTCATGAGGATGATGCTCGAGAGCTCTTAGAAGCAGCTGGATTTGTACATTTTGAGGACATAGACGCAGGTGCGTACCATTATGGGCTGATATTTACAAAACATGGGAACAAATAAGCGTAATGTTTTTCAGCTGGCTTTGTTAATCTTTTTTGGTGCTGCTGCAGTGGTTGGCATCATCGTACTTGCTCTTTACCGTGCGGAGAATAACGAATCAACGATACGTGTTCCGGTCACCATATGGGGTCCGCCATTACTCGCCGAATCGGTTCGGGAGGTCCTAGGAAGCATACAGGAGCAAGACAAATCATACGGAATGGTGAGCTACGTCATCAAGAATCCGTATACGATGTATTCAGATCTTCTGGAGGCGATTGCAACAGACAGCGGTCCAGACTTGGTGATATATGATGCAGCACAACTGCTAGCACTCAAGAACAAACTCTACCCCATTTCTTTTGAGACGCTTCCGGTTGCAACGTTCCGACAGACCTTTGTCGAGGGTGCTGAAGTTTTTGTCCTTCAGGATGGGACGTATGGTTTACCATTACTAGTAGACCCGCTAATGTTGTACTGGAATCGTGACATTTTCACAGACGCAGCCATTGCGGAAGTTCCTCAGAATTGGTCACAGTTTATACAAGTCACACCCCGCTTATCCATACTGCGTGATGGGAGAGACCTTGTTCAGAGTGCGATAGCCTTCGGTGAGTATGAGAACGTGAACCATGCAACAGAAATTGTGAGCACGCTTATGATGCAGGCAGGTGTGGATTTGGTTACGCAAAACGCTAAAGGAGAGTTCACCACAGACACTGGTGTACTCGAAGTGTCAAGGGCCGCCAAAGCTGCAGCACTTCGCTTCTACACTGACTTTTCGAATCCTGTAAAAACTGTCTACTCATGGAACAAGACGTTTGACTTGTCTGCTGACTCATTTGCAGCAGATGACCTAGCAATGTATGCCGGCTTGTTAAGTGACGCTGCGCTCCTGGAACAAATTAATCCTAACCTAAACTATGATATTGCCGTATGGCCACAGTCGAGTACAGGTGGGAGAAAGACAACCTATGGACACTTTTATGGTATCGGTATTGTTAAGGATTCAGGTAACATACAACCAGCTTTTACGGTTGCGTGGAAAATTGGAAATTCGATGGACTATGCTCTGATTCTTAGTGAAATGTCTGGTTTGCCAACGGTACATAGAGCAGCATTGAATGATATTGACCGTTCTGACCCATTCAGTTTTTCAATTGTCCAGTCAGCCCTAATGGCACGCACATGGCTTCAGCCAGGAATACGTTCAGTAGACGAGATTACGCGGCGGATGATTAATGATACAGTTGCACAGAAAGCAACTGAAGAGCAGGCAGTTCGTGCTTGGACACAGGATCTTGAAGTGTTACTTGAGCAGTATTAACGTACCAATACCATATGTCACAAAACGTATCTCACAAGAGTCTAGCAAGCACGTTGGCAGCAGGTTATGTTATGTTTCTCACGCCTCTATTTGTGCATGCACAAGCGTTTGATAATCCTCTCGCATACGATACACTGCAGGATTTTCTGCTAGCTATACTGAACTCAGTCATTTATATCGTGTTTCCAATCATTGTTCTGATGATTGTGTATGTTGGCTTTAAGTTCGTACAGGCACAGGGCAACGCCCAAAAGCTGCAAGAGGCTAAACGGTCCTTGGTATTCACGGTGATTGGTGCACTTGTTGTTTTGGGTTCTGTAGCACTTGCTATAGCAATCAAGGAGACGGTTGATCTAATGACTGCAGCAGCAATTATGAGTTCATAAAAGAAATATGACACCATTTTCGCACAGCAAAACTACAGTAGTGGGTATCCTAGCGGCATTGTTGTTTGTGCCATTTGCCTTCCTACACGCTGAGACGCTTGCAGACATCCTCCTAATATTTGTAGAGATATTCAATATGGCAGTATTTCTCTTTATGGTGCTCTCCATACTATTTTTTATTATGGGTGCTATAAAGCTGATATACGGCGCAAGTGACACGGCACGTGCAGAGGCTAAGCAACAGATGATTTGGGGTAGTTTGGCACTAGCTGTAATGGTTGCGGTATGGGGCCTAGTTGAGGTTATTACCACCACCTTCTTTGAAACACTGTAAGCCTATGAAAACGACACTTACTGCTTTGGCGTTTATACTTGTTCCCGTGACGGTTTCAGCACAGGTAACCGTACAAACAATTATCACTGCGTTTACTAATGCGTTAGGAGGTTTGGTTGTTGTTGCTGCTGCTATTGCGCTCATGGTATTCATATGGGGTATTGTACTGTTTGTTGCACGATCAGGAGATGAGAACGCAGTTCAAGAAGGGAAGAAGCGAATGATGTGGGGTGTTATTGGCCTCTTTTTGATTGTCAGTATATGGGGGCTGATAAATCTACTCATGGAGATGTTCGGTGTTGAGGATCCTGCAACCGAATGCCAGGCACCGTACATTGATATAAGTGGGAAACAGATTGAAACCTGTGATCTTTAAGACTAGGCGTATCCTGTTTTTTATCCACATTAACTAACGAAATACACTAGACAGTGTGCTATGATTTTAATAAGCCTGAATAGCGTTTCTGTGGTGTATCCACTGGTTACTTAGTTGGGTGTAGTTATTTAGAAAAAATTATTAATATTTATAAGTTTCAAACATATGAACAAAGTTGGACGAATTCTTCCATTCGGTATTAGTGCCCTCCCTGCGTTGGCTCTTGCAGACACCGATCTTGGCTACCTCGACGGTCTAGCAGACCAGATTGGTACGCTTGTCGAAACGTTGGTGCCGATTGTTATTGCGATTGGTCTGCTCCTCTTCTTGTGGGGTTTGGTCACATACATCGCAGCATCTGGCGACGAGGCAGCAAAGGAAGAAGGAAAGCGCAAGATGGTCTGGGGTGTTATCGCACTGTTTGTGATGGTAGCTGTCTGGGGTATCGTACAGATCCTAATCACACTCACTGGTGCAGACAACAACACGGTTACAACGCCTGTCATTCCTTCCTAGCAAAGACTCACTCTGCTATGAGAATCCAAAGACACGCACATCCTGCGTGTCTTTGTGTATTACTTGGTAGCTAGTACTATAGTATATGGCTATACTAAGCATACTATGACCTACGATAATACCGTTCCAAGTGGTGTAGTCACATTCATGGAAAAAGTGACAGAGCAGCTCATCAACCCAATCATTGGCTTGATATTTGCTGCTGCGCTGGCCTACTTCCTGTATGGCCTTATGATGTTCATTTTGAATGCCGGTGATCAAGGGAAGCGCACCGAAGGAAAAAGCCACATGTTTTGGGGTGTGGTCGGTATGTCTGTAATGGTTGCTGTTGGCGGTATTATTGCAATGGCACTCAATACATTTGGAGTCGATACTGATGAACTACCAAAAGACCTACCTCTGCAGCTATAGAGACGTTTTGCAACTCAAGAGTGGCTATTTGTGGGCGAGGAGGGACTCGAACCCTCATACTTCGTGCTAGTTCCAATTGACTAGCGCGTATACCCAAGATTATGTTAGTCGCCACTCAAGAGTGGCTATTTGTGGGCGAGGAGGGACTCGAACCCTCAAGCCTTGCGGCACTAGTTCCTAAGACTAGCGCGTATACCAATTCCGCCACTCGCCCTTCTACGTAACTACCTACCAAAGTCGGTAGGTAGTATACGCTTGTCCGCCCGGAGGGATTCGAACCCCCGACCATTCGGTTAAGAGCCGACTGCTCTACCAACTGAGCTACGGGCGGATACGCACGATACTATAACACAAAAAATCCAAAACGGTATCGCACTTGTGCCCGGGGTGGGAATCTTCCTCCCCCGAACACCTGCGGTCGCAAGCGACATTGCAGCTGTTTTCCTCCGGAACCGGCAACCTTCGCTCTTTCGCTACGCGCGCTCAGGTTCGCTTCGATTCCCGTAGAGGCAGTGTGCCACTTACGTGTGCCCGGGGCGGGAATCGAACCCGCACGACCTTATCGGTCACGAAATTTTAAGTCTCGCGTGTCTACCGGTTTCACCACCCGGGCAAGGGTAGTACCTATGTACATGAGGCCTGGGGGGGAATCGAACCCCCGCATCGCGGTTTTGCAGACCGCTGTGTTACCACTTCACCACCAGGCCGTGATGCTAGTTTATCATTCGTTAAGCAATTCATCTACCCGCAAACGGTTCTTTTCCCCTTCATCTAAGGCAAATTCTACGTGTGGTAGCTGCTTCATTGAGACCTTGTCCTTCAGGTAATTTCGGCATTCTCCACGCTTTCGCATCAGGAATCCGATAGCGGGGCCTTCAGCATCTTCTGGGTACACAGAGACGTAGAATGTCACCTTGTCGAATTTCTTTGAGAGATCGATGCCTGTGACCGTAATGAGTGATTGACGGTTTGATTGAGTACTTACGAAGTCTGCTGCGAGTTCCTGGAGCTGTTGTGAGAGTGATGTGTGGCGGTCGTGCATACTACATTTCTGTTACTTTGAAAGCGACAATCTCATCACCAAACACTGGCTCTTTCTCCATATGCACGTCGAGTTGTAGCCCATAATCGTTTCCTTCTGTTGCCTGGTTGGCGTCTGCTTTTCCAGACTTGATAGTTGATACAGTTCCACGGCCTAACTCTTCATCACTGTGCGTAACGATTATCCTATCATTCTTAGAGATTGTACCTGACTCTACACGGCAGCCGATGGTCTGCATCTTCTTTGTGAAGCTAAAGCTTTTCAGTACTTTTGCACGACCTAACTCCTGCTCACCACGCACCTTCGGGCGCCGAGTTTCAATGGCAGAAGGGAGCCAGTCAGCAAGGTCATAAATAATGGAGAAAGTTGCAATCTCTACATCCATTCGCTCAGCAAGCTCCTTAGCAGCTGCATCAACATTCACATTGAAGCCAATTACTATCGTGTCTTTGCTGCTGCTATGCTTAACATCGCCTTCTGCGATGGCACCAACACCCTCGTGGATTATCTGTATGACGGTTTTCTCATCTTCATGCTTCTTGAGTTCATGCTTAATGGCGTCAATCGAGCCAACAACATCACTCTTGAGCACAATAGGGAGGTAAAAGCGCGGGTCATCCTCTTCCTGAGACTGGCAGGCTACAGGTGCATCCTCAAATGAAGCGTTCTCCTGTGCTCGTGCAATGGCAGTCTTCTTGTCTGCCACAGTCGTGAATGCAGCCCCGGCGGGAGGATTGCCTGTGAAGCCAACAACATTTACTGGAGCTGAGAACCTTGCTTCGCTGATTTTCTTGCCCAAGAAGTTCTCAACGATACGAAGTGGTGCATGTGCAGAGCCCGCAACCACATACTCACCTGCCTTCATTGAGCCATCTTTGATGATGAGTGTCGCAGAAACGCCGCGTCGTGGGTCACACTGTGATTCAATTACGTAACCGCTAGCGGGTAGTGTTGGGTCACCAGTAAGTTCCTCAAGGTCAGCTGCCAGCAAAAGTAGGTCGAGGAGTTCAGGTATACCTTTGCCAGATTTTGAATCAATTGGGGCAAAAGAGATATCTCCACCCAAACCCTCAAGGTACACACCATGCTCAAGAAGACTCAATTTGGTCTTCTCAATATCCGCGTTATTCTTGTCTATTTTGGAAATAGCAACGAGGTAGGGAATCTTGGCCTCTTGGATGGCCTTCAGTGCCTCTAGTGTTTGCGGCTTCACTCCATCGTCTGCTGCAACTACAAGTATCGCCAGGTCTGCAATACTAGAGCCTCGTGAACGAAGGTGTTGGAAGGCCTCGTGGCCAGGGGTATCTAGGAATGTGATGAGACGTGTGTCACCGTTAGAATCAGTGTGCTCCACTTCATATGCGGAGATATGCTGGGTTATGCCACCAGCTTCACTCTCGACCACCTTGGATTTCCGGATATAATCAAGAAGAGTGGACTTACCGTGATCTATGTGCCCCATCACAGTCACCACAGGAGGACGCGCTATGCGGTTGTCGGTTTTTGAATTCATATGCCATTGTCTGCGATGTGTGCATCACGGTTGGTTGAAATATGTTGCAGAGTATAGCTCATTTGACCATATCACGCAACAACACCACACTTAACAACGATACGCAATACATGCAAGGTACACAACGCATATACCTGGACAATTCAGCCGCTACAGCGGTGGATTCCCGTGTGCTAGAGGCAATGGAACCGTACTGGAATGCTGATTTCGGTAATGCTGGTGGACTGCACACAGAAGGACGTATTGCGTCCGAAACGCTCGCAAACGCCCACGCTTCTCTGGCGCGTTCAATCGATGCACATCCTGATGAAATCGTTTTTACGTCTGGTGGTACGGAAAGTAACAACATGGCGGTGCTTGGTGCAGTGCGAGCACTGCTACGAGACGGAACAAAGGCAGAAGAAATCCACGTCATCACAACAGCGGTTGAGCACAGTTCTATTACAGACTGTTTTCATATACTCGAGCGTGATGGTGTGTCCGTCACATATCTGCAAGTTGATGAAGATGGCTTTGTTAAGAAACAAGAACTACAGGATGCGCTTCGGCCCGAAACGGTACTTGCTTCGTTTATTTATGTAAATAACGAAATCGGAACGATTGAACACATAAAAGAGCTTACAAGTCTTGTCCATAAACAGAACTCGAATCATGGGGTGGAGTATCCGCTCGTACACACCGATGCGAGTCAGGCGCCCGCATGGCTCCACGTAAACACACAGTCGCTTGGTGTCGATTTGCTCACACTCGATAGTCAGAAGCTGTATGGACCCAAGGGTGTTGGTTGTCTGTATGTCCGTGATAAGACACTCCTAGAACCCATTGTGTACGGTGGTGGCCAAGAGTTTGGATTGCGCCCAGGCACAGTGCCGATTCCTCATGTCGTCGGCTTTGCGAAGGCATTAGAGCTTGTGGAAGAGGAGCGGGACAGTTACGTCTTAGGTATTGCAGCTATACGCAACAGGTTCATCGACCGACTGGCCGAGGAAATGCCTGAGGCGATGATTAATGGCCCATTAGGGGACGAGAGAACTGCTGGAAACATCAACGTGTCCTTCTTTGACGTCGATGGGGACCAGCTCGTTATCGAACTTGATGAGAAAGGTATTGCTGCCAGTACGGCAAGCGCCTGCGATGTGACGCGCGAAGGAGGAAGTAGGGTAGTACAGGCCCTTGGGAAGTATACTGATAGAAAGGTGGGTACGGTCCGATTTTCGATGGGGCGCCACACTACACAGGAAGAAATGGACACCGTGTTCACAGCCTTAAAAAAGACCGTAACGTGGCTTCAAAACAACGCAAAAGCATAATTCATTGCTCTTGACATACACATATCCATATAACATAATAGACCGACAAATTTATGGTGCCATTTCAGAATTTCACCCCAAAAGCAAAGGAAGCAGTTCGTCGTTCACACGAGCTTGCTGTTGAACGTGGTCAGAACCACGTGAATCCGCTACACCTGCTCGCGGCCCTCGTGCTTCAGGAAGAAGGTGTTGTCTTCTCGCTTCTTGAGCGACTTAATGTAGATATTATCGTCCTTACCGACGCCATCCTTGACGCACTCGAATCTCCAGAGACGGCGACCGTACTTT
>Ga0180435_10005223_pt1 | contig 12658 bp, 15 predicted proteins | sample SS_ome_3_FD_132467 | JGI IMG/M metagenome (GOLD analysis project Ga0180435, IMG submission 132467) | Hypersaline lake sediment archaeal communities from the Salton Sea, California, USA - SS_3_S_1 metaG | ecosystem: Environmental > Aquatic > Non-marine Saline and Alkaline > Hypersaline >... | reverse complement strand
GGCCTACAGTACGGGGTTCCCCGCTTCTCGCCTTTCTGACGCCCGCATTCTTTGCCTGTACGGACATCTTTCCAGTCTTCTTTGAACCACCGCTTTAGGGCAGCGCCCTTTTTAGTCTTACGAACGGCCACTGGACTTACTGCCCCAGTTCTTAGCACCGACTTTACGGCACTTGGCTATGGCACCAGAAGCGTAGGCGGAAGGAAAGACTTTGTAGCGCGCCTTTACCTTACGGTAGCATTCGTCCTTCACCGTGCCGCCCTTTTTTAAAGCGATGGGCTTTATTTTGCCCATGCCTCTGCATCGCATCATGGCTTACACCATCTTGCAGGGGCGTACGCCCTTTTTAGCCATACCAGCGCCGCGAACTTTGCCACCGCGAGCCATTTTAATTTCACCACCACGCGCCATTTTTCCCTTACCGTCAGCAGCAAAGAAAGGGACTTTTTCGCCGTCTTTCTCGACCATATCTAGTTTGCCGCCACGGGCCATCTTAGTCATACCGCCACGGGCCATCTTAGTCATACCGCCGCGAGCCATTTTCTTAGTACCATAGCTAGACTTTTTCATTGGACCACCTTCTTTAAATTTACGGCCTTCGTCGGCCTTCACATATTCTTCACCCACGCTTTGTGGGATTCCTACCTTCTTGGCAAACTTGGGGTTATTCGCCACTGCTGCCATCAGGTTGTGCTGTTTCTTGCTCTTGCTAGGCATCGTTCTTACCGCCTTTTAGAGCCACTATCTGTCCAGAGGGTGCTTCTTCCATTTCCATGTAAGCCTGTATTATCAAATACAGTTCCTCTACCTCTGCGGGCGAATAGGTGCCTTGCGAAGCCTGTAGAATGGACAAAAAAGCAAAGGTATAGGGATGTCATTCCCAGCAAACCCGTCGAACTCGTCGAACTCGTCCATACCTAAGTCCTTGATTTTACTACCATTTCACCCTATCACTCCAGTAAGCCGCGCTCATTTTACCCTTGGCAATGTTCTTACCGTGTCGGGCTTTGAATGATTTACGCTTGGCCTTCATTCGTGCAGACTCGCCCTTTTTGGGCTTACCAGCAGTAGACGCACCTTGCTCACCAAACCGAATAATCTTCTCCTTCCCACCTTCACAAGCCTTCACAATGTGGGACTTTTTGGGGTGAGAAGGAGTTCTCTTCGGCTTGTTACAAGCCATTTTCGATTTGTCTACTCGCTTAGCCACAGAACACCGTCACATTAGTAATGTTGGTCAAGGTCATAATAGCAAAGTCTGTGCTATTGCTACGGGTAGTCAGGATACCAAGGTCAGGAATCGTAACACTATCCGAGAAAGACGCCGCCGAAGTAGGCGTGTCAATCTGCAAAAGCAAAGAACCATCGGTGCTATTTACGTTGAACTTGATAGAACCAGCGGACGCCGTACCTACATAGTACAGGCTCTTAATTCTAGTGCGTGGAAGCGCCAGAGAACCCGTAGTACCAATGCTTACGTTAGTAGCTGAAGTCGCACTTGCTGTAATGCTTTCAATGTAGGTGTAGAAGTTAGTAGAACTAGCGGTATCAGTATCAACACCCGCCACTACTTCCGTAGTGTAAGCCCCAGTAAGATCGCCAACCTTAATACCCACAATCGTAAAGTCTGTGCCCACGTTATCACCCGCACAGGTAATCAGGACTTTATATCCCGTACCGTACGGACTGACATCGTTAGTCAACAGAGCAAGTGAGCCAGCACTACTAATAGTATCAGCGGCTCGAAGCAATGTAGCGCTTGTGGAGGGCGTTATCGCCCAAATATCTGAACTAGACATAATTCACTTATCCTTCCTCTTGTGTTGGACTGTTATCTGCAATTTGCGCTAGTAAATAGTCCAACATGCCGATTGCGCCGTTGGCTTCGTGGAGCATCTGGATGTATCTATCCCTCTGCTCCACTGCCTCTGCTTTTAACTGCTCTAGTGTACTTTTATCAAGCATATTAGGTAGTTACTTGGCCATCGTACAGGACAAGGTAATAGTCAGTCCCTGCAACGCGAACCTTCAAAGAACCTGCTACGTTTGCTGCGGTTCCTCCAGTCTGGAATACGTGTGTTGACCCAGCGGTTACGCCAGCGAGGTTGAACAGACGTACATTATCGTCAATGGTTGCAACGTCATCGCCTTGAGTCGAAATGTGAATGAACGAAGTCAGCGTACCAGTGTCTGTACCAGTAGGCGCGTTCAATTCGATTTCAAGGGGGGCATAAGTACCAGAAGTAGTACCCGCGCTCAGGGTCATTTCAGCCACAAAAGCTGAACCAAGGCCGGTTGTGCTTCCGGAAGCGCCGTAAACGCTAATCGCTTTGACAGCATTAGACCAGCCACCAAGAGCGGCATCTGCATTAAGTTGGAAACGAGCACGCCCGCCCACGCCACCTGCTCCTGTCATGGTATTTTCCATAACAATAGGCTCAACGCTAGTAGAGCCGCTAGTAGAGGTGCTGGAATAAGTCAGATCAATGGCACCGTCAGAGGCGACATCCAGAGAAGTAGTATAGGCGCCGGTAGTTGCGTTTTTGTCAACTACTTCAAAGCCGTTTTCGGACCGGACGGGGCCGGTGAAGGTAGTATTCGCCATTCGAGAATTCCTCACATGCGAGTTAATTTAGGGTGTATCTGTCTGCATGTCGTCAGCCGGGACTGTCAGATACACCGGATGACCCCGGTATAGTTACTATACACTATTTCGGACGTAAGTGTGCAAGACTTAAGCAAAAAAAGACCCGCCGGTAGCGGGCGGGTCAACGTCTTTAAGGGAGATAAATGATATGAAACAACTACCCGGTACTACCATACCACTCAATATTGTTCTGGTAAATGGTTCTAACCCACCACATGAACATGTCGTCCCCGAGGGTATGTTTCATGGTATTCACGCGGTTCGCCACCAACTGTACGTTTTTCCGTACGTATGGGCCTTGTGGGTTTATACGGTCTATAGAAACGTTGAAATCTTTTTTCCTGCCGTCCCCAGCTTTTCCGTCTCTTTGGTGGGTCATAACGACGCCAGATATAGCACATCGCCCCCCTTGTTCGTACCATAGAGCTATAACGTCTTCTGTGGTCAGGTTAAATTGAACGCCCTGCTTACTTCGTTGGGATTTTAATTGCACACAAAGGACGTTTAGGAAAGCTTCAGGGCTAGAAGAAGCCTTTTTTGCTCGTTTGGCGAGGATGCAGGTACTACAAGTACGACGTATGCCCCGTGCGGTATGTTCAAATCCAGATAAAGGCTTGGTTTCGCCACATTCGGTACAGGTACGGGTAGTTTCAAATTTGGCTTTAGGCATATGCGCCCCCTACTAACCAAAAAAGAAAGGGGGCCGAAGCCCCCAATCCTAGTACTGCTTTTCTTCTTAAGAAGAACCGGGCGAACCGAAGATGCCCAGCGGGTCAGATACACCGAAGCTGTAACGCTCACGGGCCTTGTACCGGCTGTTTCCGGTATCGAAATCGGCATCCATTGAGGTTTGCATCGGGGTGCGCACGAAGTGCTTCAGACCGTTAGGTACGTCAGTCATCAAGAACCAAGCGTTGGTATCAGTCAGATAGTGGTTAACAGTGTAACCTTCTGGAATTGAACCGTTTGACTTGATTGCGTTGATGTCGTTATCGGCTGTAGCCACACGAAGCTCAGTATCCAACAGGCGGGTAGCAACGAATTGCAGCGCAGGTGGGATAACCAGCTTACGAGGCTTGGCAGCGATAAGCAGACCGCGCTCATCAGTCCAACCAGCAATCTGAATTACAGCAGCTTCCAGAGAAGTCTCGTTCAGATCAGCACCGGTAGTAGGACGGTTTGAGTTGGTACCACCAGAAACAAGCGGGTGGTCAGTCGCACACAGCACTTTGCCGTCACCGTAGGTGGGGTTACCACTGCCAGTAAATGCAGTGTTAAGGATAGCAGCACCCTTAACTTGCTTAGTGTACGCCATTGCACGGGCCAGAGCCTTCGTATAACGAGAAGACAGAGAATCGTAGAGGTTATCTTCGATTGCTTCTTCAGTCAGCGAAAAGCCCATCGCGATTGTTTCGTGGGTGTATCGAGCAGTCCACGCTTCTTGGGCGTTGTCGTAGTCGATGGCGGAACCTTCACCCTTAACAGGTGCAGCGCCAAAGCCGGACAACTTGGTTTCTTCCTCGAAAGAACGGTCAGAAGACTCGGTCTCGAAGATTTCAGCAGCCTCGTCACCATACTTCTGGTATTCGAGACCAAAGAGGGCGTTAAGCCCCGGTAATAGCTCCTTAAGGAGTTGCGCTCTTGAAATAGCCATTAGTCAATACTCCTTATATACCGACGTTGTTAGTCATCTGATGTGCGCCGGGGTTAAACTTAACCAGAATATCTGGGTTTGACTCGGTCAAATCAGATACCGCCGCTACAACACGGAAGGCCGCTGCCGCAGTTTGAGTAGCACCTACTACAGCAGAAGTTGAGTTACCGGTAGCTGTGTCCCCAGTAGATGTGGTTTGAGCGGTAGTAAAATACACATTCGCACCAATATCAGTCTGGTCCATAGCAGCGTTAGCTTGGCACTGGAACAGCACGTTGGGGTCGTCAACAACATAAGCCTTGATAGCTCCGCCGTTAGCAGTACCGCTGGGGTAATACTGAGCGAAGATAGTCTGGCCTTGGGCATTGACATATTCACAGCCGACGAAAACGCCGATTGCGCCCACACCACTGGTACCACTAATAGAATTAGAGGTCAGGTCAGCACCTGTGCCAGTAGCAAGAGCAATGTAACCGTCCGCACCGATGATAACGACTTGGCCATAGAACAGGTTAGTCGCTTCACCCGCAGGGTCGATCAGGTACTGAGTAGTAGCGCCAGCATAGGGCGTACCGTCAGCACGTTTTACGGGCCGTAGTCCGTAAGGGGTTGAAGATGTAGCCATTGTAATAGCTCCTAAAAATTAATTTCCGCTGCCGAAAGTAACCTTCGTTTTCCTCTCGTGGAACAAGGGCATACGAGGGTCATTCTCGCGCATCAAGTTATTGTCCACGGAGCGCATCTGCGATTCAGTCAGTTGCTGATAATACTCGCTACGCTCTTGGACAAGCTCTTCTGGGGCCTTACACAGCATCAACCCGCCCACAATGATATTATCCTTAAACCGCGCATCCGCTACGGCATCGGTAAATATCTCGGGATGGTCCGCCGCTTTTACTGGCTCCCAGCCTTCGCGTATTTTCGAGGACACATTAGTGGCGTCAGACTGACCATTAGTCGATATACGAACCCAGCGGTATATATAACCGTCTTCCGGCGTGGGGTTTGGCAACACTTCAGGTCGCGTCCAAGCCTTCTTACGAACGTCTTTGCGCTCGCGGGTTTCCAGTTCTCTATCAAGTCTATTCTGAGCCATTATTGCTTCCTCATAAGTGCAGCCTGTTGTTTGGCGTAATCTTCCAGCGGTACCCCAAGTTTCTTTGCAATAGTAATCTGTGATTGCGTTAACCTAATTTTCTTCGGTGCTGTGCTCCGCGTAGCGGGTGCAACCACGTTACTAGACTTTTTCTGTGGTACTTCTGGTTCATCCTCCCCGTCATCAAACTGTTCGGGGAAGACTTGTCGCATACGAGTGTTAATCTTCTCGTAGTATTCATCAGAGCGGGGGTCAACCCCGTCTTTCGTTAGTTTGGTATGCAGCCCTAACGCAAAAGCTGTCATTTCATCATCAGAACCAAACCATGGGTTATCATCACGCCACGCTTCAGCCTTTTCATCCCGCTGTACTTCTTGCGGTCTGGTATTCGTTTCTGTACGTTCTACAGTATTAGTTGTTGATTGTAAAGAAGTTTCCCTACCCTCTGCAACCCTCGGCTTCAGCCCGTTAACCCGCTCCATGCGGATTTGCGCCGTGTTCAGCGCTGTTTGGGCTTCTAAAAGCGCATCAGACTCACCGGACTCGTACGCCTTTCTATACTTCTCTTTCGCCATAGCAAGTTCACTTTCCACTTGCTTCTTGGCAGATTGGATTAACGAGTTATGGCTTTGGTCAACCGAACCCTTTAGCTTATTGTTTTCTTCAACAAGCTGCCTTGCGTATTGCTCTAAAGCCTCACGCTCGCGCATCGCAGCTTCCTTGGCTCTACGCTCATCGTGGTAAGTCTTAGACAACGCTTTCAGGCGTTTCTGTACTTTTTTGCCGTAACTTTGCAGCTCGTCGTCCGTCACATCTTCTGGCGGAGACGCTTCTTTGCCTCGATCTTCAGGAGGTGTATCGTCCTCCACCTCGATTTCTACATCACCAGCTTTGATGGTATCCCCGTCTTCACCGGCCTTCTTCATGTCTTCGCGGCCAACAGCCCCCTCTACTTCTAGGGTGTCGTTATCTTCTTCGGTATCCACCTCAAATTCTGCGGTGGTTTCTTCCTTATCTGGGTCTGGAAAATCAAACTCTACTTGTTGTCTAGGCATTGTTTACTCCTTATGCACGAGATATAGCTCTCGGGTTTGGGACGACCGCTTGTATCGAATCGTCGTTCATTAGCCGATACTCTTGCTTGCCTAACTTAAATCGAGTGCCGGTGTTTGCTCGGAACATCACATAGTCCCCGGTTTTGCACCAAGGTCCTGTGGGGAACCGGTCTTTATCGTTATAGGCTTGCTCGCCCATATCGAGAACTAGCCCAATAGTAGAAAGGATATGCTCATCACGAAGCGTCTGACTGGACTTAACCAACCCCGAATCCCCGTACGTTTCCTCTACATTAGGTAGTGCTATAAGGACGTGATAGCCCGTTGGTTTGGGTATCGCCTCCTCTAGTTCTTTCTGCTCTTGCTCCTGCTTAGCTATTTGCTCCGCCCTTTTTACTTCAAGCGGGGTAAGCTCAAGTGCTTCAGTCATCGTCTTCTTCCATATAGTTGCGGGACAAGTCATTTACTTCTCGGAGTGCAGCGTCTAGGCCCCGTATCACGCCACACACTTCCTTATACCCGGCAAAGTCTTTAGCCGCGCCTGAGTATAAGAATTCTTCGCTAGAGCTTTTCAACTCTGTAAGTTTTTGATTTAGCACGTCAAAGACGGTTTTTGCCATTATCTACCTTGCCCCCTGTAGGGTTTATAGTTTCTTTTTTGATGCTTGTTCATCGAAGCTAGCTTTATCTCGCCATTACCGATGCTGGTGCCTTTCTTGGCCTTGTGCAGGCGTAGCGCCTGTGCTGCTTCTAGGGTCTTTTTAGCCACCTTGTGGGCCCCGCTGTTGTGTTTGCTGAGATTTAGCTAAGTCCAGTATCGCTTTAGCCTCATCCAGATCGTTCTTAGCCTGTGCCTGCTCTGTTTGAGCGGCTATGCGCGCAGCCTCAATAGCCGCCGTGTTATCTGCCTTTTCTTTATCCAGACGTAGCTTAGCGGCGTCGAGCGCTGCGTCCGCTTGGTCTTTCTGGGCCTTTCTTTGTTGTTCAGCCGCTTTAAGCTGCAACTCTTGCTGCTGCATCTGGACAACTGGGTCTTGTGCCTGTTGCTGCGCGGCTTGCTGAGCCGCCTGTTGCTGTTTCTGCTGTGCAAGCTGTACCCCTGCTTTTGCCATAGACTGAGACAGAAGCTTCTCAATATCTTCTGGCATCTCTTCGTCAGGCGGCGGCAACTGCGCACCCAGTTTTGCTTCTACCTGCTGCCTATAGCTAAACGCGATGTGTTCCGCTATATGGGCTTGAAGCGCGGCTACTACCTGTTGTGCAGCGGGGCTTTGGCCTATAAACGCTGCTATCTGTGGGTCTTGTAAAAACGCTTGGTGGGTGGCGATATGGGCGTCGTGGTCTTGATAGATAAAAGCCTTGATGGGCTTACCTACAAGCACCGCCATGTTCTCGCTGACGGGGTCCGCAGGTTTAATGTCTTCTTTAGTAGGAACAAGTTTGTCTGCGTTCTTGATGCCCAAGACCTCGATCATCTGACGGTGTAGCTGGGGGAGATCGTAGATTTGTGGGGTAGCCTGCGCCATCTGCAACACGGTTTGGTACTGGACCACACGCTGGGCCATCGTGCTGCTGTTGGGGTCGCTGACGGGAATTACTTCCACCATGGCGTAGTCGGCGCGGCGGGCGCGGGGTTCACCACGGTCAGGCATGTACATGTACTCTTCCGGAGCGTACTCAGCAATGATAGCCCGCAGGAGTTTGAACTCTTGCTTCATCGCATAATGTACTCTGGACTGCACAGCAGCCATTGGCTTGAGCGTACGCTCAAGAAGAGCAAGCGTTGTTCCGACAGGCGCGTTGGCGCTCATGTCAGAGATGTTCATATCCGAGATCGCCCCCAAACGTCGGCCTTCTTCGGTGATCTGCTTCAATAATGCAAGAAGTGTCTGGCTAGGCTCCTTGTAAGGAAGGGGCATAATGTTGTCGCGGATACTGCCAGACGGTACATCTACATCACGGAACTCACCGGGACCAATCGGTGTGTCGTCGCCTTTAACTCGTAGCCCCCGAGATTTGAGACCACCGGGCAGGTTAGATAGGCTTCCAGCGTCAACGAGCTGACGTATAAGGCTAGTACCAGCTTTAGCATAGCCACCGATAATGTGAATAAGTCCGAGTCCATAAAATCCAAATCCGGGGACGTACACATAGTGCACGAAATGTTGACGTTTTAGCGTCAAAGAATCGTCAGGGTTCCAGTTGCGGCGGATGGCCAAAACTTCTCCAGTGCCCTTCTCAATAGTAACCACGTAGGGTTTAGCGATACTAAGCTCGCCCTCTTCCGCTCCATCAACACCGTCAATAATCAGGTCAGCATGGACCTCAAGTATCGCGTAGCGGTCGTCTGAAGTAATGGACACGCCAGATTGCTCGGCTTTTGCCTCCTCAATATCGCTGAAAAACGACACCGGGTCACCCAACTCTATCTCTCGGTAAAACCCAGCAGCCTGTAGTTTGACCATCTCGTTCTTGGTCTTACGCATTACGTGTGTAACGCGCTCTGCGGACTCGATATTAGAGGCTCCATAAGGCACAATTACATCTTCGGCTGGGATATACAGGGAGACTTGGCGGCCTATATTCGGGTCGAAATACACCTTTTTGAAGGCTGAACCGGCCAACCCAAGGCTATACAGCATCCTTTCGTGCTCGGGGCGGTACTCCACCATGACCTCAGTCAGCTCGTAGTTCATATCCGCCTTAACGCGGAGGGCTGCATCTTCCTTGTCTTTAGTGATCTCACCTAAGATTTTAGTCTTAACAGGCCCAGCAGCGGGGAACGTCTCGCTCATAGCCTCCGCTTGGAACCGGATAGCCGCTTCGGCCAGCACGTTGCTGTACACACCACAGGCGTTTTCCCAAGGCTCAACCCTTTCCTCATAGTTAAACCCTACAACTTCCAAGCCTCTCACGTAGGTGTCTGCCCATTCTCGGCGTGAGGCTATATCAGATTCGACATAACCAATCAAATCACTGGCAATCTCACGAAGTTGCCCTTCATCGAGGTATTCGGCTAAGTTCGCATCAAACGGTGCGGTCTCTAAGGTTTCATCAACTTCTTCCCCAAAGCTAATCTCGACACTGCCATCCTCAAGCTCCACCATCACGGGCAGGTCTTCCTGCGTTACAACGTCAATACCGACCACGGCGTCGGGCTGCTCCATGCCCTCCATTTGCGTCATACCCTGCTCAAAATCCTCGATGCCCTCGGGTGTTTGGTACAAACCTTTCTCAATCGCCATTTTAATTGTCCTTTAGTAATACCCGCCGCGCCGCCTGTATAACGGTTCGTCTTCCACCTCATCACTAGGTAAGCGTATAAAGCCGCCTTTCCTAAACCGCGCCAACGCTAGGGACACAGAGTCCACATAGTCATCATGCTCCCCCGCAGGGAAGCTGGCAACTTCATCAATTACTGCTTCAGCCCAAGACCTATCGGGTGCCCACACCATGCCGGAGGCAAACAAGTCTGAGACTGCATTTAGCCTTGTAATCTTGTCGTTACCCTTTGTGGGGGTAAACTCCTGCACAGGTATGCCCATCGCCCGCATCTCGTATATCAGCGGAGACCCTGATGCCTTCTTTTCTACAATGAGACTATCCGGCTCCCACTCTTGATACTGTTCGACCGCTTTGCGCTTAAGTGTAGGAAACTCCATCCTGTCCCTAAACGCGTTAAGCAGGATAATATTTGCCTGCGATACTCCATCCTCGTCTGGGTGGTAGAACACACCCCATGTCGTACATGCAGAGTAGTCCGACCTATTAGTCTTCTCGAACGCCGTGTCCCACGACTGCACGATGAAGTCTACTGGAGGAGGGTTGTCTTTCTCCCACGTCCTCCACCACTCACGTTTGACGATGGCAGATGTCTCAGAAGTCGGCTCCTGCTGGTACTGCGCCATCCACTTGCTGTTTGGCAGTTCTTCTTTTAGCGCAGCAAGCTCATCTTTCGACCAAAACTCCGGCCATAGTGGGTTACCACTCGGCATAAGTGCAGGAAATTCAATAACTTCCCACTCGTCCCCACCCCGTTGGGCGCTAGCTTTAAGCACCCGCGCCGTCAAATCACGCAGAGACCACCGTGTCATCACGATAACGATGGCTCCCCCCGGCTGTAGACGCTGACGAGGACCCGAGGTGTACCACTCGTAGGTCTTGTCGTATATGTCGGGGTTAGTCTCGGCTAATGCTGCCTCTTGTTCCGAGTGCGGGTCGTCAATAATCAGTAGATCGGCACCTTTACCAGTTACCGCACCGCCTACACCGATAGCGAAATAGTCGCCACCTTTGCTCGTATTCCACCGCCCTGCCGCTTTACTATCCGAGGACAGGTGTAAATCAGGAAATATTGCGTGGTAAACGTCCTGATCTACCAAATTTCTTACTTTTCGACCAAAACCTACCGCCAATTCTGCGGTATGAGAGGTCTGAATGATCTTTTTGTGGGGAAATTGACCCAAAAACCAAGCAGGCAGAAGGTAACTAGCAAACTCAGACTTAGTATGACGAGGAGGCATATTGATAATAAGGCGCTTACACTCGCCCCGAGCCACTCGTTCAAATGCTTCAGCCATCCGCGCATGGTGCCTACCGCTAATAAACGTAGGCCACATCTGCTTGGTAAAATCCAAGAACCTAGTCCGGGCCTTTTTCTGCTTCTTGAGCTTTTCTAGCTGCTCAAGTTCCGCCAATATCCTTTCCTGCTCCGGCTGTGACAGCAGAGGCAGTATCTTTGGTATGTCCTGAAGAGAAATATTGTCAAACGGCGTCGTGCTCGTCATCCGACTCTTCTTCCTCTAAATTAATTTCTTCTATTTCTTCTACTTCTTCTGTTTCTTCGTCGTCCACCACGGCAACACCCAGCAGGTCATCCAGTTCTTCGTCTGAAGTCTCTCCTACTGGTGTTACATCTACTACGGTAGCGTTAAGGAGGTTTTTAACCCGTTCCTTGATCGCCTTCTCCAAGTCCTCTGGACTCTTGTAGTTGATCGTGATCTCACTGCGCTCGGTAAATATGCCGATGTCGCTGTGCTTACCAAGCAGCTCAAGTGCTTTCAACTCGTACCTTGGGTCGCCGCAGTCAGCGATTTCCATAAGTTTGTTCGTAATGGCGGCACGTGCCTGAGCCGCGTCCATAGCAAGCTGGGCACCATATGTGCGAAGAAATGCAGCCGCAGCAAACGCCGTGGTCTGATTTGTAAGGTTGGCGGGCTTTTGCGCTTTGGCAACTGCCTCTAGCAATTCTTTCTCGCGGGCTACGTCGCCCTCGGAGATGTCCAAAGAGGCACCCAATTCTACTTGTAGCTCTGCTGTATTTCCCGCAACTGCTATCTCTTCTAGCAAATTAGTCGGTTTATCGTCCGACACATCATAGGGCAGCGGGTGGTCCTTTGTAGGTTCCACTTGTACAACAGACATAGGTGCAGGTATCCAAAATACCGAATTTTGCAAAGTCTAACATATAGTTACGTAATATCAATAGGAGGTTTGGGTCCCCTGACGGGGGGTGTTTCCTGTGCGGAGGGGGTGGGGTGCGAGGTAGGCGGGTATAAAAAAGAGGGGGGTGGGGGTAAGTCATTGATTTTATTGGGGAAAGTGGTGGGGAGTTGTGAAAAGTGGTGGTTGGTTGTGCATATTATTATGTATATGGCGCGACGGTTCCATCTGAGCTGATGGGGTGGTGGGGGCGGGGTGGGGGGCCGATTTGTTGCGCCTACTATAATAGGCGGTACACTATAAACAAGTCGAGCGATTCACGCACGGCCTAGGTAGGAAATTCCTACCTTCTTTTTACTTACTTCAAAAGGTATAAGATCATGTCAAAAACAGTTAAAGCTTCAAAGTCTATCCTCAACGCTACTTCCCGCGCACTGGTAACAGACTTACTCGCGGCCCATGATGGATTGGCGGATGCTACTTCTACAGTAGACACAAGTAACAAGGCATTAGGTAAAGCTATCGACAACAAAAGAGAACTCAATTGCCGAGCCTTCCCGTTAATTGATGCACGGCCCACGGCTAAATTTGCAACCTTCGACGCGGCGCAAAAGAAAGCCGGACTTAAGTTCAGCAAAGCCGACTGGCAACGTGCTATGGCTTTTGCTGCTGAGTTCCGTGCGATACATAAAGCCAGCGAGTCCGCTGTCGATTTCAAGACGGTCCTGCTCGGCCTGAAACGGCATTGCATGTACTGGCCCGGG
>Ga0180435_10005222_pt1 | contig 12660 bp, 4 predicted proteins | sample SS_ome_3_FD_132467 | JGI IMG/M metagenome (GOLD analysis project Ga0180435, IMG submission 132467) | Hypersaline lake sediment archaeal communities from the Salton Sea, California, USA - SS_3_S_1 metaG | ecosystem: Environmental > Aquatic > Non-marine Saline and Alkaline > Hypersaline > Sediment... | reverse complement strand
TACGCTTTCGGCAACCAATGAGTTGCCCGTGGAGTTTTACCTTACATTGCTTTCTCCGGCCCTCCTCCAGGGAATTATGGCAGGCTTTGAATATTTTAGCAGGGGGTTTAGAAAAGTCTCTCGGCTGCCTGTTTCCATCGCATCATCCCTCCTCGTACTGGTATTACTTATCCTGACCACCCAGGTCAGCCTGGAAGAGAAGGAACGTGATGCCTACACTATTTTAAGGGCGGGTTTCAATGAGGATTGGCCTGAGGTGATCAGGCTCTCCCGTCAGCTAAACGCTGTCAATAATCTGATCCAGTTTGAAGCCAACAGGGCACTCTATCATTCGGGTCTTTTACTGGAAGATCTCTTCAATTACCCACAGGCATTTGCTGAGAAAGGGCTTTTTCTTGACGGGATTTTCTCAAGTCATGTAGCCGTCCATACGGCTGCCTTTTACCACGACCTGCGCTTTGCCAATGAGACCAGGCACTGGTCCACAGAGGCTCAGATGGTTCTGGTGAGGCATCCACAAGTCCTGAAATACCTGGTCGTGTCCCACCTGGCCACCGGCACCAGGGAAGCTGCTTTGAAATATCTGAGAATCCTGTCAGGTTCGAGGATCTACAGGGACTGGGCGGAGGACGTCCTTAAGATGGTGGAGGAACACAGAGAGGCGGAACATCCTGTGATCAAGGCATTCATGGAAAATGATCCAGGATCGGATTTCTTTGCCGGAGTGCATGATCCGGTGGCGAAGATGAAGAGCTTCCATTTCTTTAACAGGGGCAACCGCATGGCCTTCGAATACCTGGTCGCCGGCTACCTCCTGCAGCATCGCCTGGATGCCGTGGTGGCGCTGCTTCCTGTATTCAGAGAGCTCGGCTATGAGAAGCTGCCGGAAAATGTGGAAGAAGCGCTTATCATCTACCAGGCGAAAACAGGCCTTCAGGTGGATGCAGCAGGCTATCCCATCCGGGAGGAATCCCTGAACCGTTTTTACGATTTCAGCCAACAGATGGGCAGGGGAAAAACCCGGGCTGAAAGGGAGAAGCTATGTTACAACTACAGAAACACCTATTGGTATTATATCGTATTGAGTAGTCCCTATGCGAATAAGAACTAGACACCTCATTCCGGCCTTGTGTTTCCTGGCCATGTCCTGTCTGAGGACATCGGGCGAGCATGAGCTAGCCGATGAAATTCTGGAGATTTACCCCGACTATCTCGGCGTGACCATTCCGCCCAATATTGCACCCCTGAATTTCAAGGTGAAGGGAGAGGGAGACCGCTTTGCAGCTGAGATCTTCAACAGCAAAGGAAAAAGCCTGCTTGTCAGGGGAAGGAAAGGGCACATTCAGTTTCCTGCAAATGCCTGGAGGCGGATGCTTGAGGAGGACAGGGGAGGGGCCTTGACCCTCAAGGTATATGTGAAAAGAAAGGGGGCATCCTGGGAAGCCTTTCCACCGGTAGTGAATCCCATTGCAAAGGAAGATATCGATCCCTACATTGCTTACAGGAAGATTGGCCCCGGGCATATTGTTTGGGGAGAGATGGGGATTTACCAGCGATCCCTGGAATCATTCAGGGAGGATCCCGTTATGGTCAACAAGGTGACCGGTAAAAATTGTATAAACTGTCATACCTTCAATACGGGTGATCCCGGTCAGATGATCTTTCACATGCGTGGCTCCTTCGGGGGGACCTTCATGTCTTCGAAAAAGGGACTGCAATTCGTGGATACCAGAAGCGATCATACCCGCAGTGCCGGGGCTTATGCATCCTGGCACCCGGGGGGTGAACTGATCGCCTTTTCGGTAAATAAGATCAGCCAGGCTTTCCACTCCCAGATTGGAAAGAATATCCATGTCTTTGACAGCTATTCGGACATCGTCCTCTATGACCTGGAAAGCAACAGCCTCACCAGGCCGGCAGAGCTGGCCTCTGCCAGGCTTGAAAACCTTCCCACCTGGTCCGATGATGGCAGGAGTCTCTATTACATTGCAACGGGCCAGCCTGCAGATTCCCTTCCCTTCACCAGCCGCAGGTATGATCTTATGCGCATCGAATTTGATGAAGCATCGCGGAAATTTGGGAAAAGTGAAATGCTCATTGATGCAGAGGCCCTGGGGAAAAGCGTTTCCTTTCCCAGGAAAGCCCCGGGCAGGGACCTGATGGCCTTCATCGGTCTTGACTACGGTTATTTTTCCATTTTCAACAAGGAATCGGATGTATACCTCTATGATCTGAAAAGGGGCCGCATCTACCTTCCGGAGATCAACTCCGGGGACACCGAGAGCTACCCCAGCTGGTCGGGCAACGGGTCCTGGCTCATGTTTGTCAGCAAGCGGGAGGACGGGTTGTTTTCACAGGTTTGGTTCAGCCACGTTGATGAAAAGGGAAAGGCCGGGAAACCCTTTTTGTTGCCCCAAAAGAATGCGGATTTCCATGTGGATTACCTCCTGAATTATAACCGCCCGGAGTTTATTTCGGGGAAGGTATGGTTAAATCCAAGGAGGATCCTTCCCATTATTCAAGAAGGGCCCAGGGCCACCGGTTTCAACAAGGAAGGAAGCGTTAGCATTTCTTCGGGGCCAACGGTTCCGGTCAGCCAGGACTCTCGAGAGCACTATCATCACTATTGAGTTGAGTTTTTCAGTTTGCTGAATGAAACATAGGTTGTAGGGGTCATACCAAATTGCTTTTTGAAACATACTCCGAAATAGCTCTGGTCGCTGAAGCCACATTCATAGGCCACTTCAGCAACGCTCATTTTATCCTTGCGGAGAAGCTGGGAAGCCCTGTTGAGTCGCTGGGTTTTCAGGTATTCCACAGGGGCCAGCCGAGTGCATTCCTTGACCCGCCGGTAGAACAAGGAAGCACTCATGCCAAATTGCTGGTGCAGGGAGGATACCTGGAAATCGCTGTCAGAAAGATGCTTGTTTATGCTTTTTTTAAGTAGAACAATAAATTGCTGATCGCTCAGTCCCGGGGTTTCCACTCTTGTTTCAAAGGAGGAGGCTTCTTCCGAAAGCAGGAGTCCTTTTTTGCGTATGAGCGAAGCGATCATGGCATGAAGAACCGGCAAACTGACCGGTTTGGTAAGGTAAGCATCTGCACCTGCATCATATCCCCGGGCGATGTCTGTGTCAGTGGTCCTGGCTGTGAGAAGAATCAGTGGGATCCTGCTGGTCTCGATGTTTTTCTTCAACTCTGTGCTAAGCTCAAGACCGGATTTACCAGGCATCATCACATCGCTGATGATGATGTCAGGCTGGTGCTGTATGGCGAGTGCCATCGCCTCCTGGCTCAAAGCAACCTCGATGACCTTGTAATGGGAGGAAAAGTGGGCGGCAAGTATTTTTCTGAAATCATCGTTGTCTTCCACGATCATGATTTTCAGACGGGTTCCCTTCTTCACTGCCTGCAGGGTGCTTTCAGTTTCAGTAGAATCCGGGGAATTCAAGACTATTCCTGGATTCGCTTCCAATCTTTTCAATTCTTCTGGCTTATATGCTGAACGCTGAAGTGGTATCCTCACTTCAAATACACTGCCTTTGCCCGGTTCGCTCTGCATGCTGATGGTTCCATGGTGCAGTTCCACCAGGTTTCTGCTCAGCGCCAGGCCAATGCCGGCCCCACTTACTTCACTTCCCGTCCCGGATCGAAAGAAGCGGTCAAAGATGCTTTCCTGGTCCTCGTGTTTTATGCCTACACCGCTATCGCTGACCTTGATTGTAGCCAGGACTCGCTGGTTTTCTTCCACGCAGTTATACTCCAGCAGGATCATGCCCCCGGCCGGTGTATACTTTATGGCGTTGGACAGCAAGTTATGCAGCACCTTGTGGATCTTGTCCGGGTCCACATATCCACGGTGACGGCATTTATTGAGCAGCAGTTTCATCACAAGCTGCTTCCTGGCTGCCAGGGGCTGGAAGTTATTAAAGCTTTCCCTGACCAGCTCATGGATGTCGCTGTGCACCACCTGCAACTTCAGGTGCCCGCTTTCCATTTTTCTGAAATCCAGCAGCTGTGAGAGCAGCTGGTTCAGGTGTTGGATGTTTCTTTCCAGCATACCTATCTCGGATCGCCCCTTCCTGGTTTTGCCCTTCAGGTTCTCAATTGAGCAATTCATGATCGAAAGCGGGGTGAGAAGCTCGTGTGAAATATTGGTGAAGAAGCGGAGTTTGAACTTGTTCAGTTTCTCATCCCTGGCATGTTCCATCTTTTCCAGTTCATAGGCCCTTTTCGTCCTTTCACTGCGCAGCAGGTACTGGATGATAGCATACATGATTGCCATGACGATAAGCACATAGATGAGGACAGCCCACCAGGTCTTCCAGGGTGCCGGCAGGATGGTGAAACCAAGGATGGCCGGATCCTCGTTCCACACACCGCTGCTGTTGGCAGACTTGATGTGCACCTTGAAGGATCCTGCTCTCATGTTGGGCAGAAGCAGGCTTCTCTGGGTGGCATCCAGGTAATGCCACTGCTCACTCACTTCCGGGATCTGGTAGGCAAAGGTATTCCTTTCAGCCTTGTGGAAGGAAAGACTTGAGAAACTGATCTCAATATTATTCTGATTGTAGCCCAGTTCAATGCTTCCCTGCGCCAGTCGGGATAAGGGAACAGGCTCATCATTTACCAGGACCTGGTTTATGACAGTCGGGGGTACAAACCGGTTTTGTTTCACGGTGGAAGGATAGAAGGCATTGAATCCATAGTACCCGCCGGCAAAGATGCGGTTACCCCTGGGCTGGTAGATAGCGTTGGGCAGGAAAACCTTTCCCTGCAGTCCGTCCGAGATGGTGAATTGGTCGCTTTTCAGGGAAGCTCTTTCCCTGTAGATCCTGATCATCCCCCTGTTACTGGTGAGCCAGAGGTTGCCTTCAGGATCTTCGGCTATTCCCATTATGGCATCCGTATTTACATTGAGGATGACAGGTGCCTGAACAAAGGCTCCAGCCTGGGTATCCAGTACAAGCAGCCCCCTGTCTGCCGAACCTGCCCACATGCTTCCCCTGGAATCACGGAACAGGCAATGAATACTGCCTGAGGGTATATTTCCCTGTTCGGGGCTGAAATGTTGAATCATCCTTTGGGAACCGCTGTCGGGATCCAGCACAAATATGCCGTCCTCTTCGGTGGCAACCCACATTCCCGTAAGGCTATCCGCTTGAAGTGAACTGATCCTGCTATGCTCAAGTCCCCGGATTGATTGTACCCCCTTTACCTGGTCTTCGCCCAGGTATATGCGGTATAGTCCCTCTTCGCTGCCCACCCATACCTGGTCTGGACCGTCCATCCGGATGTTCTTCACGTGGAAGGGAAGAAAGCTCGAATCCAGGTCATACAGCCAGGCAAGTTCCCTGGTATCCGTATGTACGATAAGGAGACCCTGGTAGCGGGTGCCCAACCACAGCTCTTCTCCCCGGATGCCAAAACAATTCACTGTATTCAGTGGCGCGTCAATTGAGCTGTAAGGATCAAGTTCGGTATACGGGGTATAGGTGCCGGCTTCCAGGTCGTAACTCCCGAAACCCAGACTTTTAACGCCGATCAGCAGGCGGCCCATGGGATCTGTGCAGAATGCCTGGACGGTCTGGCTGAATATCTGGGTGCTCACCGGGGGGATGGAAAAACTTTCAAAGATGCGTCCATCCGGATGTACCTTGCTGGCTCCACCTTCCAGGGTCCCGAGCCACATGAGTCCCGAACGGTCCCTGTAGATCTTCCAGACCTCGTTGTTGGGGATTCCGTTTTCTCCCCGGAAGCTGTAGTTGATCCTCGTGAACCAGGCTTTTGCAGAATGTGCCCCTTCGATGATGGTCAGGCCGTAGGGTGTCCCCACCCAGATTCGCTGCATTTCATCTTCACTAATACTGTAAATGATGTTGCCCGAGATGGACTGGGCCCGATCATTGTCATAGAGAAAGCTTTTAAGCACTTCCAGCTTCCCATCCCTGTAGGTGGTCATGTACAGCCCATCTTCCCATGTCCCCACCCAAAGGTATCCCAGTCCGTCCTGGTACAGGCACTTCACCTGGTTCGCATGTTCGGTATAGTCGTTTTGGTCGAACTGACTGAAATTCCTGATGGACCCGTCCTTTGCATCGATCCGGTAAAGGCCTTCGCTCCATGTGGCCAGCCAGATGTTTCCTTCCCGGTCTTCCAGAATGTCTTCAATAATGCACCATGTGGCATCCGTGCTTCCGGGATTTCCCGGGTACAGGTAGTCCATCCTGTTCTGCTCAGGGTGAAATACCTGCACGCCGTACTCGGTCCCTATCCATATCCTTCCCCTCCGGTCGCAGTGAAGGGAGCGGATACGCTGGTCCACAAGTTTTTTCCCCCCTGAATGAGCTTCGAAGTTCCTTGCTCCTTCACGGAAAGGATCCAGTATCTCAATGCCTTTATCCATGGTCCCGAGCCAGAGCCTTCCCTGCTGGTCTTCACAGGCACATTCAAATGAGGTGGATCCCAGACCCAGATCACCCCGCTTGTAAACTTCAAACTGGTAACCGTCGTGGCGGTTCACTCCCTCACGGGTCAGGAACCACATATAGCCCTGATTATCCTGGATGATATCCCGGACCTCTTCGGTGGATAGCCCGTGCCGGCTGTTGAGGTTCTCAAATTCAAGGGATAGCTGTCCCCCAGCTTGCAGTGCAGGGAAAAATGCGCATAACGCAAGGGCAGCATATTTCAGGAAACGGGGCATTAGCATCGACCGAAATTTAAGAAATTCAGACGGATTTTTAAGAATGAATCCGGCCGGGATGATTTACATTTGGACAGAATGTCTAACTAAATAAAACTACCATGAGAAAACTCTACTTCTTCTTGTTCTTGATCGGAAGCCTTTCCCTGCAGGCCCAGGATGTGGATTTTACCTTCCGGGTCAACATGAACGAAACCGGCGATTTCGAATCTACCACCCACAAGGTCTGGGTGGTGATGTCCGGAGATGCAGACTGGAATTTTACAGAGTATTATGAAATGACAGACGGCGATACCGACGGAATCTACGAGTACACCCTGACCGTGGCATCAGGTGGAGCCCAGGTGGTGCAGCCCTACAGTTTTGCCTACGGGCCTGATGCTGATAGCTATACAAACTGGGAAACTCCCCCGGCAGAATGTGCCAATGCTGAGAACTACCGGGAGATTACCGTTCCGGCCGACCAGGGAGATACCATCCTTCCCGCGTTCTATTATGGCACCTGTAGTGATGTACTGGGTGGGATCATGGTCACCTTCCAGGTGGATATGAACGCCGTGACGGATCTCTATGAAGGTGGAGCTGTATGGGTCAACCTGGATAACTGGACTTCTTGGTATGAGATGGAGGACGGGGATGAGGACGGTATTTACACGGTGACCCTGCCCTATTCCGAAAGCGACGAGATACGCTACATTTTCTCCTACCAGAACGGGGCGGATCCGGAATCTAACTACGCCGATGAAAGCGTTCCGGCCGAATGTGTCACTGATGGGCAAAGGGTCCATACGGTGGGAGCCGAAGACGAGACCCTTCCCTTAACTGCTTTTGGCGCCTGCCCGGCGAGCAATGATGTGAGCATCACTTTCCGGGTGAACATGAATGCCACTGAAAACTTGCTGGAAACTGATAAGGTCTGGGTGGTCTTGGATGCCGATCAGGACTGGAACTGGACAGAGTATTACGAGATGAGCGACGGGGATGCTGACGGGATTTTTGAATATACGCTGGTGGTGAGTTCCGACGGCGGGGATGTGGTACAGCAATACAGCTTTGCCTACGGGGCTGCCTGGGACAATTATACCGACTGGGAGACCCCTCCTGCAGAATGTGCCAATGAGAATGATTACCGCGAGGTGACCGTGCCGGCTGGCACTTCTTCCCTGGTGTTGCCGGCCTATTATTACAGGCTCTGCACGGATGACCTGGGCGGAAGGACAGATGTGACTTTTCAGCTGGATCTTTCGGACATCTCGGATCTGCAGGGGGCTGTCTGGGTGAATATCGGCGGTGACTGGAGCGACTGGTTCGAGATGAGCGATGCAGGGGGCGGACTCTGGACAGCCACCAAGAGCTATGAACCCGGTGAAGTGGTCTTCTACACTTATGCCTACCAGAACGGGCCCGATCCTGACAATGATTATGTGGACGAGTCGGTCCCTGAAGACTGCGGAGGCACCTTTGGTGTGCGCAGGGTCGAGGTGGGCAGTGAGGACATCACCCTTCCCATGGTGAAGTTCAGTGCCTGCCCGGCAAGCTTGCCCGACCTGGTGGAGATTACTTTCTCTGTGGATATGTCTGCAGAAACTGTTAGCGACAAGCAGGTATGGCAGGTGATTAAAAGCCCCTGGTACTGGAACGAGCTGAGCAGTTCGGGGGATGACATCTATACCGGAAAGGTAAAGGTGTACAAGGAACAGCAATTCCCCTATACCTTCCTCCTGGGGGCCATGGATGAATGGGACGGAGAGGAAAGCGTGCCCGCCGAGTGTAATTTCGGAACGGAAACGGCGCCGGAGAGGCTTTTCGAAGGCAGTGATATGGATTCCATCATGCCGGTGATCGTCTTTGGTGCATGTGTCGACCTGTCCGAAAAGTACGACATCACCTTCCGTGTGGATATGTCCCAGGTCGAAGACCTCTACGAAGATGGGGCTGTCTGGGTTAACCTGAACTCCTGGACCGACTGGTACGATATGGCTGATGGCGACGGTGACCTGGTCTACGAGTATACCGCCCAATATTCCGAAGGGGAAGAGATCAGCTACATCTTCTCCTATCAGAACGGGGCCGATCCAAACAACGACTATGTGGACGAAACCGTTCCAGAGGCATGTGCTGCCGGGGGTCAGAGAACTTATACGGTGGGGGCTTCAGATGCCATCCTGGACCTGGTGAGTTTCGGTTCCTGCGACCTGGAAACAAGCATAGGTCAGGCAGAAGGATCCGGCATGAAGCTGTATCCCAACCCGGCCAGCGGATTCTTTACCATAGACCTTGATGAGATGTCCACCGGAAGCCTGGAAATCATGGATCTCAGTGGCAGGGTGCAACTGAGCCGGAGTTTCAGCCATTCAAGATCCCTTTTGATTTCCACAGTGGATCTTCATCCCGGCCTGTACCTGCTGCGTCTTATCACAGGGAAGGAAGGCCTGAGAACCAGATTGATTGTGAGATAGCTTTACTGCGTGACACAGGGGCCGGCCCTGCAAGGCCGGCCCCCTTTAATGATCCCATGTTATGAAAAAGTTCCATGGAGCCTGGATACTGATCCTGGGCCTGATCCTGAATTCCTGTGACCAGGGAAACGGAATTGAGACCACAGAGGCGCCCCGGGTGGATTTTGCAAACATCACCAATCCCTTCCAGGAAGACAGCCTGGTACATGCTGCTCCGGGTGAAAGACTTCGCCTGGAGGCCTGGCTGAGGGATGAGGTGGGCATTCAGCGTTTTCACCTGTATTACCCGCTGTGGGACCTGGACAATACCATCGAAGTGGCGGAGTATTATCCCGACAGAGTGCTATACGAGTACCTGCTTTCTTTTGGCTTTGAGGTGCCCCCTGATACCGATCCGGATGAAGAGTACATACTGATGCTGACTGTGACCAACCGTGGGGGCCTGACCACCGAAAGGGAGGTCTACGTGGCCATGGACGGTGATTACCAGTCCCCGGTGATCAGTGAAGTGAGTCCCGGCAATAACGAAATAGTAGAGGGTGATGCCGTTAATATTAAATTCAGGGTGCAGGAGAACGAGGAACTTAAATACGTGGTATTTCATTTTCCCGCCATGGAGATCTACGATTCAGTGACGTCCTTCCGGGGGGGCAAGGCCTATGCCTATGACCAGGTGTTTGACGGACTCACGGAGGGCAAGTACCGCTTCACCATCAGGGCAAGGGACATGTACGAGAACAGCAGGGAAAAGGAAGTAAACTTTTTAATCTCCCAGTGATATGAAGGGCAAAATTCTATTTATTCGGAGGGCCTGTCTTACCATACTGATTGTATTCCTGGTAGGGGGAGGGCTCTGCGCACAGGAGCGGGAGATCAGCGGCCGGGTGAGCGATGAGCGCAGCGAAGCCCTGATCGGGGTGAACATCGTGGTAAAGAACAGCCTTGTGGGCGTCATAACGGATGCTACGGGATCATTCAGTCTCAGTGCCACTCCCACAGACACCCTGGTCTTCACCTATGTGGGCTACGAAAGCCTGGAGCTGGTTGTGGGCGAACAGCTCCGGATGGATGTACAAATGCTTCCGGCCGCCGAAGCCCTGGAGGAACTGGTTTTCATCGGCTATGGTTCGGTTCGGAAAAAGGACCTGACCTCGGCCATTGCCACCGTGGAGGGAGAGGTGATCAACCAGACCAGCCAGGGAAACTTTACCAGGGCCATGCAGGGACTCAATGCGGGCATCCAGGTATTCAGTACCGATGGGAGTCCCGGGGCCAGTCCCACTGTGATCATCCGGGGTGCTACTTCCATCAATGGCAATCCCAATCCCTTTTACGTGGTCGACGGCATCCCCATAGGCCGCAATCCCAACCAGATCAACTCGGCGGATATCGAAAGCATTTCCATCCTAAAGGATGCTTCGGCCACAGCCATTTACGGTACCAAGGCAGCCAACGGGGTCATTCTGATCACCACCAAAAAAGGAAAGATGGGGCAGTCCAATTTCCATGTGAATGCTTCCCGCGGCATGCAGCACCTGAGAAAGCCGGAAATAGCGGGAGCCAGGGAATACATGCTGGTGCACAATGAGAAATACTACAATGCGGGACAGGGGGAGTATGCCCTTTTCAGCCCGGAGCAGATCGATACCACGCAGACCACGGACTGGTGGGAAGAGGCCATGCGGACCTTCGCACCCCGCTATGACCTGAACATTGGATTTGACGGGGGCACCCGGAAATTGCGCTACAGCGGAAGCCTTGGCTACTTCAGGCAGGAGGCCCAGATGGAAGTGGGTCAGTGGGAAAAGGTCACTGCACGCTTCAATACCGAATACCATTTCTCTGAGAATATTAAACTGGGACAAAACTTTGCTCCCAGGATGGAGAACTGGATCAATACACCTTCTATCTGGGGACTCATCTCCATGGATCCTACCACACCGGTATTCCGTCCACTGGACGAACAGGCCGGACTGAACCGCTACAGCATCTATCAGCGGTCCTACAACAACGATACCTGGAATCCCATGGCCGAGCTTGAGCGGGGCAAGGTCAACAACCAGAATCTGCTCATAGGCATGCAGAGCAACACCTACCTGAATGTGCGCTTCCTTGAGGATTTCATTTTCAATACTCAGCTGGGCCTGGATTTCACCTCATTGATGTCCGATCGCTACGATCCCGAATTCGTCATTGATCCCGGTAAGGAATCCAACCCGGTGAATTCTGTATCCAGACAGGTAGATAACAACTACGCCTTTGTGTGGAACAATACCCTGAGTTACGTGAAGACCCTTGGAGAAAGACACAACCTGAACCTCATGGCCGGTTTCGTGACCGAGAAGGGACGTTACCGCTACGTCTGGGGATATAAAAAGGCCATTCCCAATGATGATCCGAGTCTTCGCTATCTCACCGCCGGCGAACTGGAACCCGATTCAGACGGCAACGATGCCAGCGCATCGCTTGTATCGGTCCTGGGACGGGTCATGTACAATTTTGATGAAAGGTATTTCCTGACCATGTCCATACGAAGGGACGGATCTTCCCGCTTTCCCAAGAAGAACCGTTTTGGTGTATTCCCGGCATTTTCAGGCGCCTGGTCACTTCACAATGAAGACTTCATCCGGGACCTGGGTTTTATTTCACTGTTGAAACTCAGGGCAGGCTGGGGCCGTGTGGGAAATGAAGAGATGCTCAACGACAATTTCTTTATCAATTCGTTGGGTAAGGCGCCCTATGTGTTCGGGAGTGCCGGATCAACACTGGTGGGGAGCTACAGCGACCGCTTCGCCAATACAGATCTTCGCTGGGAGACCGTGGAGGATTTCAGCGGAGGTATCGACGTGGCCTTGTTCAGGAACCAGCTTAGCCTGACAGCGGAGCTCTTCTCCAAGAAGACCATCGATATGATCATGCTCAAATCCTATCCCTTCTTCAGCGGTTACCCCGATTTCGAAGCCATGATCTGGACCAATATCGGGAGTATCCATTCCGGGGGCGTGGAGATTAGCCTGGGCTACCGGGGCCAGCAGGGGGATTTCAGCTGGAACGCCAGCCTGAACCTGACCCATGTGAGGACCAGGACCCTGGAGCTGGCCGACGGGGTCGATTACAACGATTCCTGGTGGGGGGACTATATCACCAAGAGCCGGGAAGGCGAGCTGGTGGGACAATTCTGGGGCTACCGGACGGATGGGATATTCCAGAACCAGGCTGAAGTCCTGGCGCATACCGACGAGCATGGGGACATCATGCAGCCGGATGCCAAACCAGGGGATGTCCGCTTCCAGGATCTCAACCGCGACGGGGTGATCAGCGATGAGGACAAGACCTTCATCGGGTCGGGTCAGCCCGATCTGACCTCCGGTCTGAATCTCAGTGCAGCCTACAGGGGCCTGAGCCTTTCCATGGGACTCTATGCCTCCCTGGGTGCGGATATTTTCAACACCGTCCTGTGGGAGTGGAGCTGGGGAGCCAACAATTCCAATGTGT
>Ga0180435_10005220_pt1 | contig 12662 bp, 8 predicted proteins | sample SS_ome_3_FD_132467 | JGI IMG/M metagenome (GOLD analysis project Ga0180435, IMG submission 132467) | Hypersaline lake sediment archaeal communities from the Salton Sea, California, USA - SS_3_S_1 metaG | ecosystem: Environmental > Aquatic > Non-marine Saline and Alkaline > Hypersaline > Sediment... | reverse complement strand
GAACCTGCCTGAAAATATAAAAAATATATATAAACGAGAAAGAAGGAAGAGATGGTAAAGAAGTATATCTTGACACCGGGGCCCACCCCCATATCTGAGGAAGTGCTCATAGAGCATGGAAGGAGCCTTATGCATCACAGGTCTCCAGAATTCGGTGAGATCTTCTCAGAAGTTTCGGAAAAGCTGAAAAAACTGTATAAGACAAAAAATGATGTTTTTGTCCTTACTTCATCAGGTTCCGGGGGCATGGAAACTGCCATAACCAATTCCTTCTGTAAAGGCGATAAGGTTCTAGTAGCCAGCATGGGTAATTTTGGCGAAAGATTCAAAAAGATAAGCCAGACATTCGGGCTGGATGTTATAGCTCTGGACTATGAGTGGGGCGATATTGTAGACCCCCAGGACATTAAGAAGCACCTGGAAGCTGACAGCAGCATTAAAGGTGTTATGGTCCAGTTCAGTGAGACTTCCACCGGAGCCCTGAATGATGTGGAGGCAATAGGGGATATAGTAAAGGATTTTCCTGCAATTCTCATCGTAGATGCCATAAGCGGCCTGGTGGCTTCTGACCTTGAAACTGACAAATGGAACCTTGATATAGTGATAGGCGGTTCCCAGAAAGGTCTAAGCGCTCCTACAGGGACAGCATTTATTAGCATAAGCGATAAGGCCTGGAAGATGATAAAAAAGTCTGATATACCCAGGTTCTATTTTGACCTGAACGCGGCTAAAAAATCCCTGGAAAAGAACCAGACGCCCTGGACGCCTGGAATATCCATAATCGTTGCCATGAATAAGGCGATGGACCTACTTTTTGAAGAAGGTGTGGACAATGCATTCAAGAGGCATGAAGCACTGGCAAAAGCTTCATGGGCAGGCGCTGAGGCCCTGGGATTGGAGATGCTGGTATCAGATCCTGGGAAAAGGGGTTATTCCACTACTGCAATAAAAGTTCCGGAAGGCATTGACGGCGGCGAGCTCACCAAAGTGATGAGGCTTAAATATGGCGTTACCATTGCCGGCGGACAGGGGAAGCTTAAGGGCAAGATAATAAGGATAGGACATATTGGCTATGTGGAGATGTTTGACCTTATAACTGCATTTGCTGCCCTGGAGATGGCGCTGAATGATCTTGGCTATGACTTTGAGCCGGGAGCAGGAATAACTGCGGTACAAAAAACATTAATGAAAAACAATTATCTGGATAAGGCAATATCATGAATGATAAAAAGAAAAAAGTACTGGTGACCGACGGACTTGCTGATGAGGCTTTGGATAAATTAAGGAAGCATTTTATAGTAGACGAAAAAAAGGGCATATCCCCGGAAGAGCTAAAGGATATAATAGGCGGGTATAATGCCCTTATAATAAGGAGCGCTACCAGGCCTGATGCATCTATTATAGAAAGTGCCGATAAAATGGAGATAATAGGCCGGGCAGGAATTGGCGTTGACAATGTGGACCTGGAGGCAGCCACCAAAAAAGGAATAATCGTGGTAAATGCTCCAGCCAGCAATGCGGTTACCGTGGCCGAACACACTATAGCCCTGATGCTGGCACTGGTCAGGAAGATCCCCGGTGCCGATTTCTCTTTAAAAGGCGGAAAATGGGAAAAATCAAAGTTTAAGGGTATAGAGATAGAAGGAAAGACCCTGGGAATAGTAGGATTCGGCCAGATCGGCGGACTGGTAGCCAAGAAGGTCATGGGACTGGGGATGAAGGTAGTAGCCTATGACCCATTTGTATCAGAGGACCGTTTCCGGGAACTGGGCATAGTAAAGGCAGGCAAACTGGAAGACATTTACAAAGCAGCTGATTTTATTTCCATACACCTTCCTAAGAACAAGGATACGGTAGGGATGTTTGATAAAAAAGAATTTGAAAAGATGAAAAAGGGCACCATAATCCTTAATGTAGCCAGGGGAGGAATAATAGTGGAGTCTGACCTGGCAAAAGCCATTAAAGAAGGATCGATCGGTGGAGCTGCCCTGGATGTTTATGAGACCGAGCCCTGTACAGATTCCCCGGTATTCGGCCTTGACAATGTAATATGTACTCCTCACCTGGGCGCATCTACTACTGAAGCCCAGAGCCGGGCAGGCACCATCATTGCTGACCAGGTCATAGATGTGCTAAATGGCGGGACACCTGCATTTCCTGTAAATGCACCGGTTGTAAGGCCGGAGCAGATGGAAGTTTTGTCGCCGTTTTTTGCACTGGCGGAGAATCTGGGAACCCTGTTTATAAATCTGTTTGAGGGAAACCTTAGCCAGATAAGCATAGGATTCCATGGCAAAGTATCAGCATATGATGTAAGGGTGCTTACATCCATGATACTGGTAAAGATAATGGAGAAATATTCTGCTGAGACAATAAATCCCATAAATGTAGATATGGTGGCCAGGGATGCAGGACTCAAGGTAAAGGTGGAAAAAAGCAGTGAATCCAGTGATTATGTAAACCTTATAAATGTAAAGGGAAGCGGACCCGATGATGAGCTTTCCATATCAGGAACTATAACCGGCAAGAAAAATATCCCCAGGTTTATAGCAATTGATAAATTTGAGATAGACATGGTTCCTTCCAAGCATATGGCCTTTATAAGCTATAAGGATATTCCGGGCCAGATCGGTAAGATCGGTACCGAATTTGGAAAAATTAATGTGAACATTGCTGCTATGCATGTCGGCCGCAAGAAGATGTCAGGAGATGCAGTTATGGGGCTTAACCTGGATACGGAAGTAACTTCTGATATGGCAGAAGAGTTCAAGAAAGCTTCGGGCTTTAAAGATATAAAAATAGTAAACCTCTATTAGAGTGATCTAGTGATGAAAGATAAAGTATATATATTTGACACCACCCTCCGGGACGGAGAACAGGCTCCGGGCATCCATCTTAATGTAAGGGAAAAGATCCAGATCGCAGAGCAGCTCTCCAGGCTGAATGTGGATGTAATAGAAGCTGGTTTTCCCAGGTCATCAGCCGGTGACTTCGAGTCAGTAAAAGAAGTGGCCAAAGTGATCAGGGGCAGGGGAGTTGCAGGCCTGGCACGGGCTAATGATAAAGATATAGATGCCGCCGGGGAGGCTCTTAAGGGAGCAGAGAGGCCGGTTATACATACATTTATCTCTTCTTCTGACATACATCTTAAGCACCAGTTTAAGAAGACCAGGGAAGAGGCCCTGGAAATGGCAGGAAGAGCCGTAAAGCGGAGCCGGAATTATACAGACATGGTAGAGTTTTCCGCTATGGATGCAACCAGGAGTGACCGGGATTACCTTTGCCGGATGTTCGAGGCAGCCATTAAAAACGGAGCCGGGGTATTAAATGTCCCCGACACTGTTGGCTATGCGCTGCCTGAAGAATTCTCCAGGCTTATTGACTATTTATTCCAGAATGTAAAAGGGATAGAAGATGTAATAGTCAGCGTACACTGTCACAATGACCTGGGCCTGGCCGTGGCAAATTCCCTGCTGGCAGTAGAACATGGTGCCAGGCAGGTAGAGTGTGCAGTTAATGGGATCGGGGAAAGGGCAGGAAATGCTTCCCTGGAAGAGATGGCGATGATAATGGATACCCGTAAAAAATATCTGGGTGTGGATTGTGATATAAATACCAGGGAAATAGTGCAGACAAGCAGGCTGGTCAAATCACTAACCGGATATGTAGTTGCACCCAATAAGGCTATTGTGGGAAAAAATGCCTTTGCCCATGAGGCAGGCATACACCAGGACGGGATGCTAAAGGACCGTTCCACTTATGAAATAATAAGGCCGGAAGATATAGGTCTTGATGAATCAAAGCTTATCCTGGGCAAGCATTCGGGAAGGCATGCTTTCATCCAGAGGCTTTCAGAGCTTGATATACAGCTGGGTGAAGAAGACCTGGAGAAGGCATTCGAGAGGTTTAAGAACCTTGCCGAAAAGAAAGGCGCCATAAATGAGCATGACCTCAGGGCTATTGTCACTGATGAGATAAGGGATGTTGAAGAGTTTTATGTCCTGGAGGAATACAGGGTGGAGAGCGGATCAGATATAAATGCCAGTTCATCCATAACCATTAAAACTGAAGGTAAGACCAGGCAGGCTTCTGCTGAGGGAGATGGCCCCATAGACGCATCCTTTAAGGCCATTGACCGGATTACAGGATTGAATCTGGAACTTGTGGAATATAATATAGAGGCCGTCTCAGAAGGAAAAGATGCCATAGGGCAGGTAAAGATAATCGCGAGCGTAGATAATAATGAAGTTATGGGCAGCGGCATTTCAACTGATATTGTCGAGGCCAGCATAAAAGCATATATTGATGCAGCCAATAGATTAAAGGCTATTATTTAATAAAAGGAGTTTAGATTGGCAGAAAGTAAACAGCCGCAGACAATGGCGCAGAAGATACTGGCTGCGCATTCAGGCAAGGATTTTACAGTACATGGAGAAATAGTAAATGCTTCCGTAGACCTTGTATTGGGTAATGATATAACTATGCCCCTGGCTATAGAGGAATTTAAAAAAATTGGAGCTGAAAAGGTCTTTGACAGAAAAAAGGTGGTAATGGTCCCGGACCATTTCACTCCAAATAAAGATATAAAATCAGCAACACAATGCAAATCAATGAGGGAATTTGCCTATAACCAGGATATTGAGAATTATTTTGAGATAGGCCAGATGGGCATCGAGCATGCATTATTGCCGGAGAAGGGTCTGGTGCTCCCCGGATTTTTAGCAATTGGAGCTGATTCGCATACCTGTACTTACGGTGCCCTTGGCGCAGCTTCTACAGGAGTTGGAAGTACTGATGTGGCAGTGGCAATGGCAACAGGAAAGTTATGGTTTATGGTCCCTCAGACCCTCAAATTCGTTTATAGAGGCAAGCTTGATAGATGGATGACGGGAAAAGACCTCATACTCTATACCATAGGTATGATAGGAGTTGACGGGGCCCTGTATAAGGCTATGGAGTTTACTGGTCCGGTGATCGACTCGCTCTCCATGGATTCCCGTTTTGCCATGGCTAATATGGCTATCGAAGCCGGCGGCAAGTTCGGACTTTTCGGTGTGGATCAGAAAACGGTAGATTATGTAGAATCAAAAGGAAAAACTGATTATGTGGTATATAAAAGCGATGAGGATGCCCAGTTTGAAAAAGTATATGAGATAGACTGTTCCGGCATGGGACTCCAGGTGGCATATCCCCATCTGCCGGAGAATACCAGGGAGGCTGCAGATGCCGGAGATGTGATAATAGACCAGGTAGTCATAGGGTCCTGCACCAATGGAAGGATGGAGGACTTGAGGATGGCTGCTGAAATACTTAAAGGCAAAAAGACTGACAGGCGCATGAGGACAATAATCATCCCCGGGACCCAGAAAATATACCTTGAAGCCTTAAGGGAAGGTCTTGTAGAGATATTTATAGAATCCGGATGCGTGGTAAGCACTCCTACCTGCGGACCCTGCCTGGGAGGACATATGGGAATACTGGCCGAAGGAGAGAGGGCGGTAGCAACCACTAACCGAAATTTTGTTGGAAGGATGGGACATCCAAAAAGTGAAGTATACCTGTCCGGACCGGCAGTAGCTGCAGCTTCAGCCATTACCGGAAAAATATCAGTACCCCAGGAGGTAATATAATGATAATAAGGCAAAAAGTTATAAAATACGGCGATAATGTAGATACTGATGTTATTATACCTGCCAGGTATCTCAATACTTTTGATGAAGCTGAGCTGGCCTCCCACTGCTTTGAGGACCTGGATGCGGATTTTCCGGAAAAGGTAAAAGAAAGAAAAGTAATAGTAGGAGGAGAAAATTTCGGGTGCGGTTCTTCCAGGGAGCATGCACCGCTTTCTATAAAAGCAAGCGGAGTACAAGCTATAATAGCGCCTTCATTTGCCAGGATATTTTACAGAAATGCCATAAATATAGGGCTTCCGGTGCTGGTGAATGCAGATGCAGCTGCAGAGATAAGCGATGGAGATGAAGTAGAGATCGACCTGGATAAGGGCAGGGTAAAAGATTTAACCACCGGTAAGGATTATAAGATGCCTCCGCTTCCGGATTTCATACAGGAAGTAATAGCAAGCGGCGGTTATATAAATCATACAAAAAAACTGCTTGCGGAAAGATAATAAGGATAAGTCAAAGACCTGTTTCGGTAAAAAACAAAGAAGGAAAACATGGACAGAAAAATATATATTTATGATACCACTTTAAGGGATGGTATACAGCGCGCAGACATATCATTTTCGGTAAAAGATAAGCTTGACCTGGTAGAGCGTTTCGATGATATGGGCATAGATTATATCGAGGTTGGTTTTCCTGCTTCAAATCCTAAAGAGATGCAGGCTTTTGAACAATTGAAATCAGTAAAATGCGGCCATTCTAAAATAATTGCATTCGGCATGACCAGGTACAAAAATAGCACAGTCCAGGATGACCAGAACCTTAAAGTGCTTATTGACTCCGGGGCTGATGGCGTGTGTGTGGTTGGGAAGTCTTCAAGCCTGCATGTAAAGAAAGTCATCGAGACAAGCCTGGATAATAATCTTTCGATGATATCGGATACAATAAAATATCTAAAAGATCATTTTGAGGAAGTCCATTTCGATGCCGAACACTTCTTTGACGGCTTTCTGGAGGATGAAGAATATGCTTTAAAAACTCTAGAGGCGGCGGCCGAAGCCGGTTCTGATTTTATATGTATTTGTGATACCAATGGCGGCGTACTCCCGGTAAAAGCGGGAAATATAGTTGAACAGGTAGTAAAAAAAATAAGTATCCCAGTAGGCATACACTATCATAATGATGCAGGCTGTGCTGATGCCAATAGCGTTCTTTCGGTAGAGAAGGGAGCTGTCATGGTACAGGGGACTATAAATGGCTATGGCGAGAGATGCGGTAATGCAGATCTCTGCACAATCATACCAAATTTGGAGATAAAGCTTGGGAAAGAGTGCCTGGGAAATGGAAACCTCAGGCATATAACCAGTCTTTCGCGTTTTGTGAGTGAAACGGCAAACCAGGTAGCTAATAATCACCAGCCATTCGTGGGCCATAATGCATTTGCCCATAAGGCGGGAATGCATGCCAGCGGTGTAAGTAAACTGCCTGAGGCATTCGAACATGTCAGGCCTGACCAGGTAGGAAATACCAGGAAAATACTGATCTCTGAATTATCAGGGAAGAAATCTATAATACTGAAAGCGAAAGAGCTGGGTATAGACCTGGAACAGGATAGCAAGACTGTAGGTAGGATCCTTAATACCATACAGGACCTGGAGCATAAGGGCTACCAGTTTGAAGCTGCTGACGGGAGCTTTGAGCTTTTGGTAAGGGAAGCCGGAAATAAGAAAAAGCAGTTTTTTACCCTGGAAAGCTTCAGAGTATTAAATGAAAAGACTAAAGACGGAAGCATGCTTTCCGAGGCAACTGTAAAGATATACGTAGGTGACCAGAGGCTTATTGCTACTGCAGAGGGTAATGGTCCTGTAAATGCTCTGGATGGAGCTTTAAGGAAGGCAATACAGAGCTGTTATCCCGGCCTTTCCAATATTGAGCTTACAGACTTCAAGGTAAGGGTGCTCAACCAGAAACAGGGTACTGCAGCTGTGGTAAGGGTGCTCATAGAATCTTCTGACGGGGAAAAGACCTGGGGGACCATAGGCGTTTCAGAAAACATCATAGAGGCCAGCTGGCAGGCTCTGGAAGATTCCATAATATTCGGGCTCACGCATCTTGAGAAGATCAATGGGGATGAAAGCAGCTAAACTCCCTTAATGTAAGATCCTTAATAAATGAAATAGACTTCAATGCAAAATATTTAGTATTTAATAAGGGCAGCCTATAGGCGGGCTCGAAACAAAAAAACCTACTAAAGGGACCTCTAATTAGCTTATCAAATAAAAAATATTGTAATTGCATCCATTCTACTGCTAAATACTGCACTTTTTTTGTTTTGCATTGCCTAATAAGCCTATTTTCAGTAAAATAGTCCAGATTCAAGATTGAAAAGATTTATTAATCAAATTGGGAGGTAATTAGTGTCTGATGTGATGCTTTTTAGGATCATTCCATTCATCGGTTCCGCGATTTCCCTGATACTGGCTATTATCTTTGCTGTGCTGGTATCAAAGAAAAGTAGGGGAACTGACAGGATGGTGGCAATATCCGATGCAATTTTTGCAGGCAGCCGGGCATATCTCAATCAGCAGCTCAAGGTAATATCAATATTCTTTGTAGTCATAACTGCCCTCTTGGGCGTTATGGTCTATTTTGACTACCTGGAGTTTGCTTCCATACCTGCATTTGCAACCGGTATGGGATTTAGCCTGCTTATCGGGTATATCGGTATGTGGATATCTACCACAGCCAATTCGAGGGTCACTTTTGCAGCCAGGGAAAAAGGCCTGGGCGAAGCAATGAATATAGCTTTTACAGCTGCTTCTTCTTCAGGACTTCTTCTGGCAACTGTAGCACTTTTTGATACAGCATTCTGGTTCAATGCCCTTTACTGGTGGTATGGAAGGAGCGGGGGAGAGCTTACAGTAACGCTTGACTCAGTAGTAAATATCCTTATTACATTTACTATCGGTGCATCTTTTGCCGCATTCTTTATGAGGACTGGCGGAGGTATATTTACCAAGGCAGCCGATATGGGAGCTGATTATGTAGGTAAGGTAGAATCAGGACTCAAGGAAGACGACTACAGGAACCCCGCCACCATTGCTGACAATGTCGGCGACAATGTCGGTGATGTAGGCGGAATGAAAGCTGATGCCCTTGAATCATGGGTAGGATCAATAATAGCGGCAGAGTTTCTAGGTTTCCTGGCATTCCAGGGATCGCCTCTTATGTTAAAATCCATCATACTTCCTATGATGATAGCTACATCAGGAGCACTGGCATCAATAATTGCCATATTCGTTATAAAACTTGTAGTATCAAAGTATAAGGAGAATGCTACAGTATCACTTCTTACCATGACAACTCTTTCAGGATTGCTCATAACTGTAGTGGCAATAATGGCATGCTCATTCTTTATAGTAAGATATGTGGTGGGCACAGATTATAATTTCCTTTTCTATTCATCAATAGGAGGTCTTGCAGCAGGATTCTTGATCGGCCTGTTTACGCTTCTTTACACCGATTCAAGGTATAGGCCTACCAGGAACATAGCAGAATCTGCAAAGACTGGTCCTGCTACGCTGGTTGTAAACGGGCTGGCATATGGTATGGAATCAGCCATACTCCCCGCACTTACGGTTATAGTAGTAATGCTTTTCAGTTTCTATATTTCCGGAGGAGCATCTGATTTTAAGATGGGACTATATGGAGTTGCGGTTGCGGCAGTTGCCATGCTATCCACTTCACCATTTGCCATAGCTATCGACGTATACGGGCCAATAGCTGACAATGCCGGAGGTATTGCAGAGATGGCAGAGCTCGATCCAAAGGTAAGGAAGACTACTGACAAGCTAGATGCGGTAGGAAATACCACAGCCGCTATCGGTAAGGGACTATTGATCGGAAGTGCAGCCATTACAGCCCTTGCACTGGGCCAGGCATATTTCTCAAAGATAGAGCTTCTTTCATCTAATGTGGTCCTTGACTTCATGAAGGATCCCAAGATACTTGCTGGTCTGTTTGTGGGTGTCATTATGCCATTTTTATTTACATCAATGCTTATTGGAGCAGTCGGTAAGGCGGCTAACAAGGTAGTGATAGAGGCACGAAAACAGATAAAGGGGATCCTTTCCGGCAAGGAAAAGGGAGACCCCAAAGCCTTTATTTCAATTGTAACCCGTTCAGCCCAGGGCGGTATTATAGCACCCGGAATACTTATATTTGCTATACCGATCATAATAGGAATAATACTGGGACCAGGCGGCGTGATAGCCCTTATTATCGGTACCCTTCTTTCTGGTTTTGCCCAGGCTATATTTATGGCTAATGCAGGAGGAGCCATGGATAATGCCAAGAAGAAGATAGAGGAAGAAGGAAAATCCGGTACCCCGGAACATGCGGCAAGCGTTGTAGGAGATACCGTAGGAGATCCCTTAAAGGATACGGCAGGACCATCTATGAATATCCTGATCAAGCTGATTTCGGTAGTATCCATAGAGACAGCAGTACTTATTGCCGACCTTTCAGGGAAATTATTCCATTTTTAATATATAATAAAATTAAATAGAATAAATATTATGCATGCATACACAGGTATGCATGCATAATTGATTATCTGGGACTAAAAATGAATGAGCATATAAATGATATCATAGAAGGCCTTATGAAAAGCTATAAGAAAGGAGGCCTTTCCGAAAAGGATTTCCTGGAAAAAATAAGGGACTTCTATTTTGAGGATCTGGGTTATGCCAAAGTAGACCACCACCGGCTTCTCCGAAGGGATTTTCCTGAAGTTATCTATGGGACTAATAAGACCCCCCAGCAGATACTGGAGATATCAAAAAAAATACTGAAGTTTTCCCCTATACTTATGGTTACCAGGACCGATGAGGAAGTCTTTTCTTTATTGAAAAAAAATATAAAGGACCGGGAGCTAAAGTTTGAATCCGGGATCATATATACTCCGCTGGATATACCTGAAGATGAGCTGGCGGACGGCATTACTGTTATATGCGGCGGGACATCCGATATGGATATTGCCGATGAGGCTGCAATTACTGCCTATCTTATGAAAAATAAAGTAGAAAAGATATATGACATAGGCGTGGCCGGCATTCACCGGCTCATGAGCAATAAGGATAAGCTAAAAGAGTCTAATGTCATCGTGGCTGTAGCCGGGATGGAAGGGGCCCTGCCGGGAGTAGTCAGCGCCATGGTAGACTGCCCTGTGATCGGGGTACCCACAAGCGTAGGCTATGGGGCCAATCTTGGAGGGATTTCTGCTCTTCTTACCATGCTAAATTCATGCAGTCCGGGAGTTTCTGTGGTAAATATCGATAATGGCTTTGGAGCAGGTTATACAGCTGGTATAATAAACAGGAAAAAATAATTTTTTATACCACAGGTGTGAAATATCAGGCAGTATGTATTATAATAAGGGTTAATAATTATAAAAAAGTTATATAAAGTTATATAATTACAATATTTAATGAATTTATTAGGAAATTTTAGGCTTTATGGTTGAGATAGATCTCAGGACCCAGAGGATCGGGGAGATCCTGGTCAGCAAAAACCTTATAACCAGCCAGCAGCTGGAGGAGACTCTGGCTGCCCAAAAACAGACTGGAAAGAAGCTGGGGGAGATACTGGTCAGCAAGGGCTTCATAAATGAGAAGACCCTGGTAGACCTCATATCATTCCAGAGAGGCTATGATACAGTTGACCTGGGCAAGATCCAGGATACCATAGACCAGTCAGTGGCCAACCTGATATCAAAAGAATTCGCTTTCAAGAGGAAGGTATTTCCTTTCAAGCTTGTGGACAGCACCCTGTATGTGGCAATGACCGATCCCAGGGATATAAATGCCATTGATGAGATAAGGCTTCTAACGGGATATAATGTCAAATCCTTTATAACCACCCAGAAGGAGATCGAGGACATTATAAAGCAGTATACTTCCGATGACTACAGCCTGAAAGAAGTCCAGGAGATAATGAAGGATACTGACCTTACCATATCTGAGAAGTATGAAGAAGATATGGTGGAAAAGAATCCCCTGGTAAAGCTGGCCAACCAGATCATATTAAAAGCAATATCACTCAGGGCAAGTGACATACATATAGAGCCGCAGGAAAAAAGCTGCACCATAAGGTTCAGGGTTGATGGTGTCCTTCAGAAGATAAAGGATGTCCCCAAGACAGTCCAGCGCCTTCTCATATCGCGCTATAAGATAATGGGCGGCCTTGATATAACCGAGAACAGGCTTCCCCAGGATGGAAGAGGCTCCATAAATTTCCAGAACAGGATAATAGACCTGAGGTTTGCTTCCATCCCATCGGTTTTTGGCGAGAATATAACTATCAGGATACTTGACCGTGATGACAGCGTATTTGATCTTAATAAGAGCGGTATGCTCCCAGAGGATTTTGTCAAATATGAGAAGATGATAAATATCCCTCATGGTTCAGTGATAATAACCGGACCTACCGGTTCAGGAAAGACAACTACCCTTTATGCCAGCCTTAACCGCATATCTGATGTGGAGAAAAAGATATTTACCATAGAGGATCCGGTTGAATTCAGGTTCCCAGGTATACTGCAGGTGCAGGTGAACCAGAAGATAAATATGAATTTTTCACGGGGACTTCGTTCCATGCTGAGGAGCGACCCAGATATTATAATGGTAGGAGAGATAAGGGACCTGGAGACCGCCAAGATAGCTATGGAGGCGTCCATTACCGGCCACCTTGTCCTTACCACACTTCACACCAATGATGCTCCCTCCAGCCTTACAAGGCTGCTGGAGATGGGAATAGAATCATATATGATCTCTTCTGCAGTTAAATGTATCGTAGCCCAGAGACTGGTAAGGAGGCTATGCGACAAATGTAAGGAGGAGACTGATATATCAGAAATTCCTCTTGAAGATGAGGTAAGACCAATCCTTAAAAATAAGAAGATATATAAGGCAGTTGGCTGTGCCCGCTGCAATAATTCAGGCTATTTTGGAAGGATCGGCATATATTCTGTACTGCTGGTAT
>Ga0180435_10005219_pt1 | contig 12667 bp, 20 predicted proteins | sample SS_ome_3_FD_132467 | JGI IMG/M metagenome (GOLD analysis project Ga0180435, IMG submission 132467) | Hypersaline lake sediment archaeal communities from the Salton Sea, California, USA - SS_3_S_1 metaG | ecosystem: Environmental > Aquatic > Non-marine Saline and Alkaline > Hypersaline >... | reverse complement strand
ATTCGCAAAGATAGTCACCTGGCTGTTCGTCGAAGCGCTCAAAGAGCACGGTATCAGCGCCATCACCGTGAAGTTTTCCGGGAATAAGGGCTTCCATATAGGCGTGCCGTTCGAAGCATTCCCTGAAAGCGTGCACGGAGAAGAGACAAAGAACATGTTTCCAGATGGTCCCAGGAAGATAGCTGCTTACCTGCTTGATTTTATCACTTCGAAATATGTAAACGTAATCGATAACCAAGTCACCTTCGGAAAAAAGTTTACGTACAGCATGAAAGAGCTGCGTGATAAGACCGAGAAGAGCGAGAGTGAGCTGATGCGTACTTATTGCACAACATGCGGAAAGAAGAACAAGGATGAAGCTTCACGTCGCGTACAGTTCGTGTGCCCGCAATGCAACCACCTTCTCGACGGAGAAGAGAAAGACCAGTACAAGCAGTGCCCGAAATGCAAAGTCATAATGGAAAAGAGCGTGATAGAAAATACGAAGAAGTGCTGCGCAAAACCGCACATAGTCACAGAGTTCGACCCGCTCTCGATCGTGGAGGTGGATACAGTATTGATCGCTCCACGGCACCTCTACCGCGCCCCATATAGCTATCATGAGAAGTCAGGAAAGGTCTCAGTACCGATCGATGTCGATGGCGTGCTCAGTTTCGAGAAGGAACAGGCAGAGCCAGACAATATAATAATAGAGGAAGAAGGACTCGTGTTCCTCGACCGTTCAGGCGTGGTACCAGGACAAGCTGCGAAACTGCTCGTGAAAGCATTCGACTTTGTCGCGCACAAGGAACAGAAGCTCAGAGAGATAGAAGACATGGAAAAGCTCGAGAGGGCAGACAGGAAGATGGAGTATGAAGACGTACAGACAGCCATCCCAGAACAGTTCTTCCCGCCCTGCGTCAAGCTGATATCACAAGGGATCAAAGACGGCAAGAAAAGGGTGGTCTTCCTGATGACTAACTTCCTGACATCAGTAGGCTGGGAGTATGATGACATAGAGGAATGGTTCAAGAAATGGAACGTCAAGAACCCTGAGCCACTACGTGATCAATATTTCTTAGGACAGGTCAGGTACGCCAAACAGCACAAAAAGAAGGTCTTACCCCCTAACTGCGACAATCAGGCATACTACAAGAGCTTCGGGGTGTGCAAGCCAGACGGGTTCTGCAGATATATCAAGAACCCTGCAAACTACGCGATCAAGAGAGCAAGGTATGCTCAGAAGGATGCGGGCAGGGGTGGGAAGACGGGAAAGAAACCTGAAAAGGCAGAAAAACCTGTTTCTGGGGATGAAAAGCCCAAAAATGCCGGGCCAAGCACTGTGAACGTTACCACCGAACAGCAATCCAAATCTTTATAAGTAACCAAAATTTCGGTTGATAAGTTCGGAATAAGCGTTTAAACGTGTTATTGGATGTTTAAATGCGAGATAGGAAGAAACGAGCCTGAAAAGGTGCTTTTTCAGTACGAGTTTCGAGTAAATGAGCTCTAATTCTCGAAAAAGCGTCAATAATAGGTTCCTAACAACAAAAACAGCGCGAAATTCCGCTGGAACTGTTCAAAGGAATTCTCAGGCCAGATACACCTATCCAATCAAGCTATACTATAATACAGGTGAAGAATGCCAAAGGCCCATAACCCAAGACGAGGAAGCATGCAGTTCTGGCCTAGAGTCAAGGCCAAAAGGATATTCCCAAGAGTCAGGCACTTCCCATCAGGCAAAGAGTCCAAACCAACCGGATTCGCAGGCTACAAGGTCGGCATGACACACATACTATTCACAGACGGCAGGAAGAACTCCATGACAAAAGGAGAAGACATCTCAATGCCGGTCACAATCATCGAATGCCCTCCACTAAAGATCGTGGGCATCAGATTCTACAAGAAGAAATACCTCACGATACAGCCAGCAGGCGAGGTCATGGCAAAGCCAGACAAGGAACTCGCACGCAAGCTAGATGTGTCAAAGAAAGAAGGCAAGAAAGCAGACGCGTTCAAGCCCGAAGAGTTCGACGACCTCAGGATACTTGTACAGACACAGCCGAAGATGACAGCAATAGGCAAGAAGAAGCCAGAAGTCTTCGAGATGAATGTCGGCGGAAACAAAGAAGAAAAGTTCAACTTTGCAAAAGAAAACCTCGGAAAAGAGATCAGCGTAAAAGACGTATTCGCAGACGGACAGTTCATCGACATCCGCGGAGTAACCAAAGGAAAAGGATACCAGGGACCAGTAAAGAGGTTCGGGGTCAAGGTAAGGTTCCATAAGTCAGAGAAGACCACGAGAGGACCAGGTTCCCTCGGCGACTGGAAACACAAGACCACCTGGAGGATGGCACACGCAGGACAGATGGGATTCCACTCAAGAGTCGAATACAACAAACAGATCATGCTTATCGGAGACGACCCGGAACAGGTCAACGTACAGGGTGGCTTCAAACGATACGGAAACGTGAAGAACACATACCTCCTCGTGAAAGGGAGCGTACTAGGACCTTCCAAAAGGATGCTCAGGCTCGAAAACGCCATGAGACCAGACGTCAAGAAGGACGCGTCACCACAGACGATACAGTATGTGAGTATAAGGTCCAAGCAGGGCAGATAAGAACTGATAATCACAACTCAAAATGAAACTGAAAATACTCGATGCGACAAGCACGGAAAAAGGAACAAAAGACCTTCCTAAAGTCTTTGACGAACAGGTAAGGCCAGACCTGATAAAGCGCGCAGTCGAGACACTACAAGCAAACGCACGACAGAGATACGGCGCAGATCCAAGAGCAGGAAAGAAGACAAGCGCAGAACTCTCAAGACGAAGGCGGAAGTACAGGGGAAGCTACGGGCACGGAATATCAAGAGTGCCAAGGAAGATACACTCACGGAACGGAACCCGATTCAACTGGACAGGAGCGTTCGCACCAGGCACTGTCGGCGGAAGACGGGCACACGCGCCGAAGGCAACCAAGATATGGGCGCGGAAGCTTAATATCAAGGAAAGAAGGAAAGCCATAAGGAGCGCGATCGCAGCAACCGTGGATAAGGATATCGTTTCTGGACGTGGACATAAAGTCCCTGATAATTACCCATTCATAATCAACAATGATTTTGAGGCATTTGCCAAGACAAAACAGGTCGTCGAAGCACTTTCAAAGCTCGGATTTGGTCCTGAGATGGACAGAGCATCCGAGAAGACCATAAGAGCCGGCAAGTCCAGACTCAGGGGGCGAAAGTACAGGAAAAGGAAAGGACCTCTGTTTGTCGTCGGAAAAGACTGCCCGCTGCTCAAGGCAGCATCAAACATGGCAGGAGTCGATGCAGTAACTGTCGAAGCACTGAACGCAGAGCTCCTCGCACCAGGAACGAACCCTGGAAGGCTCACACTCTTTACAGAATCAGCGATCGAGAAGCTGGACAAGGAACAGCTCTTCTTCGACAAGCCTAAACAGGTGAAGACACAGGAAGAGAAAGAGAAAGCAAAGGCAGAGAAGAAGAAGCCGAAGAAGGCAACAAAGGCCAAGAAGCCTGCTGTCAAGAAAGAGAAGAAATAAGAGAAGAAATAACCATAATCAACGACAATACACACTATACACACTACGAAAATGGACATCGAGAAAGTCATCAAATACCCGCTATCGACGGAAAAGTCGATCAGGCTGATGGAATCAGAGAACAAGCTCATATTCGTAGTAGACCTCAAAGCGAGGAAACCAGAGATCAAGGAAGCGATCGAGAAGACATTCAAGGTCAAGGTGGTCAAGGTGACAACACTCATCACACCGAAAGGCCAGAAGAGGGCATATGTACGGCTTTCACCAGACACGCCAGCACTCGACATCGCAACTGACCTGGGATTGATGTGATGATCATATAGAAAATGGGAAAACGACTCATACAACAGGCACGAGGAAAAGGCGGACCTACCTACAGGGCGCCAAGCTTCAGGTACAAAGGAGTGGCCAAGCACAACAGGCACTCCACACAACTGCTTGAAGGCGAAGTAATCGAGCTCGTGCACTGCAGCGGCCACACAGCACCACTGGCACAGGTAAGATACGCAAACGGCGAAGTCTGCCTGATGATAGCACCAGAAGGCATCAAGGTAGGCCAGAGAGTGATGAGCGGCCCAGAAGCAGGCGCCCAGTCAGGCAACGTCATGCCCCTGGTCGACATCCCAGAAGGAACAGCAGTATATAATATAGAGTCAGTACCAGGAGACGGCGGCAAGTTCGTCAGATCATCAGGCACATTCGCAAAAGTCGTAGGAAGGTTCAAGGACCACGTCATAGTCCAGCTTCCATCCAAGAAACGAAAGACATTCAACCCGAAATGCAGGGCATCCATCGGCATAGTCGCAGGAGGCGGCAGGCCAGAGAAGCCACTGCTCAAGGCAGGCATCAAGTACTACAGGATGAAAGCAAAGAACAAGCTATGGCCAAAAGTATCAGGTTCAGCACAGAATGCAGTGGACCATCCATTCGGAAACGCAAGGTCACAGCGAAAATCAAAATCCAAACCTGTAAGCAGGCATGCACCACCAGGAAGGAAAGTCGGAGCGATCGCAGCAAAGAAGACAGGAAGAAGGAAAAGAGCATAATCAGCATATCATGATACAGGTAACAAAAAATGGCCAAAAAGGAATTCAAATACCGCGGAAAAAGCCTGGAAGAACTCCAGGAGATGGGACTCAAAGAGCTCGCAGAACTCTTCCCTGCAAGAGCAAGAAGAAAGCTGAAGCGCGGATTCACAGACTCTGAGAAGATACTTCTCAGGAACCTGAGGGCCAGCAGCAAACCAGTCAAGACACACTGCAGATCCATGATCATACTGCCTGAGATGGTGAACAAGACCATCAAGGTACACACAGGAAAAGTATTCGAGGATGTCGTCGTACAGCCAGAGATGATCGGGCACTACCTCGGCGAGTTCGCGCAGACAAGGAAAAGAGTCGCGCACAGCTCACCAGGAGTCGGAGCGACAAGATCCTCTTCCAACGTATCCGTCAAGTAGATGAACTGAGAGAATATAACGAGAGAGCAACAAAATGCCACAATACAACCACGCATTCCCTGCGTTCAACAAGGAACTCATGGCAAGAGCTGTAGGCAGAGACATGGCCATCAGCACAAAGCAGGCCATAGAGATCTGCAATTATCTCAGACGCAGGAAGCTTGCACAGGCAAAGAAGCTCCTTGAGGAAGTAACAGAGAAAAGACGGGCAATCCCATTCAAAAAATTCACGGACGGCGTAGGCCACAGGCGAGGAAAGATGGCAGCAGGCAGGTTCCCTGTCAAGGCATCAACAGCCATACTGAAACTGCTCGAATCAGCAGAAGCCAACGCACAGACAAAAGGCCTTAACACAGGACAGCTCGAGATAGTGCACATCTGCGCAAACAAGGCACACAGCCCTGTCCACTACGGCAGGCACCACGGAAGAGAGTTCAAGAGGACACACGTCGAGGTCGTGGTACAGGAAGCCAAGGAAGAGAAGAAGTCGACAAAACCTTCAAAGCCTTCGAAGAAAGCAGACGCACCGGCGGCGAAGCCAGCTGAGAAGCAACCAGAGCCAAAAAAAGAAGAGGCAAAACCAAAACCAGAAGCTCCTAAAGAAGAGAAGAAGGAAGACCTAAAGCCCACTGAAGAAAAGAAGCCTGAGCCGGAACCAAAGGCGGAAGAGAAACCAGCCGAAACAAAACCTGAGGAACAAAAATGATCGAAAGGCAGATAGTCGCATCGAATGTCAAGGAACTTGAGATACAAGAGTATATAACAAGCGTGCTCAAGAACCTCGGACAGAGCCATATCAAGCTCCAGAAGACACCTCTTGGAGAGAAGATAATAATCCACGCGTCAAGACCCGGACTCATAGTCGGAAGGAAAGGCGCAAACATCAAGAAGCTTACAGAGGACCTCAAAGCAAAGTTCAAGCTTGAGAATCCACAGATAGAGATAAACGAGGTAGAAGTACCCGACCTTGACGCACAGATAGTAGCCGAGAGGATTGCCGGAAGCCTCGAGAAGTTCGGCACACAGAGATTCAAGGGCATCGGACACAGGGTGATGGCAGACGTAGTGGCTGCAGGCGCTCTCGGAATAGAGATACTTATCACAGGAAAGATACCAAGCTCACGATCAAAGCGCTGGAGATTCTACCAGGGCTACCTAAAGAAGTGCGGAGACGTCGCGATAACAGGCGTCAGGAAAGCATACGCAGTAGCGAACCTAAAGACAGGAACAGTCGGCATCCAGGTCAGGATAATGCCTCCAGACATAAAGCTTCCTGACAACGTCACGCTTACAGAAGAGGCCACAGTCGTCGAAGAGATCAAGGAAGACATCAAGAAGAAAGATACAAAGAAAGAGACCAAGAAAGACGACAAGAAGAATGCTCCTGCGAAGAAGGCACCTGCAAAGAAGGCTCCTGCTAAGAAAGCACCAGCCAAGAAGGCTGTGAAGGAAGAGAAAAAGGAAGTGCAGGAGAAGAAAGAGACGCAGAAGGAAGAGGCTAAAGCTGAACCTGCTCCTGAAAAGAAGGCAGAAGAACCTGCCGAGAAGAAAGAAGAATAAAAATGAAAGACTTCGACCCAAGCAAGATGAGCAAAGAAGAGATACAAGCAAAGATGCTTGAGCTTCGCAAGGAACTCGTCAAGCTTAACGCTCAAACAGCAACGGGGACAGCACCAAAGAACCCGATGCAGATCAGAACAACAAAAAAACACATCGCAAGGCTGATGACGGCCATGCGATCGAAGGAGTAAAACGAAATGAGCGAGATTTGCTCCACCTGCGGACTACCAAAAGAGCTTTGCGTTTGTGAAACGATCGCAAAGGAGAACCAAGTCATAGAAATATACCTCGAAAAGAGGAAGTTCGGAAAGCAGTATACCGTCGTGACAGGGATCGACACCAAAGAGATCGACATGGACCAGCTCGTAAAGAACCTCAAGAACAAACTGGCATGCGGCGGTACCGCCAAAGGCGGAAAGATCGAACTTCAGGGACGACACAGACAGAAAGTCAAACAGGCTCTCATCAAGCTGGGGTTCGCACCGGAAACAATCGTAGTAAAGTAAATGCAAAAAAAAGGAAAATCCGCGAAAACCGCGCTCATAGGCGAACTCATCGAGGTCGTCGAAGCGAAGAACCCTTCGCTGACCGGAATACGCGGAAAGACAATAGATGAGACAAGGAACACAATAATAATAGACACCGAAGACGGGGCCAAGACCCTTATCAAAGATAAGATAACCATCAAGATCAACGGAAAAACAATCCACGGAGAAAAACTGACCGGACGAACCGAAGAAAGGATAAAGAAATAATATTGGTGAATCACATGACAAGAACAAGAAAAGCAGGACTCGGCGTCGAACCGCCAAAAGAGACCTGCGAAGACCAGAACTGCCCATTCCACGGCACCCTTAAAGTGCGTGGAAAGACATTCACAGGAAAGGTCATATCAGATAAGATGCAGAGATCGGTCACAGTAGAGTGGTCAGGATTCAGGTCCATACCAAAGTATGAGAGGTACAAGAAGACCAAGACAGCAGTGATTGCACACAATCCACCATGCATCGACGCAAAGGAAGGAGACATAGTCATGATAGGCGAGTGCAGGCCGCTCAGCAAGACAAAGAATTTCACAGTACTCAAGGTCCTGGGGCAGGAAGAGATGTATGCCCTCGAGAAAGCAGCACTTGAAGAAGGAAAGCACAAGGCAAAAGCCAAAGAGGAAAGGACAAAAGCCAGACAGGCAGAGCAGGAGAAAGCTGACAAGACAGAAAAACCTGAAGAACCTGCTCCAGCAGCTGAACCATCCGAGAAGCACGAAGCGCCAGAGGAAAACAAATGAAAGCGAACAAAGCAAAGGTCACAAGAGGACTCCAGACAGGATCACTCGTACCTACATGTGACAATAGCGGCGCAAACATACTCAAGATAGTATCTATAAAGAAGATAAAGACCACAAAGACACGGGTCCCATCATGCGGAGTCGGCGACCTAGTACTCGCGGCAGTCAAGAAAGGAAAGCCAGAGATGAGAAAACAGGTCGTATTCGCAGTCATCGTACGACAGAAGAGAGAGTTCAGGAGACCAGACGGTATGAGAGTCAGGTTCGAGGACAACGCAGCAGTCGTACTCAAGGACGACAAAGGAAACCCAAAAGGCACAATATTCAAAGGACCTATAGCCAAAGAGGCAGCAGCCAGATGGCCTGGCGTCTCCAAAGTGGCAAGCATAATACTATAATCGATATGATACACATGATCACAGGTGCAAAATGAAAAAGAAATTTTCAACCAAGTGGAAATCAAGCAAGCGGCCTGGAAAACAGCGCAAGTACCAGAAACAGGCACCACTCCACATAAAACAGAAATTCCTGTCGACGCACCTGTCAAAAGACCTCAGGAACAAGCACGGAACACGGAACATCACGCTCGCAAAAGGCGACAAGGTGAAGGTGATTCGAGGTCAGTTCAAAGGAAGAGAGAACAAAGTCGAAAGGATAGACCACAAGAACCTCCGCGTCTACATAACCGGAATAGAGAGAGCCAAGAAGGACGGTTCCAAATCACTCATACCGCTCAAGACAGTAAGCCTCATGATAACAGAACTCAACCTCGAAGACAAGAAGAGGAAAGCAGTACTCGAGAGACAGGGCAAGGCACCTGTCAAGCCTGCGAAGAAAGAGAAGGCCGAGAAGAAGGCAGCTCCAGCTTCAAAGCCAGCTTCAAAGCCAGCAGAGAAGCCCGCAGCCGAGGCTAAAGAGGATAAATAAAATGGTCAAGAATCATCTCAAAAGGATAGCGGCACCAAAGACCTGGAAGATAGACAGGAAGGAAAACACATTCATAACCCAACCTAAACCAGGAGCGCATAACAAAGACTACAGCATGCCGCTCTCACTCGCACTCAGAGAGCTCCTCAAGGTAGCCAAGAGCGCAAAAGAAGCAAAACAGATAATCAAGATCAAGGACGTGTTCGTCGACAAGCGAAAGAGGGTAGACGAGAGGTTCCCTGTAGGTGTCATGGACATAATAGAGTTCCCACAGCTCGAAGAGCAGTTCAGGCTACTCCTCGACGCAAAAGGACGCCTGACAGCAGTCAAGTCAGGACCGAAAGAATCAGGAATCAAGCTCTCAAGGATAGAATCCAAGACCAAACTGGCAGGCGGCAAGACACAGCTAAACATGAATGACGGGAGAAACATCATCATAGTCGACAAGGACCCTTACAAGACAGGAGACACCCTCCAGCTCGCACTACCAGAACAGAAGATAATGGACCATTTCAAGCTCGAGAAAGGAGCATCAGTCATGCTTATAGGCGGAAAGCACTCAGGCATGCTCGCAAAGATAGACGAGATCAGCGGGAAAAAAGTCATAATCAAGACAGCAAAGAACCAGAAGCACGAGACGCTCAGAAGGCACACGTTTGTCATAGGCAAGGACAAGCCAGCACTCGACTGCTTCAAGGAACTGAGCAAACAATAATCAAACAATGATAAATGGATGAGCAGCAAGATACAATGAACAAATCAAGAGACATCAAAGTCGCGAAACTCACCCTGAACATCGGCGCAGGGAAGAGCACAGACAAGCTAGAGAAAGGTCTCAAACTGCTCAGCATGCTCACAGACAACAACCCTGTCAAGACGAAAGCAAAGAAAAGGATAGCAGGATGGGGTATCCGACCAGGACTCCCTATCGGCTGCAAGGTCACAGTCAGAGGACCCAAGGCAGCAGAACTGCTCAAGCAGCTGCTCGGAGCTCTCGACAACAAGCTCAAGGAGAAACAGTTCGACAACGAAGGCAACATCGCATTCGGGATCCGTGAGTACATAGACATCCCAGGAGTAGAGTACGACCCTGAGATAGGTGTCCTCGGACTCCAGGTATGCGCAACACTCGAGAGACAGGGATTCAGGATCAAGAAAAGAAGGCTCAAGACAAGGAAGCTTGGCCTCAAGCACAGGATATCCAAGGAAGAGGCGATGGAATACATGAAATCAAATTTTGCTGTAGAATTCGAGGAGGGCCGCTAAGATGACAACCTCAGACCACAAGAAGATGCTCGACCAGCTCAAGGTGAAACCGGCAAAGTACGGAAAGTTCAAGAAGCTGAACGCACCGAAAGAAAGGAGCTGCGGCATAAACAGGAAGAAATGCAAACGATGCGGCACATACCACGGCCACATAAGCAAGTACGGCCTTAACCTCTGCAGGCGATGCTTCAGGGAAGTCGCGCTCAAGATGGGATTCAAGAAGTTCAACTGATCATGGAATGGTGGAAATAAAATGGCTATGAATGACCCGTTATCAAACACAATGTCCAAGATACTCAACTTCGAGAACGTGGGCAAGAGGGAATGCACCATCAAGCCAGTCTCCACCACGATAAAGAAAGTACTGGACATACTCAACCAGGAAGGATACACAGGAAAATACGAAGAAGTAGACGACGGACGCGGAGGCTACATCAAGCTCAGCATGACAGGCAACATCAACAAATGCGGAGCGATAAAGCCAAGGTTCGCAGTCACGATCGACAACTATGAGAAGTTTGAGAAGAGATACCTGCCAGCAAGAGGATTCGGCATACTCATAGTATCAACATCACAAGGCATGATGACACACAACCAGGCCAAAGAGAAGAAGATCGGCGGAAGACTGATCGCATACTGCTACTAAAATGAGAATAGCTGAACTTAAACACGAGATGGAACTGCCCGAAGGCGTCACAGCACAGGTAGAAGGAAGCACAGTGAAGATCAAAGGGCCAAAGGGAGAGATAGAAAGGAAGTTCCGAGCCCCTAAGTTCAGCTTCGGTGTAGAAGGCAACAACGTGGTAGTCTCAGCCAAGAACGCAACCAAGCGGGAGAAGACCATGGGCGGCACGCTCAAGGCGCACATATACAACATGATCAAGGGGGTCACAGAAGGCCATGAATACAAGCTCAAGATATGCTCAGGCCACTTCCCTATGAACGTCAGCTTGAACGGAGACGTTTTTACCGTCAAGAACTTCCTTGGAGAGAAGATCCCGCGCACAGTCAAGATAAAGGAAGGCGCAGATGTCAAGGTCGACGGAGAACAGGTCACTGTTTCAGGCATAGACATCGAGATAGCCGGTCAGGTAGCAGCAGACATAGAACAGCTCTGCAGGATCACCAACAGGGACATCAGGATATTCCAGGACGGCATATACATAATCAAGAAGCCATACGACGCTTAATAACAAGAAAATGGACGCAAAAGAACTGCTCAAGAAAAGGAAGCTCCTAAAGAAGCGAAAGCCCGAATTCGTCAGGTCCGACGCCCACAAGAAGAAGAAAGTAGGCTGGAAATGGCGAAAGCCAAAAGGCTCCGACAACAAGATGAGAGTCAGCAAGAAAGGCTTCAGGCGCAGCGTGCGACCAGGATGGGGCAGCCCGTCAGTCGTGAAGGGCACTTCACCAGAAGGCCTGCTTCCAGTCGTCGTGAACAACACAAAGGAACTGGCACTCGTGGACGCGTCCAAGAACATCATAGTCATACCTTCATCAGTAGGAAAGAAGAAGAAGATGGAGATCGTCGAGCAGGCCATCGGCAAGAACCTGCAGATATCCAACTTCAAGGACCCTAAGAAGTTCCTCGAAGACCTCAAGGCAGAATTCGACAAGAAGAAGAAAGAGAAGGAAGCCAAGAAACAGGAAAGGGACAAGAAGAAAGAGAAAGCAGAGAAAGAAGCAGAGAAGAAGAAGGCCAAGGAAGAGAAAGAGAAGAAAGAAGGCAAGAAAGAAGACGATGATGAAGACATGACAGAAGAGGAGAAGAAACTGGAAGAGAAGAAAGACCAGGACAAGCTCCTCATATCAACACAGTAATACAACAAAGCGATACTGATAATATGATCGAGGTCAACAAGACAAAATGAAACTGACTGTCCAAAGAAGGCTCGCAGCAGCATTGTTCAAGTGCAGCGAGAAACGAGTATGGTTCGACGAAGACAGGCTCAGCGACATAAAGGAAGCCATAACAAAGGCAGACATCAAAGGCCTCGTCTCAGAAGGAGTCATCAGGCTCAAACCATCCAACTCCATATCCAAAGGCAGGGCGCGTCACATAAAGCGCCAGAAAGCCAAAGGCCTGCAGAAAGGCAAAGGATCAAGGAAAGGCGGACTCCGCGCCAGGACCCCTAAGAAGACCGCATGGATGAACAAGGTCAGGGTACAGAGAGGATTCCTCAAGGAGATAAGGGAAAAGGGCCTCATCGACAAATCCACATACCAGAACCTGTACCTCAAGTCCAAGGGAGGATTCTTCCGAAGCAAGAGACACATAAAGATCTACATGGAAGAGCATGACCTTTTCCAGGAAAAGCCCAAGAAATAAGGATAATCAACAAAAACCAAAATGGCAAGAGACAAATACGGCAAGACGAGAACGATCCAGCATAGAAGGCACAGGGAAGGCAGGACGCACTACAAGAAAAGGCTTTCCCTACTTAAGTCCGGACAGAACAGGCTTGTCATAAGGAAATCACTCAACATGATCACAGCACAGATAATCCAGTACAACCCTGACGGGGACAAAGTACTCGTATCAGCGACCTCGAAAGAGCTTGACAAGATGGGATGGAAGATGCACAAAGGCAACCTTCCAAGCGCATACCTAACAGGACTGCTACT
>Ga0180435_10005218_pt1 | contig 12670 bp, 5 predicted proteins | sample SS_ome_3_FD_132467 | JGI IMG/M metagenome (GOLD analysis project Ga0180435, IMG submission 132467) | Hypersaline lake sediment archaeal communities from the Salton Sea, California, USA - SS_3_S_1 metaG | ecosystem: Environmental > Aquatic > Non-marine Saline and Alkaline > Hypersaline > Sediment... | reverse complement strand
GGAGTGATCCGCACCGTCACCCAGACCGGCGGTGTGATCACCGTCGCCGGACTGATCTTCTCCGCCTCGATGATAGGCCTGCAGTTCTCCAGCATCACCACGCTGGTGCAGATGGGCTTCATCATCTCCGTCGGCATCCTGCTGGACACCTTCGTGGTCCGCACCGTGACCGTACCGGCGATGGCGGTGCTGGTCGGCAAGGCCAACTGGTGGCCGTCGAGATGGCAGCCACCCACACCCGCAGCGGTTCCGCGACCCGCCGCAGTGGCCGAGACAGTCCCCTCCCCCTGAACCGGAGACGGCCCCGGACATTCATCGCGGCTTCCTGACTGCGAATCCCGAACCGTCACGCCACGTGCCGTGGTCTTCTGCTGCATCCACCGCAGATCGCCTCTCCCCCGCCGAAGGTAAGGTCGACACCCATGTGGCTGACCGTCCTGGTGCTCGCCATCGCGGTCAATTTCGAGCCGTTCCGGATCGGCCTGGTTCCGCTTCTGCTCGCCCGGCCGCGGCCACTGGCCCAGCTGCTGGCCTTCCTGGCGGCCAGTCTGGCGGTGTCGCTGAGCTTTGGGCTTCTCATCCTGTTCGTCTTCCAGCAGAACCCCTTCGGCACGACCGTGTCCGATGCCGGCAAGGTGCAGATCGGCGTCGGAGCGTTCGCCTTGGCGCTGTCCGCGGGGTTGGCGGTGCGCTGGATCCTCTCCCGGCGCAGCGTCGTGAACTCAGCTGGCCCGGGCGAGCCGGCGCCGGCGGCGGGCCCCTCCGAGGCGCCCACCGGCCGCCCGAGGCTGGCGCGCCGAGCGGGTGACCTCAGCGAGTCGATGAAGGCGCTGCTCCGCAAGGGGCAGGCGCCGTGGGTCGCCGGCCTGGTCGGCGGCACCCTGAGCCTGCCCTCGGTTGACTTTCTGGCCCTGCTCATCATCATCGCCACCTCCAAAGCCAACCCGGGCGAGCAGGTTTCAGCCCTGGTCACGTTTCTGATCATCGGCAGTTCGGTGGTGATGGCTCCACTGATCGGCTATCTGATCGCTCCGGAGCGGACAATGGAGATACTCAGCAGATTCGGGGCCTGGAGCCGATCACGCAGTCTCATCGAGTACGCGGCGCTGCTGGCTCTGATCGGCGTCCTGCTGATCGCGGTGGGCTGGAGCCGGCTCTGACGGGGTCAGACGATGACGCCGTGGAGCCCGAAATCGTCGAGGGCCCGTAACGCCAGCTCGCGCAGTCGCTCCCTGGAGTTCTCCGCGTCCAGCTGATAGGCCTCGACCGAAATCGACACCTTGCCGTTGATCCGGCCGGAGACCACCACGAGCTGACCGTGCGACCGTCGAAGCTCACCCTCGGTGACATCGGTGTCCAGTGCGCGGATCAGCACGTACTCGGCCGCTGTGCCGTCCACCCGGGCGATCTCCGCAGGTAGGTCGCCGAGATTCGAGCAGGAGATCGGCAGCCCCTCGGAGTAATCGAACATCAGCTCGACGATGCTCTTGACCGCGGTCTTCGGCATCCACGGGACCAGCGCCATCAGTTCCATGGCGGGGTCGGTTTCGGCCTTGGCCTTCTCGCGAGCCTGCCGGACGGCGGTGCGCGCCTCGGTGAGGTCGGTGGTCAGACCGGCCGGGTGGACCGAGGCGTTGGCGAAGGCCATGGCCAGAGCCCGGTCGTCGTCAAGGCTTTCCCGCAGGTTGATCGCGATCACCAGAGTGACCGTTCCGTCCGAGGCCCGCTGCCGGCCCAGGTACTCCCCCATCTTGGCCGCGTACGCCGCCAGCAGCGAGTAGCTGTTGCCGCCCAGGGACTCTGCCTTGGCATCCCACTCGGGGATGTCCACATAGATCGCCACCGAGGGCACCACGATGTGGGCGCCGTGAACGACGGCGGTGCGGGCCGCCCGCGCGCGAGCGAAGTGCTGGCGCTTCTCCCGGGCCAGCCGGAACGCCTTGGCGGCGGTGCGCGCGGTAAGGGGGAGGTCCCGGACCGCCCGCCGCAGGTCGGCAAGGATCGCCTGGCGGCGGGTTCGGGTTCCGGCGGGGTCGTAGCCCATGTCGCGGACATTGCCGGTGATCGCCTCGAACACGGCCATCAGGGCCCCGACGCCGTCTCCGATCACATGCGAGGCCACGATGCTCACCGCGGTGGCGCCGTCGTCGAGTGGCTGCACCGCCAAGTGCCAGCCAGGTCCGTTTTCCGGATCGATCGGAAGTTCTCCCAGCGAGTCCGCCCAGCTCAGCAGTTCGCTTCGCGGCCAGGGTTTCTCAGCGAACCGGATCGGCGGTGCCGCGCCCGCGGGACGCACCCAGCGCGGCCGGCCGAACGGCAGCGGCGAGCGCTCGATGAGCCGACCGCCCAGTGATGCGTAGAGATTGTCGTGGAAACGCTTGAGTCCGCCGGCGTCCAGCGGATGCTCGTAGACCCAGACACATTGGATGAGCTGGCCGCGGCCGGTCGCGCGCAGCAGTTCCAGGGCGGTCTGGTCGAGAAACTCCAACCGGTGCTCGGCGGAGGCGGTCACTGTTTTCTCCATCCCTACAAGACCGTGCCTTCGAGTTCGAACTCCCCCATGGTCTGGGCGATCACCGCGCGCAGCGAGCTCTGGGTGTTCTCGCTCCCCACCTGATAGCTGATCACGCTCAGCACGAAACGCCCGGCGATGCGAGCGGAGGCGACCGTGAGCAGACCGTGCCTGCGCTCCAGGCTGGCCCGGGAAACCTGGCGGTCCACGCCGCGGAAGGCGAGGTACTCGGCGGGCGTCCCGTCTGCCAGGGTCAGTTCGGCGGGCACATCACCGAAGTTGGAGCAGGACACCGGCAGATCGGTGCTGAACCCGAAGGTGGCGTCGACCAGGCGGCCGAAGGCCCGTTTGGGGACGAACGGGATCAGTGGCAGCAGTTCGACCATCTCGTCGGGGGCCTCCCGGGCCCGCTTGATGCCCTCCCTCACCGCGGTGCGCGGTTCGGTGAGGTCGTGGGTCACCTTGCCCGGGTCGAAACCGGCGTTGGCGATCGACACCACGTTGCCGCCGGTGTCCTCCAGACTCTCCCGGACGCTGACCGGGATCATCAGGGTCACCGCGCCGTCGGAGGCGCGGGTCCGGCCGAGGTTGAAGGCAAGCCGCCCGGCAAATCCTGCCACCAGCGAGAAGCTGTTGCCGCCCAGGCTCGACGCCCGGCCGTCCCAGAGTTCGCCGTCGATGAAAACGGAGGCCGAGGGGACCAGCACGATATCTGACGTGCCCATCCCTCCGGCCGTACTCGGGGCCGACGGGCGGCTCAAATCCTTCCGGCGGTTGCGGGCCACGGTAGCCGCCCTGCGCAGGGTGCGGGCGATCTCAGGAAGGTCGGTGCGCAGCCGGCGCAGGTCATCGCGAAGTGCGCGGGACCGGGTGCGGGAGTGCGCCGGGGGCAATCCGAGATCGCGCTTGGTGCTGTTGACCGCGTCGAGGACCGCGATGACGCTGGCTCCGCCGTCGGCGATGCAGTGCGAGATCACCAGGCTGACCGCGGTGGCCCCGTCGCTGAGCGGCTGCACTGAGATGCGCCAGGCCGGACCCCATTCCGGATCCAGCGGCAGATTGACCTGCTCATCGGCCCAATCGTAGAACTCGGCACGATCCCGGGGCTGTTGGGCGACAGTGAAATTGGTCTCGGTCGCCGGGGCGGCGATCCAGCGCAGCCGGCCGAACGGCAGTGGAGACCGCTCGATTCGCCGTGCGAGTAAACCGTGGCTCAGGTTGTGGTGGAACTGTTTCAGGCCGGCCATGTCGATGGGGTGCTCGTAGATCCAGAGCGCCTGCATGACCGCTTCCTGGCCGGTGCCGCGCAGTGCGATGAAGAGCGCCTGGTCGGCGTAGGGCACCACGTTGTCGGGTTCGGAACCCTGTGTCCCGCGTGCTTCTGGGGCCATTCCGGTCACGCCGTCGCTCTCGGCAGCCGCGGCGAGGAAACCGAGTCCGGGCGGCCCTCCGCGACGCGGAGGAACATCATCTTCATCAGGCCCACGTACTCCATCACCGACTCGCGAGCCTGCGGATTGTCCGGGTAGGCCACCGTCACGGTGGTTCCGCCGTCGCCCCGGGAGACCCACATGCCGATCTGGTTGGCCGCGCCGAGGTCGGTGTAGAGGGTTCCGTCGTGCTCCTGCCACCGCGCCATGACGACCGGATCGAGCGGCGGAAGTCCGGTGTCGAGGTAGGACAGCATGGGTACACCGGGCTCGGGCTTGCGGATTCCCGGGACGTCTTCGGCGAGTTCCAGCACCCGCTCGATCGGCACGTCGGCCAGCGGCATGCCGTCATCGAATGCGGCCTGCGCGGCGCGGGCGAGCCCGGCGAAGGGCACGCCGTCGAGTGGCACGGAGATCGGCACGATCCCGGTGAACCATCCGGTCGTCGCGAAGTCGGCCGGTGACTTTCTGGTTGTCGTCGGCGTGATCACGTTGTAGGTGTCGACTCCGCTGAGCTCGCGCTCGGCGATCGCGGCGCACGCGAACACACCGCCCACGAAACGCACGCCGGCCTGGGCGCACACGGCCTCGAAGCGGTCGCTGTCGTGGGAATCCATCAACCGGACCGTGATCAGGTCACCGGTGCAGGGCACGGACGGATCACCCAGCGGCAGTGGGAACTTCGGCAGCGTGCCGTCGTTGGCCTGGAGGAATTCAATCCACTCGGCCACCTGGGGCGACTCGAGTGTCAGTCCCGCGGTGAACTCGCGCTGGCGCCGACAGTAGTCCAGATAGCTGCCTGTCTCCGGCAGCCGGATCGGGGCCTCCCCCTCGACGAGGGCGGCGTAGTTCATCTGCAGTTCGGTGAAGAGCGAGATCATGAACATCGCGTCGGCGTGGACGTGATCGATGCAGGCGTAGAAGCTGAAGTGGTCGGCCCGTTGAATCAACCCGAAGCTGAAACAGTCCCAATCCAGTGGGCTGGGCGTGGCCAGGACGTGTTCGCGCCACTGCGAGGCGTTCATCTCGCCATGCCTGCTGGCGACGAACTGGATGTCCGACGGCTCGGCGACGGTGTGCCGCACGACCCGGTCGGACCCGCCCTCTCCGGCGGAGAACTCGAACCAGCTGTGGTAGGTGTCGTGGCGGCGCAGATGCGAGTTGATGACGTAGGTCATCGCCCGAATGTCGCAGCGCCCGGGGACCTTCCACGAAGGGATGAGCAGACGGGCCATCTCCAGTTCGTTGGCCGTGTGCTCCCGGTAGGCTCGGAGGTGCTGCTCCTGCTGGTAGCTGGGCGGCACCTCACTGACCGGAGCCAGAGCCACCTTGTTCCGGCAGGCCGGTGACGGGCCCCACGAAACCACCGAGCCCGGCGCATCCACCCAGTCGTGGATTGCCGTCAGCGCAACCACTTCAGTCCGCTCCCTATCCGCCGCGTCAGCGAGCCGGCGTCAGAACACCCGCCAGCGTCTCGCACAGGCTCCCCGCCAACGCACGAACGGTGGTGATGTCCATTGACCGAATACGGATTCCGGTCTCGGTCTCGATCCGGGTGCGCAGCTCGAGGTTGCCCAGCGAATCCAAACCATACTCTGAGATCGCCCGGTCGGGGTCAACGGCACGGCGCAGGATCAGGCCGAGTTGCTCTCCGACCATACGGCGGACCCGGCTGGGCCACTCCTCGCGCGGCAGTGTGTGCAACTCGGCCCGGAAGCTGCTGGTATCGGCCGGCCGATCGCCGTTGGATGCGAACGCCTCGGCGAACGGGCTGCGCTGGGCGAGGTCGGTCAACCAGGGTGTGCCGACGACCGGTGCATAGCCGGTGTGAGCCCGGTTGTGACGCAACAGCGCCTCGAAGGCGTGGGCACCCTCGTCCGGGCTGATCATCGTTGTGTCGCCGGTCGCGGCCAGATGACTGCCCGCGCCGATCTGATCCCAGGCGGCCCAGGCGACGGCGTTGGCGGGCAGTCCCTGCGCCCGGCGCCAGTGCGTGAACGCGTCCAGCCAGCTGTTGGCCGCGGCGTAAGCGCCCTGACCGGGGGAACCCAGTAGCGCCGCCGCCGAGGAGAACGAGCAGAACCAGTCCAGCGGCTGGGTGGTGGTGGCCCGGTGCAGATTCCAGGCCCCATACACCTTGGGGGCCCAGTCCCGCTCGACGAGTTCGTCGGTGATGTTGGTGAGGATCGCATCCTCGACCACCGCGGCGGCGTGCAGCACGCCGCGAACCGGAAGCCCGGTCGCGGTCGCCTCGGCCACCAGCCTGTCGACGGTGGCCGCGCAGGCGATGTCACCGGTGAAGACCTCGACCTCGGTGCCGGCCGCCCGCATCCGCTCGATCTCCTCCAGGGCTGCCGGCTTCGGTGCCGACCGGGAGTTGAGCACGATCCGCCCGCACCCTGCCGCGGCCATCTTGGCGGCCAGGAACAAGCCCAGCCCGCCAAGACCGCCGGTGACGATGTAGGAGCCGTCGGCGCGGAAGACGCGGGCCTGCTCGGGGGGCACGACCACGGTGCTGTGGCCGACCCGCGGCACCGACAAGATCAGCTTCCCGGTGTGCTCGGCGGCGCTCATCACCCGGATCGCGGTGGCGGCTTCGGCCAGCGGGTAGTGGGTGGTCTCCGGTTGCGGCAGGACACCGTCGGCGGTCAGCCGGTAGACGGTGTCGAGCAGCTCGCGGATCTGGGCCGGGTGCGTCGAGCACATCAGGGCCAGGTCCACGCCGTAGAACGACAGGTTCCGCCGGAACGGGAACAGTCCCATCCGGGTGTCGCCGTAGATGTCCTTCTTGCCGATCTCGATGAACCGCCCGCCGAAGGCCAGCAACTCCACCCCGGCCCGCTGGGCGGCACCGGTCAGCGAGTTGAGCACGATGTCGACGCCGTAACCGTCGGTGTCGGTGCGGATCTGATCGGCGAACGCCACGCTGCGCGAGTCGTAGACGTGCTTGATACCCATCCGGCGCAGCAGATCACGGCGCTCGTGGGTGCCGGCGGTGGCGTAGATCTCCGCACCTGCCAGCCGGGCGATCGCGATGGCCGCCTGCCCGACACCGCCGGTCGCGGAGTGAATCAGCACCTTCTCGCCGGCCCTGATCCGGGCCAGGTCCTGAAGGCCGTGCCAGGCGGTGGCCGCCGCTGTCGCGACCGCAGCCGCCTGGTCGTCACGCAGGCCGGCCGGCAGCGTCACCGCGACGTCGGCGTCGCAGGTGACGAAGGTGCCCCAGCATCCGTTGGGCGACATGCCGCCTACATGGTCGCCGACCCGGTGGCTGGTGACGTCCGGCCCCACGGCGGTGACCACGCCCGCGAAGTCGATGCCGAGTTGAGGTTTGCCGGCGTAGCTCGGATAGCGGCCCATCGCCACCAGGACGTCGGCGAAGTTGAGGCTCGAGGCGGTGACGGCAACCTCGATCTGCCCCGGTCCGGGGGCGATCCGCTCGAACGCCGTCATCTCCAGGGTCTGGAGGTCGCCGGGGGTGCGGATTTCCAGCCGCATGCCCTCCCGCTTGTGGTCGACGACCGTGGTGTAGCGCTCGTCGGGCCGCATCGGACTCGGGTACAGGCGGGCGGTGTACCACTGCGCCTGCCGGAACGCGGTCTCGTCCTGGTCAGAGCCGAGCAGCAACTGGTGGGCGACGTAGCCGCCCTCGGTCTGCTCGTCGACGTCGATCTGCGTCGGCCGCAGGTGCGGATGCTCGGCGCCGATCACCCGCAGCAGCCCTCGCAGGCCGGCCTGCTCCAGGTTGGGCCGCTCGCCGGGCAGTACCGCCTGCGCACCGCGGGTGACCACGTAGAGCCGCGGCGGCTCGCCCGGCGTCTCCGCCAATTCGCGAACGATCCGCACCAGATGGCGGACGTGGTCGCCGCCGCGCGACGCCAGTTGCTCGGCCGGGCAGCCGTTTCGGGGCGCAGCCACCACGCAGACATTGCCGAAACCGCCCTCGGCGAAGTACATCGCCAACCGGTCGGCGTTGGCCAGGTGATCGGCCTGCTGAGGCCACGACATGGTGGTCACGTCGGCGTCGCGGAGTTTGAGCGAGTCGGTGAGTTCGGAGGCCAGCAGGTCGGTGGCGTCGGAGGTACTGACCAGCAACCAGGTGCCGGGGCTGACGTTGTCGGCCAGGTCAGGCAGCTGCTCCTTGCGCCACTCGACGGCCAGCAGACGCTCGTTGAGGACCCGGTCGCCCTCGCCGGAACCGGTGCCCATCGACAGGCCGTCGACGGTGAGCACCACCGCGCCGTCCTCGTCGATCATCTGGATGTCGGCCTCGACGCCGGAGCCGTCCAGTGTGACGACGCGGGTCAGGCAGTAGCGAGCCTTGTTGGCCGGACCGAAGGCCCGGAGGCGGCGCACCCCGAGAGGCAGCAGCAAGCCCCCGTTGCCGCTGTTCTGCACGCCGGGGTGGGCGGCCACCGACTGGAAGCAGGCGTCCAGCAGGGCGGGGTGTACCCGGTAGAGGCTCTGCTGGTTGCGGATCACCGAGGGCAGGCTGATCTCGGCCAGCAGGCTTTCGTCGGCACCCTCGCCGGCGTTGACCGCGGTGAGCGCGGTGAACGCCGGCCCGAACTGAACGCCTCGGGTGTCGAACCAGGCGCGCACGTCGCCGCCGTCGGCCCGCATCGGGAACGCCGCCTTCAGCTCGGCCAGGTCGTGGCGGGCCGGAGCGGGGGTGGCCGCGTCCAGCGGGGCGAGCACAGCACGGGCCCTCCGCTCCCGCTCCCCGTCCTGGTCGGTTTCGACCAGGAACTCCAGCGTGCCGGCGGCCTGCTCCGACGCTTCCGCGCTCAGCGGGGTTTCGTTCTCCAGCAGCAGCATTCGCTCGAAGCGGATGTCGCGCACCTCAGCGCGGTCACCGAGGGTCGCGTGGGCGGCGGCCAGTGCCATCTCGCAGAACGCGGCGCCCGGCATCGCCGGAACGCTGTTCACCTGATGGTCGACCAGCCACGGCAGTGCGCTGGTTCCGACCTCGGCCTGCCAGACGTGGCGGGCGGGTTCCTCGAGAAGCCGCACGTGCGAGCCCAGCAGCGGGTGCGCGGCCACCAGATGGGCTCCCCGTCCGCGGTCGGCGGCCTTGGCCTCGAGCACCAGCGGGCGATGGGTCCAGGTGGGCAGCGGGGCGTCGACCAGGCTTCCCTCCGGCAGCAGGCTCGCGAAATCGACCGACGCGCCGGCCGCGTAGACGTCGGCCACCAGGGACCACAGACCCTGCGGCAACTCCTGGCCGCGACGCATCCCGGCCAGGGCGGCCACCGGAACGTCCCGTGCGGAGGCGTTCTGCTCGACGGCGCGAACCAGGAGCGGGTGCGGAGACAGCTCGGCGAACACCCGGTAACCGTCCTCGAGGGCGGCCTGAACCGCAGCGGAGAACCGGACCGTATGGCGCAGGTTGTCGACCCAGTAGTCGACGTCGCAGTAGGGCTCCTCGCGGGGGTCGAACTGGGTCGCGGAGTAGTACGGCACCTCGGGCGACATCGGCGTGATTCCGGTCAGCAGCTCGGCGAGCTCGTTGAGGACCGGTTCGACGTGCGGCGAGTGCGAGGCGACGTCGACGGCCACCTCACGGGCCATGACCTCACGTTCTTCCCACTCGGCGACCAGTCGCCGCACGGTGCGCGGGGCTCCGCCGATCACGGTGGAGTTCGGGGAGGCCATCACGGCCACCACCACGTCCTCGACGCCCTGCCGGTCGAGTTCCTCGCGGACCTTCTGCGCCGGCAGCTCGACGGCCGCCATCGCGCCGCCGCCCGAGAGCCGCACGCACAGCAGTGACCGCTGGCAGATGACTTTGACGCCGTCCTCCAGCGACAGCGCGCCGGACACGACGGCGGCCGCAGCCTCCCCCATCGAGTGACCGATGATCGCACCGGGGCGCAGGCCATGCGATTTCAGCGCAGCGGCCATCGCCACCTGCATCGCGAAGATGGTCGGCTGGATGCGGTCGATGCCGGTGACGGTCTCCGGGTCCAGCATCGCCTCGGTCACCGAGAAGTCCGACTCGGCGGCGATGAGCGGTTCGATCTCGGCGATCGTGGCGGCGAAGACCGGCTCGGTGGTCATGAGCTCCCGGCCCATCGCGGCCCACTGCGAGCCCTGGCCGGAGAACACCCACACCGGGCCCCGGTCGTCGTGTCCGACAGCCGGCTGATATGGCTCGTCACCGTCGGCGATCTCGGCCAGCCGGTCGACCAGGTCCGCACGGTTCCCCGCGACCGCCGCGGTACGCACCGGGCGGAATCCGCGGCGCCGCGACAGGGTGTAGGCCAGGTCGGCCAATCTCAGGTCCTCCCCGGAAGCCTGCACCCATTCGGCGAGCCGGCCGGCGGTGCGGCGCAGTTCGTCGGCCGAGGTCGACGAGATCGGGAAGGCCAGCAGGCCCTCGTCGAGCGCTTCGCCGGATCGGCAGCCACCGGCGCCGGCGGACTCGGCCGCGGGAGCCTCCTCCAGCACCGCGTGAACGTTGGTCCCGGACATGCCGTAGGAGGAGACCGCGGCCCGGCGCGGACCCTCGATCGGCCACCCGGTCGCCTCGGTGGGGACGAACAGGCCGGTCTCGATGGCCGCGGAGCGTTCCGGCAACTGGTGGAAGTGCAGGTTCTTCGGGATGACACCGTGGTGCACCGACAGCACTGCCTTCATCAGGCCCAGCACGCCCGCCGCGGATTCAGCGTGACCGAAGTTGCTCTTCACCGAGGTCAGCGCGCAGGGCCCGGCTGAGCCGTAGACCGCTGACACGCTGGCGAACTCGATCCCGTCCCCCACCGGCGTACCGGTTCCGTGCGCCTCGACCATGCCGACCGTCGCCGGGTCCACGCCGGCTGCTGCCAGTGCGGACCGGAAGACGGCGATCTGGGCGTCCTTGGACGGGGTCAGGATGTTCTTGGTGCGCCCGTCCTGGTTAGAGGCGGTGCCGCGGATCACGGCCAGCACGCGGTCACCGTCGCGCTGGGCGTCCTCGAGCCGCTTGAGCATGACGATGCCGCAGCCCTCGGCCCGGACGAACCCGTCGGCGGCCTCGTCGAAGGAATGGCAGCGCCCCGTCGGGGACAGCATGCCCTGCCCGGAGGCCGAGGAGTAGTTGTGCGGGTCGAGCATGAGCATCACCCCGCCCGCCAGAGCCATGTCGCTCTCGCCCTCGTGCAGGCTGCGGCAGGCCTGATGAATCGCGACGAGGCTGGACGAGCAGGCGGTGTCCGTGGTCATCGACGGCCCCCGCAGGCCCAGCGAGTGCGAGATGCGCCCGGAGGCCATGCTGAAGGGCGTCCCCGTGAAGGCGTAGGCCTGGTCGTAGAGACCCGCATCGTTGGTGACCATCACGTAGTCGTCGTGGGACATCCCGATGAACACGCCGGTCGCGGAGCCGGACATCGCCGCCGGGCGCAGGCCGGCGTGCTCGACGGCCTCCCAGCTGGTCTCCATCAGCATCCGGTGCTGCGGGTCCATGGCGGTGGCCTCGCGCTCATTGATCCCGAAGAACTCCGGGTCGAAGCCGGTGACGTCGTCGATGAACGCCCCCCACTTCGACACCGACCGGCCCGGTGTGCCCTTCTCGGGGTCGTAGAACTCCTCGGCGTCCCAGCGGTCGCGGGGAATCTCGGTGACCATGTCAGCGCCCTCGAGGAGCGCATCCCACAGCTTCTGCGGCGAGTCGATTCCACCGGGGAGACGACAGGACATGCCGATGACGGCGATTGGGGTCAGGGATCCGCGCACGGTGCTCACACCTCGTTCTTCGTCGTCGGCGGGGCAAGACGTTTCTCGTCCCGGGCTGCCGCGGCTTCTGCGATGGCGACGCTAGTGCGTCGAACGCGAACCCGAAGTTGCCAGTGCTGCGCACAGCCTAACCCCGAACGTGGAAAATGGCGAGTTTTCTTTTCCGGTCCAGAAAAGGCGAATGAGCGTTTTCCCGAGGGCGCAGCATCGACCAGCCGGAAGGGCTGTTTCATATTTGCTGACAGCAAAGCGAGCAGACCGCTGGAGCCACCCCGACACGAACTTTCAAACCCGTCCCCGCCGCCTCTCGATAGCAGTTAATCACCTGATCAAAGCCATTTTTGCTTAGTTGACAGCGCCTCGTAGGCGGCCCGAGAACCTGAACGTGAGCGTGCTGCGGTCAGGTTCACCAGAGGGTTGCGAGGCCAATTTTTAGAATTTACGAATAAATAACCGCTTAAGGGCCCGTCTGGCAAACCCTCTGCGGGTTGTTACCGCGGAGGCGAAGGCCGGATCCGGAAAACTCCGACGAGTCCAGCCGAAATTGCGGTGAATTCGCACACCGAGTAGGCAAATACCCCCCGGAGTTGCCCGCAGAAGCTGAGAGCTTCCGCTACTTTGCTGTGGAACATGGATCGTCTTTGAACTGCTATTTCAGGTTATTCCTCAGATTCTGAGCAACTACCCTGAGAGCAGGCTGAGAGGTCCTGAGAGGTCTTCAAATTATCGCTCGCAGACGAGCAGATATTCGGTGCGGTGCCTTCAGTTTCCTCCCAGATCGGTAAACGCTCAACCTTAAGAGCAAAATAGATGATCACGCTGAGCCAGTTATCGCAGAAAAACGCTTATTGAGTTGTCAAAGAATGGCTTCCCGGCCATGGAAGCCCGGCCTAAAAGCAAGGTTTCAGCCTTTTCCGGAGCTTTCCGACGGCACCTGCTGGTGTTAGCTGGGAAGGCTGACCTCGCTCGACTGTGAGGTCAAGATCACATGGCCGGTCGGACATGGAGAGCGCTT
>Ga0180435_10005216_pt1 | contig 12672 bp, 15 predicted proteins | sample SS_ome_3_FD_132467 | JGI IMG/M metagenome (GOLD analysis project Ga0180435, IMG submission 132467) | Hypersaline lake sediment archaeal communities from the Salton Sea, California, USA - SS_3_S_1 metaG | ecosystem: Environmental > Aquatic > Non-marine Saline and Alkaline > Hypersaline >... | reverse complement strand
GCACAATTCAACGGCCTCGACTACTCCGTCACCGCCACCGCCAACCAAGGCGGCACCATCTCCCCCAGCGGAACCCTCACCCTCCCCTACGGCGCCGACCAAACCTTCACCATTACCCCCGCCAAAAACTTCCGCATCGCCAATGTCCTCCTCGACGGCGTCTCCCTCGGCTCCCTCAACTCCTGCACCCTCACCGCCATTAACGCTTCACACCTTCTCGAGGCACGCTTTGTCCCCCTCACAGAAGAAAAAGACACCTCTCCTCCCATCGTCACTAACTGCACCCCCGCGCCCGACGACGCCCAGATACCCCTGAACTCACTCGTCATACTCCACCTCGTCGACCCCGACGCCGGCGTCGATCCCGCCTCCGTCCGCATAACCTTCAACGACCAACTCATCTACGCCGCCGACACCCCGCAATTCCAAAGCGACCTCGGCTTCTGCTCCCGCTCCGGAGAAAACCACGACTTCCTCTTCGCCTTCCAGCCTGCCAACGCCTTCGACGTCGAACAAAACATCACCATCACCGTCGACGCCCACGACCTCCAGCAAAACACCATGCCCCAGTTCCAATACAACTTCACCACCGTCATGCAGTCCTTCGGAGGCACCAACGAACTTGCCACACCGCCCAACTTCAATGCCGTCGCAAGACCCGCCACCACCTGCGATGCTGACGGCACCATCTGGCTCACTTGGCAGGCCGGCCCCCAAGGCCACCGCCAAGTCTTCGTCGCCACCCTCGACCAAGAACAGGCCCTACTGCAAAACACCACCCAAATCGCCCCCTCCAAACACGACCAGTGCAACCCCGTCATCACCGTAGGCCCCAACGGATGCCCCGCACTCGCTTGGCAGGACAACCGCAACGGCCAATGGGACATCTACCTCTCCCAGACGAACCCCTCCAAAAAATGGGCCAAACCCGCCCGAATCGACAACTCCCAGGCCAACCAGACCAACCCCGCCATCGCCGCCGCTGAAAACTCTACCAACATCCTCCTCGTCTACCAGGACGACCGCGACGGCCATAGCGACATCTACCTCGCCGCCTCCCAAAACGGCTTCAAATCCCAAAACATCAGACAGATCACCAACCACCCCGCACAACAAACCCAACCCACCATCGCCCTCGACAACAACGACAACGCCTACCTCGCCTGGACCGACACCCGCAACGGCAACCCCGACCTCTACGCCGCTATCTCGAACAACAACTACCTCAACATCCCTCTCGTCGATAACAACAAACCACAATACCAACCCGCCATCGCCGTCGAACCCGGAGGAAATATCCTCCACCTCACATGGGTCGACGAATCCGCCGGAAACCAGGACATCTTCTACGCCGCAACCAACGGCGGCTTGCCCAACTCACCCCTCAACGGCATCTGCATCGTCGATGATGACTCCGACGCCGACCAGACCGAACCTACCCTCCAAATCGCCGGCGACTCCCATGACGACTACCGAGTCTTCGCCTCGTGGCAGGACGGAAGAAACATCAACGTCGTCACCGGCGATAGCGATATCTACTTCGTCGAACCCGGAAACACCCGCAGAACCAACGTCCTCGTCACTGACGACGACTGGAACGCCGCTCAACAGCACCCCGCACTCGGTATCAACGCCAACGGCGACGCCTACCTCGTCTGGATCGACGGCTACGACGACAACGCCACCCTCTGCTACGCCGGCGCCTCCAACGTCGAACCACTCCCCGTCGCCGCCGCCCAGGTCTCACCCGACCAGAACACCATCGTCGGCACACCCCCTCAACAAATCGCCTCCACCCACGACGTCTCCGTCGAAATACCTCAAGGCGCCTTCTACATCGACGCCCAGGTCTCCATCTCGAAAATCGTCAACCCGCCCACATGGAAAAGACACTCCTTCAAAGACGTACTCTCCGAATACGAATTCGCACCCTCCAGCAATCTCGAATTCGCCAAACCCGTCACCATCACCATCCCCTACGAAGTACAGACAGGCCAACAACCCACCGCCTATTGGTACGACCCCACCACCGGCCAGCTCAGCCAGGCCGGCATCGCCAACCTACGCTACCTGCAGGTCTCTGACACCCTGCACGCTCTACGCTTCGACACCACCCACTTCACACACTACCTCATCGCCACCGACGCCCAAACCGACCTCGCCGTCTCCTCCGGCTCCGGCTCCGCCTCCGGAGGCTGCTCCCTCCACTCCACCTCCTCGCACCCCAAAGACATCATCGAATGGCTCCTGCCCTACGCCGCCCTCGCCCTGCTCCTCATCGCACTCCGAATACGACAAAAGAAAAACACCACCTGAGAAAACCTGAATGCGTCCCGGCCCGAACACACCCAACCCACCAACTGAACGCTACTGGCCCACGCCACCTTCCTGCCCTTGACGCCGACCGCCCGCAAAACCAAAAATGTTCAAATCCTCCTCCTGCTCCGCACGCCGCAAGTGCTCGTTCACATACTCCCCGTCTATCACATAACGCCGCGGACCCTCCGGAGCCTCAAAACTGATCTCCTCCAACACCTTCTCCAACACCGCGTATAAACGCCGCGCACCTATGTTCTGCTGCGAACGATTCATCTGGAACGCCTTCTCCGCCAACGCCGAAACCCCCTCCTCCGTAAACCGCAACGTCACACCCTCCGTCTCCATCAACGCCACCTGCTGCTTCGTCAACGCATTACGCGGCTCCGTCAATATCCGCCGAAACTGCTCCTGATCCAAGTCCGACAACTGCACCCGAATCGGAAAACGACCCTGAAGCTCCGGCATCAAATCGCTCGGCTTGTTCCGACTGAACGCACCCGCCGCTATAAACAAAATATGATCCGTACGAACCATCCCGTGACGCGTGTTCACCGTCGTCCCCTCCACCAAAGGCAACAAATCACGCTGCACCCCCTCCCGCGACACGTCAGGCCCCGACCCGTCCGGACCACACACCTTGTCAATCTCATCCAGAAACACAATCCCCGACTGCTCCGTCCGCTCGATCGCACCAGAGACCATCTTGTCCTGATCAATCAGCTTGTCCAACTCCTGCTGCTGCAAAAGCCCCCGCGCCTCCGACACCGTCGTCTTACGCCGAGCCGTCCGCGAAGGCATCAGCCGGTCCAGAAAACCCTGCATCTCCGGCTCCATCTGATCCAAACCCACGTTCGAAAAAATCGGCATCGACACCCCCTTCTCCTCCACCGTCACCTCGATCTGCCGATCCTCCAACGCCCCCGACGCCAACTGCTCTCGCAACTTCTCACGCGTCCGACGATGACGCGCCTCCGCCTCACGCGTCTGCTCCGCGTCCCCACCAGGCCCCTGCATAGGCCAAGGCAACAACGAATCCAGTAGCCGCTCCTCCGCCGCCGCCTCCGCCGCCGAACCGTGCACCACCCCCTGCTCCTCACGCTCCATCTGAATCCCCCGCTCCAGCAAATCTCGCACTATCCCCTCCACATCACGCCCCACATAACCCACCTCCGTAAACTTCGTCGCCTCCACCTTCAAAAACGGCGCTCCCACCAACGCCGCCAGACGACGTGCTATCTCCGTCTTGCCCACCCCCGTCGGCCCCACCATGATGATATTCTTCGGCGCTACCTCTTCCCGTATCTCCGCCGACAACCGCAACCGACGATAACGATTACGCAACGCGATCGCCACCGCACGCTTGGCATCATCCTGACCAATAATATACTTGTCCAACGCCGCCACAATCGCCCGCGGCGTCAACTCCTCATGACCTTGCATATCCTTACCCTTCCCTTCGCTCGCCGCCCCCGCCTCGCAACGCTGCCTCAGCTTCAAAATCTCATAAAAAAACTCTTCGTAAGTCTAAAACCTGAAACTCTCCTCTTCTCGCTGCACCCTCTGCGCCTCCGCGCCGAACTACTCCGCCGCCCGCCGACGCAACTGCCCGCACCCCGCGTCTATCTTGCCCCCCACGCTCGCCCGCACATGCACATTCACCCCACGCTCCTCCAGCCGCCGACAAAACGACCGCAACGTCGCACCGTCCACAGGCCGATACCCCGTCTCCGACACCGCGTTGTAATTGATCACATTCACGTTGCAACGCCCCCGACGCGCCCACTGCGCCAACGCCTCCGCGTCCTGCTGCCCGCTGTTCACCCCGTCCAGCAACACATACTCCAACGTCACCTCCCGATGCGTCGCCCGAAAGTAGTCCGCAATCGCCTCAAAAATCTCCTCCAGCGTGATCCGCTCCGCCCAGGGCACCAACCGCCGACGCAACTCGTCACTGCCCGCGTGCAAACTCACCGCCAACGTCACCTGCACCGGCTCCGTCGCCAACCGACGTATCTTGTCCGGCAACCCCACCGTGCTCACCGTGATATGCCGCGCCGCGATACCCAGCCCCCACGACGCGTTCAGAATACGCACCGCCCGCAGCACCTCGTCGTAATTCGCCAAAGGCTCCCCCATCCCCATAATCACCACATGACTCACCCGCAACGCCTGCCCCTTGCCCGCCTCCGCCGCCAGCCCCTCCCGAACACGCATCACCTGCTCCACAATCTCCCCCGCACTCAGCGACCGCTCCAAACCACCCAGCCCCGACGCACAAAACGCACACCTCACCGGACAACCCACCTGCGACGACACGCACACCGTCGCCCGCCCTCCACGACGTATCAACACCGTCTCCGTCGTCGACCCGTCCAACCAACGCAACAAATACTTCCGCGTGCCGTCCGCCCCCTCCTGCACCTTAACCACCTCGCTCTGCCGCAACGAAAACACAGCCCCCAACCGCGACCGCAAAGCCGCCGATACATTCGTCATCCCTCCCCACTGCTCGACCGACCGCCCGTACGCCCACCCCAGCACCTGATCCGCCCGATACGCCTTCTCCCCACGCTCGACCAGCCAACCCGCCAGCTCCTCCCGCTCCACACCTAGAATGTTCCTCATCGTCTCCACCACACCGCCCAGCCGCAAGTCTTACCGTGTCACGGGCATCTTGCCCGCGCTAAATCAAACTTCGCCGCAGGCGACACCTCAATTTCGCATTTTGAACTCTGCTTTTCCTACCCCAGCGCCTTGCTCGCAATATCCCGCCGACAGTACGCCCCCTCAAACGAGATCCGATCCACCGCCTCGTACGCCCGAGCCTGCGCCGCCGCTATCGTCTCACCCAACGCCGTCACACCCAGCACCCGCCCCCCGTTCGTCACCAGCGACCCCTCCTCCAGCTTCGTCCCCGCCTGAAACACCTTCACATCCGCCAACGCGTCCGCCGCCTTGATACCCGCTATCGCCTTACCCTTCTCATAATCACCAGGATAACCCCCCGACGACATCACCACACACACCGCAGGCCGCCGGTCCCACCGCAACGTCATCTCGTCCAGACGCCCCTCGCACACCGCCAGCATCACCTCCAGCAAATCGCTCTGCAAACGCATCAAAATCGGCTGCGTCTCCGGATCCCCAAATCGCACATTAAACTCCAACACCTTAGGCCCACCCGCCGTCAACATCAGCCCCGCATACAACACCCCCCGATAAGGCGTCCCGTTGCGGTTCATCCCGTCCACCACCGGCACCAGAACCTCCCGCTCAATCTGAGACATCAACTTCTCCGTCACCACCGGCGCCGGACTGTACGCGCCCATCCCACCCGTGTTAGGCCCCGTATCTGCCTCCCCGATCGGCTTATGATCCTGAGCCGACTCCATCACATAAATATTACGACCATCCACAAACGCCAGAATCGACGCCTCCTGACCCAACAACTTCTCCTCCACCAGTATCCGATCACCCGCCGAACCGAATATCTTGTCCACCATCACCTTCTCCGCCGCCAGAATCGCTTCCGCCGGCTCGTCACACACAAACACCCCCTTGCCCTTGGCCAAACCCACCGCCTTCACCACCAGCGGATTCTCACGCGTTGCTATAAAACATTTCGCATCACGAAAATCTTCAAACGTCCGACCCTCCGCCGTCGGCACCGAGTTCGCATGCATGATCTTCTTGCAGAACCCCTTGTCCGCCTCCAACGCCGCCGCCCCCCCGCTGGGCCCAAACGCCTTGATCCCCGCCGCCTCCAACGCGTCCACCAGACCCGCCGCCAACGGATCCTCAGGACCCACCACCACCAGAGACACCTTCTCCCGACGCGCAAAATCCACCAAACCCGCCACGTCGTCGTCCGCAATCGCCACGTTCGTCCCGTGCTCCGCCGTCCCCGGGTTGCCCGGCGCAATGTACAGCTTGCTCAACAACTTCGACTGCGACAGCTTCCACGCCAACGCATGCTCACGACCGCCGCTTCCCACCAACAACACCTTCATAGCCTGCCTTCCTTTCCTGCTCACAAACCAACCTCCAAATACGCCCCCAACCTCCGCCATTATACCCTCTCACACCCACCACGCAACGAACCCTTCCCGTAGCACGAACACCCCCCCATGATTCTCGTGTCACGCCCATCTCTCCCGCGTTCTTGAAGCCCCCTACGTCACTTAGGGAGTCGCCGTGTCGCGGGCATCTTGCCCGCGTTAAATCAAACGTCGCCGCAGGCGACACCTCAAATCTGCAAAAATCAGCGCAATCTGCGGCTTCTCTTGCCCTACCCCGTCGCCATTGCCTGGCACCCCGGACAATAATGCGAACTCCGCCCCACGATCCGCACCACCTCGATCGCTCCGCCGCACCGCCGGCAAGGCTGCCCCGCCCGCCCGTACACCTTCAATCGCTCCAAAAAACGCCCCCGCTCCCCATACGCATTCCGAAAATCGCTGAACGTCGTCCCCCCATGCCTGATCGCCTCCCGCAGCACCCGCCCTATCGCCCCTCGCAAACGCCGCGCCTCCGCACCCGTCACAGACCGCGCCACCCGCGCCGGGTGAATCCCCGCCCCATACAACGACTCATCCGCATAAATATTCCCCAGCCCCGCAATCCGCACCTGATCCAGCAACACCCCCTTCACCGCCCGCTCCGACTGCAGTATCCGCCTGAACGCCCCCGCCCCGATCCCATCCGCCTCAGGCCCCAGCCGCGTCATCCCCCCCGCCTCCATCGCCTCGTCCGCCCCCTCCAAAGACAACCCCTCCAAAAACCACAACCGCCCGAACCGCCGCGCATCCACAAACCGAACCTCCCAGCCATCTTCCAGCCCCATCACAAAATGCGTATGCTTCGCCCGCCGGCCCCCCGACCACAACCCCACACTCCCCGTCATCCCCAACTGCACCACCAGACCCACCGACCCGTCCGTCGCCAAAATCAACCGCTTGCCCCGCCGCCCCACCGCCGCAATCCGACTACCCTCCAGCACCCCCGCCCCACGCCGCCAACGACCCGCAAAAGGCCCACGCACCATACCCGCCTGCCACAAACGCACCCGCCCGATCCGTGCCCCCACCACCTCCGCCCGCAAACCCGCCGCTATACTCTCAACTTCCGGCAGCTCCGGCATCACACACCTCACCGTGTCGCGACCATCTTACCCACGCTCAATAGACCCTCGCCGCAGGCGACACCTTCCCTTATCCCTTATGCCTTATGCCTGATGCCTTATCCCTACTCCGCGCGCAAAAATCGCCCACGGGCGCCGCCCAGCACCCGTGGGCTTCCTCACACCAACCCCTCAAAAAAACCGTCTACAAACGACCAACAACAGCCGCTATTACTGCAAACCAAAGGCCTTCACAGCCGCTACCCACCCGCCTCAGCCGTCGCCACCTTGATAGGCCGCAACGTCAACGTCAGCGCCGCCGCCGCTAAACAAGCAATACCGGCTGGCACAAACGCCCAGAGCCACGCTTGGGCATCACCCATCGCGCCACCAAGAATCGGGCCCACAATCCCGCCCACCCCGTAAGACATAAATACCCACGGGTAATTCGTGCCCACATTCTTGTTTCCGAATATATCAGCCGTAGCCGCGGGAAACAACGCAAAATTACCACCAAAATTAAATCCTATGATCGCCGCACCAATGTAAAGACCCCACTGCGAACCTCCCACATGGTAAAACACCAGCATCATCACACCCTGCAACGCACTCATCAGCACAATGGCATTACGCCGCCCCGTCTTGTCCGATATCGCACCCCACACGATCCGCCCCAGACCGTTCAGCAACGCATAGAAAAGCCCCATCGCCGTACCCGTGATGGCCACCGCCTTGGCCTCTTCTATCCCACTCGCCTGCAAGGCGTCCATGCCGAACAACCGGATGATCCCAATCACCATCAGCCCCGATGTCGCACCCGCCGTAAACGCGAAAAACAACGTCCAAAACTGACCTGTCCGCACCATCTGCGACGCCGTGTAATTTACACCGCCCGTCGTCGCCGCATTGCTTACGTCAGGCTCCCAACCCGCTGGCTTCCAACCCGCCGGTGGATTCACCGTCACCAGCGAACCCAGTCCCACCACCACAGCAAAAACCACACCGTAAAGCGTCCAGACCCCATTGACCGACCACCCCATCCCATAGAGCCCCTCCCAACCCGGCGTCAGGTTGATAGGCCCAAACACAAATCCGCTCGTCAACTTAATCCAGATCAACGCCCCAAAACCAAACCCCGCCACCGCCAGACCCGTAATTAGCCCCTTCTTATCCGGGAACCACTTCACCAACGCCGCAATGGGACACACGTAGGCCAACCCAATCCCCGCTCCACCCAAAATACCAATCCCCACCAGTATCCCCGCAAAATTCGCACCGCTGACCCCCGCCAGCAGATAGCCCAAACCCAACACAATCCCTCCCGTCAACGCCACCTTACGCGGCCCCGCCTTCGCCTGCCATTTCCCCGCCACCAACGCCATCACTACCGCAAAAGACGCCAGACCGATAGCAAACACTACCTGCGTCTTCGTCCGACTGAAACCATAAGGCTCCTCCGTCAATTGCTTCGTAAATGCCGACCACGCATAGATCGCCCCCAGACACAACTGTATCAATATCGCACCCACCACCACGATCCAACGATTCATGACCTTAGCTTCGTTAGCTTGTCCCGTCACGCTTGTCTCCTTCTGATATCAACTGCCTGTATACACCCGCCGCCCGACGCGATGCCTGCGACGACCTATGCTATCCTGATAAACGCCTGACCTCCTGTCTCTGCCTCTTACCATCGCCCGCCCCCCTCCGGGCCTTGCCAACCCCCAACCATACCCCACGCTACTCAACCATGGCTGCTCCCCGGCAACTCGCACACATAAACACTCTTCACAAAATCCTGCTGCTCAAACGCACCCACCGCCTTCGCGTCCGGAGCCTCGTCCAGACTCAACGCCAGCACCGCACGATCCTCCGCCTTGACCCGACCCACACCCATCGTACCAATATTCAAGCCGTGCTTGCCACATATCGACCCCACCGCACCGATCACGCCAGGCCGATCATCATTGAATATCACCAGAATCGCACCCTCCGGCGACATCTCCAGCTCATAATCGTCCACACGAATAATTCGCGGAATCTCCTTACCAATAATCGTACCCACCACCGTCCGCTCACCCTTGTCCGTCACCACACGCGCCCCCAGCGTGCTCGAATAATCCTCCACGTCCGGGTTCTTCACCTCGTCCGCACTGAGCCCTCGCTGCTTGGACAGCACACCCACGTTCACCAGGTTCACCGGCTCCTCAAAATGACTCTGCAACAGCCCCACCAGAAAACTCGAACGCACCGCCGCCGTGTCATACGCCGCTATCTCACCGCGATACATCACCTGCACCTGCTTGATCGAACCCGGCGCAATGCTGCTCAACACCATACCCAAACGCTCCGCCAACAGCCGATACCGCTTCACTATCTCCGGCAGCGTCTTGTCCAAACCCGGCACGTTCACTGCGTTTCGCATCTGCACCCCACGCAACGCGTCCACCAGCTCCTGAACTGCATCCAACGCCACCTGCACCTGCGCCTCCTCCGTGCTCGCTCCCAAATGAGGCGTCACCACACAATTGTCCAGCCCCTCAAAACCCCGATTCTCCGGCGGCTCCTTGCTGAATACGTCCAACGCCGCCCCACCAATCCGCTTCTCCGCCAACGCCCCGTACAAATCGTCCTCGTTGATCACCGCTCCACGGGCCACATTGATAATCCGCACCGTCGGCTTCATCATCCCCAGAAGCTCCGCATTGATCATACCCCGCGTCTGATCCGTCACCGGAACGTGCAACGTAATATAGTCCGCCTGCCGGCAAATCGCCTCCAGATCACTCACCAGCTCCACCCCGCTCTCCGCCGCACCCTCCGGAGCCGCCAGCGGATCGTAACCCAGCACCTTCATCTTCATGCCCAACGCCCGACGTGCCACCGCCATACCGATCCGACCCAGACCGATCACCCCCAGCGTCTTGCCCATCACCTGCGTCCCCATGAACTGCTTGCGGTCCCAGCGACCCGCCTTCAAAGTCGTACATCCCTGCACCACATGACGCGACAACGCCATCATCAACGCAATCGTATGCTCCGCCGCACTGATCGTGTTCCCGTCCGGCGTGTTCATCACCACAATACCACGCTGCGTCGCCACCCCAACGTCCACATTGTCTACACCCACGCCCGCTCGCGCTATCCCCTTCAGCTTGCCACTCTTCGCCAGCACCTTGGCCGTCACCTGCGTGCCGCTACGAATGATCAGCCCGTCATACTCCCCTATCATCTCCGCCAGCTCTTCCTCGCTGACTCCCGTCTTCACCGTCAACTCCACATCGTCCATGCTCTTGAGAAGGTCCAAACCCTGCTCTGACAGCTTGTCCGTCACCAATATACGCAACATACTCGTTCCTCCAGAATCTCCCCACCCGCAGTAACGCCTGAAAATAACGAAAACTTCTACCGCAAAACGGATAATTATGGACTTCACCCCTGTCCTTGTCTAGCATTTTTTGCCCGACTTCGCCTCCGACCCGACACCGACAGAGCACCGCCGCCTCGCACCACCCCAAAAAACAAGAGACCCGATCCCCTTACACACAAAAGAGTTACGCACCTGTTTACCACACCGGACCCTCTGAAAAAGGACCACCACATGACCTACCCCATCCAACTCACCCAAGGCGATATCACCCGACAAAACACCCAGGCCATCGTCAATGCCGCCAACAGCTCTCTCCTGGGCGGCGGAGGTGTCGACGGCGCCATCCACCACGCCGCAGGCCCCCAATTCCTCCAACAATGCAAACGCCTCGTCGCAAAACAAGGACCCTGCCCCACCGGACACGCCGTCATCACCACCGCCGGCAACCTCCCCGCTCAATACGTCATACACACCGTCGGACCCGTCTACCGCGACGGCCTACACAACGAACCCCAACTCCTGCGCAACGCCTACACCAACTCCCTCCAACTCGCCCAACAACACCACATCAAAACCATCGCCTTCCCCTCCATCAGCACCGGTGCCTACCGCTTCCCTATACCAAAAGCCGCCCTCATCGCTCTCACCGCCGTCAAAGACTACCTCGACCGCCACAACCACTTCCAACTAATCCGCTTCGTCCTCTTCACCCCCAACGACCTCACCGCCTACCAAAATGCCTATGACGCCCTCATCAACCACCCATAGCACCTACCCCCACATACGCCCCCCTGACTCAATCCCAAGAATACCTGCCCCCGTAATCACCACATCTTTTTGCCCGATTCCCCCAAAAAAAATCACACACAACCGCCACCTCACCCCCAGCCACACACCCCCCAAAACCCCTAAGTAACTAAAAATGAACAACTTATAAGAATAGACGGGCCGACCGACCCAGACAAAACTTTTTTGCATACCCCCTTGACGCCCCAACCAAAATAAGGTATTTAATTAGTGGGCTACGGGTTTCCCCCCCCGCTATTGGTTGCCCCCCCCAGCCAATAGCACCCCGTAGCCCCTTTTTTATGCGCCGACCTACCCCCCCTTACACCCCTCAACTGTCCCCTATTCGCCTTACCCCCACCTACGCACCCAACATGCCCGCCGCCAACACCCAACGACCCGCCCCCGCCCCCTCACGACGATAAGACGGAAACCGCTCGCCCGACTCGTACGTGCAACACCCGCTCAACTCAATTCGATCCGCCCGCAAACCCGCCTCCTCCAGCAAACGCCGATTCGCACCCGCCAGATCAAAATACCAACGCTCCTGGCCACCTCCTGCCCGCACCAGCAACTCCCCCATCGCCCCAAATAAATCCCCCGCCGCCGTCGCCACCTCCTCACCCACCTCGTAACAGCTACCGCAAATCCCCGGCCCGATCCCCGCCCACATCCGCGACGCCCTGCCTCCCAACGACACCATCGTCTCCACTAGACTGACCGCAATACCACCCACCGTGCCACGCCAACCCGCATGCGCCACACCCAATACCCCCGCCACCGGCTCATATACCACCAACAACGGACAATCCGCTCCCAATAACATCAACCCCAACCCCCGCGACCGCGTACACACCCCATCCGCCTCCGCCTGACCACCCGAACACCCCTCCGCAACCACCACCCTGCTTCCATGAACCTGACGGCAACGAAACACCTCATCCCCAGACAACCCCAACTCACAAAAAAAACGCCTCACGTTAGACCGACTGCCCTCCTCATCCTCCGCACGATAGATATCCCCCCGCGCCAAACCGTTCACCGACCCACGCAACGACACCCCATGCACCAGCCCCCT
>Ga0180435_10005215_pt1 | contig 12673 bp, 8 predicted proteins | sample SS_ome_3_FD_132467 | JGI IMG/M metagenome (GOLD analysis project Ga0180435, IMG submission 132467) | Hypersaline lake sediment archaeal communities from the Salton Sea, California, USA - SS_3_S_1 metaG | ecosystem: Environmental > Aquatic > Non-marine Saline and Alkaline > Hypersaline > Sediment... | reverse complement strand
GGGCTGCCCCTGGCCGTGGAATTTCGTCACGTGTCCTGGGCGGTCGATCGGGTGTATACGGAACTCAGCCAACGCCGGGTGACCCTGGTTGCCGTGGACGCGCCGGTCCTGGCGCACCTGTTCCCACGCCTCGACGTGATCACCAACCCGGACTTTTTTTATGTCCGTTTCCATGGGCGCAATGCCCGCGGCTGGCGTTCGGGCAACATGCAAAAACAGTTCAATTACGACTACCGTGACACGGAACTGGTTGAATGGATCGATACCCGGATCGAACCGATGGCCCGCCGGACCCGGCGCGGCCTGGTCTTTTTCAACAATCACGTGCGCGCGCAGGCTCCGCGCAATGCCGAACAGTTGATGGGGCACCTGGCCGCCAAAGGGTTGACGGTTGATCGTCCCGCGCCGCACGAAGAAGGTCTTTTTGCACCGGCACCATGAACCCCGACCGCTCGATTATCCATCTCAACATCGCCGATTTTGCCGTGGCCGTGGAACGTGCCGTCGACCGCCGGCTTTGCCAGCGCCCGGTCATCATCGCCCCTCAAGGTCTGGCCCGCGCCGCTGTGTATGACATGAGCGAAGAAGCTTACCGGGCCGGGGTCCGCAAGCACATGTTGCTCCGGCGTGCCTGCCGCCTCTGCCGGGACGCCCGCATCCTGCCGCCCCATCCTGATCGGTATGAACGCGCCATGCGGGCCCTGCTGCAAAAAACGCAGCCCTATTCTCCTTTGATTGAAACCGGTGATGATGACGGGCATCTTTTCGTGGACGCCACCGGAACCTCGCGCCTGTTCGGGCCGCCGATCGATGTGGCCTGGCGCCTGAGCCGGCAGATTCGCGCGGATCTCGGTTTCGACCCGATCTGGTCGCTGGCACCCAACAAGCTGCTCGCCAAGGTAGCCAGCCGCCTTGTAAAACCGACAGGCGAATACGTGGTTGCGGCCGGCGAAGAAGCGCCGTTTCTGGCACCGCTGCCGCTCGGGCTGCTTCCCGGGATCGAACACCACGACCTGCTACACCTGCAAGCCCTTAACCTGACCCAGGTCGCCCAGGTCAGCGCCCTCAGCCTGGAACAGCTGCAGGTGCCCCTGGGAAAACGCGCCCGGTTGCTCTACGAAACGGTCCGCGGCATCGACCCCTCGCCGGTTTTACCCCTGTCCCAAAAGCCGCCGGTTGTCCGCGTGGATCATGAGTTTGCTGAAGACACCAACAGTGCGGCGGCGCTGGAAGGCGCGTTGTATGGCCTGCTCGAACAGGCCGGCGCCCGGTTGCGGCAGCGCCGCCTGGCCACCCGGCGCCTGCATCTCGTCCTCGACTACACCGACGGTCTGCGGCACGCCCGTCATGCCGCTGTGCGCCCGGCCACAGCCAACGACCTGGTCCTCTTTGCACAGGCCCGCACGTTGCTGTCACGGGCCTGGGTCCGTCGGGTCCGCGTCCGGCACCTGCGCCTGGTGTGTGACCGCCTGATTTTTCCGCCAACGCAATTGGCCCTGTTTGCGGATCAGCGGCAACGGCAAAAAAAACGCGACAAGCTCGTCGCCGCCATCGACCGCATCCGCGCCTGTTTCGGCCACGATGCCATCCACCTGGGCCGAACGCTGGCGACAACCGATTCTCTGTCCGGGCATAGCGGTGTTTCAATTTTTAGATAAAACCACGCCAATAGGGTCCCCCTCGCCCCAATCAGAATATGATTTTGATAATCGCTATAAATGCGAAGGATATCGACAACCGCCATGAAATTTGCTTTACATCGAAAAGTCTAAATGTATGGCACCAGGTTTCCCATTGCGATGATTCCGCTGACCGTTCGATCCCATTACTCCCTGATGTGGGGGGTTCCCTCGATCCGGCACCTGTGCCGGGCTGCCCGGCAGATGGGCTATGACCGGCTGGCGCTGACCGACACCGACAATCTTTACGGGTTGTGGCCTTTTCTCAAGGCCTGCCGCCGGGAAGGACTGCGCCCGATCATCGGGGCCGAGGTCACCGACCCGGGCACTGGTCAACGGGCCGTCTGCCTGGTGGAAAACGACACCGGTTACCGCAACCTCTGCCGCCTGTTGACCCGCCGGCATCTTGACGCCGTGTTTGACCTGCGCGCAACCCTTCCAACGCTGGCCCGCGGCCTGGTCGTGCTGACCCAGGATGTCGGTCTGCTCGAACAATGGCACGGCGCCGGGGTTTCTGTAGCAGCGGCCCTGCCGCGCCGCCCGTTGCCCTCTGGACACCGCCTCTGCCGCACGGCCAAAGCCCTGGATGTTCCCCTGGTGGCCACCCCTGGCTCCTTTTTTCTGACACCGGCGGAGGCCCGCGTTCACCGTCTGCTGCGGGCCATCGACGGCAACACCTCTCTGGCCCGCCTGGACCCACGGGAGGTTGCGCCCCATGACGCCTGGCTGGCCGCGCCCGACGAATATGAACGCCGCTTCGCCATCTGCCCCGCGGCCCTGCGCGCCACCCACGCGGTGGCCGAACGGCTGGGCTTTCAAGGGCCGCAGTTCGGGCTGGTCATGCCGCCCTGGGGCGAACCGAGTGGACGCAGCGCCGCCGAAGCCTTGCGCGCCGCGGCCTACGCCGGTGCCTTGCAGCGCTATGGCCATGATTTGCCCGAACCGGTCGTCGACCGGCTCGAGCACGAACTGCACACCATCGCCGCCATGGACTTCAGTGACTATTTCTTAACCGTGCGGGATATCGTTGCCCGCAGTCCGCGCACCTGCGGCCGGGGTTCCGGCGCTGCCTCTCTGGTGGCCTACTGCCTCGCGATCACGAACGTTTGCCCGCTGAAACACAACCTCTATTTTGAGCGCTTTCTGAACCCCGGCCGCACGGATCCGCCCGACATCGACGTCGATTTTGCCTGGGATGAACGCGATGACGTCCTGCAGGCGGTGTTAGACCGGTACCAGGGGCATGCCGCCCTGGTCGCCAACCATGTCGCCTTTCAGCCGCGCATGGCCCTGCGGGAAGTTGCCAGGGTTTTCGGGCTGGCCGACAGCGAAATCAACCGCATCTCCAAACGCCTGCCCCGTTTCTGGCGTGCGGCCGAGGCCGGCGGCGAACTCCTGGCCCATGTGCGCCGCCACCCTGCGGCCCGTACCCTGACCTTCCCGCCGCCCTGGCCGGAAATCATACAGGCGGCACAACAGATTGTCGGCCTTCCGCGCCATCTCTCCGTCCACCCCGGGGGCGTCGTGATCACGCCCGCGCCCATCGACACGTACGTTCCGGTCGAACGTGCCCCCAAAGGCGTTCCCATCATCCAGTGGGAAAAAGACGCTACCGAAGCGGCCGGCCTGGTCAAAATCGACCTGCTGGGCAATCGCAGTTTGGGGGTCATCCGCGACACGATCCACAATCTTCACGCCAACAACATCTCTTTTGACGAGTCCTGCTGGGAACCGGAAGACGACTTTGCCACCCAGGAAGCAGTGGCCCAGGGCCATACAATGGGCTGTTTTTACATTGAAAGTCCGGCCATGCGCCTTTTACAGCAAAAGGCCGGCGTGGGCGATTTCGAGCACCTGGTCATCCACAGCAGTATCATTCGGCCTGCGGCCAATGAATTCATCCGCGAATACCTGCGCCGTCTGCACGGCGGTACCTGGGACCCGATTCACCCGCTGCTGGCGGATGTGCTGGATGAAACCTTCGGTATCATGGTTTATCAGGAAGATGTGGCCCGGGCTGCCGTTGCGCTGGCCGGCTTTTCACACGCCGAGGCCGACGGCTTGCGAAAAGTTCTTTCGAAAAAAGACCGCCAATATCACCTGCGCGACTGGCGCGCGCGCTTTTTCACCGGGGCCCGCGACCGCGGCGTGACAACGGCCAAAATCGAAGCCGTGTGGGACATGATCATGAGTTTTTCCGGATATTCCTTCTGCAAGCCCCACAGTGCATCCTACGCCCGGGTCTCTTTTCAGGCGGCCTACTTGAAGGTTCACTTTCCCGCCGAGTTCATGGCGGCCGTCATCAGCAACCGCGGCGGATTTTACAGCACCTTTGCCTATGTGTCGGAAGCCCGTCGCATGGGGTTGACAATTTTGCCCCCGAATGTCGCAAGCAGCGCCGTTCGATGGTCGGGAAACGGTGACACGCTCCGGGTGGGCCTGATTGCGATCAAGAACCTCTCTGTCGCCACCCGGCAACGGATCGTCGTCCAACGCCGACAGGGCGCCTACCGCAGCCTGGACGATTTTCTCGATCGCATCCGCCCGGATGAAGCTGAAGCCCGCGCCATGATTCTCTGTGGTGCCCTGGATGCCTTTGCGCCGGACAGCAATCGCGCCGCCCTGTTATGGCACCTGGCCCGGTGGCAACAGGCCGCCACGCGGACGGTTGCGCCCCGCTTACCTTTTGCCCATGACACCGGCGCTGTTGCTTGTCCGGCCCTGCCACCGGAAGACGAACGGCGGCGTTTGCGGCATCAATTTGCGATCCTCGGCTTTCTGTGCGATCGGCACCCCCTGGAACTGTACGCCGACAGCCTGGCGGCGCAAGGTCGGGTCAAAACCGATCAATTGGGCCGCTTGGTCGGCTGGCTGGTGTGTGTGGCCGGCTGGTTGATCACCGGCAAGGTCGTCCACACCCAAAAGGGTGATGCCATGCAGTTTCTGACGTTCGAGGATGAATGTGGCCGGATCGAGACAACCTTTTTTCCGGGCGCCTATCGCCGCTTCTGTCACCTGCTCGACGACAATCGCCCGTATGTTCTGCACGGACGGGTCGAACAGGACTGGGGCGCCATTACCCTAACGGTCAATCGGATCGCGGCACTGGCACCTTGAATTCACTCAAGCCCACCCTGGTAGGACTTGAAGGACACTATTCAGTGTCCGTCCACAGATGAGGGATTTTGCGCGAGTTCCAGGCGGGCGCCAGATTTGAACCGGAGGAATAGCAAGCTATTTTGAGAATTGAAGCATCCCTCCCCTCGCTTTCAGCGAGACCGGGAAGCTTCCCGGATAGGAATGCTATCAATTTTAATACGCTCCGCTATTCCCGACCAAATCATGGCGCCCAACGCCGAAATCGCGCAAAAGAACCATTTGTGGGTGGACACGATTCAGGGCAGATCTTCAATCCAATTACAGATTTGATCGACCGCCGGCACGGTGATACTCAAGGGTCTGCCCTGCAGACTGTCTAAAAACAAGGCGTCCTGGTGCGCAATACTGGCCACAATATTTTCCGCTGCCAAATGCCGGCGCATCTCCGCTTCGATTTGGGGTGTCGTTTTATTCAAGACAAATCCGATGGCAACACCCGCCTGCAACGCCATGGCCTGCATTTGGCCGGCCAGTTGAAAGGATTCGTAGGTGGGGTCCACGACGCCGACAACCGCGTCGCATTCACCGTCAACCCGTCGGCCGAAATGCTCGACACCGGCCTCGGTATCGACAATGACCACCTCGCCGGGATTCAAGCGCAGATTGCCCAACACTGTTTTTGACAAAGCCCCCATGGAACAGGCGCAGCCTTCCCCGAAACGCTGGATTTTGCCGATAACCAGCAAACGGATGCCATCGATCGCGGTCACACAGTCGTCCGGCAATTGATCGATGGTTTTTGCTTTGAACACCGGATGTTGCGGTCCCTGGGGAAAAACCTGGGACATGGTCTGCTTAAAGGCCTGTTTCCCGCCCAAGCGGTCCATTAAGGGGGCTTGCTTGTCAATACCGACCAAACGCTGCACCCCCAGGTTGGACTCATCCGCATCTACAAGCAAAACCCGGTTGCCCCGTGCCTGTAAGGCGCGGGTCAGCAGCGCCGCCAGGGTACTCTTGCCACTGCCCCCCTTGCCGGAAATCAAAACTTTCATGATGCTTCTCCCTACTATATATGGTATTATTTATCGCTTGACACACAAGATATAAAGTTTTATGTTGTTTTTTATACATTTGATCTGTAACCATTCTGAATTAGACCGTTTTTTCAGGTCAGCATAAGGATCCGTGCGTATGGACAAAGGCGGCAGGCGTTTAGGCAACGATCGCCGACAAGACAGTCTCGATTTTTTCCCGGATCGTCGCTGCGGCCAGGACCGCCGTGACAAAAAGGATCGCCGCAGCGGCAGCGAACGTCGCAGCCCGTTGGGCTTTAGAGTCCTGGCAGGCTTGGACCGCAGGGAAAACTTCAACGATGGCGGCGTCTGACAACACGCAACCGTTGCTTCTTTTGCGCCCGCCGCGACGGATGAGATAAGCACCGCCTTATTTTCTGCCCAGCAGGTGAACCGCCATCCCCCAAAGTTGTGACAACAACATGCCGGCCAGCATGAGCAGGCAACCCAGCAACCCTCTAGGCGTGAGCGTTTCGCCCAATATCACCCAACCGCCCAAAGCGGCAAATACGGCTTCAAGGCTCAAAAGGATCGCCGCATGCGCCGGATGGGCGTGCCGCTGCGCAACCACCTGAAGCGTGTAGGCAACCCCCACTGACAAACCGCCGCCATATAAAATCGGCAGCGCCGCCTGATACAGCCCTTGAAGCGTAATGACCTCCAGGCAGACTGCCGTTATCAGGCTCAAGACACTGCAGGTGACATACTGGCAGCAAGCCAGTTTGGTCGAATCCATACGCGGAGACAGCCACCCCAGGATCAGGACATGCACGGCCCAGAAAAAAGCGCCGAGAAGTTCCAGCAAATCGCCGAAAGCGATCTTGAAATCCTGGGTGATACTCAGCAGGTATAATCCGGCAGCAGCCAACAGGGCCCCCAGCCAGGTGCCGGCATTGGTCCGCTGGTGAACGAACAACCCCAGAATGGGAACGATAACCACATACAACCCGGTGATAAAACCGGCATTGCCTGCCGTTGTATAAACAAGCCCGGCCTGCTGTAAGGACGCGCCCGCAAAAAGGGCGCAACCCGCCAGAATGCCTCCCAGGGCAACGGTTTTCACATCGAGGCGGCGCGTGTGCGCCGGTAGCCCCTTCGTTTTCCCCGGGCGCACCAGCAGCGGCAGCAAAACCAGAGCGCCCAATGCGAAACGGACACCGTTGAAAGTAAATGGCCCCACATAGGCCATGCCGATGCGCTGAGCCACAAAGGCAAAGCCCCAAATAATGGCCGTCGTCAGCAGCAAGGCGTCTGATTTAACGGTCAAGCGATTCATTTACTTAGGCTATCTCCTGCCCGGAGGCATCGACGATATGGGCCGCAAATGCCAGGGCCGTGGTAAACGCCGGTGAAATTGAATTTAGCACATGGGTCGATCGGGGGCCATGTTCCACCACAAAATCCATCACCAGTTCACGCTTTTGAACGTGTAACAACTGCGCACGAATACCGGGCGTCAGGTAGGTGCTAAACCGCCCCGGATCAAGGTGCTTGACCAGTCGGCTGGCCGCCCCGATAAAATAAGGGCGATGATATTTCTTTATTTCCTCTAGCGCCAGGGATCTGAAATTGAAACTGTTGTGCCAGAACAATTGCGCCTGCATGCCCACAATCGAACAAAATTCGTCCCAGGCGAAACGGCTGCTGAAAGCATAGTTTTCGAACCACATGGCAGGAATGGCCGTCGGGCCGATTTTGACATGCTGATCGACCGTTTTGGTAAAATGGACCCCCAAAAAAGGATTTTTCAGGTTTGGTACAGGATAGATATGCCGCCGGATCAACCGGTGATCCTCATAAGCCAGATAGATCCCTTTAAACGGCAGCACCTCATAGGCGCCCCCGGCATCGAAAAACCGGGCGATCTTGACCGCATACACACCAGCGGCATTGAAAAGATATTTAAATCTGATTTTCTCTTGATCGGTTACAACCACATCGTTTTTGAGACCGATCATTTGCCGGCGGAAACGAATCTTTACATGCGGTGGAAAATGGGCGGCGATGTGCTGACATACCCGCTTGGGATTAACCGTCGACGTTGTCGGTGAAAAAAGAGCCCGCTCGCAGGTTTGGGCATTCGGTTCGAGATGACCGAGTTCAACAGCGTCGATCAGTTCAAGTTTAACACCATTGCGGTCGCCCCGCCGTTTGAGTTCGTAAAGTCCTTCCAGTTCATCCCCCTCGCACGCCACAACCACCTTGCCGCATCGATTGATGGGCAGACCGTTCGTCAGGCAATAGTCGGTCAGCGCCTGATTGCCGGCAACCGTAAACCTGGCCTTCAAACTGTCCGCATCATAATAAAAGCCGGCATGCAGCACCCCGCTGTTGCGACCACTGGCGTGCAGAGCGGCCCTGTCTTCCTTTTCGATCACTAAAATACGGCAGTCACTGTAACGCCGGCCCAATTCGCGCGCAATGCTGAGGCCCATGATACCGGCGCCAACGATCAAAAAGTCCGTCTCCTGCATGATTTAGTCCTGGCTTTGTTATGAACTTCAAATGATTGGTCTGTGAAAATCCGAATCTGTAGTCCATATCCCAAACAGCGCTGCAAGTAAACGGGAATAACAGGGACCTTCACATTGGCCCAAGAGCGCCGCCGCCGCGTCACGCAATATCGTTACACAATTTTATTTTGCCATTCGCGGCTTGATCTAACACCGAGAAAGGGTTATAAATTTTTTTTGATTGCATTGGTGTCTATCTTCAGATGAGGACGGGATAATGGCAAAGTCGACCTACAAAGCATGGCCTTTTAAAGAAGCGCATAAATTGCATCAACGCTATCGCGAAGCGCCGGCAGCACCTGTTCGGTTTGAAACCGGTTTTGGGCCGAGCGGCATGCCGCATATCGGCACCTTCGCTGAAATCGCCCGGACAACTTGGGTCCGCCAGGCGTTTGAATTCTTGACCGGCTGGCCGACCCAGCTCATCGCTTTCAGCGATGACATGGACGGCCTGCGCAAAGTTCCCTTGAACATGCCGCAACAGGAAATGTTGACCGCCAACCTGGGCAAGCCATTGTGCCGCATCCCCGATCCTTTTGGCGAATGTGAAAGCTACAGTGCCTACATGAATAACAAGCTGCAGGTATTTCTGAAGCGCTACCATTTCGACTACACCTTTCAAAGTTCCTACGAAGCCTACGCCCGTGGTGATTTCAACGAGGGTCTGGCGGTTATTCTTCAAAAGGTCGAGGAAATCAAAGCGCTGATTCTACCCACCATGAGTGCTGCCAAGCGCGCCCAGTGGTCCCCGTTCTTTCCCATTTGTGAAAAATGTGGCCGCATATACAGTACGCGGGTCACGGCGTATCACCCCCATGACAACACCCTCGATTACGCCTGTGACCGCGACGACAGCGCCGTGCCCAACTGCGGTCATAAAGGCACCCTCTCGATTTTTGACGGCAACGTCAAAGTCGGATGGAAAGTGGACTGGGCCTTACGATGGTATGCCTATGAAATCGGCTATGAAATGTACGGCAAGGATTTAATCGAATCAGCCAAACTGTCCGGCCGGATTGTGCGCACCATGGGCAAACAGCCACCGGCGGGTCTATTTTACGAACTGTTTCTGGATGAAAAAGGCCGCAAGATTTCCAAGAGCGTCGGCAAGGGCCTGACCATCGATGCGTGGATGAATTATGCGCCCTTGGAGTCCCTGCTCTATTATATCTTTCAAAACCCCAAACAGGCCAAACGCCTGTTTTGGGGGATCGTACCCAAATCGGTCGATGATTATCTGGCCGGGCTGAACGCCTATCAGACACTGGAGGATGCCCAAAAGCCGGATTCGACCATCTGGCACTTGACCTGCCAGGGCACCGCGGTGCCCCGCTACGACACCAGCATCAATTTCTCGTTGATCAACAACCTGATTGCCGCCGTAGGGGCTGAAGACCGGAATTTGATCTTGGAATACCTCAAACGCTATGACGACCAGATGGCGGCCTTTGCACCGATTATCGGGGGACTGGTCGACAAGGCCATGAATTATTACCGCGATTTCATCCTGCCCCATAAACAGTACCGCGCACCGACCGAGGAAGAGCGGCAAATGCTGCAAGCCATGCTCGAAGAACTCGCGCACTGCCAGGGGGCGGATGAAAACGAACTGCAGACCATCCCTTTTACCGTGGCGCGCAAGTTCGAGACATCCCCCAAGCACTTTTTCAAGATTTTTTATGAAGTCATTTTCGGCCAGGAACGCGGCCCGCGTTTTGGAACCTTCGTGCAATTGGTCGGCAGGGAAAAGGCCCTGGCCCTGCTGGAAAACGCAATTCGCCCCTAAAGCTGGTCCACCCCTGGCAACCCTTTCAGGGATCTAACCGTTAGCGCTGGTAACCGCCGGCCGTTTGATTGGAGACGCATTGCCGTTTGGCAGTTCCAGCAGATAGCCTTGAATAGGCGCTTGCGGATCCGAGGCCCAAAGCCGGCGGCCGCGCAAGCCTTCGGGCCGGGCCGGCGGATTTGGCCCCAGGCAAAGAAGATAATGCAACGCTAAAGACCCGGTTCGTTCCGGGATAGCGTCGTCCGGACGCCCCAGGCTCACGAAATGCACGCCCGGATTGGCCAGCCGAAAGGGATAACACCAGTCTGACTCGGACAGAAACATGCCGACCGTGACACCCGGCGGCAATTGATCCGCAATGACCATCACGCGATTGTCACCGAACAAACGGCGGGCTTCAAAGAGGCGGTCCATGCCCCATCGGCTTTCGGTCCAAACGTTTGAACGCCGGATGTTGCGCTTTTCATCAACAAGCTTTACCCCGTGCGGCAGCGCCGTATCCGCCTCAACCGCCAGCGCAATCACCGGCCGCGTCGTGTTGCCCCAGAGGGCATAACAGAGAATCAGTGTTGCCAACACCTGCAGCCCCTTCTTCTGGAAACGCGTAAACCGCCAGGGCGGCAAAAGAAAAGCCACGCAAAAACCACCGCACACAAAGAACGGCGTGAAATAATGGCCGTTACCCGGCAGCCATGCGGGTATCAAGGTCACCAGATAAAAGTATCCGGCCAAGGCCACGGCGGTTGTCTTAAGTCGTCGCGGGCCGCGGAGCATGGCAAATCCGACGGCCGGCAAAACCAACAGAAACGCCAGCGGGCCGAACCATGCAAGTGTCTCGTGTGCCACCCAGCCAATTTTAAAAGGCGCACCTGCCCCACGCGTGCCGAAAAGTGGCGTGATTAAAAAGCCTGCCAGCGTTTCCAGCACCTGCGGCGGACTAAAGCCCAGCAGCCGCTGGCACAACCAGTCGAAGGGCGCCAAAAAGTCGGCACTCTCGAATAAATAACGCAGCAGATTTGCCAAACTTCCGTAAAGACCGTCGCCATTATAGGCAAAACCGCTCCACCCCAGAACATCGACCCATGTGCCGGATCGGCGATAGTTATCGATAAACAGAAACAGTTGTGAAAATATGACCACCGGGAAAAGTGCTGCCATGGCCGCCAGACGATGGGTCTTGATCAAGGCCCACCAGGTAATGGTCCCGTGGCGTCGGACAAGCTTGACACAGCCTAAAACCAGCAGAATGAGCGGTAAAACCAGGCACATTTCTCCCCCGGCGGTCGTAAAGAAGATTCCCGCGACCAGCAGCAGCAGATCACGTATGTTCGGCTGCTCCAGCGCCCGAAAAAATGCCAGAATGCAAAAAAGCGCTGTCGCGGCCGGTACGAGTTCATCACCAGGCGAAACAGCGTGGTAAACCAGGCGCGGCATACTGATCACGACCATGCTGACCGTGAGGGCCGTCGGTGGCCAGGAATAGCGGCGGGCCAGCGTATAGGTGGCCGATCCAACAACAAGATAGGCCAGAAATCCAAAGATGCCGCAACCGATATCCGTCTGGTACCGCAGCATGAGGTGTGGAAGAATGTCCGCATTCAGAGGCCCAAGCGGTTCGTGCAAAGCCAGGCCCAAAGCCGGTGTTTCGCCCCAATCAATGAGCTGCCAAAACAGGATCTGGCCCAAAGAGCGCCAGTGGCTGCTGGCGGGTGGAATCAAAAGGGCCTGTATCAGCAGGTAGCCCCAGGCGATTCCGGCGAAGACCATGAGATAAGGATAACTGCGGACGAATCCTGCGAGGCTTTTAAAGACGCGCACCAGATCTGATCGCCCCTTGGTGATGATGATAACCGCCGCCGAAACGATCAGCGCCTCAGCCCCGTACGCCAGCCGGGGAAAGCCCAATAGAAAGGCCGTCTGTAAAAACAGGGACAGCGCCATCAAAGCCGTCATGATCGCAAAGCTGATCGCCTCGGCCAGCGTATAGCGCCAGCGCGTAAAAACCACGAGGCCCGCCAGGGTCAAAACCAAAAGTTCGACGAGGGTCGTGCCGGACAGCGCCAACTTGAAAAGATTTCCCGGTCCCATCAAAGCGGCACCCCTTCTACGCCGGCCGCCGGACGGTGCCGGCTGACTCTCGATCCATCTTTTTTTTGTGTCCGGCTGTCAAGACGACTCCTGCCGGCCGCGTTGTTCAGCAGCCTTTTTGGCTTTCATACTCTCTACAATTTCGATCATGAACCGGTGCATGTCCTGGGCCAGCCGCAGACATTCAGGGCAATAGATTTTTTTGATCATGTGTCCGTGCTCGTTCATTTGATGTCGATACCACGCCCCATAGGGCGAGCCCTTGCAAAATTTTTGACCGGTGTATTCCGCAATCGGGCAACCGATACAGATCAGCAGGTAAAAGATACGGCAGGGCGGGCAATCCAAAACACCGCCGTCCGACGCCTTGCCGTCGATGATGCGCTGCCACTTTGCTACCGATGACTCCATGATCTTGATCTTTTTCATCGTGCC
>Ga0180435_10005214_pt1 | contig 12682 bp, 2 predicted proteins | sample SS_ome_3_FD_132467 | JGI IMG/M metagenome (GOLD analysis project Ga0180435, IMG submission 132467) | Hypersaline lake sediment archaeal communities from the Salton Sea, California, USA - SS_3_S_1 metaG | ecosystem: Environmental > Aquatic > Non-marine Saline and Alkaline > Hypersaline > Sediment... | reverse complement strand
ATGGATGCTCAGGTCCACGCCGAACGGCCCGGCGAACGTTGTGACCGCGCCCTCGGTCCGTGCGTCATCGGCCAGCACGTTGAAGAAGACGTCGGTCGGCAAGCGGCCTTCGATGTGGTCGAACACGACAGCGTATTGACGCCGCTTGTTGAAGAGGATGTGCCGCCTGATGAGGACAGGGGTGTCGAGTTTGTCGAGAGCCGCAAGCATTCCGGCGGTTTCGGTGCCATCGGCCCGATGTCCGGGCGGCGGCGCGAACGGCGCGTCTGTGGCGGCCGCGAGGGCGTCGAACTCGGGCTTGGTGTATTCCCTGAACTTCGACAAGGCGTCGACCTCGATCTCGCCAAGGACGTAGTCGTCCTCGTCGTGCGGGGCGAATTCGACGATCCGGCCGGGTGCGTTGTGGCCGCGCGAGTCGATCCTTACCGTGTTGTGGGCCCACGTCGCCTGGCGTTCGGGGAGGGTCGGTGTGTCGATGAGCAGAGGTGTGCCGAATGCGTAGAAGATCAGGCCGCCCTGGTCGTGTTGTGACAAGGCGCCCTGGGAACTGCACTTGAAGAGCAGGTACGCCTCGTCCGGTCCGCCGAAGCCGGTGCGCATAAGCGTTCCGAAGCCGGGCAGGGCCACACTGGCGACGGCGTCAGGCGGCTCGGTGACGGGGCCGGCAGTTTCCGGCGGGTGCATCGCGTCGATCAACACGTTGCTCGGTTCCTCGGCGGCGAAGACGGGCATGCCCGCCTCTCTCCAGACCCATTCGAGCCGGGCCGCGGATTTCGCATCCCGTGAGGCGGACTGTGCGGCGGCCCTCATCATTGCCGGCAATTCCGTCACCGGCCGCGGCGACCGGCCGATCGCTGGGAACAGGCGCGCTCCTCCGTACCTCCGGTCGGGCGGGGCGGTGAGCGTCGAGAGCCGCTCGATCTCGTTCACAAACGGTTGCCAGGAGAAGGGGGACCCGCCGATCTGTGTGGCGGTCTCGATGAGCGGGGCGAACCTGGCCCACAGGTTGATCGCCGCCGCCAGCGACCCGGTGTCGGCGGACAGGCCGTCGGTCTTTTCGGCCATTGCGAGGTGCCTCAGCATCGAGTTCTTGGCGGTGAGCAGTCGGGCGGCGCTGCTCGGATGCCGGTCCAGAAGAAGGGCCGTCATCATGAGAGCGCAATCGCGTCGCGCCATGGCGTGCGGCGACTGCGAATAGCACGGCCAGTAATTCTCGTCCTCAAGCTGTGACGCGACGAAGCTGATTGTCGTGAGGATGTAGTTCCTTTCCAGGTCGGAAAAGAGCCCGCTGTTGGCGTTGGCGTCGTACAGAAGTATGGCGTTGGTCAGCGTCGGCTCGGTCACTTCCGGGGTGACGAAATTGCCGGACACGCCGGAAATGGCCCTTCCGCTCGGGTTGCCGGCAAAGGCCTGTTGCAGGGCCGTGACGCTCGACATAATCTGTGATCGGATCAGTTGCGTGTGGGTTCGCGAGCCACTGAAGACGTCGCGAAGCGCCTCGGGGAACAGGTCGGGGTTCTTGTCGAATGACGCCTTGAGGCCGGGGAAGGTCTGGGAGTTGAACAACAGGCGCGGCCGTTCGTGCAGTGTCTGAGGGCCCGCCTTGAGTTCCAGTAATGTGGAGAGGTTGACGTGGGAAAACTGCATGTAAAGACGGTTGAGGTAATGGCTTTTTCCCGGGGGCGGTTCCGTGGCGTCCAGGTCCGCGGGGCTCCAGTTCAGGTCCTTGTTGAAGACTGCGAGCGCAAACTCCCTTGTGCCATCGCGGTGTGGAAATTCAAAGTACAGGTCCGGCTTGCTGTCGGCGATGAGGCGGACTTCGTTGTCGTTGTTCAATGTCGTGGGCCACGAACCGTCGAGCCAGTTCCGCCGGTCGGCGAAAGCCCAGCGGGCGCCCTTGACCTTAACTAGCCCGACGGCATCCTTGCGGTCGCCGGAGTTGTAGAGGCCGTACCAGTTGCAGGAGTCTGGAAGGTCCGGCGGATTCCACGGCCTGAACACCGCCAGTGTGGCTGGCTCCTCGCCGGTGACCGGGTGCAGTTTCTTGGACACGGGTCGGCCGTGCTCGGCGCGAAAGCCGGTGTCCGGCGAGAGGTTGGCAAGAGCCGACAGCCGGAACTTGAGGTCGATGTTGCCGGTCATGGATTCCCGAATGAGCAGAAAATCCCGGTTCGCATAGAGGCGGACAGTCACCTCGTATCCTGGCGACTTTGTGTCGTCATCGCCTTGGGCGAACTGATACGTGATCCTGAACTCTTTGAAGAGCGGCCCGTCCTCGACCTGTGTGCATGTGAATGACTGGACTTGAGCGTCGGAGATCATGTTGCCCTCGCCGAACCAGATGCCGTCGGGGCCGCGCAGGGCCGCAATCGGCGGCGGGCACTTGTCGCCGGGCGCGAGCGTTCCCTGGGCCGGCGGCAGTCGCACGGCCATAAGGGAGTTTGAGAGCACCTGCTCGCCTGTATCCTCGTGTACCTCGACATGGAGGTCGGTGTCGTACCTGGGCGGCAGGTAGCCGCCGCGCCAGTCGCTGCACACCACGTAGGCCATGTTCTGGAAGGGTGCCAGCGACGCCGGGAACGTGAGCATGCACGATGCGACGAGGTCCTCGCGGCTGAATCGCACGTCAGACAACTGGTACGGCACTTCGTGTCCGGTCGCGCCGCTCATAAGCCGGAGCGAAGGGAGGCGGCATTGGGTTGCGCCGAACTGCAACCGGAACGACATGTATTCCTCGGGCCAGGTGCGTCCAAACGGTTCGGAGAGAATGATCCGCCGGGTGTGCTCGCGCTCGCGTCCGTCCCGGAAGGCGAAGTCGCCCAGGATGAGCGGCTTGGACTGTGGCCGTTCGGACATCAGCGTTCGCTGGAGCGTTATGTCGGACCCGAGCCCCGGCTGAACATTGACGTTCTTGACGAGCAGGACGGACTCCGTGGGCTGTGTGTCGCCGGAGCCGAATGCAAACAGGCACCTGTACACGCCGACGGGGACGTCGCGGAAGATGAAGCGTCCGTCAGCGCGCGTCGTGGCGAAATACTCGCCCGGGTCCACAAGAGCCAGTTTGACCCCGGCCGACGGGAGCTCGGTATCGGGGTTCACCAGGATGCCTTCCAAGTTGATCTTCTGCGGCACCGCCGGGGCCTCCGGCGTCTCCGCCGTCTCCGGGGGCTCGGGCGTCTCGGCCGCAAGGCCGACGGTGAAGGCGCACAGGGCGAGCCCGGCCACAACAAGCGCCAATCGTCTTGTTTTCTTTGTCATCGGGGTTCCCACGTCAGATAGGATTGTTTCAGACCACGCCTTCACCCGCTGTCGCGGCGATATTCACGCAATTATCATAGTCCAATCAGGCCGCGCTGTATAGTTTGTTCCGGGCTATGTAATCGGCCACGCACCTTGGGACCAGGCCTTCGACTGACCGGCCCGCCGCGAGGAGCTTGCGAATTTCCGTCGAGGACACGTCGTTGTGCGTGGTCCGCACCGCGAGGTTCTTGATCGTCTCTACGCGGTCCGGGGGAAGCCGCACGGCGAGCGCGTCAAGAGCGTCAAGCGGCCAGCCCGGCCGCGCGGCGACAATGATCGAGCACAGTGTCGCGAGTTCTTCGACATTCTTCCAGCGCGGCAGTTCCGCCACGCTGTCGGAGCCGATGATGAAAAAAAGGTCCGGGCGCGGGCCGAGTGTCCTGCGAAGCTCTCGGATCGTGTCTATCGTGAACGACTTGCCGGGCCGTTTCAACTCGATGTCGGAGGCGTCGAAAGCGGGCGCGTCCTGGACGGCGAGTCGGATCATCGCCAGCCGGTGCTCGCCGGACGCCACTGGTCGTTCGGACTTGATGGGTTGCCGGAGCGCGGGCACGAAGACGACGCGGTCGAGTCCGCGCCGCCGGAGGACGGCCGCGGCGACCTCGAGGTGGCCGTTATGGACGGGGTCGAAGCTACCGCCGAAGACGCCGACTTGTTCGTCGCTCTTCTTGTTGTTGCTCATGTGTTTCATGGCCTGTCTTGTGCCGATGCACCTAAGTCTACGCGAGCCGGGAGCGCAGTTCAAGCCGGTTTTGCGGGCGAATGCGGCCGCCCCGGTTTTGGCATTGTGCGAGCTTGCGCGGCCGGCGCGGGTGTGGTACTATTCCTGAGAAGCGTTCGGCCGCAGTGTTGGCGGAGGGAGGCAATGGCGACGATATTCAAGCTGAAGGACGGCATCGCGGTCGAGAACGACTCGCTCCGCATCACGTTTCCGCTCGCCGACGGCATGATCGGACGGTATTCCCTGTACGGCCGGAAGGGCGACGGGTTCGAGCTCGCGGCCACCGTCGCCCCGATTTCCGAGATCAGCTACCGCACGAAGGACGGGGTGGCGGTTACCGAGAAGGTTGCCGCGACGGGCTACGAAATGGACCGCCGCGGCGCCGATTGCATCCTGCGGCTGGAGTCTGAGTTTCACGACACGGACGCCGTGCGCTGGTCTCTGAACGTCGAGTTCTATGTGCCGGATCAGGGACCGAGGGTCACGATCACCAGCCGCCTTGCCACGAGCCGCCCGCGCCAACTGCTGGCGTTCCAGGGGCCGTTTCTGCGTGTGCCCGCCACGCCCCAACGGACGGCCGCGCTGTTCCCGGGGCTCGACTGGGTCGTCGGGAATGAACGCTCTTCGACCCCGGTCACGGCGCCGCCGCCCTTCGACCGGAGGCACGTGCCGCACCCTTACAAAATTACCGTCCCCGTCATGGCGCTCGCAAAGGATGGGATGGTCATCGGGCTTGCGTGGGACCCGCTCCAGGTGTGGGACGGCGAACGCGTCGAGTCGGTCGCGCACCGCTACCCGGCGGCGGTGTTCGCATCGCCGGACTTCACGACGGCGGCGGACTCGCACCTGATGGGGCTTTTCCTGCCGTCCGTGCCGAAGTTCGTCGACGAGGGGGCGCTGTCGGCCGCGCGGCCCTACGAAATGACGCCGGGCCGCGAGATACGGCTTGAGTGCAACGCCTTCGTCCTGGATTCGCCGAACATCCCGGACTCGATTCGCGAGTACCTGAACGTGTGCGGCCTCATTCCGCCGCCGCCGAAGACGCGGGATTACAAGGAAAACCTCGAGCTCGACATCGAGACCTACCTGGACCGCGCGTGGAGTCCGGCGCACTCGGCCTGGGCCCACAGTAGTAGCACGGAAGAGAAATGGACGTTCTACAGCGAACTGGTCGCCCTGTCGCTCTGGCGGGCGTCCCTCTTTGCCAGGGACGAGAAGCTCAAGCGGCGCATGCGCGAGAGCGTCGAGCTGGCGATCTCTGCGCACGGCGGGATGAGCGGGCTTTCCATGGCCTACTTCCGCGGCGGATTTGGCAACGAGCTGAGTCTGGCCAAGGGGCGGCTCGACAAGCTCGTCCGCAGTCAGCAGTCCGACGGCGGCTGGGCCGCGGATGACGGCGTGCTGGGCCGCAAACACGAGAAATCGCTCGTCGGCGTGACCGCCGAGCACGCGGCGAAACTGCTCCGGTCGGCACTCCTCACGGGCGATGCCGGCCACCTCGACGCCGGAATCAAGGCCATACGCCTGCTTGACCAGCACGACCGGCCCTGCGGGTTGCGTGTCTGGGACGTGGACGAGACCGCGCCCGACCTGCTCGCGGTGGCGCATCTCGTCGCGGCCTATCTCGACGAATACCTCATCACGGGTAACCCCGGCCGGCTTGACCGCGCGGTGTACTGGGCGTGGGCCGGGTTGCCGTTCGTCTGTCTCTGGCACGCTCAGGACCGCGATGTCATGCGCTACGCCACCGTGCCATTCTTTGCGGTCACCAGGATGGACAAGAAGCCGTGGTTCGGCGTAGCGGCCCAGTGGAACGGGCTGACGTACGCGAGGGAACTGCTACGCGTGGCCCGCTACGACCGGTCCACGCAGTGGCACCGCATCGGCCGCGCGATAACGCTGTGCGCCATGCAGCTCCAGAAGACCGCGAAGGACGGACAGCCGGGCCTCGTCGGCTTCTATCCCGACGCCTACAACTTCGTCGACGGCCGCGACTACTATCCGCTGTGCCTGAACCCGCAGCTCATCACGTGCAACGTCCTCTCCCTCCTGGGCGAGGACATAGAACCCACCTGCGAGGTCGTGCCGTGGCACGAGAAGCGGGCGCGGATCGGGACCGTTGCCCACGTGCTGGCCATACGTTCGTCGCCGCACCAGCTCTTCCTCCGGCTCGGGTACCACGCGGGCGAGACGTGCTACGTCACACTGGCCCACTGCGACCGGCCGGAACAGGTGCGGTTCCGGGACGAGAAGCTGGAGCACGTCGACAACCTGGCCGACACGAGCGCGGCCTGGTATCACGACGAGGAGCGCGGCCTGACCGTCATCCGCCTCAAGTTCACACAGCCGGAAGAGGTTCTCGACTTCAGGTTCTGAGCCCCCCGGCCCCCACTCACCCGAATCCAGCAATGGGACGCGACATCTGATCTGAGCGGTTGAAGGCATGGCATCAATTTGTCCCAGCTGGGATAAAATGATGTCATGCTACGCGGCAGGAATTGCATCCCTGTTGGCCGGGCACGAGGGCATCGCCGGCTCCGGGACCCGCCTCGTGATTGTGTTCCCCCGCCCCTGCCTGGCTGGCGAACTCAGTCCTCCACCTTCAGCTTGATCTCGTCCGAGTTCGCCTTGAGTTCAGGCGCGTACATCGCGTAGGCGCGTGTGGGGAGGGCGCTGAACCTGCCCGGAATCTCGGCCCGCATCCTGTACGCGACGCTGTGCCGGCCGCGGGCGACCTGGCGGAGGAAGAAGACGACGCGCTCGTCGCGCAGTTCCATGTACGCGCCCAGCCCGTCGGCCGTGTAGCCGCTCCGGACCTCGACCGGCTCGAACCCTGCGGGCTTCATGTCCTCGAACACGACGTACTCGTAGTCGTTCTTGCTCTCGATGACGAGCTCGACCTCGACGAGGTCGCCGCTCTTCAGTTGCGCGAGGTTGTCGAGCTTCTGCCGCTCGTACTTCTCGACCTTCTGGTCGAGCGCCTGGCCGTGTGCGCCCTCGACCTTGATCGTTTTCTCGACCTTGACGAGCTTGTAGTAGTCGCGCTCGACCTTGATCTCGAGCCCGGCCTTTCTGATGAAGTCCTCGAGCGTGAAGTTCGTCAGGTAGGCGTTGAAGTAGAGCGCCCCTGTGCCCTTCTTGCGGAGCTCGATCTTGTGCTTGCCGGTCTCGACTGCGTCGCCGACGAGGACGAACTTGTTGTCGAATGAGAAAAGGTTCTCGGACGTGACCTTGACCTTTTTCATTCTCTTGCCGTCGACGAAGACCTCGATGGTCAGGTCGGGCTTGTGCTCGTCCGTGGCCCGGAGGTAATCGGCGAACGCCTCGATGCAGAGCGACGTGTCGCGGGTCGAGTTCCAGTAGCTCGCGTTCCTGCGGTTGTTCAAGAGGTACTTGACGAGCCGCGACGCCTTCTCGCCCTTCGGATCGACGCGGCTGAGGAGCTTGAGGTAATACGCCTGGGCCTCGTACTCACTGCCGTACCAGCACCACCACCAGTTGTTCTCGGGCAGCTTCAGGTACGCGGTCTGGTTCTCGTCGTCCTGCACGAGGAACTGGTCGATGTTCCGGACCATCATCGCCAGCTTCTCGGCCTGCTTCTGCTTGTGGAGAGCCATGCCGAACATCGCCTTCGCATAGACGGCGAGGCGGGTCCGGTCGCGGTAGAGGAACTCCATCATCTCGGCGTTCGCGACGTCCGCGTCGACGAGGACCATGTAGACGAACGCGTCGAGGTTGTCGGCGTGGTTCTTCCAGGGCTTGGTCTTGGTCGCGGCGTTCTTGAGCCGCAGGACCTGTTCCTCCTGGTGGCTCTTGAGCCACTGGACGCCGCGTTCGAGGACGCCCGGCACGAGTGCGACGCCGTTATCGCGCGCGATCTGGAGGCCGTGGACGACGTAGGCCGTGGTGTGCGGGTAGGAGCGTTCGCCCCAGCCGGAGAACCAGCCCCAGCCGCCGTCGCCGAGTTGCATGGCCGTGAGCTTCTTGACGCCCTCCTTGACCATCGCGGCGACCTCGGCCTCGTCGAACACCGGGTTGCGGCGCACCCACTTCTTGCCGTCCCAGCGGTGTGTGCCGATGAGCCGCTCCCAGTCGTGCATCCGCTTGACGTCGTCGCCGATCTCCTGCGCGTTGAGGTTGGTCTGCTTGTCCCGGATGGCCTTTAGGTCGAGCTTCATGTCGAGCAGTATCTTCTGCGTGATGACGGTCGGCAGGAAGCGGTTCAGCGTCTGCTCCGTGCAGCCATAGGGGTATTCGACCATGTAGGGGAGGGCGTCGACCATTGCGCCGGCGAGCGTCGGCGAGTAGCGGACCTCGAGCCGGCTCTCGTTGATGCGGCGTTCCGCGGGCACGTTGATCGTGACGCTCCCGCTGTCCTGCTCGGGACGGATGACTCCGCTCCACGACTCCATCTTGAGCATGCCGTGGACGTAGACGGGGAAGCGCATCTCCATCGCGTCGGATTCCTCGTCGGTCAGGGCCTTCATCCGGACGACCGCCTCGCCCTCCTTGACGACCTTGACGCGCCAGTCGACGCGCTGTTCGCCGCCGGCATCGACCTCGACCGTCTGCTCGAGCTTGCCCATCGGTTCGAGGGAATCGCCGTCGAGCTCCAGCACCGCGCGGACGGACTTCTTGTTTTCGAGGTAATTGTGGATGTTGGCCGAAAGGACGACCTCGTCCTTCTCGACGAAGAACCTCGGGGCCTGCATGCGGAGGAGAAGGTTCTTGAACGTGACGACCTCGACCTCGGCCTGGCCGACCTTTGTGCCGTGTCCCATTGCCCAGACCTTGATCTTCCAGCCGGTCAGGTTCTCGGGCATCGTGAGTTCGAAGGACGCGTTGCCTTCCTTGTCCGTCGTGAGCGAGGGGGCCCAGAACGCGGTGTCGGCGAACTCCTTCCGAACGGCCGGCTCGACAGCGGGCGCGCCGCCGGCACCGCCACCGACAGAATCGTCCTCGGCCTCTCTGGATTCAGCGCTTTTTGCGAGCATGCCTTCCTCCACCATCGGTGCGGCGGCATCCATGGCCATGTGCCTGCCCAGTTCCAGTTGTTGCGTCGGCGGGCCGCCCCCGCGCGTTCCCGATTGTCTGGCTTCGTTTGCGGGCACTGTTTGGTCCAAGTCAGGTGCTTCCTCGGGTACGGAATACCCGAAGACGCCGAGGAACTGCATTGTCAACGTGCCGCGGCGGACCAGGTTATGGAAGCTCCGCGCCAGACTGGAGTCCGTGCGCGGATAATGGCCGCGGCGCCACTTCCAGAAGAACTCCTTTATCTCGGGCACGTTCGACCCGCCCGAGATGTACTCGACGGACTTGTCGTAGACGCTCGCGACCAGCGAACCGGTGAACGGCTCGCCGAAAAAGTCAGTGAGCTTGACCTTGACGGTCGCCTTCTCGCCGGGCTTGTACTTCTCGGCGGACGGCACGACCTCGAGCTTAAGCACGCGCTTCTCGGGCGGCACGATGATCTCGCGGACCTCGTTGTACACCTTGGCGCCGCTGATGGTGACCGCCTCGACGAAGAAGTTCGGCATGTCCTTCTTCATTACTTCGATCTCTTCGGTGACGCTCTTACCCTTCATCCGGATGACCTTAGGCGGGAGGTAGACGCCGTTCGTCGGGCGGATAAAGAGAAGCACCGTGCCCCCGACGCGGTTGGTGTTGACCATCAGGTTGACCTTCTCGCCCGGCGCGTACTCGCGCTTGTCGGTCACGAGCTCGATGTCGTTGAAGCGGAAGCCGGCACCGTCGAACCTCTCGCCTCGGATGCAGAAGACGTAGCCGCCCTCGATCGTGTGGCCCTTGGTGTCGGTGAGTTTGTACGAGAGCCGGTACTGGCCCGGGTCGGCGGCCTTGATCTGGACGGTCGCGCGGCCCTGCTCATCGGTGTCGAGGTCCCACTTCTCGGCCGCGGCCTCGACCGGGTTGTTGTCCTTGTCGTAGCTGATCTTGAAGAGCGTGAGCTTGCCCTTGCCCTTGACGGGCTTGTTGTCGATGGTCTGCGCGTTGAAGCTGGCGTGGACCACGTCGCCGACGCGATAGTGGCCGCGGTCGACCCACGTGTACACCTTGAACGGCTTGCGCGCGACCATGACGCTTCCGGTGCCGACGATTGTGCGGCGGGACTCGTCGACCACCTCGGCCGTTATCTCGTATCTGTGGTCGGTGTCGCCGTGCAGTTCCTTGGCGATGCCGGAGTCGATCTCGATCTTGACGGTGCCGTCAGGCTCGATCTCGACCTCGTTCTCCATCACGACCTCGGGCGGGTTGCGGTGCCAGCCGCGCCACCAGACAAAGTGCGGACGGACGCAGCCCCACTCGTGCCAGCCGGGATACCACGTGTAGTCGTACGCGAACCACCAGTAGCCGCGGCCGTAGAACCAGTCCCACGGCGCGATCGGATACCAGTCGGCGCTGTAATCGTAGCGGAGCACCTTGTATTTGACCTTCGCCTTGACGACGGGCGCGCCGAAGTAGTACTTGGCCCTGACGGTCGCGGGGATTTTTTCGCCGAGCATGACGGGCTCGGTCGGCGCCTCGACAGTCACCTCGAACTCGGGCTTCTTGTATTCCTCGACGCGGAACTGGCTCGATCCGAGGTGGCCCCGGTCCGGCGCCTGCCAGAGCGAGATGTTGTAGACGCCGAGCGTGGCGTCCTTGTCGAGCGGGAGTTCGCCGTCAAGCCCGCCCCACGCGTCGGTTGTGTACGGTTTCTCGAATATCTTCTCACCTTTCGGGTCATTGACGCGGACGAAGAATTTCTGATTGGCGAAGTCCGAGGTGTCCTCGCGGTCGTACTTGGCGTGCCGGACCCAGAACTTGAACTTCACGGCCTGCTTGGGCCGGTAGACGGGCCGGTCGGTGACGACGAATGTGCGGGTCTGGTTGTATTCCGCATCGTGCCGCCCCTGGTACCATACGCCGTCGAACCCCATGTACGCGAAGCGGCCGCCCTCGGTCGTGGCGATGGCGAGCCACTGATGGTCGCGCGGCATTTGGGCCGGCTTTATCAATATCTGGCCGTCGGGGTCGGTGAACTCCGGGAAGTCCTTGACGTCGACGGTGAATTGGCGGTCCTTGACGTGCCGTTGGCGATAGCCGAAGAACTTGACGTTCGCCTTGGGGACGGGCTTTCCGGTGACGGCGTCGGCGACGAAATAATAGGTCTGGCCGTCCAGCGGTTTCTTGAGGATGACCGTGTCATCGAGCCAGATAATGATGTTGCTGGTGTTGCCGTCCCTCATCTTCGCGGTGAGGAGATAGGCCCCCGGCTTCTGGAGCGGGGTCGTCACCGTGATGCGCCTGTCGAAATGCATCGGCCGCGGCTTGAGGTCGAGGTTCCATCCGGCGACCTTTGCTCCGACGTAGCGGCGCTGATTCTTCTCGAAGACGCGCCAGCCGATGTCGTTGATGTTCACCCTTTCCCAGTCAAGCCGGTTGGGCTTTGTCCTGATGTACGCCTTCACGTCATCGAGCAGTGTCTTGACGTCGATTTCGTGCGCCTCGAAGCCGGCCTGCCTTCCGTTGCGGAACCGGAACTCGACGATCGCTCCCTTGCCCGCGGGCTGGGTCATGATTGGTTCGAACATTCCCCAGTTGCCGAGTATCTGGTCGACGCGTTTCTGCTTCCAGTTCTTGTGACCGGGGCCGTATTCTTTGATGCTCCGGTTCCAGCACTCGGTGGCCTTGTCGTACTGGCGGCGGTTCTCGAAAATCTGGGCGAGGTTGTGCAGGGCGTCCTCGCCGCGGCCGGTCTTCTTGTCGTCGGCGATCTGCCGGTAGATCTTGATGAAGTTGAACTCGTCGGGGAGCTGGAAGCGCCTGATTCCGATGGCGAGCTTCGCGATCGTCTGGTTCTCGCCGAGGGTGTGAAGCTCGTAGGTGCCGCTGGTGTCCTCGTCGTCGGTCTCCCGGCCCCGGAAGAAGCCGGCGTAGTATGCCATGGTCTGCACGCCGAACTGATCGCGGAGGAAGTCGGCGAGCGTCATGCGGACGGTGTTCGTGAGCGCTGTGTCGAGTTCGCGTGCCTGGAGGAGGAGCCAGCGCCAGCGTTCGCCGTCGGTCTTGGCGGCATCCCAGCTCTTGGGCTCGTAGTGGAAGACGGGCGCGCCGTCGGGGTGTACCCGCGCCCCCTTGTTGCGGCCGTAGTAGCCGCCCTCGTCGTAGTCGGGCAGGGTCGTGAGGTCGGTGAGGTACTGGAGCCGCCAGGCCTGGCTGTAGCCGCGGTAATGGAGCAGGTGGTTCGCAAAGGCGAGGTGGAACCGTCCCAGCGAACGGGCGTCCTTCTCGCCTTCAGACTTCTTCATCGCGTCGGTCATCAGTTGCAGAGCCCGGACGCGGTCGCGTTCGATTGAATTGACATGTCGACCGCCGCCGCGGTGGTGGCCCCGGTGAAACTCGCCGGCGACGATAAATCCCCACGGCTGGCTGTTGATGAGGTTCTGCGCCGCGGCGTAGAGGAGGCGCCAGTTGTCCTTGTGGGCGGCGATGACGGCCTCGCGGAACGCGTCGGTCTCGTCGACCCGGTTGAGGCGTTGCAGGCAGTTGGTGGCCATGTTGAGGTCGTCGCCGACCTTGAGCGGATCGTCCTTCGGGTCGAGCGCCAGCTTGCTGAACGCCTCGTAAGCGTCCTTGTAGTTTCCGTCGCGATATGCCTGT